>Ga0256408_1001104_pt1 | contig 15517 bp, 20 predicted proteins | sample PhyAR1_FD_185998 | JGI IMG/M metagenome (GOLD analysis project Ga0256408, IMG submission 185998) | Leaf surface microbial communities from alfalfa plants in UC Gill Tract Community Farm, Albany, California, United States - DLSL A.R1 | ecosystem: Host-associated > Plants > Phyllosphere >...
TAGATTGGGATAATAAAGTCGACCAGGTATTAGGTGGTAATCTACAGCCACGTGAGAAATTAGCCTTCCTCCTTTTCGCTAAAGGTTTGAGCCTAACTCAAATGTGTAAACAAGGTATGCCGGCCATAACACAAAACTGGGAATGGCGCACAAATGAGTTTGATTTTTTAAACGGATATAGTAATAATATATTTCAATTTGACTATTTCTTCTATCATAGAGATGGCGCTCCTCTTGCTCATAAGACTGTGGCCAAACTCCTCTCAAAAGCAAATCAAAGTATTGAATTAACTCAGAAACATGCTTTACTAAAAGAAAACGCACGGATTCACTGTATTGCCGCTCATCAGCTGAATGCTGAAGATATCTATGATAGATATCAGATAAAAGTAGGTGGCACTGTTTCTAATGAATTAATCAACAAAGCTAAAAGATATCGAGTGAAATATGAATCAAAATTATAATAACCAGTCGTATGGTGAAAATAAAGATTTTAATCAAGCCCGGCCACAGAATTCAGAAAAATTTCCTTTCTCTTCAGCAAGAGAAGTGGCAATGCTTGCAACAAAAAACGGAATGACGGTTCCAGATTTTATGCGACTTTACATGGATAATCTCTATGAAGCAGAACAAAATGCCTGGTATACTGCAGCGCGTTTCAAAGCGACAATTATTGCGATTAATAGGAAAAAAACGTCTAAGTTACGTCCGGATGGTAAACCACAAGAAAAAGTAATGCTTACTTATACAACTCCAAAACAAGGAGCAACTGAAATAGCTTTAGCAGGCTTAATAGAACAAGATAATGATACTTATAATTTAGCAAAAAAATGTCTTGATTATAAAGGTAAAGAGGTTTTATTGTATAGAGCTTACCTTCAAGAGCGATATTCTGTTATTATTGATGTAGAACTTGTACAAAAAGTGACAACTGAGTAGAGACAACGTAAATTTTATTAAGTAGAAAGATTATGATAATGAATGAAGTAACTAGGAATTTAAAAATTATAAGTATTTTATGTACGATTGGGATGATTGTTCTACTAATTATTTTTTATTTTATTATTACAGATGAATCTTATAAAAAAGTTTTAATACCATCATCTTCATCATGGTCAAAAGCAATCACAAATGATAATAGTGATTCTAAAAACATTAATAATAAGTAATATTTTTAGTAATGTCATCAATTGATAATTTTTTAAAATTTAAGTGCTGAGATTGCCATTCTAAGGTCGTTTTAAATTTTTCAGTGAACAATTAGGCACGAAATAACCCGTGACAGGGAATTAAATTATTGTAGTAAAATCAAAGAAATTAAGGATATTATATGAGTATTTTGAAAGTTTCGAGAAAAAATTTACTGACAGAAAAAGAAATCATTCAACGTTGGTCAGTAGCGTATCATCAGAAATTTGGTTATAATATGGAAGCATCACAAGAACATGCTAAAAATGATTGGAACTACTTTTGTGAAGCTACGAATGAGAGAGCTATAAAAGTGGGTAAATCGCTATTAAGAAATTTGAACATGTATTCGTTAATCACTGAAAATATGGAATCAAAATATATTTTATATATGAGACTCCAAAAGCTTTCAGCCCAAGGTTATAATTGGATTGCCAGAGATGGTAGATGGGATGCTGATAATAACTATCTTCCCCAACAAGGAAGATTAGCAGCTCACAAAAATATACCTATAAAGCATGAAGTGGATATTTGGAACAGTGAAAATGATGTTCAACCTATTAATGATTACTCGATATTATTTCCGATGATAAGTTGGGATAATGACAAACCAACTAGTATATCAGAACTATTAAAAATGAAAATATGGGATGCGGTATAAAAATAAAAAATCAGAAAAAGTTCTGATTTTCTATTTTAAAAGTTCTAATTCCATTAATTACTATTATCGGAATTAGAAAAAAGAAAAGTTTATCTTGCAAATAGAAAGAAATTAAATTATGAATATTATAAATAATCCATCCAATTCATATAATTTAGAAACTACTTCAACAAATATTGATTGGGAACAATTAATAAAAAATTGGATTTTATATTCGGATCTCCAAAGTCCGGAAACAATAAAAACTTACTTAACTTCAATTCGACAATTTTTTTCTTATATTGGCCAAAATAATATTTCTTCACCATCGAGAGAAAATGTCATCTCCTGGAGGGAGAAACTAATTCAAGAAAGTAAAAGTTCATCAACAATTAATACTTACCTTATTAGTTGCAGAAAATTTTTCGATTATTTAGAAGAACAAAAAATATATTCTAACATATTTAAAAATGTAAAAGGAAAGAAAATATCAAAACTTCATAAGAAAGATAACTTAACGTCTTCTCAAGCTTCGGAATTAATTTCTTCTATTGAAAGAGATACTTTGCAAGGAAAAAGGAACTATGCAATTATCTCTTTAATGATTTCCTGTGGCTTACGTGATATAGAAGTTTCACGCGCAAATATTGATGATATGCGGCCGGTTGGAGATAGAATGGGTCTGTTTATTCAAGGAAAAGGGCGTTCAGAAAAAGATGATTTTGTCGTTCTCCCTTCTAGAATAGAATATATTATAAGAGAATACCTTTCTAATCGTGAAGATGAATACGATTCTGATTCTCCTTTATTCATTAGTACATCTAATAGAAGTTTAAATAAACGTTTGTCTACACGTTCTATCTCCAAAGTTGTAAAAACTTCTTTGAGAAATATCGGTCTAAATTCTAACAGATTGACAGCCCACAGCTTACGTCATACTGCAGCAACCCTTAACCTACTGAACGGTGGGACTTTAGAGCAAACCCAAAACTTATTGAGACATGAAAATATATCAACGACAATGATTTACTCTCACCATATTGAAACTGCTTCAAATGACTCAACTGAGCGTATAGCTGATATAATATTTAAATAAAAATTAATACTACAAAAGAACCACTAGCTTCAAAACTAGTGGTTCTTTTGTGCTATACTATAGCGCATTTTAATACTATGATACTGGACATATTATAGTAGAAAGATTTTAATCCAATCAATGTTCCATTATAATTTTATTATTCGACTTTCTAAGATCATAGATAGTTTCTTTTTTTATTTTTATTACAGTACTGTTCTCACATTCGTACTTTTTCACCAATTTTTTTATATAAACTTCAGATTCTTTATCTATATTAGGTCCTAAGATAACTTCTACTATTTCAATCGGCACAAAATCTGATTTTGTTAAAACTCTGACTTCTTCTTCGTATTTCCAATCACTTAGCTTTGAAAATAGGATCTCTTTCGCAAGTTTTTCTGGATCCTCATTTTTACTAAGCTTCAAATCCATACTTATTAAATCTTTTACGTAATTTACATTTCTTTTTTCTTGTTGATTCCTGGGCACTTCTACTAATTTAAAACCAATAGCAATTCCTGAACAACTATTAGCATAGTGGCTCCACAATAGAATCCCATGTGGGTTCTTAGAAAAAGAACAAATTCTATATTGACCTTTTACATTCCTAATTGCTTCCATGAATTTTGTAGAAATACTAGAGTTATTAATATCGTCTATGACTCTAAATATTCCTTCCATTGGGTCATTCAGATATTTTCTTTCAGATGCGTACAAACATTTATTGTGAAATATATCTTTTAAGAATTTATCTGTATTTTCTGTTGCTGCTGCCCTATATTTATAGTATATCTTATTTGAATTTTTAATCATTTCTCTTTATTCTTCTATATCATTAGTTTCTGGTATTGTTGAAATGTTTTGTACTAACCCATTATATGTAATATAACTCTGTTTAACCTTTCGAAAGAAAAGAGGAGCAGTAATTATAATTGGTGCTGTCTGCAATGCATATAGTAAAAAAATGATAATAAAATAGCCGATCTTTAAACCTTCGAATATAAAGACTAAAGAAAACATTGTTGTTAAGGCAACTAGTAAATGTAAAAATATTATACACAAAGCATTGTTGTTTTTATTAATAAAGTCGTATGAAAAACTAATTAATATAAGAAGTCCTATAAAGTCTACAATTAAAATCGATACAATAAATATATTATTAGGCAATAAATTACCCTTTATCATAATATAAGCTGTAATTATATATACTAGGATAGAAATGAGTTGAACAACTTTTGATAGGGTAAAAAGAGCATTTCCATTAATTTCTTCTTTTGATCTTTCCCAATCATATTTTAATAGGGTGCTAATATATCTTCTTAGAACCTTGATATCTCCACTATTTTTTAGTTTTTCAAAACTTGAATAAGCGTAAATTGAGTTGATTTTGTCCCAAATATGCCCCTCACGTTCTTTATCATTTTTATTAAGTAATCCTATGGGGTTTATTCTACATTCAAACTCCGCAACATTTTGCTTAATTAATTCTAGTTTATCCGCATCACTGATGTTTAATGAAGGTTGTGAGTGCTCAATTTCATTTAATTTCTTAACTATTTCTCTAAGTGAATCTCTCCATCTTTTTCGTTCTTCTACAATATAATTTAATCTAGCATCCTTTTTTGATTTAAAAAAGGAAAAAAGGCCAGTAATGATTGTAGCAATAACAGTTGTACTTAATATCTGAATTATTAAATCAGTGCTCTCCTTCATAAGTGTTCCAATTCCTTCATTTGATTTTTATATATGCATTGTTTACATCAATGACTGGTTGCTGTGCTACGTTTAAAAATATTCTATCTTCGCTTGAAGACTCGTTATCAGATTGAACTTGTGTATTGTAAGGCTTCTTATTAGCTGGTAAAAAAGCAATCTGAGAGATAGCATTTACTCTATTAGTCCATAAAGATAGAAAATTATAACTTGCATTTGAATTGCTCCCATCATCGACGGATACTTTCAAAGTCTTAGAATAGACAGGAGCCCCTTTATATACATTATCTTCTTCAACTACTCTAGGATTACCCTGTGAGTCATTTTGACTTGGTATATTAATCGTTAACCCTTTAATTGTAGCCTGTGCATCCCCGTTAATTGTCTTAAAAGCACTGGCTTCAATAGTATCTTTGGTTATAGTAATCATATCTCCTTTCGTATTTTTCCATGTCCCTTCAATGCTAGAGTAGTTTCCACCTTTAATCTCATCAAAATTCATTTCTTCTTTAACTTCTGTAGATGATGGACCTGAATTATTTGTATCGATTGTAGTTTTAGGAATTAATACTGTTGGGGTTTCAGAACCATCGGTCAAAATATTTTTTCCGTCAGCAGACTCATAACTAATCCATGTTTGTGTGGCTGCATTTAAATTGTCACCATACTTTTCCTTTAACTTTTTTATTGTCTCTTGTGAATACGTAATAGTTATATATGCGTTTGGGGTTACTACAATAGGAGCTACCGAATTTTCGCCTATAACTGGAGTATTTTGCGATACTTGAGTTCCCCATATTTTCTTCCCTGAAAGAGCAGTGGGCATACTTTTAGAAATCTGTACTTCTCCTGTCAACCCATTTCCTTGGTTATTTGCCATTATTTCTGCACCATTCATATATACCAATGCATTTCCATCACTTTGTATCGAAATCCCACTAAACATCAAAGATGATGTTGAAGATGGGATATTGTATAATTGATAACTTCCAACCCAATCACTTATTGATAGTTCATCTTTACTCTCCTGCGTGCTTATATTTTTAATTTTATCACTTGTTTCTGTACTATTATTGGTTTTATTATTGCTGCAAGCAGATAATGCGAATAGTGTAGAAATCATTAATACTAGAACTTTAGCTTTATTTATATTTTTCATAATTCCTCCCTCCTTAATCATAGCTTAAACGAAATAAATAAGCAATAAATTTCTTATTACTTCAAAAAAACTTAATATTTACTACTAATCTATATAAAAAAAGCACCTGGAGTAGCAGGTGCTTAGGAGTATTTATGAAAAATTTTTTCTGGATTAAAAATATTATATTACTTCTTTCTTAAATTAGACAAAAACAAAAAGCATAAGACAGAGAAAGACCAAGAAATCCCGACACCATAAACGATGAGCGCATATTAATATCAAATTGAATAAATTTTTCTTTCAATATCAAGAACTACTTCAATTAATTGTTTAAGCTCTCTTTCGCTATCACTAATTCCGACTCTTTCTCCTGCTTCAGCTAACGAGTTTGCCTTTTTTATTGCTGTGAAGATTTCTACATCAGCTTGATTTAAATCCGCCATTTTTCTCCCTTCATTTATGATAACTTTATGGTTTAGATTATTATATCATCTTTAGCGCCAATAAAGGTAAAGTACTAACATAAAATTCAATGTTTTCATTTTGAATCCCTTCTTCTATAACTCTAGTTAACTTTGAAACCACATCTTCTACCAACACAGTATCTGAACTAACTCTAGATCGGCTGTTTCATATTTGCTGTAAATAAAAAAACCAGCATATTCTTATATGCTGGTACTTACTTCTCCTATGCATTTTTTCATAAACATAGCTATTATAAATCAAAACTCAATTGATATGGTTCAAACATACCCATTGAATGATTTTCATCTTCTACATCATTGTACTTAACTAGTTTAACTGCAGCAAGGCCTTTACTTTTAATATACTCATAAGCATTATTAATTGCATTAGAGCATATTTCTATACCAATACTCATTCTATTCATTTGTGAACACGCTATGGATGTTACAAAGGAACCAGAAAATTGGTCAAGAATTAAATCCCCCTCTTCAGAAAAGAAACTAATTAATGTTTTTAATAGACTCAATGATTTTTGATTTTGATGAATTAAATCATGCTTTGTTTCTAAAGGAGCATCAAATTTAATTGGGAGCATCCCCGATGCACCAGACATAAAGAACCCTGAAGTAACAGAATTAGCTTTATTTTTTTTCTGGTCTGGTCTAAGGTTTCTTGCCTTACCTTTGGTGAATATTAATATATCCCCTCCAGCTTTTGATGTCCTTCCGGTATTTCGTATTTTATTTTCTAGATAAGGTACTTTTGCATAATATAGAAATCCAGCTTCCACCGCTAACATTTTTATTCTTGCTAGTTCTTTCCAGTTAGATTCACTTTCTAGTGGCATAAATTCTACTAAAAATGAGCCATCCTTTAAGACACGCGCTTTTTCCAGAAAATCATCTAATGTGTAATCAAAGTTCTCATATTCATTAGCAAAATTTCTATTTCCACCTTTATGAGCACTCTTATTGTTCCAGGGATAATCTGTGATAATAGCATCGACAGACTTATCAGATAGAAACGATAAGTCACGGCCATCCCCTTCAATCATAATCGTTTGCAAACCATCAATTGTTGCTTCATAAACACCTTTACTCACTCTTTCAAAGAGTTCTCCAAGCGTTTCATAGATACGTGCTCTTACGCTCTCAGGATTGTTATTTGGGCAAATTTCATAAGCTTGCTTTAGAGTAAATGAGTTCTCTTTAAATGCTGTTATTAGTTTAGTAATTATACTTTTATTTTTCATGATTTCTCCTAATTTGAGGTGTTTAATAATTTGAATTTACTTCAAAGTACTACCTGTTCTTGAATTAATTTTAAGTAGTTCAACATTTTTGTTCGTCTTATTTGGAATTCATTATAGGCCCCTTCCATTAAGTCGGAGGCTAAATTTTCTTCGCAATTTAACAACCAGTTTAATCCGGTCCTAAATATGATAAATTTATCTCTGTTAATACAGAATTGTTCATTTACTTCTTTCCAGGTATTTGCATTTTTTGATGATACATCAACTTTTACATTTCCTCTAAAATGAACTGTAATATCGTATTCTGGTAATATTGGAGATTCCGAATCTTTATATTCATTATGAATAGGGCCTAATTCAAATTGAATAGTAAACTCTTCAATTGCATTGGATTGATAAAAATATTCTCCACCTTCATACTTTACTTTTAAGTCTTCCGGTTTCAATATTAATATCCCTTCTAGCTCTTCATGTGGATAGGCTGGTTCCTCATATTCCCAAAAATCAATACCATATTGTTTCTTAAGTTCTTCATTTATTGCCTCAAATAAAGGGTCTACTGAGTCTTTCCCATAGATTTCAGTCAGTACGACTGTTTTATTTGTGACATTTAATTCTATTTTTTTCATGGTTTCTCCTTATTTGATTTTTATAGTAGATAGTTTCAAGTTAAATTCAGGTGCTATATACTCTTTTAAAAATCTCGTAAAATCTTCGCTTTCAGGTATATAGTTTTCTTCCGATTTCCAGTAATTATCCACGGCCCGTAAAACTCCAGCAGATGTGATACCTTCATTCTCACCTTCTTTTACCAATTGCACTAAGTAAAGTTCCATTTTATTATAATTATCATCTTGTAAGTTCAAGAAATCTATTTCCCTAAGGAATTCTTCCAAAACATTATTACAAAAAAAGATTTGGTCAGCATTATCATACACTTCTTCAATTCCTTGATTTAAATATAGACTTTTATAATCAATCATTGCTTGATTAATAATAAGGCTAATATTTTCTTTAAGGACCTCACTTTTAGTTCTTATGATTTCTTTTACTTGTTCGATAATTGAATCTAAATTAAACTCTGTTAGTACGTAGTGCTCTAAAAAATAAGAAAAGTCTTCAGTACCATATTCATAGCCCCTTTCAGATTTCTCCCAATATCTTTCTGCCAGATTAATAATACTTGAAGAAGTTATTGGGTGAATTTTTTCTAAAATGAGTAATGCAAAAAGAAGAGATTCATTAGTAGAGTAATCAAAAAAAGAAGTTTCAAAAACCAACTCTTCAACATTCCTTCCTAATTCATCTAAAGCACTCTCAATAAATGCTATTTTACTTGCACTACTATAGATCTCTTCAGCCTTTTGACTTAACATTCTTTCCTTAAAGTCATCTTGTGCTTTAATAATAGTGTTCCATGTACTATCTTTTGCTTTTTCAAATTCTAATTCTTTTTCTTCATTTTTAAGGTTAGTATTTTTTGTCATTTGTAATTTCTCCTATTTCTAAAAAGAGCCTATTTCTAGGCTCTTCTATCTGTTTAAATAAGTTAATTAATTTAATAGTATATTTATTAATCAATTTATTTAATTGTTTATTAGTTAATTGTTTACTAAAGATATTTTCTCAATTTTTTTGAAAGCTAGTCTAACATCTTCAGACCAGTCGGTTTCGTCAATGAATGATGATGCGTATTGCCAGTCTATCGCTTCAAACACATAAGCGCGTGTGCTGTCTACTAGTTCCTGAAAAATATCGTTGACTTCTTCATCTTCCAAGCTATATCCTTGTTCATGTAACTCTTCTAAAAGAGCTTCATGAACTTGCTCGTGCAAAGAATTGAAGGTTTCATAATCCTTTTCATAAACATCTTCTTTTGCTAATTCTGATTGATAAATTGGTAAGATTCCTTGATATTCTGGATGCTCTAAGGCAAAATCATATGCACCATATGATTTAAAGCCATGTCCTTGTCCTAAAATACCTTTCTCAATCTTCCAAAAATCAACGTCTATTTCTGAATTTTTAACGTTTATTAAATATGCTACCCCAGCACTATGTTCTCCAACGATCTGAATAATATTTCCTAACTCAGATTCTACGAATAAAGTTGGATATTGTTTTGAAATTGGAGTAATTTCATTCTGAGTATAGTCTTTTATGTAAGTCATTATTTCTCCCTTTAAATTCAGTCTAGATCTAATCTGATTCCTGTAAATGAAAACTCTGATAAGTTACCCTCTAGGTATTCCTCATCACTAAAACATTTACTAAAGAATTGATAAAGTATTGGTGTGATAGTAGTGTTAAATCCTTCAACTGAATTATAATCAATCTCATTAATACTACTAACAATCTCTTCATCAATAATTCCTAAGAATTTCGACTGTTCACAATCATAACAATTAATATATGTTGAATCTCTATCTGCAGTTATGCTAATATGCAGTGTCAACCATTCGTTATTAAATTGAAGCTCAACGCTTGAACGTCCAATTTCTTCTGTTCCAAACGATAGTTTCATACCGGTAATTTGAATTTTTTTTGACATATTTTTCTCCTTTTGTTTTTTAATATTCCAAGAGTGGTAGTTCAACCAGTAATTTGAAAACTGGGTATTTACAGAATCCTGAAGCTCCTATTTTACCTGTCTCAGCTATTAAACCAGCATTTAACATTGCATCTTTAAAGTTAAAATAATCATTGTTCTCATCAAAGAAAAATTCATTTTCTTCAAGAAGATAAGCATAAACTGGCAAATTGACAGATACCGCTTTATAACTTTCTCCGGTTTCTTCTTCAATTGCTTCAATAGCCAATGAGTTATTAAAACTGTATCGAACAGCACGTAGTTCTAGTTTTACTACTTCGTCAAAAACATTAATTTTAAATTTGTTCATTTTATTTCTCCATTTTTAGTAAAAGAAATCACGCGCAGCTATAAAAGCTCTTGCGCGTGATTCTATTTTCTTCTTTTTAGTAATTAGTTGTTTTAGTCAGTATAAATATTGCTGAAACTTCTTTTATATTTTATATGAGATTCAATGTTTTTCTTAACGTCTTTTTCATCCCAAATCTGCAATTCCCAAGGGAAAAAATAATTTTTTTCGTTTTGAAAATAGATATGGTAGCCGTGATAAGTGTCAGTTGTCTTCTCATATGAGCTCTTCAAATGAAACTCATTGGTCCAAAAATCAAGGCTATCATCAAGTTTTTGAAACTCTTCCGATGATAGAATGATTCTTGCCCCAAAAATATCATTCATCCATTTATGGATAGGATATTTTTCGGTACGTTCTTTGAACCTTTGAATTTTATTTTGAATTGCTTCGGTTGTTTTTACCCGATACCGAAAGTCCAAACCTCTAAAATCGCCATAAATCATGTAGTCATTAATACTTTCATGAAGGTTTAATCGATAATTCAAGATGTGGTTTTGTGGTACTGTAGATAAAGTTTTCTTAAGATTATATTTTTTGACAATACCTGTTTCAAAATAGTCGTTAGAATATTTTTCATGAATCAAGTTTATTTGCTTTATTAACTTTTCAACGTCCTCAATTGAACTTGAGTTAAAGTACATTTCCATAATATCCCTCGTAAATTTCTCATATTCTAGTTATCTATAATATATATGCTATTAAAAGTAGCTTTACTTCCCTTAGTGTAACACAACAAAAAGATAAATTCGATTGTTCATGAGTTGTTTTACTTCAGCAAAAACTAAGCAAATGTAGTTAACATTTCTTCAGCTTTATCTTCAGAATCAATTAACCACCCTAACTGCTCTACCGTACTCCAGTTATCTGGATGTCCAATAAGTTCTATCGTTATTTTCCCATCAAATTCAATAGATATTTGACGAAGTGGCAATCTAGCAAACATGGAATTATTGTAACATTCACCTACGATGAACGCAAAAGAGAAATGTTCATGAACTGAAGAGGTAATATTCACCAGATTATTTTCTAATTTTGAAATATTAATATCTTCAGGGGCAATAACAAAGATAAATTCGAGAATTTCATGGAGTTCTGCTGGCTTGTCACAATGACTTAAATCAATATTATTTTCATCTTTAAGATTTCTTTTTATCATTTTCCAAATGAAATTACTGAGACTTTCATTATTAATTTCATTAATTGCGATATTTTGTCCAATAAGTTTTAAATGACTTGTTTTCATATCTACTTACATTTATATTGGTGGGGAGCTCCCCACCAAAAAATATCAATCCTTTCTTTTTAATATCCTCTTAGACAGAATATAACACACCAATGTCTGTCGGCTTTTATAGTATAGATCCAGATGCAGCATATATTTAAGAAGAAATTTTTTTAATAATGATCATTAAAATGATAAAAGATATACTAGCCGTTAGTATCCCACTGATTCCATTAATAGCTAGAGAATATGAAACTGCTCCCCATCCTTTCCAAGCATATTGACTCCAAAAAATGACTCCTGCAATGAAATGGAGAAAAAACTTAACAAATATACCAAGAAAAGTTCCGCTGAGTACACTTGCAGGGTCTAAAGCTTTTGTTTTTTTACGAAATATACCCGCTAGTCCAATAGACATAGGTGCAAGTATATATTCCAGAAGTACTTGAGATAATGTTAGTATTTCTGCGGTTCCTGTTATTATAGTAAGGATACCCCATACTACCCCCCCAATGATACCTGCGATTACACCACGGCGTAACGCTAAAATTAAAATAGGAATACAGTAGAATTCAATAGCAATAAAGAAAAAAGTATAAGGAATAAGGCTGAGCGTAAAAGCTAGCGATCCCATCAAAGCGATATCAGTTATTAAATTAACATTAAACTTAGAATTAGACATAAAAACTCCCTTTTAATTGACATAAAATGGTGCTAAAGTTTTGTAGTTGTCTAAACGCATTTTTAGATTTTGGTATTTAGATCAAACAATATTTTTAATATTGTTAATTTTATCAATAACCCCATTGTCAAATTTTTTTATTTTTATAAGTTTAAGTTTACCATACTTTAAGTAAAAAAAGAAAATAATTCCGCATGATTAACAGGTGTCCGTTGCAAAGTTTGACAAATTAGAACCATGATTTGTTCTGAACTAATGTCAAATAATTAGACACAAAATGAGCTATATTTTCATAAAATAGTTTTCTTCTTTCTGATTTGGAGTTAAACCATCGTTGGCGGAATGAGGATTATAATTGTTAGAAAATTGTTCGATGTATTCAAAACAGGATAATTGAACTTCCTGAATTGAGTAATTAGTTCTTCAATTAATTTTCCGTTGTTTAAGGTACTTGAAAAAGACCTCAGTCACGGCATTCTCATAAGGATACCCAGGTTTGGAGTGAGAAGCAAGCAACTGATGATCATCTACTATTTTTCTAACGGAGAATGATTTAAATTGGCTTCCTTGATCCGAATGAAAAATGATTGGTTCCCTAGGTTTTCTCTTATTTATAGCTATTTCTAGGGTGTCACAGGCGAGCCTGGCATTAACCTTTACAATCAATACATTTTTTAGAGTAGAGGTCAAGAATGGCATAGAGATAAACATGTCGTCTAGGCCTATAGAAATTTCAGTGAAATCAGTTGTCCAAACTTGATTTCACTGATATTTAGGGTTAAATTCTTGTTTAAGTAGATTATCAGAAGAAACTACAGGAGAGTGTTTTGATTTAAAAGGAGGTTTAACCGTTGACATTTCAGGGAGTGTCAGAGACTTGAGGAGTCTTAAGATACGCCTTTCAGAAATATTGACGGCATAATCACACAGAAGAATGATTTTAAAAACTCTCGTTCCAGTTCTTTTCTTAGCTTTCAGATAAATTTCAAGGAGGTGTTTTCTCAAGCGTTGATTCTCTATTTCACGCTTAGATAGCTTTTTGTTAATGAAATGATAGTAGGTGAAACCCTTGACATGTAAAACATGATAGAGCATAACTGTCGTGTGTTCAAATCGCAGTCGAAAGATGGCTTTTAATTTCACTTGGGGTTTTGCATGAATATGGGATTCGCTTTTGTAGTTCTTGGATTTGGTTCGCCGTCCTCACCGTATTGTCTTCTAGTTTTACCCGTTTGCTAGAGGTTGACGAGAGACTGTTTAAATTCCTTGTCGTAACTTTTAAAGCATGACATAAAAGTCCTTTCTTTTCTACCATTTGTCAAGTATAATGTGTGTTCAGAGTGAAACATTATAACTAAATCTCTATTTTGATGGGAGTTGAACTCCAATTTTCAGAAAAAAGGGTAAGTCAAAAGAACCTTATCTTCCCGTATTTTAAAATAAGGTATTAAAATAATGTTGCACAACTTTCCCTACTGATTCTGGATCAGATCATAAGCTTAGAGTTTATTTTGTGTAATAAGGTAGTACAGGCAACGAATTAGTCTGTGCATAGAGGCAATCGCATAAGGCTTAGTAGAGGCCTTTGGTGATTGCCTTTTTCTTTTTGCATAAAAGTCCACAATGTGATTGGGTTTGAATCGACTCACAGAAACAATATTATAGATGGCTTTAAACAGAACCTTTCTGGCATAGGGATTTCCTCGCTTAGTAATATGTTCTTTAGCCAAATAATCTCCGGATTGATAATATCTGAGATCACCTAATTCACCTATAATGGAGGCAGCTGTAGTTTCAGCTATTCCTGGAATAGAGCAACCGATATCGTACTCAGGTAATGTCTGAGTACGAATAATCATCTGATCTAAAACAGATTGTCTTTGAATATTGAAACATGAGAGCTCTTGTGCATAGTAACGTACTGTTTCTAGCATCGGTGAGTCCATCGCCACTGCTGGGTAGGATTGTTCAGCTAATGCTAGGACTTTATCTGTGACAGTTACAACACGTTTCTCAGAAATACGTTTGGCCGTTGATTGCCGAACAATCCTTACTAACTCAGGTCTGGATGACTTAAAAACAAGAGCGGCAATAGGAAAAGCTAGAACAAGCTTCCAATACTGTGCCCCGGTAGGCGAGGCTAATGGCTTTTCTATTTCTGGAAAAGTGGTTTGAAGCACCTTATATAGACGATTTTTAGCTCTCACAATGTCCTCTGTTAGATTTTGGTAGAAGTGACTCAAATCCCGGAGTTGTTCAAAGCTTTCTTCTTGAACATAACTCGGTTTACGATTGAGTGCAAATTGGGTTTGCGCCAAAGTTTCATCGTCAATTTTGTCCGTTTTTCTCTGTCTCAAACTATCCAATTGTTTTTTAGCTTCAAGAGGGTTAAGTCTTGTCTAGCCAAAGTTATTGTTTTTAAGAAAGGCTTCTAGTCTTCGAAAATATATCCCTGTTGCCTCAAAAATAATTTCTGGATTAACAACTTGTGTTACATCTTGAAAGAGTCTAGAAAAGCCAATGGTATCATTAGGGATAGAATAACTCTGTACTTTTTCACCATTAACTATAATTGCAATTTCGGAAGCCGCTTTACTTACATCAATTCCAAATACGGTACGCATGATTTCTCCTCGATTTATCTTGATACCACATATTTTTTAGAAGTTTCAGTTTCAATACTCGACGTCAGGCGTCCCACATACTTTGAACAAACTTAACTAAAAAAGTGCCTGGCCCGTTTTATGTCCGACGTCCAGCGCCAAAAAAGACCACGACTTAATAAGACACTTCTACTTTGATACAAAGAAAAAGTAGTGAAGCATTCTCCCGTCGGATATTCTTCACTACTAATCTTAGTTTGTTTTATGTCTTCTTAGATAGAGTATAACACACTAATGTCTGTCTACTTTTATAGTATAGATCCAGTTTCATTAAATATCTTATCTGAATACTAAACATGTCTATAAGAAAAAAATTATATTTTTAATTGTTATTTTCGAAACAAAGTAGTATACTGAGAAAGTAAAGAAAAAAGGAGATTATGTATGTTAAACAAACTAATTGTGGGTTGTACTGGAATGGTGTTGCTTACGGGTGTAATGGCTTCGACTGTTGTTAATGCGGATGAAGTTAAAACAACTCAAAAGGATACTCATATGGAGCGGGATAAAACAAGTGAAAATTTAAAAACT
>Ga0256408_1001108_pt1 | contig 15499 bp, 9 predicted proteins | sample PhyAR1_FD_185998 | JGI IMG/M metagenome (GOLD analysis project Ga0256408, IMG submission 185998) | Leaf surface microbial communities from alfalfa plants in UC Gill Tract Community Farm, Albany, California, United States - DLSL A.R1 | ecosystem: Host-associated > Plants > Phyllosphere >...
TTTTTTCGCCAACCCAATCGGCAAGGCAATCGCAAACAATAACTCCAAGTTGTTGAAAACTGTCCACATACCGGCACTGACAATATCCCACAGCTTATACCACAAGGTCGTTTCATCAGCAATGGGTCCCATGATAATCGGATTTTTGAAAATAATTGTGATTGCTAAAATAATTCCGGAAAAAGAGAGTAACATCACTGGTGTAAACATGGCACCGCCGAATTTTTGAATTTTTTCTTTCATTTTTGAACTCCTTTCAAATTGCTATTATCATTAAAAACATAAATTAACACTTAATCAATAGAACGCTTACATTTCGGTAGAATTCTCAAGTAAAAGAAAAAGTTTCAAAAAACTGAAAAAAATTTCAACATGGAAATGAAGCATAATGAAAAAAACATCAAAAAAGAAAGTCTAGGAGAAAAGCGAGCCAGACAATACCCAAGTCCTAAGAGCTTGTAAAAATAATAAGAGGAGCCACAGGTGTAGAAAGCCATGAATTCACTTAGTACTTTTTACAATAAAAAATCAAGCAGCTGTACAGTCCTGTTTCAGCTGCTTGATTAAATAACGAAAGTAATTACAAGATTGAGCCTTATTCTCGGTATTGAACTACTTGATTATGGAAAACATTTTTGGCAGGGGTCTAAATGTCTTCTATTAATTTCTTCTTGTGTAGTAGGGTAATAATCACCGTTAACACATTCACGAAGATGATATTTCGAACCGCTTCTTGTGGCTAATAGGGTTTCACCTGTTGTCGGTTCTGCTGCTGGCGCTGCTTGTCTAGCTGCTTCTGCTTGTTGAGCCGCTTCGGCTTGTGCACGTTTTTCCTCTTCCACTTGTTTTTTAGCTGCTTGCGCCTGTTGTTCGGCTTCTGCTTTTTTGGCTGCTTCGGCCACTTGCTGAGCTTTGTGAGTTTCCAGTTGTTCTTTCACACGACCAATTCGTTCTGCTAAAGATTTATTTGTGTCTGGTAGGCTATTAACTTTAGTAACCGCCTCATTATATAAAGTTTCATTCGTTGGCTCTTGTTCTGCTTTTACCACAGCAGCAGTTGCAGCGGCGGTTAACTGCTCTTGTTGTTCTTTTTGCTCAATGGCCTGTTTGACGGTAGCTAAACGTTTTTTCCAATTTTTTTTGTTTAAGTTCGCTTGAGCCACTAGCGTTGCAGCTTGCTTATAATCTGTTTTGCTTTTAGTTTTTTCCGCTTGTACTAATGCTTCATAAATAGGAATATGCTTTTTGATCGTTTTTAATCGTTTCGTGTATTGGTTGTATTCTTTACTTGAAGAAGCGACCAATGTGGCTGCTTCATCATAGTTGACTTGTGTAGGTGTTTTTTCCGCTGTTTTTAATGCGTTATCTACTTTAGTTAACTGTTTTTTTGCTTTGGTATCTAAAGAAGCAATGAAAGCTTTGGTCGGCTTAACAGTGACTGTCTTGTAACGTTCTATTTTCTCTTTATTTACAGCAACAATCTTTAGTTTCTTCTGTTTTCCTTTTTTCAAAGTATACTTATATGAAAAATGATTGCCCTTTACAGGTACATCTTTGCCATCAATGGTGACCTTGCTGTTTTTATCCGTTTCTCCTTTAATGATGGCCACACCCTTAGCGTTCGTGTTGATAGTTTTATCGTCTAATTTTAGAATCGGATTAGTTTTTCCTGTACATCCTCCAAGCGTAACAATTAAGCCTATTCCTGCCACAACAAAAATTTTTATCTTCAACTTTTTGTTGAATCGAAAATTGGCTATAATTCCCCAGTTTAAATAAACTCCTAGTAATCCTATTAATAATAAAAAAGATCCCATTTTTCTCCTCCTTTTTCTAAATCTATTATAATTATACATAATTTTAGAAATAAATATACGATTTTTTGAGTAATATATATTACTATGCTAGTCTATATTTTTTATTTTATAAAACGAAATTTGTGAGCGCTCCGATCTTTGGTAAAAAAATCTTATGGTAAAATGAAAAAGAAAATAAACAGCGTATCTTAGTTAGAGAAGAGGAATACTATGAAAGCGGAAATTATTGCAGTAGGAACAGAATTATTATTAGGTCAAGTGGTGAATACCAATGCAACATTTCTATCAGAAGAATTAGCCGCGTTAGGAATTGACGTTTATTATCATACGGTGGTAGGGGATAATCCCCAACGTTTAACCAATTTACTGCAGCAAGCACAGAAACGAAGCGACTTAGTGGTTTTGTGCGGCGGCTTAGGACCGACTGATGATGATATTACGACCAGTGTAGTAGCGACACATGTGCGACGACCTTTAGTTACGGACCCGGATGGCTTAGCGAAGTTGGAACAATATTTTTCAACTTCAGAATATACTATGACAGAAAATAATTTACAGCAGGCGCTGACGATTGAAGGGAGTCGTGTGCTACCTAATCCTACCGGGTTAGCGATTGGCACCTTAGTCGAAGACGCAGGTACGAGTTATCTATTATTGCCTGGGCCGCCTAATGAGATGATGCCTATGTTTCAACAGCATGCTCGCCCGTTACTGTTAGAGCTTTTTCCGCAAGCAGATCAACTCATCTCAGTCGTTTTACGTTTTTACGGTATTGGTGAATCACAGTTGGTAACCAAACTAAAAGAGCTGATTGACCAGCAGACAAATCCCACAATTGCACCTTATGCCAAAACCAATGAAGTGACACTGCGCTTAACCGTTAAAACAACAGATCAAGCAGAAGGAGAGAAGTTATTGGCAGAAACAGAAGCAAAAATATTGGAAAAAGTCGGTAATTACTTTTATGGTTATGGAGACGACAATAGTTTAGCGAAAGTAACTGTTGATTTGTTGAAAGCCCAGAATAAGACTGTAACTGCAGCTGAAAGCTTAACGGCTGGTTTATTTCAAAGTACATTAGGAGAAATTTCCGGTGTTTCAGCGGTTTTTAAAGGAGGTTTTGTCACTTATTCATTAGAGACGAAGCATCAATTTTTACAAATTCCAGCTGAATTGCTGGAAAAGCATGGAACGGTTAGCCAAGAGTGTGCCTTGGCGATGGCTGAACAGGCGAGAAAATTGGCAGGAACTGATTATGCGTTATCTTTTACCGGCGTTGCTGAAGAATCAATCGAAGGACAAAGCACCGGAACCGTTTGGATTGGTTTAGCCGAGACAGGCCAGACACCACGAGCATTCTGTTTTCACTTCAATCGCACGCGCAATTTTGTGCGAAGCAAAGCGGTTATGCAGGGGCTAGATCTATTGCGACGATCAATTCTTAATAAAAAATAAACATGCGAATGTTTGTTCGGTTTTCTCTTGCTTTTTCGGTGAAAACAAGCTATGATGTATATATTGAAAGCAAAGACTTTATGTTTTTATAATAAAAGGAGGATTACTCATTGGCAGATGATCGTAAAGTGGCTTTAGATGCCGCATTGAAAAAAATTGAGAAAAGCTTTGGTAAAGGTTCTATTATGAAATTAGGCGAAAAAGCCGATCAAAAAGTTTCAACGATTCCAAGTGGTTCTTTAGCGTTGGACGTTGCTTTAGGCGTAGGAGGTTATCCTCGCGGCAGAATTATTGAAGTCTACGGTCCAGAAAGTTCCGGGAAGACAACGGTTGCCCTCCATGCGATCGCAGAAGTACAACGCCAAGGCGGAACAGCAGCCTTTATTGATGCTGAGCATGCCTTAGATCCTCAATACGCTGAGAAATTAGGCGTAAATATTGATGAATTACTATTATCACAACCAGATACTGGTGAACAAGGACTTGAAATTGCTGATGCATTAGTATCCAGTGGTGCTATTGATATTGTCGTGATTGACTCAGTAGCAGCTTTAGTGCCGCGTGCTGAAATTGATGGTGAAATGGGTGCTAGCCACGTTGGTTTGCAAGCTCGTCTAATGTCACAAGCCTTGCGTAAGCTTTCAGGCTCTATTAATAAGACAAAAACAATTGCCATCTTCATTAACCAAATCCGTGAAAAAGTCGGTGTTATGTTCGGAAATCCTGAAACAACTCCTGGTGGGCGTGCGTTGAAGTTCTACGCAACGGTTCGTTTAGAAGTGCGTCGTGCGGAACAATTGAAGCAAGGAACAGACATTGTTGGTAACCGTACGAAGATCAAAGTAGTTAAAAACAAAGTAGCGCCGCCATTTAAAGTAGCAGAAGTTGATATCATGTACGGCCAAGGGATTTCTCAAGAAGGGGAATTGCTGGATATGGCTGTCGAAAAAGATATCATCGATAAAAGCGGTGCATGGTATGGCTACAAAGAAGAACGAATTGGCCAAGGCCGTGAAAACGTAAAAGTTTATATGACTGAACATCCAGAGATGATGGCAGAAGTTTCTCAACGTGTTCGTGAAGCGTATGGAATCGGTGACGGTTCGATTACAACTGATTCAAATGACATGGAAGGACAAGAGGAACTGCCTTTAGATGAGTAACTATGGCTCAACAGAAGAGGATGAGTTTCTATCAATAAAATGAAAGACTAACACGCTACGTGATGAAAGTAGCGTGTTTTTTTGTAGTATCTCTAACCATAAATTCTTCTAGCAGCAGTGACTGTTAGCAGCAATAAAAAGTTTGTCTCGGATTTAAATGAAAAAGCTCTGTCAGATGAACGTTGGTCATTTTAAGGGATAAGTAGCAACCACTAGTTCTATTATGAAAACCTTTCCTTAGGAACCACTTTTTTTAAGTTGACACCTTAGAAGACAAACATTAGAATAAGATTGTGTGCAAACACAAAATATGCAAGTAGGCATATTGATAATTGATTTTAGTTTATCAAAAAACTACAAAATAGGTATTGTAAAAAGATAGTACGGAGGTGGAAACATGGTTTTAAATATACTCCTCGCTATCGTCGGTTTGATTGTCGGTCTTGTTTTAGGCTTTATTGTGGCTAAAACACGTCATGAAAAAGCAATAGATGGTGCAAAATATTCAGCGGCTGGCATTCTTGCAAGTGCAAGAAAAGAAGCAGAGACGTTGAAAAAAGAAGCATTGCTAGAAGCTAAGGAAGAGAACCAGAAGTATCGTTCAGAAATTGAAAGTGAGTTGAAAGAAAGCAAACTAGAACTTAAATCTCAAGAAAATCGTTTACTTCAAAGAGAACAGACTTTGGATCGCAAAGATGATTCTCTTGAAAAACGTGAAAGCTCACTGGAAGAAAAAGAAGAGAAACTTGGTGCTAGACAGCAATTAATTGATGAGCGAGAAACAGAAGTAGAAAGCTTGATCGAAAAGCAACATCAAGAGTTAGAACGGATTGCTTCGCTGTCTAAAGAAGAAGCAAAAGATATTATCATGAAATCAACGGAAGAAGAGTTGAATCATGAACTAACACTAATGGTCAAAGAATCAGAACAGCGAGCTAAAGAAGAATCAGATCGCAAAGCGAAAAACTTGCTATCGTTGGCGATTCAACGTTGTGCTGCTGATTCCGTTTCTGAAACAACCGTTTCTGTGGTGACCTTGCCTAACGATGAAATGAAAGGTCGTATCATTGGCCGTGAAGGTCGTAATATTCGGACGTTAGAAACGCTGACAGGTATTGATTTAATTATCGATGACACGCCAGAAGCAGTCGTCTTATCGGGCTTTGATCCAATCAGAAGAGAAATTGCTCGGATGACTTTGGAAAAATTAATTCAAGACGGTCGGATTCACCCGGCTCGAATTGAAGAAATGGTCGAAAAATCTCGCAAAGAAATGGATGAACGCATTCGTGAATACGGTGAGCAAGCTGCTTTTGAAGTTGGTGCGCATACCTTACATCCAGATCTAATTAAGATTTTGGGACGTTTACGTTTCCGTACCAGTTACGGTCAAAATGTTTTAAATCACTCCATTGAAGTCGCTAAATTAGCCGGCGTATTGGCAGCAGAACTAGGCGAAGATATTCAATTAGCAAAACGTGCTGGCTTACTGCATGACATCGGGAAAGCCTTGGATCATGAAATTGAAGGTTCTCACGTGGAAATTGGTGCCGAGCTTGCAGCCAAGTATAAGGAAAATGCAACCGTCATTAATGCGATTGCTTCGCACCATGGCGATGTTGAAGCAACCTCTGTGATTTCCGTACTGGTAGCAGCAGCCGATGCTTTGTCAGCCGCTCGTCCAGGTGCTCGTAGCGAATCATTAGAAAATTACATTCGTCGTCTTGAGAATTTGGAAAACATCTCTAACGGCTTCGCTGGTGTAGATTCCAGTTTTGCAGTTCAAGCTGGGCGTGAAGTACGTGTGATGGTTAAACCGGAAGAAATTTCTGATTTAGATGCTGTTCGCTTAGTCCGAGACATACGTAAGAAGATTGAGGATGATTTGGACTATCCAGGCCATATCAAAGTGACGGTAATTCGAGAAACGCGTGCCGTTGATTACGCAAAATGAAAAATCAAACAAACGGTCAGAAACAAACTTGTTTCTGACTGTTTCTTCTTCTATGCCTATCTGAATTAAAGCTATCCTCAACATTCACTAATAGATTAACGAGTAGGCAATTAGTTTTTTATGGTGATTGTGCTGTGTCGTTTAGTAATGAAGCTGTCCACCATAAGCTTCCCTTTGAAAGAAGTTGGCAGTTGCGCTGGCTTTACCATGCTGGCTATAAATGATGGGCAGTTGGTGCGCATGAAACTATTTGTCTGAGCGGCTAATTTACATTAATGCTAGCTGTGGCTGATATAAAGGTTTTTTTCCATAATAAAAATAATCATATTATCCATCAGTGACCAGGCAAGCTTATTTCAAAAAAGTCTCCTTTTTTCATCAGTATTTGCTATAGTTAATTGTATAGGATGTTTTTATTAGCGGAAGTAATTGGATGAAAAGGTTGTGGGGCTTTTGATTTTACTGCGAAAAGAAGAGATATGGATAGCATTGATGGATATTTGCATTCAAATAGTAAGTTGTCAAACAAGGAAATTGACACTGCAATTCATATAACCAGGCAGCGAGTGATAAAAGAATTGCCCATTTGCACGAAATGGACGTCATTTAACGCTTTAATGTAACTATTTGCTATGGTACGGCTCAATTCATGCATATTTTATGGAAGCCAACTGTTATGCTTCATTTGAAGAATTTGTTAGCTCTTATCAAGAAGTTACACTACAGTTTATAAAGTTTTTTGAGTAAGCTGGGTGCTTGCTGCGGGGGATTTTAAGGAAACAGACATAGCGAATGTTTTCGAAAACGTTTCAAAATAGAGTTGTTATAGTCTGGAAACTAGGGATTCAAATAAGAGCGTTCCTTATTTTAAAAACTTGGTTATACAAACCAATCAATGATGAGAACTTACTGACCTATATGAAAAATCACTGAGGAGTCTGTAAAAGCTTATTGTTTTTATTATTAGTTTAAAAAAATTATCGTTGCTTGATAAATATAAATTTGCTATATTTTAAACACGAGCGGGAGAAGGAGGGAGATCTGTTGAAACTACAAAAAATACTGGTTATCGGTTGTTTAGTCGTTGTCGGATCACTTATTTCCGGCTGCCAGAAACCAGTTAAAACAGCAAATGCCAAGCAGGACAAACAAATTTTCACTTTTATTGAGCGGCAAGAATTGCCAACTGCTGATATATCTTTAGCGACCGATGAAGTGAGTTTTATCACACTTAACAATATTTACGAAGGAATCTACCGTTTAGATCAAAATAATGTTCTTCAGCCTGCCGGAGCAGTAGAGGCAGCTACAATTAGCGCAGATGGACGTGTTTACAAGGTCAAACTACGAAAAGAATCAAAGTGGTCAGATGGTGTCCCGGTAAAAGCCAAAGATTATGTCTATGGTTGGCAACGAACCGTTGACCCTAAAACATCATCTAATCAAGCGTATATGTTCCGACCTGTTAAACATGCACAGGCTATTATGAATGGTAAAATGGATAAATCGACTTTAGGCATTCGGGCATTGAACGATTTTGAACTGGAAATTACTTTGGAAAAAGCAACACCGTATTTTAACTACTTGTTGGCTTTGCCGGCATATTTTCCACAGCGACAAGATATCGTGGATAAATACAAAACCAATTACGCCAAAACTGATCAACGTGCTGTCTATAATGGTCCCTTCGTTTTAAGTGATTTTGATGGTCCGGGCATTGACACTAATTGGAATTTGAAGAAAAATCCGACGTATTGGGATCACAAGACTGTCAAACTGAAAAAAATTAAGATTGACGTAGTGAAAGATGCCAATACGGCCTTAAATCTTTTTGAAAAGGGTCAAGCAGATGACACTTATTTATCCGGTGATTTAGCACAAGAGTTAAAAAATGATCCGAATTTTATTATTCAACAATTCGCTTCGGTGTTTTATTTAGAATTAAATCAAAAATCACCCAATTCTCCATACAAAAATGAGAATTTACGTAAAGCCATTTCTTTTGCCATAGATCGTAAGACACTTGTTGACAAAATAGAAATGAATGGTTCGACAGTGGCGAAAGGCTTAGTAACAGCTGATTTAGCTTTTGATCCTGAGACACATCAAGATTTTGTTGAAGAAACCGACAACGGGTTGCTTTACGATCCTAAGCAAGCCCAAAATTATTGGCAACAAGCCCAAACAGAACTGGGGATTAAAACATTAAAGATCAATTTGTTAGTAGATGATACCGATAATTCAAAAAAAATGGCTGAATTCCTACAAGCCGAACTGGCGGATACGCTTAAGGGATTAGAAGTTGAAATTACACCTGTTCCATTTGCCGTGCGCCTAGATCGTTCAAATAAAGGCGATTTTCAAATAGCGGCTGCCGGCTGGTCAGCCGACTATGCGGATCCTAGCAGCATTTTATCTTTATTTACCAGTAACAACCCCTACAATCGAGGCGGCTTTAGCGACCAAGACTACGATACAGCCGTTAAAAATGCAGAGACGATTCACACCAATAATCCAAATGTTCGTTGGCATGATTTGTTGACTGCTGAAAGGATTTTTATCGATAAGATGGGCGCCATTCCTTTGTATCAACAAGGAGAAGCTCGTTTACGTTCAGAGAAAGTAAAAAACATTCTGTTCCATTCTACGGGCGCAAAGTATGACTTTAAGTGGACCTACATTGCATAGGAAAGGGGCAAGATCCAACAGCTTTGCCAGTTTCCGTTCGTGAAATGTGGCAAAATAAGGAAGAAGACGTATCTTGTACGCTTTTTCAAAAAGAATGAGGCAAAATGTTTTACTCCAAGAAGTAAAAGGGATTTTTGAAAATTACATTTAAAATTTTTTGAAATTACGGTTTATTATCGGAGGAGTTGCTTTCGGAACATCATTTATCATTAGCTTTGGAGCCAGAGCCATTAGTCAAACTGACTAACGGCCTTGGCTCTTTTTGTCTAGTCAGTAACCTTTCAGGGACTTTTGGCAGGATACCTTTCCTTTCTAATCAAAAACAACTATAATAAACGAGAGATGTTAAAAGAGAAGAGGAAAATTTTTGCGTATATTATTTATTGGAGATGTGGTTGGTTCTTTAGGAAGAGCGACTTTAACCACGTATCTACCGCAATTAAAGAAGAAATATCGGCCGCAAGTTACTATTGCCAATGGGGAAAATGCAGCTGCTGGTCGAGGAATTACCGGAAAGATTTATAAGAAGTTTCTTCAAGACGGCGTGGATGTTGTGACGTTAGGGAACCACACATGGGACAATAAAGATATCTTTGAGTTTATTGCTGATGCGAAAAAGATGATTCGTCCGGCTAACTATCCTAAACAAGCCCCGGGGCAAGGCCTAGTGTTTGTAAAGGTTAATCAACTAGAACTAGCAGTAATTAACTTGCAAGCTCGGACTTTTATGGTGGATTTGGATGATCCTTTTCAGAAGGCCGAAGAATTAATTCAAGAGGCTCAACAGCGGACGCCATTAATTTTCATTGATTTTCATGGAGAAACGACTAGCGAAAAACAGGCGATGGGCTGGTTTTTAGATGGTCGGGTGTCAGCGGTTATCGGCACGCATACTCATGTTCAAACCAATGATGCTCGCCTATTGCCTCAAGGAACAGCTTATTTAAGTGATGTCGGCATGACCGGACCTTACGATGGCATATTAGGAATGAAACGTGAACCGATCATTGAAAAATTTAGAACTGCTTTGCCAAAACGTTTTGAAGTGATCGAATCGGGACGCGCTATTTTATCTGCTTGTTTGATTGAAGTAGATGACCAAACTGGACGGGCAAAATCAATTGAAACCATCCAAATTAGCGAAGATCGTCCGTTTAATAACTGACAAACAGGTCTAGACAGAAGTGTTCAGCTCCCGGTTTCGGAGCGATGGCTTCTGTCTCGCTATTTATTTAAGGTAAAGGTAAGACATAAACACAGCTTTTCTCGGTTAGAGCAGAAAAATGTTGCTGTTGTCTCATAAATGTTTGTGATAAAATAATTACGATTATAAATTTCATGAAGAAATAGAATGAAGGTGGGAAGATGGATTCTTTGGCTATGGAACCCCAAGTTAGAAAAGAATTAGATCAGCTACTGGGATTAATCGCTGAAGATGACGTAATTCAGCGTTATAAAAAAATAGAGACCAAAGCACAGAATAACCAAAATTTGACCAATTTGGTGGAAGAAATCAAAGCCGCTCAAAAAGACGCTGTACAATTTGCCCATTACGGTAAGCCGGAAGCAGAGAAAGCCGCAATTAAATTGGCAGACGAAAAAACCAAGCTGTTTAATGAGCATCCGCTGGTTGTTGCTTATCGGGAGCAATTATTAGAAGCTAACGATCTAGTCCAGCATATCACTGAAATGATCCAATATCAGATCAACGAAGAATTAGAGAAAGAAGGGAACTAAATGCCACAAAAAACTAAAAATACACCGATGATGGAACAATATCTAACGATTAAGGCTCAGTATCCCGACGCTTTTTTATTCTATCGTTTAGGTGATTTCTATGAGATGTTTTATGAAGATGCCGAAAAAGCGGCGCAACTTTTAGAGTTAACACTCACTAGCCGCAACCGTAACGCCGATGATCCGATTCCTATGTGTGGCGTGCCTTATCATGCGGCGCAAGGGTATATTGATACTTTGATTGAGCAAGGCTACAAAGTGGCTATTTGTGAACAAGTAGAAGACCCCAAAACCACTAAAGGTATGGTCAAACGGGAGGTCGTTCAACTGGTAACACCGGGAACGACAATGACCGGCAAAGGAATGGATGCCAAAGACAATAATTATTTAACGGCAGTTGTTTATCGTGAGGAACAATATGGTTTTGCCTACGTAGATTTAAGTACGGGAGAATTAAAAAGCACCACATTAGCTGAAGCAGACGGCGTAGTTAACGAAAGTTCAGCTTTGCAAACTAAAGAAATGGTTTTAGGTTCAGAGCTTCCGGAAACGTTGCAAACCTCCCTAAGCACTCGCTTAAATATCGTTTTTTCCCACCAAGCAGAAGCGGAAGAAAATGCTGAATTCAGCTTCTTAACCAGTGAATTAACGAGCCCGCTCGAAATTGAAGCGACCGGCAAACTGTTAACTTATTTAGCTGTAACTCAAAAGAGAAGCTTATCTCATATTCAAAAAGCGGTAGAATATCAGCCTGATCACTTTTTAAAAATGGATCATTACTCCAAGTTTAATTTGGAACTAAGTCAATCCATTCGAACAGGTCACAAAAAAGGAACCTTGCTTTGGTTATTGGATGAAACCAAAACAGCGATGGGCGGTCGTCTTTTGAAACAATGGCTGGATCGTCCGCTCATTCAAGAAAAGCAAATTACTGAGCGACAAAATATGGTACAGTCCTTGCTGAACGCTTACTTTGAACGAATTGATTTGCAAAGTGCGCTGACTAACGTTTATGACTTAGAACGCTTAGCTGGACGTGTAGCTTTTGGTAATGTCAATGGTCGTGATTTAATTCAGTTAAAAACATCATTGGAACAAGTGCCGTTGATCCGTTCTTTGATCGTTGGTATCAATCAAGGAGAATGGAATGACTTATTGCTTGATTTGAATCCCGTAGAGGATCTAGTGGCATTAATCAATCATGCAATTAACGAAGAAGCGCCTTTACAAATTACAGAAGGCAATGTCATTAAAGACGGTTACCATGAAAAATTAGACGAATACCGGGATGCAATGCGTCACGGCAAACAATGGCTAGCGGAACTAGAAGCCAAAGAACGCCAAGCAACCGGCATCAAAACTCTTAAAATTGGCTTTAACCGTGTATTTGGGTACTACATTGAAATCACCAAGGCCAATCTTGGAAATTTAGCTGAAGGCAAATATGAACGCAAACAAACCCTTGCCAATGCGGAACGTTTTATCACTCCCGAGTTGAAGAAAATGGAAACGTTGATTTTAGAAGCAGAAGAAAAATCAGTTGAACTTGAATATCAACTGTTTTTAGAAGTACGAGAACAAGTAAAACAAGCGATTGATCGATTGCAACTTTTAGCAAAAACCATTAGTGCAGTTGACGTTTTACAATCGTTTGCCACCGTTAGCGAACGCTATCAGTACACGCGTCCTGAACTAAAAAGCCAGACAAAAGAACTAATGATTCTACAAGGACGACATCCAGTGGTAGAAAAAGTAATGGGCCATCAAGAATATATTCCTAACAGCGTACGGATGGAAGAACAAACAAATATTCTTTTGATTACAGGACCTAATATGTCCGGTAAAAGTACGTATATGCGGCAGTTAGCCTTGACGGTTATCATGGCACAAATGGGCTGTTTTGTTCCGGCAGAAAGTGCTAAATTGCCTATTTTTGATCAAATTTTTACTCGCATAGGCGCTTCTGACGATTTGATTGCTGGACAAAGTACATTTATGGTGGAAATGATGGAAGCCAACCAAGCACTACGTCATGCGACACCGAATAGCTTAATACTCTTTGATGAATTAGGTCGTGGGACAGCGACATATGATGGCATGGCGCTGGCACAAGCAATCATTGAATACATTCATAAAAACGTACAGGCTAAAACGTTGTTTTCAACACACTACCATGAATTGACCGTACTGGATGAAACCTTGCCAGGCTTAAAAAACATTCACGTTGGAGCAGTTGAAAAAGATGGCGAAGTTGTCTTCTTGCATAAAATGATGGATGGCCCAGCCGATAAAAGCTACGGCATTCATGTAGCAAAAATTGCCGGACTGCCAAGTGCTTTATTAGAGCGAGCCGCTACTATTTTATCTGCTTTGGAAGCAGAAGAAGCACCTATTCAAACACAACCTACGTCTGAGCATTCAGAAATACGTGAGGAAACCGAGCAATTATCGCTATTTAAAGAAGTCTCAACTGAAGAATTAAGTGTCATTGATACACTGAAAAAGATGAATTTATTAGAAATGACACCCATCGATGCATTAAACTTGTTGCATCAATTACAAAAACGTATTTAAACCATCACCTATACAGCTGATTAGGAGAGGAGGTCTTCAAATGGGAAAAATTCAAGAGCTATCAGAACAATTAGCGAATCAAATTGCGGCCGGTGAAGTTGTGGAGCGTCCAGCATCTGTCGTGAAGGAACTAGTGGAAAACGCCCTTGACGCCGGTAGTAACCAAATTGATATTTTTATTGAAGAAGCAGGCTTAAAAACCATTCAAATTATTGACGATGGGGAAGGTATTGCCGCTGATGATGTTTTAAATGCTTTTAAGCGCCACGCTACTAGCAAAATTCATACTCGGGACGACCTCTTTCGAATTCGTAGTTTAGGGTTTCGTGGCGAAGCCTTGCCTAGTATTGCCTCTGTTTCAGAAATGGTAGTAGAAACAGCGACGGACCAAGAAGAAGCCGGCAGTTATGTTTATTTGAAAGGTGGAAAAGTAGCAGAGCATCGCCCGGCGGCCTTACGTAAAGGAACGAAGATGACCGTCTCCAATTTGTTTTTTAATACACCTGCTCGTTTAAAATATGTAAAAACAATCCAAACGGAGCTGGCTAACATCGGCGATATTGTCAATCGATTGGCTTTAAGCCATCCCAGCGTTGCTTTTCGATTGGTTCATGACGGGCATAAAATGATGAGCACGACTGGTAACGGTGACTTAAAGCAAACAGTGGCCGGTATCTATGGAATCAGTACCGCCAAAAAAATGCTGAAAATTACAGGACAAGATTTGGATTTTACATTAAACGGCTACGTGTCTTTGCCGGAAGTGACCAGAGCCAGCCGTAACTATTTATCAACCATTATTAATGGCCGTTATATTAAAAATTTTGCATTAAATAAAGCAATCGTTGCTGGCTATGGATCAAAATTGATGGTGGGCAGATTTCCTATTGCAGTTTTAGAAATTGAAATGGACCCATTATTAGTAGACGTGAACGTTCATCCGACCAAACAAGAAGTACGTTTAAGTAAAGAGAAAGACTTGATGACGTTGATTGAAACTTCGATTCAAGCGGCATTGAGCCAACAACAGCTGATTCCTAACGCAGCAGATAATCTACGGTTTAAGAAAAAATTACCGCCCCAACCTAAAGCGGAGCAATTAACAATTTCGTTGACCGAAAACGACGACCAGCAACCGCTAGCTAAAAAAGCACCCGGTGGCTTAAATTATGATCCAGCCAGCGGTAGTTTCTTTGTAGAAGCAACACCTGAACAGGCGCAAAAGCAAGCAGACGGAACAGACCCTATGGATCATCCTTTTGCAGCGCCAGTGACTGATTACGTAGCTGAAGAAGCTACCCAGTATCAAGCGGATTCTTCAGTGATCGACGAAGAAGCTACCGCTGCAACTACGCTAAACGCTAAGCAAGATCTAGCTTCTGCTGCTGATTTAGTAGAAGCAGCAACTACCAGTGACTTGCACCCGGAATTTAATGCCCAATGTTCAGCGAGCTATCGTCAATTGGATCAGGCAGCGACCAAGCTTGCAGATGAACGCCCGCCTGAGCGGTTTCCTGAGTTAGAATATTTTGGGCAAATGCACGGCACCTATTTATTTGCACAAAGTCAAGCTGGTTTATATATTATTGATCAACATGCAGCACAGGAGCGGATTAAGTATGAGTATTACCGCGAAAAAATTGGTGACGTAACAGCTGATTTGCAAGAATTGCTGGTACCAATTGTTTTGGATTATCCCAATAGCGATGCTATCAAATTGAAAGAGCAGGGAGAATTATTGGCAGAAGTCGGTATTCATTTGGAAGAATTTGGACAAAATAGTTTTATCGTTCGAGCCCATCCCACTTGGTATCCCACTGGATCAGAAGAAAGCATCATTCGAGAAATGATTGATATGTTGCTAACTACCGGCTCAGTAAGCGTAAAAAAATTCCGGGAAGCAACAGCTATCATGATGAGCTGCAAACGATCAATTAAAGCTAATCACTATCTAAATGAACAACAAGCGCGTGTCTTATTGAAGGATTTAGCGACTTGTGAAAATCCATTTAACTGTCCGCATGGACGACCTGTATTAATCCACTTTACGAATTCTGATATGGAACGTATGTTTAAACGAATTCAAGACCCTCATTAACGATTAGGGTGAG
>Ga0256408_1001126_pt1 | contig 15305 bp, 14 predicted proteins | sample PhyAR1_FD_185998 | JGI IMG/M metagenome (GOLD analysis project Ga0256408, IMG submission 185998) | Leaf surface microbial communities from alfalfa plants in UC Gill Tract Community Farm, Albany, California, United States - DLSL A.R1 | ecosystem: Host-associated > Plants > Phyllosphere >...
AATCCACCCCAGCGCAACTAATTCGTCCAAAGCATGAACTACAGTCGAACGATTAACCTGTAGGCAACTAGCCAGTTTGCGCTCTGAAGGTAGCGGCTCTCCCGGCTGTAAAGTTCCTGATTTAATTTTATCGATTATAATTTCCATGATAGCCACATAAATCGGCCCTTGTTTCTTTTCAGGCAATTGCCACATCAGCTTCACCTCAATAATTGGATGATTAAAATGTAAGCCAATTCTCATGTCTTGTCAACTATTTCACAGACAAAAAATCTGCTGAGTCATTTCCAGGTCTCAACAGTTCTTAGCTAAGCTGTTTCAGCGATAATGAACAGCCTTCATTTTATTTATTACACAAAATTCTTGCTATTATTTTTCTTCACGAAAAATAGTTTTCAAAATCCCTCGTAAAATACCAGCGATCGGAAAAATAATCCAACTGAAAGCCCATTGATTAAAAATAAAACTTTGACAAAAATAAAGCAGCAAAACGATTGACCAATAGACTTTATTTAACTTTCTAAACCAAGCAGGCTCCTCGTAACGTTGCTCTTTTTCCGTATAACCGTGGGAACGCTCTCCTTTGTAAATAAAATAGTCTGCTTCCACTAATTTGGTAAAGCTACTCATAATTACGCCGCCAAAAATCAAGAAGAAGACCCCTAGGCCTGCCAATAAAAATAATAGTGATACACCAAATGATTCATTGAAAATTCCCCTTTGGTGACCTTCACTAAAAATAATGACAGGTATAACTGCTACAATACACAAGATAACACCAAGTGTAATACAAAAGACAAAGGTTGGTTGGAAAGCCGCTCGTTGTTGTTTGGCTTCTTGTTTCACAGCAGCTGGAATCAAACGTTCCTGAAGTTGTTTATCCGTATTGGATATCTTTATCCCAGCTATGATAAATAACGGCACACCAATAGCTGCCCCTAGGAAAATAAACGCAGCACTCAACGATTCATTAAATAATCCAGAACCCAAGACAACAGCTCCTTGAAATAAACTAAAGCTTAATAAAATAACTAAGACGCCCAAACTAATTTGAAAAGCCGCTTTACGATGTACTTGTAAATAATTCAGGGCTTCTTCAATTGTCAGAGGAGCCAGCTCATCGCCAGTTTCTCCAAAGAAGTTATTATTCAGATCCATTTCTTCTAGGAGTTCGTCAATAGTGCCGAATTCAGAAATGACTGTACCGATGACTTCTTGTTCGTTCTTGCCTTGACTGATTAAATCTTCGTAACGATCTTCGGCACTTGCCAATAAATCATTTTTCAACTGAGCCGTAGCTTCAGTCTGACTGATTCCTAAAAAAAGACTGTCGATAAAATTTTTGATGGTATTCATTTTTCAAGCTCCTTTACAAACCGTTCAACTACAGCTTTGGTTACTTGCCATTCATGTAGTTTTTCATTTAAATAGTGTTTGCCGTTTGTGGTGATTTTGTAGTAAGTTCTTTTTTTACCATGGGTAACTTCTCCTGGAAATGATTCAATATAACCATTCTTCTCCAAGCGGTTAAAAGCGGAATATAGCGTGGTTTCTTTGATAGAATATTCCCCCTGGGAAATTTCGCGAATTTGTTTTGAAATAGCATAACCATAGGAATCGCCTGCTAACAAAATACTTAAAATAAACGTGTCATTATATCCTCTGATTGCGTCACTGCCAATCAATTGCTCACCTCCAAGCACTACGATTAACGTACTACGCCTGTCATTGTAAATACTTTATCGCAATTACTACGATAGGTAAAGTAAAAAATGATAAACAATTTTTCAAGCGCTATCTAAGCATAATCTAGTAACTACTTCGAATTGATTCATTCAATGAATAGTCCTTTGTTATCTTTTACTCCCTGTTTTTTATGTAACAACAGGCCTTTCCAAGCTAAAAATCCCCTAACGATGCCTTTAACTCGTAAAAGAAAAAAAGAGCCAGAAGTATCGCTCCCTTTCAATCAAGCACATTAACTACTAACTATTACATTGCTAGCAGGGAGGCACTTGAAACTTAGAATGGGATACCTCTGTCTCAAAATTACTTTTGCATTTTTAATCAGTTAACCTATTATTTAATTTTTAGAAAATTTCTAGTACCTGACGATTGCCTTAGCTTTACGTTGTACTTCTTTCATTTATCTTAGCGGATTCCAACATGAATTTTAGCCAAGAGATTTCTAGAAATGATTGTAAATTTTCTCAAAATCTCAGCTCATACAGCGCTTGTACTTGTTCCTTTTAACAGGTCCTTGCTGCATAGCACTTCCGGCAGCTCTGTGAATGTTGCACATCTATTATTCTAGTTAGATAGTATCTCCGTTAAAAATAGAGTTTTTAACAATTACATAATCGACTTTACGAATGGCTTCTAAGTCGGCTCCTCCAGCATAAGAAATAGAAGACTGCAAATCTTGCTGCATTTCAACTAAAGTATCTGCTAAATGTCCTTTGTGTTGAATCCATATTTTTTTGCCTTCAACATTTTTCTTTTCTCCCTTTTGGAATTCAGAAGCGCTGCCGAAGTACTCTTTATAAACAATACCATTTTCGACTTTCGTTTCTCCTGGAGATTCTTCATGGCCGGCAAACAGTGAACCAATCATCACCATCGTTGCACCAAAACGAACAGATTTGGCGATATCACCATGGGTTCTAATACCACCATCAGCAATTATAGGCTTTCTTGCAGCTTTCGCACACCAGCGTAGAGCTGCCAATTGCCAACCGCCCGTACCAAAACCGGTTTTAATTTTTGTTATGCAGACTTTCCCGGGACCGATACCTACTTTCGTGGCATCCGCACCAGCATTTTCTAATTCCCGTACTGCTTCCGGTGTACCGACATTGCCAGCAATTACAAAAGTTTCTGGCAATTGTTGTTTCAAATGTTGAATCATTTTTATCACAGAATTTGAGTGACCATGAGCAATATCAATTGTCACATAATCAGGAACTAACTGAGCTTGTGCAAGTTGTTCTATAAATAAGTACTCACTTTCTTTAACACCAACGCTAATAGAAGTAATTAGTCCTTTGGCTTTCATTTTTTTAATAAACGGGAGACGTGCGTCTTCATCAAATCGGTGCATAATATAGAAATAGCCATTAGCTGCTAAAAATGCGGCAATTGATTCATCAATGATGGTTTGCATATTTGCTGGCACCACTGGCATTTTAAATTGATGGTCGCCTAAAGTGACGGTTGTATCACATTCTGCACGACTGTTGACAATACACTTATTAGGAATCAATTGAATATCTTCATAATCAAAAACTTTCATAGCTTTTACCCCCTTATTCATTGGTGCAAAAACACGCAAAAGACGAACATTAATCAATATATTGTTCGCATTTTAAAACACCTCTGTTAATCTACACTATTTTGAAGAACTTGTCAAAATCTATTTACGAAAATTCACCAAGTATTTATCATTTCTTTTTTATCCAAAAATGATCTGAAAATTGCAGTTATTTTTAACTGAATATTTCTAAAATCTGCTTCTCCTTCTGTTACTGGAGAACGCGTATTTTTGTCTTTTAGATTTTGCTTTGATGCACTTTGCCACCGTTTATAGCTCTAAATAGTTTTCAACAAGTTAACAGCCAATTTTAAATGGTGTGCTAGCAACCTACCAACTGCTAAAAAAGTTGACTTAACAAGTATAAAAAAATAGTTCTTATAACCATTTTCTTCCTAAAATAGTATCTTCTTTGCGGAAATCTTTCCTCTTTTAATCGCTGCTTTGTATAGCCAAGAATTAATTCGCAAAAAATTCATGATAGTTCTATCTGAACTAGAGCATTGACTTTTTTATTTATATGAAATAGTTCACTAGAATATATAGTTTCCTCCGCTTTCGATCAGTTAAACAAATGTTGGTCAGCTCCATTTTCGTTATTTTGGTAAACAGTACACCCTTTCCGGTTTCAGCCTGCCTTACCTTTCATTTTAATTGCTGGGACATCTTTAGTCATTCCCAAATGAAGAAAAAGTGAGTGTGAGACAAAAGTTAAAAAACATTTCTCTCACACTTTAAAAAATGAAACAAGGGCGGGAACAGCAGGACCGCTTTGAAAAATCAGCGGTAATGTACCAAAAATTTAAAAGCCAGTTTCTTAACTTTCTGCTGATTGTTTAACAATTCTAACCCACCCGCTACCTAGTATAAAAACTATAGCTGTTTTGGATCGATAAGCAACTGCAAGCGCTCAGGTTAATCAAATGAAGAGCCAAACAGAAGTCCTATTTTTAACTTTAGAATGTGAGCATTCTATCGTTGAATAATAAAACTTAATCTCAGCCCGTATAGCTTCAAGTTCAAATGGATAGTTAACAATTATCTGTACTCAGTCTCAATTTCAGCTCTGAAAAGGTCCATGCGGTTAACAACCGAAAACATCATAAAGTGCTGTGTTTTGAGAAACACCTAATCAAACTTCATGCCCTCTACCGTTAGGAACACTAGAGAAATCATTCACTCATATAAGTAATTTTAATTATTCCATCTGTTTTTTATGATTGCGAATGTGTAAGTAAATTGTATTCTTGGAAATTCCTAATTCCTCGGCAACTTTAATAACAGAATCTTTTAAATTAAAAATACCTTGGTCATACAAACGAGTAACAATTTCTTTGTTTTGATTTATAAATGAGACAGCAGAATCATTTTTTACCGATTGTTTAACTTTAGCAAGCGAGGCATAAATTAATTCATCGATATTATCAGAAAAATGTTCGGAATTTTTTAAGGTTTCTGTCATATTATTTTTCTGGTTAAATGAACAGATGTTTTGCAGGTGTTCAATTAATGGCAGTTCTAAATGCATATTGATACAAATCAAACCTATGATTCGTTCATTTTCGCCGATCACGGGAATTGTAGAAGATTTTAATATAACGCCTTTTTGATTTTTATTGTAGTAAGGCCTCACTGCGTAATCGTGATCCTTCTCTACTTGACTTAACATTTTTAACGCTAAGTCAGTAATGGGCGCCCCCTCCTTCCGATTACTATAATGACCATTAATTACTTTGATAGCTGAACTTTCTAAATTTTCTAAACTATGAAGAATTACCTCATGAGTACTACCAAAGAAATTCCCCAAGCCATCTAACATTAAGGCATGTGAATGTAAAATTTGCTTGTCTACTTCACTTAACTGTAAGTATGGTTCCATATCAGATCATCCTTTGCAATGAAATTAATTTCATTGTAAGTCTTTTTTAATGGAAAAGCAATTCCGTTCTAAGCGTTAAAAATATTCATTGACTAAACTTATGTTTACTGATAGTCTCTAATTGTAATGAAATTTTTATTATTCAATACACTTTAGTTTATTAAAAATCAAATATCAAGGAGGCAGTAACGGAAATGAAAACGTTATCAGGTGTTTTAATGTTAGTTTTAGTTTTATGCGGCATGTCTTTCTTCTCTTTTAAAGCGCCGAGAGGTAAAAAGTCTTTAAGTGCCTTGTCAGGAGCAGCGTGTGCTACTTTTTTGCCAGAAGCATTTTTACGCTATGCAGTAGGTGGAGTTTTTCATTTAAACTATGTTTCAAAAATTGGTGAAACAATGGGCAGTTTAGGCGGTTTAGCAGCAGGTGTACTCGTGCCGCTTGCCTTTGGTTGTAGTCCAGTCTTTTCAGTTATTCTAGGTCTCTCTTTGATGAAGGTTAGTTTATTACCAGCATTCATCAGCGCATATTTTTTATCTTTCGTAGTTGTTCAAATACAAAAGCGGATCCCTGAAGGAATTGATTTATTAGTTGTAATTTTAGTTATTCCAGTCTCTGCTTCTTTGATATCTGGCTTGATCCAACCGCTTGTACTCAAAGTTCTAGAGATTATCGGTGGAACAATTTTAAGTGCAGTTGCTGGCAATCCATATGTAATGGGTGCTATTTTAGGAGCCATTATTCCAATTGTTGGCATGACACCATTGAGTTCAATGGTTCTTACTGCCTTAATTGGGCTAACAGGTGTGCCTATGGCAGTTGGAGCCTTAACTTGCTACGGCAGCTCAATCGTTAATGCTGCTTTATTTAAAAAATTGAAACTTGGCACAGCTTCTACACCTTTAGCTGTTGCGATTGAACCATTAACTCAAGTAGACATTATCAGTTCAAATCCAATTCCGGTATATGTTACGAATCTTTTTTCCGGAATGATCAGTGGAATTGTAGTAACTTTTTTTAATTTAAAAATACCAGTTACTGGAATGGCGACCCCTTGGGCTGGTTTACTCGTAACATTCGGCAATAACCCGGTTCAATCAACCTCACTAGCAGTAGTTATTATCACTATCGTTAGCTTAGTTGCCGGTTTTGTAGGGGCGTTTGCCTTTAAACGATACAGAATTGAAACAGTGAATAATACACAGGAATTTGAGGGTGTTACTGAAGTTCTGAAGGAACAAAAAGTCGTAAAGACAAAGGGAGGAGCTCTATATGAACGTAACTAAACCCGCTGAAAAACCAAAAAATTTAAATAAGAGTTTAAATTACAAAAGTTGCTTTGACATCATTGGTCCAATTATGATCGGACCTTCCAGCTCTCATACAGCTGGCGCCTTAGGGATTGGTTTAGCTGCTAGAAAGTTGTTTGGCGGCACACCTAACCAGATTATGATTAAATATTATGAATCTTTCGCGGATACTCATAAAGGGCACGGTACTGATTTTGCTATTATTGGCGGTATTCTCGGCTTGGCTGCTGATGATGATAAAGTTACCCAATCCATTGAAATAGGAAAAAAACAAGGAATCGAGATTCAATTTTTAGAAATGAGTGAAGAAAGTCCCGTTGGCCATGCTAATACTGCCTGCGTAACCTTAAGTGATGCGTCCCACAAAATCCATTTGACAGGAATTTCTGTTGGTGGCGGTACTATTGAAGTTAAATATATTGAGTTAGATGGTTTTAAGGTGAAGCTTCACGGCCCCTTACCGGTTTTACTAGTTATAAACAACGAAGAACAAGCAATGCAAGCCTTTAAAGACACGTTACAAAAAAACAAAATTAAAGTGAATGCAGTGTCTCGCTACGTGCATGGAAAACAAATCTTATTTATCTTTGATTTAGACTCATCACCTATTGCCTCGGTGAAAAAACAATTGTTGTCACTAGATGACACATCGAAAATAATCTTATTATGATAGGAGTTTGACAGATGTACCTTTCAATTGAAGAATTTATCAATAAAGCTGAAATAACAGGAAAAAAAATTTCCGATTTGATGATTGAACAAGAAATGGAACGCAGTCAAAGGAGTTATACAGAAATTTGGAACAAAATGGAAAAAAATCTGGTGGTCATGGAAAATGCTGTGAAGCGTTCACAAGAAGGTGATGGAGTTTTTTCACCGACAGGTTTAACAGGTGGCGATGCCGCTCGTTTAAAAAAATATCGTCAAAAGGGAAAAACACTATCCAGTGATTTAATGATGTCTGCTGTGCAAGCAGCTTTAGGCACTAATGAAGTTAATGCTGCAATGGGTGTTGTTTGTGCAACGCCTACAGCTGGTGCTAGCGGCACCTTACCAGGTGTTTTAACAGCCCTTAAAAAAACTTTGAATTTAACGAGAAACCAGGAAATTCGTTTTTTATTTACAAGTTCCTTATTTGGTATGGTAACCGCGAATAATGCAATGATTGCTGGTGCTGTTGGAGGTTGTCAAGCTGAAGTAGGCAGCGCCTCTGCGATGGCTGCAGCAGCAGCTGTGGAAGTTGCCGGCGGTACGCCCAGACAATCTGGTGAAGCATTTGCAATTGCCTTAGGTAATTTATTAGGCTTAGTGTGTGATCCGGTAGCCGGATTAGTCGAAATTCCTTGTATAAAACGGAATGCGATTGGTGCAGGAAATGCTCTAATTGCTGCTGATATGGCTCTGGCAGGAATTGTGAATAAAATTCCTGCAGATGAGGTAATAGATGCGATGGATAAAATCGGTCGACAATTGCCTCGAAAATTAAGAGAAACCGGACTAGGTGGTCTAGCTGGAACTGAGACTGGGCAACGTATGAAAAATGAAATTTTTGAAAAAATAAAGTTCACCCTTGTTTAAAATTAAACGTGAAGAGGAAAATATTATGTTGGATATTAAAAAAATTCGTCAAAATGTAGCAGATGTAAAAGCTAAATTGATAACTAGAGGTGTGAATGGAGAAGTTGTCGATCAATTATTAGCGTTAGATAAGCAACGTAGAGCGTTACTCATAAAGGTAGAAAAAATAAAAAAGTATCGCAATCAAGTTTCAGAAGAAGTTGCTTATTTAAAACGCAACCAAAAAGATACTTCCTCACAATTGCTGAAAATGCAGGAAGTTGCAACACAAATTAAGATTTTAGACCAAGAAATTGCTCATTTACAAAGACAATATATGGAAATTGCTGAACGACTCCCTAACTTACCACATGAGAGTGTGCCTATTGGTGAAGACGAGGCGACTAACGTTGAAGTACGTCGCTGGAGTGTACCTAGAAAATTTTCGTTTGAACCAAAACCCCATTGGGAACTCGGTGAACAATTGGATATATTGGATTTTGAACGAGGTGCAAAAGTATCCGGCAGTCGTTTCCTTTATTACAAAAAGCTAGGAGCACGCTTAGAACGTGCCGTATATAATTTTATGCTGGATCAACATGTATATGAGCATGGCTATACTGAAATCATTCCTCCATACTTGGTTAATAGCAAGTCAATGTTTGGAACAGGTCAGTTTCCTAAATTTAAAGAAGATGTATTTCAAGTTGCCGATAGTGATTTAACATTGATTCCGACTGCCGAAGTTCCTTTAACAAATTATTATAGCGATGAAATTTTAAACGGTTACGATCTGCCTATTTACTTTACAGCGTTAAGTCCATCATTCCGCTCAGAAGCCGGTAGTGCCGGTCGCGATACACGCGGCTTGATTCGCCTGCATCAATTCCATAAAGTAGAGATGGTAAAATTCAGCGATAGTGACCATTCTTATGAAGAGTTGGAAAAAATGACAAATAATGCCGGAGATATTTTAGAAAAACTAAAATTACCTTATCGGGTGATTACGCTCTCTACAGGAGATATGGGCTTTTCAGCAGCTAAGACCTATGATTTAGAAGTTTGGTTTCCTGCACAAAATACCTACCGAGAAATCAGTTCATGTTCGAACTGTGAAGATTTCCAAGCACGTCGCGGGAGGATCCGATATCGAGATAAAAATAATAACATCCACTTTGTACACACTTTAAACGGTTCTGGTTTAGCCGTAGGACGGACGGTTGCAGCAATCTTAGAAAATTATCAAAATGCTGATGGCTCCATAACCATTCCGGAAGTCTTACAACCATATATGGAAAAAATAACAATAATTCGTTAAAATCTAAAAGGATAAGCTGCTTGCACAGCCTAAGCTCAAGAGAAGTTTCTTCAAATTTACAATAGGATGATTGATGTTGATTTGTCTGTAACTGCTTCGAAACCTGCTGCCATCACTGATAACAGCCCTGTAATAGAAGCAAGTAATTTAATTTTAGCAGATAATTAGAGAAAATAGTCACATATCAAAATAATAAATAATGATAAAAGAGTTTCAATACCTAGCAACGTTCAGTCTTTCAATTAATCTTCTTTCTTGTCCTATGATTTTTAATTGTTAAACCTTCTTTTACGGCGTTTATCGGGCAATTATTAGAAATGATCACTCACTTACCAAGGTAAACGGGTGGTCATTTTTTTGTTATTTCAGCTTATTACCAATTAAAGCAATCAGCAGGCTTTCAATTTATTTTTGTCTCCGTGCATCAGTTTAATATACTATATGAATAATCATTGTTTTTTTCGTTACTGGCTCTTATCGCCAGGCTGACGTAAATTTTTACACTAAATTGAGCAACTTTTATTATACTGTCTTTATTAAATGTTTCTTTCAAAAACATCGTAGTAGTCTGCCTCTTTTTTACAATATGGTATAAGTAAGCTTTAACAATAAAAAGAAACTTGTTAAGCTGCTTCCCCAAAAATAAAACGTATCAAGCTAAAATAGGCTTGCCATTATACGTCCGATCGAGCTCCATAATAATTAAAGACAGATTTCTTAGAAGGAGTATTAAATTTCTGATTGTACACTGACAGCTGAGTTGTTTTGCTCCTGTTAATTCCGGAGTACCAACCCATAGCTCTTAAGTTTTTCATAAATAAAATAAAACACCAACAAACGTTCTAATTGTTAGTGTTTTATTACTATATAAATCTTTTTACTAATAATTCTAAAACAGTAAAGTCCAATAAGTACTTCTTTAAGATTATTGAATGATCTGTTATCTACAGCGTGCCTTTTTATTTTAATATTTATGCTCAATTTAAAAATAAACGTTCCAGAGATATCTTCCCTTCAGCTTGATCACTAGATAGAGCCACTAGCTACTTTTTAGCTCAAGAAATTCTTTGTCGATCTGAAAAAGCTGAGTTCTTTGGGCCTGATTGACTCCTACCAGCCAAACTGACTAACTCCTTCCTTTATTGCTAACGCAATCATTAAAATTACACCTTTATTTTCACCAACCAAAAGTTAACATATTAGCTATTTTCTTCTTATTATACTCGAAAAGCCAATGTAAAGATGAATTTAATAGAGCCTTTTTATTAACGAATAATCATAACAGAGATCGTTGCGTAACGTGCCATGTATGCTGCCTGACTACCGAAAAAGCTTTTTAATTTACTTGTGGATTTTGAGCCAATGATTAGTAAGTCCGGTTGATTTGCAGGAATTAATTTATTGACGATTAATTCACCCGGATTGCCTTCACTGACAATTCCACTGACTTTATTGATACCTGCGCTCACGGCCTCTTGTTTGTATTCTTCGCAACGTTGTTCTAATTGAGCGAGTTTGGTTTGCCAATAATTTTTATCCAAGGACTGATAGACATTGATGTCTTTGTCTTCTAAAATCGAAACGATAATTAGTTCTGCTGCCTCTTCTTTGGCCTTTTGAATCGCATAGTCAAATGCCTTTAAAGCATCCGGTGAGTCCTCAACTCCTACCATAATCTTGCTAAATTTCATGTTGCCTCCTCCTTTAGAGCTGATTATTTTCCGCTAATTGTTGGGCATATCTTTTATCCCCTTTATATAATTCAACAATTGTCCAAGCTAAAAGCAACAAAACGAGTATGATGATTACATAAGCAATATTGTCTGCTAAAGCAATTTGGCCTGAAGTAGGATTGTCACCAAAAAAGCCTTCAATTTGGTTTGGTAATCCTTTCATATTGAGATAAATTAACCCGATGACAGACAGCCAGCCTAATGCTTTTATAATCCAAGAATTTTTAAACTGATCGCCCATTTCCACACGACTGTCAGTAAACATTAATAACGGCAACATTGAAAACGGTAATGCAAACGCCAGAAAAACTTGCGAATTGTTCATTAAGTTGTTAATAGCAATATGCTCTTCTACGGTGCTCTTGCCACTAGTTAATAAAACACAGATTAAAACAGGAATGACTGATATCAAACGTGTTACCATCCGGCGTAACCAGATCGGCACTCGCATGTGAACAAAACCTTCCATAATAATTTGGCCTGTTAAAGTACCTGTAATCGTAGAATTTTGACCAGAAGCGAGTAATGCTACTGCAAATAGGATAGATAAAATACCAGAACTTGCCACATGAGCCAAGATCGAGTTACTCATTACAGCAGGAGTTGATAACGCATCAAACAATCCAAAAAATGAAGGATCGGCTACACTACCGGACTTAAAGACCGCAACGCCCATGATTAAAAGTAGTGAATTAACAAAAAATGCCATCGTTAGCTGAATGTTGGAATCCCAAGTAGAAAAACGTAAAGCTCTATGCACATCCCCTTGATCTTTATGATTGATTTTTCGACTTTGAACAACGGAAGAATGCAAATAGAGATTATGAGGCATGACAGTTGCACCAATGATTCCAAGCGCCCCTGTTAATGGTGTTTGCCCGTTCACCGCATGTGAAGTCGAAAAAGCAGCAGCGCTAGGAACAAGTCCTTTGAGCACCTTTGTCCAAGCCGGATTTGACAAGGCAACTTGATAAGCAAAAATCACAAAAATAACCACAATCAAGGCAACAACAATCGCCTCGATTTTTCGAAAACCAATTTTCGTTAATAATAATAGCAACAAAACATCAAAAACGGTAATAAATACAGCGATACCTAAAGGAATATGAAATAATAAATAAAGCGCAATTGCGCCGCCAATTACTTCTGCAATATCTGTAGCCATAATTGCTAATTCTGTTAAAATCCATAAAACAATTCCTAACGTCTTACTGGTTCGTGCCCGAATCGCCTGAGCCAAATCCATTCGAGAAACAATTCCTAACTTTGCAGCCATATATTGAAGTAACATAGCAATTAAACTAGAGATTAAAATGATTGACATTAATAAATATTGGAAATTTTGTCCGCCTGTAATGGAGGTCGACCAATTTCCCGGATCCATATAACCAACTGCTACCAAGGCTCCCGGCCCTGAATAAGCAAATAACGTTTTCCAAAAACTCATCCCTTTTGGTACGTCAATGGTTCCGTTAATTTCTTCCAACGAAGGTCCATTGGCATATTCAATCAAGTGATGTTTATGTTTTTTATCTTGTATTTGTGAAAATTTCAATACAATTCCTTCTTTCATTCTACAATAATCTAACCTAAAAATTCACATTAAAGGCTGACCTTTAATATATTTTAGGTCTCCCTAAAATATACTACTAGGCGATCAATTTTGCAAGACTAAAACTTGCATTGTACACTTTTCTGTAAATCTGCTTTAAACTAGCAATTCTGTTTCAATTAAAAGATAAGCAAAAAGGCTTGAGCAGTCTGATTCTTGGTTTAATAAGAATTAGACTGCTCAAGCCTTATACTACAGTTTTTGCAAATAAAAAAATCAAGGGTAGTTAGTTTTTTAGCCTTTCTATTAGTATTTTGGTATCACTCATCAATTTTTGTTTTGAATGAGTGATAGTAATAATCAAGACATGTTTGTGACGGCTAGTCAAGTCGTCCTGGCTTCAATCTATTGACAGTTTCCGGCACATGAACGCCTTCGACCTATTTTTTCCATTAGTTAGCGATCATAATTTTCTAAACAATCACTTTTTTTGGAGATTTTTTTTAGCAAATTGTTCAATCGCATCTTTTATCTCCTCCATCGCTTTTGTTTGAAGTGCTTGATAGGGAATAGCTAAGGCATTTTGTTTGATGTAGTGATTTAGATAAGCGGCATCCACTTGGTTATATACAAGGACATCTGCTTGTGGGCAAATCTTTGCTTTGACATCATAACTAATAAAAGTAATTTTCCACTCTGGGAAGAGGGCAGCGGTCAATTCTTTTTGCATTTGTTTGGAAGGACGACCACCAATGATGGCTGGATAACTAGCCAGAACACTGCCATTAGCATTAACTGAATGAATCCAAATGATCTTTTTCATACTCTCGCTCCTTTTAGTCAAAATAGCAAACAAACCTAACTAGACTATGGTCACCTCCGCTTTTGAAAAGTTCATTCTATTCTTGCTTTTACAATAACACTTTCAGCCAAAGCTTACTACAAGAGAACCTAAAAAGACTTAATTATTGTTGTTAACCTTTTTTAGATTTGACTGCAATCTCGTAAATGACTTCCCGTGACTTAATAGCACCATGACCGATAGGAGAATAAGCTGTAATTAAGAGCTCATATTTTGACAAAAACCTATTAATTCACGTGGTGTATTTCCAATATGGCAAAGAATTTGAATGTCTATCGGTTCGATTAGTGTCTGTAAAAATGGCTCAGTGACTTCGCCTTTCTATTCTGTGAATTCTTCGGTATACTAGATAAGTACATGTATGATATTTATAGGAGGCATTTTATGCTAAACATTCAACAAGTAAAAACTGGTATCATTCAAGAAAACTGTTATTTGATTACCAACGAACAACATCTTTTGATTGTAGACCCAGGTGCAGAAGCTGAAAAATTGATTCAGCTAATTGACCAAACCGGGAAAAAGCCGGCAGCGATTTTATTAACACATACCCATTATGATCATATTGGTGCAATTGAGGCACTACGGCACCATTACACAATTCCCGTTTATGTCAGCCCACTGGAACAGGCTTGGTTATCTGATCCAATCTTAAATTTATCAGGGTTAGGACGGCACGATGATATACCGGACATTATCGTTCAGCCGGCTGAATTCGAATTTGAAATGACCGATTATGAAATTGGTGGAATGAAATTTTCCGTTTTGCCGACTCCGGGACATTCGATCGGTAGTGTTAGTTTTGTTTTCGATGATTTTGTCGTAGTCGGTGATGCATTATTTAAAGGTAGTATCGGTCGGACGGATTTATACACTGGCGATCAGCAGCAATTACTTCACAGTATTACTACTTATCTATTCACCTTGCCAGAAGAGTTACCTGTCTATCCAGGTCATGGCGATGCAACTACCATTCAACATGAAAAAAGAACCAATCCATTTTTTAATTAACCACTTTGATTATAACGTAGCAAATTTAGCGGTAGGAGGAACTAGCGATGACTGAACCAACAACTTTATATATTATTCGACATGGCAAAACAATGTTCAACACTATCGGCCGAACCCAAGGTTGGTCTGACAGTCCTTTAACGAAAAAAGGTGAACAAGACATTTATTATTTGGGTTTAGGTTTAAAAAAAGAAGCTTTCAAAGAAGCCTATTCCAGCGACAGTGGTAGAGCCATGCAAACAGCTCGAATTATTTTACAAGAACATTCCAACTATCATTCAATTCCTTACCTCACGGATAAACGGATTCGTGAGTGGTGCTTCGGCTCTTTGGATGGTGGATATGATGGTGAATTATGGGGAGTGGTTCCTCGGATTTTAGCGTTTAAAAGTTATGATGAAATGATGACGACTCGCATTACTTATAAAGAGCTGGCAACAGCGATTATCCAAGCGGATACAGCTAATTGGGCGGAGCCTTATGAAGTAATTCGTGAGCGCGTGTGGTCAGGTTTTGAGGATATGGCACACCATCGTCAAAAAAATGGTGGCGGCAAAGTGATGATTGTTTCTCATGGGTTAACCATCTCCTTTTTGCTATCCCTTATTGACGATAGCTTGCCTATGCAAATGCAGCTTGAAAACGGCAGTGTAACGAAATTGATCTATGACCAAGGTCGCTTTTCCATCGCAGCGATTAACGACCTTTCCTACATGGAAGCTGGTCGCAAAATTGCAACAGGAACTGCGTAACACCTCATCAACACTACTAGCATT
>Ga0256408_1001127_pt1 | contig 15280 bp, 13 predicted proteins | sample PhyAR1_FD_185998 | JGI IMG/M metagenome (GOLD analysis project Ga0256408, IMG submission 185998) | Leaf surface microbial communities from alfalfa plants in UC Gill Tract Community Farm, Albany, California, United States - DLSL A.R1 | ecosystem: Host-associated > Plants > Phyllosphere >...
CCTCGGCGCGGGGCGCCTGCTCATCGAGGAGCTCGAGAGCCGCGCCCGCGCGTGGGGCGCCCACGAGCTGGTGCTCGACACGCACCACACGCTCGAAGCCGCCGCCGCCCTCTACGCGCGCGCGGGCTTCAGCGAGATCGAGGCGTACAACGACAACCCGAACGCCACCCGCTGGTACGCCAAGACGCTCAGCTGACCGGGGGCCGGGAGCCTCCGGCCGCGACGCGGGTCAGAACGGGAACTGGTCCGGGAGGCCCGTGCGCAGCTCGACCGGCAGGTGGGCCAGGTCATTGTGCGTGAGGAGCGTCCAGGGACGACCCTGACGCTGCGCGATGACGGTCAGGCCGCAGTTGGCCTGGTTCAGCGTCATCCAGCGCCACTCTGGTGCGCCGAGCACCTCGCGGACGAACCACGAGATGACGAAGTTGTGGGTGATGAGCAGCTCGTGGACGTCGCCGTGCTTGCGCACGAGGAACTCGTTCACGGCATCGGCCATCTGCGCCGTGCCGGCCTCGATCTGGGCCTCGGTGACCCCGCCGAAGAACGGCTCGTACGCGGCCGGGGTCTCCTCGGTCATACCCGTGGGGACGCAGTCGAACAGGAGCGCGTGGGGCTGCGGGGTGATCGAGGGCAGCCGCTTCGCGATGATGTCGGCCGTGTCGGTGGCCCGCACAAGCGGCGAGTGCCAGACGGTGTCGAGCGGGATGCCCGACAGGCGGTCGGCGATCAGCTCTGCCTGGCGGCGGCCGCGCGGCGAGAGGGGGCCGTCCTCCATGCCGTGCTCGGCATCCTGCTGCTCGCCATGGCGGACGAGATAGATGTAGTGCGCCACTGCCTCACCCCATCCTTCGTCCGTATCGATCAGTCGTCCGGATCGACCGGGCGCGGCAGAGCGAACTCGTGCGCCGATGGATCCTCATCCACACTACGTGACGTTCCCGTTACCTCGCGCAGACCGCGCCACGAGCCGTCATCACCTCGCCGGCGCGCCGGATCAGTCGGCGGCCTTGGCCAGCTCGGACAGGTGCGCGCGCGTGAGGCGGACGCCCACGCCCTGCACCAGCTCGTCAAGCTGCGCAGGCGAATGCGCGTTGACGATGGGCGCCACCACGGAACGCTGCGCCAGCAGCCAGGCCACGGCGATCGCCGCGTGCGAGACGGCCAGCTCGGCCGAGATGGCGTCGAGCGCCTTGAGAACGCGCGCGCCGCGCCGGTTGAGGCTGTTGGCCAGCAGGCGGCCGCGCGCGGAGGTCGCCACGCCCTGTCGGCTGCGGTGGCGGCCGGAGAGGAAGCCGTGCTCCAGCGCCTGCGACGGCGTCACGGCGATGCCCTGGGCGACCGCCACGAGGCGCAGGTCGCCCTCGAAGTCGCCGCGGCGCATGAGGTTGTAGGGGACGTCAACCGCCGTGATGCGCGGGTACCCGGCAGAGGACAGGATCCGCGCCTCCACGAGCTGCTCGGCGGTGAGGCCGTGCGCGCCGATGTGACGGACCTTGCCGGTCTCGATCAGCCACTCGGCGGTCGCCAGGGTGTCCTCCAGGGAGGCGACCGGCTCGGCCGTGGCGTCGAGGTACAGCACGTCGATGCGGTCGGTGGCGAGACGCGTGAGCGAGGCCTCGACGGCGCGGACGAGATTGATCGAGCCGAGGCCCGGATTGTCGGGGTGGTCGCCGACGCGCACCGCGAGTGCGATGTCGTCGCGATTGCGGCGCGCGCGCATCCAGCGGCCGATGATGTGCTCGCTGCGGCCCGCGGCGAAGCTGTCGGCGGTGTGCACGGCGTTGCCGCCGATCGCGTGGAAGTGATTCAGCAGCGCGTCGGCGCGATCCTGATCCATCGTCCAGCCGAACTCGGAGCCGCCCAGCATCACGGGGAACACGGGGATCGCGGACTCGCCGAGTGGCACGCGCACGAGGCTGCCGACGGCGGGGCCCTGCACGGGGATCGGGGCGGACGGGTGCTCCTGGTGCGCGCCGATGGCCGGCGTTGTGGTGTTCGCCTGCACTTCGGTCATTCCCCGCCCCCTTCACACGCGTCGCCCGGGGCCCGACGTCGCGGCACGCCCGAGAGCCAGCGTGTCCTTCGAGGGTATTCGAGTCTTCTGCGCCGGGGCCGCGCCGCGCCGTAACGCTTCGGTCACGTCGACACGCCCGGCCGCGTCGTGGCAAGCGGAACGGCCCGCCCATCCGGAGATGAGCGGGCCGTTCGGGACTGCTTACGCCTCGGCGGGAGCCTCGGTCGCCTCGGCGGCCGCGGCCTCCTCGACGACGGGCTCGAGAGCCATCTTGCCGCGGTCGTCGATCTCGGCGATGCGGACCAGGATCTTCTGGCCGACCGAGACGACGTCCTCGATGTTCTCGACGCGCTTGCCGCCGTTGAGCTTGCGGATCTGCGTCACGTGCATGCGACCGTCCTTGCCCGGGAGCAGCGAGATGAACGCGCCCGAGGGGATGATCTTCACGACCGTGCCGAGGAACTGCTCGCCGATCTCGGGGTTCGTCGGGTTGGCGATCGCGTTGACCTGGGCGCGGGCGGCCTCGGCCGAGGGGCCGTCGGTCGCGCCGATGTAGACGGTGCCGTCCTCCTCGATGGAGATCTGCGCGCCGGTCTCGTCCTGGATCGCGTTGATCGTCTTGCCCTTGGGGCCGATCAGCTCGCCGATCTTGTCGACGGGGATCTGGACGCTGATGACGCGGGGCGCGGTGGGCGCCATCTCGTCGGGAGCGTCGATCGCCGCGTTCAGGACCTCGAGGATGCGCGTGCGCGCGTCCTTCGCCTGGGTCAGGGCGCCCGCGAGAACCTCGGACGGGATGCCGTCGAGCTTCGTGTCGAGCTGGATCGCGGTGATGAACTCGCTCGTTCCCGCGACCTTGAAGTCCATGTCGCCCAGGGCGTCCTCGGCGCCGAGGATGTCGGTCAGCGCGGCGTAGCGCGTCTGACCGTCGACCTCGTCGGTGACCAGGCCCATCGCGATGCCGGCGACGGCGGCGCGCAGCGGCACACCGGCGTTCAGCAGCGACAGGGTCGAGGCGCAGACCGAGCCCATCGACGTCGAGCCGTTCGAGCCGAGAGCCTCGGACACCTGACGGATCGCGTAGGGGAACTCCTCGCGCGACGGCAGCACCGGAACGAGCGCGCGCTCGGCCAGGAAGCCGTGGCCGATCTCGCGGCGCTTCGGGCTGCCCACGCGGCCGGTCTCACCGGTCGAGTAGGGCGGGAAGTTGTAGTGGTGCATGTAGCGCTTGCTCGTCGTGGGCGACAGCGAGTCGATCTGCTGCTCCATCTTGAGCATGTTCAGCGTGGTGACGCCCATGATCTGGGTCTCGCCGCGCTGGAAGATCGCCGAGCCGTGGACGCGCGGGATGACCTGCACCTCGGCGTCGAGCGGACGGATGTCGGCCAGGCCGCGGCCGTCCATGCGGACACCCTCGGCGAGGATGCGACCGCGCACGATCTTCTTCGTGACCGACTTGTAGGCGGCGGAGAACTCGAGCGGGGCGGCGGCGGGCAGCTCGCCGGCCTCGACCTTCTCGACCAGCTCGGCCTTGACGCGGGCCTTGACCTCGTCGTCGGCGTTCTGGCGCTCCTGCTTGTCGGCGATCTGGTACACCTTGGCCAGGTCGTCGGCGGCCTTCTCGTTCACGAACGCGAAGGTCTCGTCGCTGTAGGCCGGGAAGACCGGGAACTCCAGCGGCGCCTTCGTCGAGGCTGCGGCCATCTCGGCCTGCGCCGCGACGAGCTGCTTGATGAAGGGCTTCGAGGCCTCGAGGCCGCCGGCCACGATCTCCTCGTTCGGCTTGACGGCGCCGGCCTTGATCAGGTTCCAGCTGTTCTCGGTGGCCTCGGCCTCGACCATCATGATCGCGACGTCGCCGTTGTCGAGCACGCGACCCGCGACCATCAGGTCGAAGACGGCCGACTCGACCTGCTCGGCGTTCGGGAACGCGACCCACTGGTCGGCGTGCTCGCCGTGGCCGGGGATGAGCGCGAGGCGCACACCGGCGATGGGGCCCGAGAACGGCAGACCCGAGATCTGGGTCGATGCCGACGCGGCGTTGATCGCGAGGGCGTCGTAGAACTCGCCCGGAGCGATCGAGAGCACGGTGACGACGATCTGGATCTCGTTGCGCAGGCCGTCGACGAACGACGGGCGCAGCGGACGGTCGATCAGACGGCAGACGAGGATCGCCTCGGTGGAGGGGCGGCCCTCGCGGCGGAAGAACGAGCCGGGGATCTTGCCCGCGGCGTACGAGCGCTCCTCGACGTCCACCGTCAGGGGGAAGAAGTCGAAGCCCTCGCGGGGGTGCTTGCCGGCGCTGGTGGCCGAGAGGAGCATCGTCTCCTCGTCGAGGTACGCGGCGACCGCGCCCTGGGCCTGCTGGGCGAGACGACCCGTCTCGAAGCGGATCGTGCGGGTGCCGAAGCGGCCGTTGTCGAGAACGGCCTCGGCCGCAGTGATTTCAGGACCTTCCAAGAGGTCTCTCCTTCTGTTGCGCCCCCGCAGGGGCTCATCAAAGGAGCAGGGAACAGGCAGATATGGGCGCGCACGTCAGATCGTGCAGAGCATCGATCACGCTCGCCTGCGCTGGCCACCAGGAGAAATCCACCAGTTGCGGACCGTGTCCGCGGCTGGGAGACCACTTCAGGGGACCAGCTTCCTGCCAGCCTGCTCCTACATATGTTTATGGACTTTTCCTTCCCACCCTATCAGCGGGATCCCGATCCGGTCAGGGTCTGTCGCGGTGGGAGCACGCATGACACCGTGAGTTCATGAGCGATTTCACGAACCTGCCCCCGGAGGTCGTGCGCCCCGTGCTGCACGACGACGACGTGCCCGACGAGGAGCGCGAGGTCGACCTGGACGACGAGGCCGAGCTGCGCCTGCCTCCCCCGACGCTCGACCCGGACGAGGCGATCGAGGACGATCCGGACGACCACGCGGAGGATGTCCGCGACGAGGCCCGCGGCGCGGGCGCGCTCGACGAGTAGCCGGCGACCCTTCGGACCCGCGCCCGTCAGCGCGGGCGCGCAGCGTGGGCGATGACCCGGCGCCGCGAGAGGCCGCGCGTGCGGGCCGCCTCGTCGAGCGGGCGCAGACGCTGCGCCTCGCGGTAGTGCTCGACGAGCTGGTCGCCGAGCGACTCCCAGGTGCGCGAACGCACGCTGTCGCGGGCGGCCTCGCCGAACGAGCGGCGCTTCGCGTCGTCGCCCGTGAGGTCGAGCACCCGCTCGCGCAGATCGTCGAGGTCGCCGGGACGGTACAGCCAGCCGTCCCGGCTGGAGCGGACGAGGTCGAGCGGGCCGCCGCGCCCGGTGGCGACGACCGGCACGCCGCTGGCGAGGGCCTCCTGGACCGTCTGGCAGAACGTCTCGCTCTCGCCCGGGTGGACGAACACGTCGAAGCTCGCGAGCGCGGTCGCGAGGTCGTCCCCACCCAGGAAGCCGGTGAACACCGCGCCGGGGAGCTCGCGCTCGAGTCGGGCGCGCTCGGGGCCGTCCCCGACGATCACCAGCCGCACACCGGGGAGTCCGCAGAGGGCGCGGAGGTCCGCCACCTGCTTCTCGGGGGCCAGGCGTCCGACGTAGCCGACCAGCACCTCCCCCGGCGCGATGCTCTCGCGCCACGCGGCGCTGCGTCGCCCGGGGCGGAAGCGGTCGGCGTCCACACCGCGCCCCCACCGGCGCAGCCGATCCACCCCGAGCCCGGCGAGCTGGGCCTCCGAGGCCGATGACGGCGCGAGGGTGAGAGTCGCACGCCGGTGCAGCCGCGCGACGTGCGCCGCGGCCAGGGGCGCGGCCCCCGGGACGCCGTAGCGCTCGGCATAGGCGATGACGTCGGTCTGGTAGACGGCGACGCTCGGGATCCGCAGCGCGTCGGCCGCGACCTGGCCCTTCCACCCCAGGGCGAACGGCGATGCGAGGTGGACGACGTCGGGTGCGAACTCACGCAGCACTCCGACGATGCGACCCGTCGTCGGGTACGAGACGCGCACATCCGGATAGGCCGGCATGGGCAGCGACGGGACGAGAGCGGTGCGCCCCGAGGGCGCGGGCTGCGCCGCTCCCCCGGCATCCGGGGCGACCACCAGCGTCTCGTGACCACGGCGCTCGAGATGACGGATCATCTGCAGGACGGAGTGGGTGACCCCGTTCATGTGGGGGAGGAAGGATTCGGCGACCAGCGCGACTCTCACGTCTTCAGGGTGACGGTCGTCCGGGCCCCGGCACCGCCCGATCCGGGCGACTTCGCCGACCGTTCATCCCGCGGACAGCACCTTTCATCCGCGCGGCCCCTCCGCGTCACCGGGCGCGCGTACACACGTGGCATGGACGAGCTGATCGCGGGTCTCGCGGCGGATCCGTGGGCGCTGGCGCTGCTCGCGGGCCTGGTGTTCGCCGACGCCTTCCTGGTGGTCGTGCCGGGTGAGGTCGCGGTGACCGCGCTCGGGGCGGTCGCGGTCGCTCACGGCCTGCCGCCGCTGTGGGCGGTGATCGTCGTCGGCGGCGCCGCCGCCTTCGCCGGAGACGTGTGCTGCTACCTCGTCGGGAGGCACCTGCACCCGCAGCGGTGGCGGATCCTGCAGCGCGCGAGCCTGCAGCGCGCGCTCGACGCCGCGGCCGGGCGGCTGCGCACGCACGCGGCGACCGCCGTGTTCACGGCGCGGTTCATCCCGTTCGGCCGGCTCGCGGTGAACCTCTCGGCGGGCGCCGCGGTGGTGCCGGCCGCGCGCTATCTGCCGATCGCCGGCGCCGCCGCCCTGGCCTGGTCGGCATTCCAGGCCCTCGTCGGCGGCGCGGTGGCCGCCGTCGTCCCGGGCGGCACGGTTGTGGCGGTGCTCGTCTCGATCGTGGTGGCCGTCGCCGTCGGCGCGACGGTCGACCTCGTCATCGCCCGCCTGCGGCCCGGCGCCTGAGGGCCCCGCGGCGAGCGCTCGCGCGATCTCGCTGTCGCGCCCCGGGCCTGCGAGAGTTCTCGCAGGCCCCGGGAATATATGTGGCGACCCCACGTTGTATGGGATACATTCAAACGCATACAAATGAGCGAGAGGGCAACATGAGCACGCAGATGCAGTTCGGCATCTTCTCGGTGGGCGCCGTCACCACGGATCCGACCACGGGCCACACCCCCAGCGAGGCCGAGCGCATCCGCGACATCGTGACCATCGCCACCCACGCCGAGGAGGTCGGTCTCGACGTCTTCGCGATCGGCGAGCACCACAACCCGCCCTTCTTCTCCTCCTCGCCCACGACCACGCTCGCCTACATCGGCGCGCAGACCGAGCGGCTCATCCTCTCGACGGCGACGACGCTCATCACGACCAACGACCCGGTGAAGATCGCCGAGGACTACGCGATGCTCCAGCACCTCACGGGCGGCCGCGTCGACCTGGTGATGGGTCGCGGCAACACCGGTCCGGTGTACCCCTGGTTCGGCCAGGACATCCGCCAGGGCCTCCCCCTCGCGATCGAGAACTACGCCCTGCTCCGTCAGCTGTGGGATCAGGACGTCGTCGACTGGGAGGGCAAGTTCCGCGGCCCGCTGCAGGGCTTCACCGCCACGCCCCGTCCGCTCGACGGCGTCTCGCCGTTCGTCTGGCACGGATCGATCCGCACCCCGGAGATCGCCGAGCAGGCCGCCTACTACGGCGACGGCTTCTTCGCGAACAACATCTTCTGGCCCAAGGAGCACTACCAGCGCCTCATCCAGCTGTACCGCCAGCGCTACGCGCACTACGGCCACGGCACCCCGGAGCAGGCGATCGTCGGTCTCGGCGGCCAGGCGTTCATGGCGAAGAACTCGCAGGACGCGGTGCGCGCGTTCCGTCCCTACTTCGACAACGCCCCCGTCTACGGTCACGGTCCCTCGATGGAGGACTTCACCGAGATGACCCCGCTCACCGTGGGCTCGCCCCAGCAGGTGATCGACCGGTACGCCGCGATGCGCGAGCACTACGGCGACTACCAGCGTCAGCTGTTCCTCATGGACCACGCGGGCCTGCCCCTGAAGACCGTGCTCGAGCAGCTGGACCTGCTCGGCGGCGAGGTCGTCCCCGTGCTCCGCAAGGAGCTCGCACAGGGCCGCCCCGCGGACGTCCCCGACGCCCCCACCCACGCAGCGCGTGTGCAGGCCGTGTACGGCGACGGCCCCGCCCGCGAGGCCCGCCCGAACGCCGCGGGCGGCAACAACCTCACCGTCGGCGGCCCCTACCAGGACACGCCGCCGGCCGCCCCCAAGGCCGGCTCGGCCTTCGGCACCGCCGCGACCCGCTGACCCGACGCGCACACCAATCGAAAGGCACAGGATCATGACCGGAACCCGTCGCCTCGCGGTGATCTCCGCGGGACTGTCCACGCCCTCGTCCACGCGCATGCTGGCCGACCGCCTCGCCGCCGCCACGATCGCCGAGCTCTCCGAGCGCGGCATCGAGGCGGAGGCCTCGGCCTTCGAGCTGCGCGACTACGCGCACGACATCACGAACAACCTGCTGGCCGGCTTCGCGCCGCCGGCCCTCGAGAAGGTCCTGGAGACGGTGGCCGCCGCCGACGCGCTGATCGTCGTCACCCCCATCTTCTCGACCAGCTACTCGGGGCTGTTCAAGTCGTTCATCGACATCCTCGACCGGGAGTCGATCAGCGGGAAGCCCGTGCTGATCGGCGCGAACGCGGGCACCGCCCGCCACTCGCTCGCGATCGACTACGCGATCCGCCCGCTGTTCGCCTACCTCCACGCCGAGCCCGTCTCGACCGGCGTCTTCGCCGCCTCGAGCGACTGGGGCGGCACGGAGGACGAGGTCGCCCCGCTCAGCGCCCGCATCGAGCGCGGGGCGCGCGAGCTGGCCGAGGCGATCGCCCTCAAGCCGTCTCTCGAGGCGATCGACCCGTTCGATCCGGACTCGTACCTCGGCGCCGGCAAGGGCTTCGGCCACCTGCTGGGAGGCCTCGCCGGCGAGTGATCAGACGGTGGGCTCCTCGATGGGTGCCGCTTCCTCGTGATGCGGCACCCATCGTGCTGCCGACAGCACCAGGCCGATGAGCAGAAGCGCGGCCGTCAGCCAGAACGGCCAGGTCCGGTCCATGCCCGACAGCCACCCGGAGATCCACCCGAACGGCGCCGCCGCCAGCATGATCACGGTGCGCTGCACGGCCATCACCCGCGATCGCTCGGCCTCGTCGACGTGCAGGGCCACCAGCGACTCGGACAGCATAAAGACCATCGCGGCCCCGAAGCTGTCGAGCACCAGGCACACCCCCAGCAGGGCGTAGGTCTGCAGGTCGGCCTGCCCCTGGGCCGCGGGGATCATCACGAGCACCAGCTGGCCCGCCAGGTAGATGCCGAACCCCCACAGGGCGGCCGCCTTCAGGTCGCGACCGTGGCTGAGGCGCGGGATCACCGTGAACAGCAGCACGATCGACAGCAGCGAGCGCAGCATCGGGAAGAACGGCAGCAGCTCGTCCGGGACGTGCAGGCGCTGACTGATCACGACCTGCCAGAAGGTGCTGTTCACCAGGGTCACCGCCGCGACGAGCGCGGCGAGGACCAGCGCCAGGATCGAGCCGCGCGATCGCAGCAGGAGGCGCACCGCGCCGCGGTAGCCGGCGAGCAGGCGCCAGATGCTCTCGTCGCGTGTCTGCGCCATCCGGATCTCGCCCTGACGGGTCTCGCGCGACCAGCGGTAGAGCCAGATCACCTTGGCGGTCATCACCACCGCCGCGTTGATGAACAGCAGGCGCACCGCCGGCTCCAGCCCGAAGTTCGCCACCAGCACCGCCGCGATCGGCGCGAACAGCGCCGAGCAGTCGGCCGCCACCCGCACCAGCGAGTAGATGCGGGTGAGCTGACTGCGCGGGGCGTCCTCCACCATGAGGCAGTCCCACGAGTTCGAGGTCACCTGCAGGGCGCCGTTGACCAGCGCCGCCGCGAGGAAGAACCAGAAGTTCTGCGCGAACGCCCAGATGATGCAGGGGATCACCCAGGCGATGACGTCGAAGAGGGCGGTGGTCCACCGGCGGCCGAGACGATCGGTGATGATCCCGCCCGCCAGGCCGAACACGACCTGCGAGACCATTCCGGCGCTGGCGATGAGGCCGATCTGCGCATCGTGCACGCCGAGCGCCAGCATAAACACCGACAGGTACGGCAGGACCAGGGCCATCGACAGGCCCCACAGCGGCTCGGTCCAGACGCACGCGCGCGGGTTGCCCCGCAGCGTCACCAGCGTCTGCCACAGCATGTTCGACTTCTTCGTCACCGAAGAAGTCTGCCAGCAGAAAGCGCTCCCGCCGCGCCGGGGCGCGGCGCACGCCCCCGGTACCGTGTACGGATGAGCACGCCGAGCCCCGCCACGGGATCCGCCCCCCGTCCGAAGCGGCGCGTCCCCTACTGGGACAACGCGCGATTCGCCTGCATCGTGCTCGTGGTGCTCGGCCATGCGGTGCAGCGCCTGACCTACGACTCCGACATCGCCTACGCGATGTACCTCGTGATCTACGCCTTCCACATGCCGGCCTTCGCGATCATCTCGGGGTACTTCTCGAAGTCGGATCCGCCGTCGCGCCGCCAGATGGCCCGCATCATCACCGACATCCTGCTGCCGTACCTCATCTTCGAGGCGCTGTGGTGGCTGACCAAGACCCTCGTCGAGGGGCACGCCGACCCGAACCTCACCAAGCCCTCGTGGACCCTGTGGTTCCTGCTCGCGCTCGGCATCTTCCGGCTGATCCTGCCGTACCTCGCGCTGCTGCGCTGGCCGCTGCTGTGGACGATCGTCATCTCGGTGGGCGCCGGCTATCTGCCCAACGTCGGCGCGACGTTCTCGCTGGCCCGCACGCTGGGCTTCCTGCCGTTCTTCGCGCTGGGCTGGTGGCTGCGCGAGCGCGACGTCGTCAACCGCCTGCGGCTGCTGGAGCGCAAGGCCTGGTGGGCCCGTGCGAGCGCCGTGGCGGTGTTCGCCCTCGCCGGATGGGCGGCCTGGGCCGGGCTCGCCGGCTGGCACGAGATGGACATGCGCAACTGGCTCTTCTACGACCAGGACTACGCGCACTTCCTCGGCGACGACGTCAGCACCCTGTGGTGGGCGGGCGGCGTGCGCCTGGCGCTGATGCTGCTCGCGGTCGTGCTGTGCGCGGCGTTCTTCGTGATCGTGCCCCGCGGGCAGTTCCCCTTCACGAAGTACGGCACCTACACGATGTACATCTTCCTGCTGCACTCGTTCGTGCTCTACCCGTTCCGCGAGACCGGGCTCCTGCGCGACCTCGAGCCGACCTGGATCTGGCTCCCCCTCGTGTGCATCGCCTCGGTGCTCATCACCGTCGCCCTCGCGTCGAAGCCCGTGCGGTGGCTGTTCCGGCCGCTGGTCGAGCCGCGCGCCCGCTGGCTGTTCGCCGACCCGTCGATCACGCCCTCGGGCGGCGCCGACCCGACCGGGTCGATGCGCCCTCGCACCCCGGACCGGGCCCCGTCCGCGAGGTGAGGCGGGAGCCGCGCGTTTCCTCGCGTGACGCCGCGAGTCGTCACACGCTCGCGCGGATCCGATCCGCTTCGTAGGTTCGGGGCATGAGCGACCTCACCCTGCCGATCCTCGACCTCTCGCAGCTGGACGCCGGCCCCGAGGCGGCGGCGCGCTTCCGCTCCGCGCTCGCGGCCGCCACCCGCGACGTGGGGTTCTTCTACCTCGTGGGCACGGGCGTCTCCCCCGAGCTCGAGGCCCGGGTGCAGCGCGTCGCGCGGGAGTTCTTCGACCTCCCCGAGGCGGACAAACTGGCCATCGAGAACCTGACGAGCCCGCAGTTCCGCGGCTACGCCCGGGTCGGCGGCGAACGCACGCAGGGCAGGATCGACTGGCGCGAGCAGATCGACATCGGGCCCGAGCGCGAGGCGATCGCCGACCCCGTGAACGACTTCGATCGCCTCGTGGGGCCGAACCTCTGGCCCGAGGCGCTGCCCGAGCTGCGCGAGGCGATCACCGAGTGGCACGACCGCCTCACCGAGGTCGCGCGGCGCCTGCTGCGCGCCTGGGCCCTCGCGCTGCACGCGCCGGAGGACTGGTTCGACCGGCACTTCGGCGATCCCGCGACCCTGATCAAGATCGTCCGCTATCCCGGGGTGGACTCGGACGAGCCGCAGCAGGGGGTCGGCGTCCACAAGGACTCGGGCGTGCTGACGCTGCTGTGGGTGCAGCCCGAGCGCGGCGGCCTGCAGGTCGAGTTCGACCGCGGCGACGGCGAGCGCGTCTGGATCGACGCCCCGCCGGTGCCCGGCTCGTTCGTGGTGAACATCGGCGAGATGCTCGAGTACGCCACACAGGGCTACCTGCGCGCTACGAACCACCGTGTGCTCTCGCCGCGGGCGCCGCAGGACCGCATCTCGATCCCGTTCTTCTTCAACCCGGCACTCGGCGCGCGCCTGCCGATCCTGCCCCTGCCGGACGAGCTCGCCGCGCAGGCGAGAGGGGTGGAGCAGGATCCGTCCAACCCGATCCACGCGCTGTACGGCGAGAATGCGCTGAAGTCGCGCCTGCGCGCGCACCCGGACGTGGCCGCGCGCTGGCACGCCGACATCGTGCCCGCCTGGACCTGAGCGGGCGGGATCGCGGTCGATCGCGCCCAGGGGGCTGACGTCGATGGGCTGACCACCTACCCTCGGTGGCATGCCGGACATCGCCGTCTTCGCCCCCGCCCCATCGGTCACGGTCACCGTCGAGGACCGCGGGATGGACGGCGTCGGCACGGCGCCGGAGATCCATGTGCACGCCGGCGGGCAGGGCGTGTGGCAGGCCCGGATGCTGCGGCGCCTGGGCGTCTCGGTCACCCTGTGCTGCGTCCTCACGGGCGAGCTCGGGCGCGTGGTGCGCGGCCTGCTCGAGGGTGAGGGCTTCCGCGTCGCCGCCATCGAGCGGGACGGGCACGGCGCGGGCTATGTGCACGACCGCCGAGACGGCGAGCGCGCCACCATCGCCGCGACGCAGGGCGACGTGCTCGGCCGCCACGACCTGGACGAGCTGTACGGGGCGATGCTCCGCGAGGGGATCGACGCGGGGCTTGCGATCCTGAGCGGTCCCGAAGGCGGCGGGGTGCTGCCTGCCGACACCTACCGGCGCCTCGCCGCCGACCTGCGCACGAACGACGTGCGGGTCGTCGTGGACCTCGCCGGCGACCGGATGCTCGCCGCGCTCGAGGGCGGGGTCGACCTGCTGAAGGTCAGCGACGAGGAGCTGCGCGCCGACGGTCTGCTCGAGGGGGACGACCTGGGCGCGATCCTGCGCGCCGTCGACGAGCTGCGACGCCGCGGGGCGCACGATGTCATCGTGACCCGGGCGGGGCGGCCGTTCCTCGTCCGCAACGGGTCCCGCACGCTCGAGATCACTCCCCCGCAGCTGCAGATCGCCGACCATCGCGGGGCGGGTGACTCGCTCACCGCCGGAACCTGCGCCGGCCTCGCCGTCGGGCAGTCGCTGCGCGAGGCCGTGGTGACGGGCGCGGCGGCGGGGGCGCTGAACGTCACCCGGCACGGGCTCGGCACCGGCGACATGGAGACGATCGCGCGATTGCGCCGCAGCGTGGTCGTCCGCGAGCTTCCCGGGGACGGCCATGATCCCGACGAGAGTCACGGTCGCATCAGCCCCGACGGCCTGGCCGCGCTGGCGGAGCCCGCCCCGGCGCCGGAGGAGGACCGATGACCCGCGTGCTGGTCACCAACGACGACGGCATCGAGGCTCCCGGGCTGCATGTGCTCGCGCGCGCCGCCGCGTCCGCCGGCCACGACGTGACCGTCGCCGCCCCCGAGCGCCAGTCCAGCGGCGCCAGCGCCTCCATCACCGCGGGCGAGGAGGAGGGCCGGATCGCCATCGAACGGCGCACGCTGCCCGGCCTGGAGGGCGTGCCCGCCTTCGCGGTGCGCGGCGGCCCGGGGCTCATCGCGCTCATCGCGGCGCACGGCGCCTTCGGCGAGAGGTTCGACGTGGTGCTCTCGGGCGTCAACCACGGCGCCAACGTGGGGCGCGCGATCCTGCACTCCGGCACGGTGGGCGCCGCTCTCACGGGCGGCCTGAACGGCGCATGGGGCCTCGCGGTCTCGCTCGATGTCGGCATGCGCCCCGAGGTGTACGAGTGGCAGACCGGGGCCGCCACGGCGCTTCAGGTGCTGCCGTTCCTGATGACCCTCGAGCGCGGGTCGGTCGTGAACCTCAACGTGCCCAACGCGCGGTCGCATCGCGGGGTGCGCGAGGCCCCGCTGGCTCCGTTCGGCATCGTGCAGACCACGCTCTCCGAGCGCGGCGAGGGCCACATCCGCCTCGCGGTCGAGGACCTGCCGAATGTCCCCCATCCCGGCAGCGATGCCGCCCTGCTGGCCGAGGGCTACGCCACCCTCACGGGGATCGAGCCCGTGTCAGCCAGGAGCGTCGGGTTTCAGGAGAAGAGCCCGGCTCCGACGTAGGAACCGGTCTTCGCGCCCGGAGGGATCGCGAACAGGGCCGACCCCACGTGCCGGATGTACTCGTTCATGAGGTCGCGCGAGAGCGCGCGCTGCACCGTCACGAAGCGCTCCGGATCGCGCTGATACGACAGGAAGAACAGCCCCGCGTCCAGGCGGCCGAGCTCGTTGTCGCCGTCGACGTAGTTGTAGCCCCGGCGCAGCAGCCGGATCCCCTCGTTGAACTCGGGGTGCGCGAGGCGGACGTGGCTCGCATGGTCGATCGACGGCGCGCCGCCCGCGGCGTGCGCGAAGTCCGGCTCCGTGAACTCGTCGCCGCCCGAGAGCGGAGCGCCCTCGCCCTTGTCGCGCCCGATGATGCGGTGCTGCTCGGCCAGGCGCACGCGGTCCCAGGTCTCGATGAGCATGGCGATCTTCCGCACGACCAGGTACGACCCGCCCGCCAGCCACGCGGGCCGGGAGTCGCCCGGCGTCCACACGTGCTCGCGCAGGGCCTGCTCGTCGTCGGCGAGGATGTTGGCGGTGCCGTCCTTGAAGCCGAAGAGGTTGCGGGGCGTGGCCTGCGAGGCCGTGGTCTTCGAGGTGCGCCCGAAGCCCAGCTGCGACCAGCGCAGGCGGGCACGGCCGAACGCGATGCGGGTGAGGTTGCGGATGGCGTGGAAGGCGACCTGCGGGTCGTCCGCGCACGCCTGGATGCACAGGTCGCCGTCGCTGGAAGCGGGATCCAGGTCGTCGCCCAGGAACGCGGGCAGGCGCTGCAGCTCGGCCGGGCGCCGATCGGCGATGCCGAAGCGGTCGACGCCGTCCGACTCGAACAGCGTCGGCCCGAAGCCGAACGTGATGGTCAGG
>Ga0256408_1001132_pt1 | contig 15242 bp, 12 predicted proteins | sample PhyAR1_FD_185998 | JGI IMG/M metagenome (GOLD analysis project Ga0256408, IMG submission 185998) | Leaf surface microbial communities from alfalfa plants in UC Gill Tract Community Farm, Albany, California, United States - DLSL A.R1 | ecosystem: Host-associated > Plants > Phyllosphere >...
CACCAGCAACTTTAATACCTTTAATATCTTCAAGAATGCGTCGTATCCCTGCGCGCACCAGTTCGTGGTCATCAACAAGAAGGACGTTGATCAAAGGAAATTCTCCAGAATAGGGATAACGGCAACAAACAGTTATTTCGGTATATATTAACGGTTTTTATCCGAAACTGAAAACGCTAAAAAAGGCATACCGTCGATATTGTTCCTTTTTTGGAAATTAACTTGTACATCAACTGGAAACAGCCCCCTTGCGGAATGCTCCCTGGCCGCTTTCTCTGGCCGAATGTTTTCAAAAACATACAAATCTTAAGCGCTGCATTAATGCTATTAAAATACACATTATAATTTTGTAACAATAATTAACCTCTTTTCTACTCCGGTTAAACAATTAACCTGTACTAAAGCCTTAGAAAACTCAGCGTTAATGGCCTGTTCATTTGAATAAACAAAACGGGAAAGTACAAAAAACAAGCACTGCGTTTTTCATGACGGCTTGTGATATACTCCGCCGCCATAACTTTGGCCTATGCGCAAAAGCGCTGTTTTTATCATGAGGAAAATAAATGAGCACACCTGATTTTGCCACTGCGGAGAATAATCAAGAACTGGCACAGGAAGTCTCCTGTTTGAAATCCCTGCTGACCCTGATGCTACAGGCGATGGGCCAGGCAGATGCCGGTCGTGTGATCCTTAAGATGGAACGCCAGATTGCGCAGATGGAAGACCAGGCTCAGGCCGACGTGTTTTCCAGCACCGTTAAGCAGATCAAACAAGCTTACCGTCAATAAAACAAAAACGGCTGAACGCAGTGCCTTCAGCCGTTTCATCGCCTGCAACGCAGAACAGAAGTGTAGTCAGATAATCCCCGTCGCTGCGGCATAGCACGCGATCTGCGTCTTGTTCGGCGCATTGAATTTCTTCTGCATATTTTTCTGATGGAAGTTAACCGTATTTTCAGAAATAGAAAGAATGATGGCTATTTCTGCCGAGGTTTTTCCTTCCGCCGTCCATTTAAGAATCTCTTTCTCGCGCTTGCTGAATTTCATCTCAGGCGGCATCACCATTTCGTGTTCCAGCCGAAGCAGCGTGGTTAACGCCAGTTGCACCAGAATTTGCAGACGTAATTCAACCACTTCATTCGCCATAAGGTTTACTGGCAAACTGGTGCTGGAAACCGACAGGAAGCCCATCGCATGATTGGGCAGCATCAGGCATTGGGTGATCCCTTTACGCAGCCCGTGGTCGCGTGCGCCATCCCATAGAGGCTGCGCCTCTGCGAATAAGGCATCGTTCCAGGGTAAATGTCCGTGAACGAAATTCTCGGGTTTCAGTACCGGGTCAATAACAAAATAATTTTCTGCGTGATACTGCGTCATCCACTGTTGCGGATAGGTTGAATGCACCGAGACTTTAGGCCGAGTGAAAGGCACCGGATGACGAACGCAGAGTGAAAAGAAATCGTATCCCAGATTCTGTGTTTGTCGTTGTAGTTCGGGATAAACTTCATCGGCAGAAGTCATCCCCTGAAAACGGAGGAAGCATTCCCGTCGCCATGTGAAAAAATCTAAATCCTTCATACTGACTGAATTAAGCCCCTGTAAAAGATAATCATTATTATGAAATCTTAAACTAACACATAAATCTTATTTATATGTATAAAATATCGACCCAACGATAATTATCTACACATTTTATGCACTTAGAGCGGTTATGACGAGATAAAATCAGGGGGGCATTCATATGAAGGGTGAATATATTGCTCCGGCGATTGTTACCGGAGCAATTAAGAACAAATATGCTACTGCATCAGAAATTTTTCGAGGAATTGCCGGGTCCGGGGCTGCTGAGGATCGGCAAACAACGATTTAGCCGGCCCCTGCTCAACGATGCGTCCCTGATCCATGAAAATAGCCCTGTCTGCGACATCGCGGGCAAAACTCATCTCATGGGTAACGATCACCAGCGTGCGCTTTTCCTGGGCCAGCTGACGAATGGTATTCAGCACCTCCCCCACCAGCTCGGGATCCAACGCAGACGTCGGTTCATCAAACAGAATCACGTCAGGGCGCATAGCCAGCGCGCGGGCAATGGCCACACGCTGCTGCTGCCCACCGGAAAGACGGCGCGGATAGCTGCTCTCTTTGCCGGAAAGCCCCACTTTCGCCAACAGTTCACGGGCGCGGGCGGTGGCTTCATCCTTCGGCTCGCCTTTGACAATGACCGGCCCTTCAATAATGTTTTCCAGCACCGTGCGATGGGGAAACAAATTAAAGCTCTGGAAGACGAAGCCGACATGCTGACGCAGACGGCGAATTAACCCTTTTTGCTGGCTCAGCGATTTGCCGGTATCAATGGTGATCTCACCCACGCGAATGGTGCCGCCTTCTGGATGCTCCAGCAGATTAATACTGCGCAGCAGCGTGGTTTTACCGGACCCGCTCGGCCCGATGATCGCCACCACTTCGCCCTCCTGCACTTCCAGGTCGATGCCATGCAGCACCGTCTGACCATGAAACTTCTTCACCAGGTTTTTAACGTCGATAGCACTCATTTCGGATCACGCTCCTGGCGGTTAAGCTGATTTTCAAAATAGTTTTGCAGCGCCGACAGCACCGTCGCCATTACCCAGTAGATCAGGGAGGCGGCCAGGTACATGGTGAACACCTCCAGCGTGCGCGAGGTAATCAGCTGCGCCTGGCGGAACAGCTCCGGCACCTGAATGGTGGCCGCCAGAGAAGTATCTTTCACCAGGCTAATAAAGCTGTTGCTCAGCGGCGGCAGGGCTACGCGTGCGGCCTGAGGCAGGATCGCCCGGCGCAGGGTTTGCCACGGAGTCATACCAATACTGGCTGCGGCCTCCCACTGCCCTTTTTCAATGGAGGAGATCGCCGCGCGCAGGGTTTCCGAGGTATAGGCCGCGGTGTTGAGCGACAGGCCAATCATCGCCGCCGGAATAGGATCAAGTTCGATACCAAACTGCGGCAGACCGTAATAGATCATAAACAGCTGGGCAATGAGCGGCGTGCCGCGAAAAATGGAGATATAACAACGCGCCAGCCAGCGCACCGGCAGCACCGACGACATGCGCATCAACGCCAGAATAAAGCCCAGCAGCAGGCCAAAGAACATCCCGCCGATACTCAGTTGCAGCGTAAACACCGCACCTTTCAGCAGGTATGGCAGCGAATCAATCACCAGTTGAATACTTTCTTGCATTATGATTTTTCTGCCTGTGATTTAAACGTGAGGATGGTAGGCAAAGAGAGCGGGAGCCCCGCCAGTATGAACAAACAGAATCGGCCCTTCATCCTTGAAACGCTTCTGGCTGATACCGTCGATGAGGCCAGCCATCGCTTTGCCGGTATAGACCGGGTCCAGCAGGATCCCTTCCAGACGCGCCAGCAGCTTGACGGCTTCCGTACCTTCATCATTCGGCGTGCCGTATCCCGGCGCGAAATAGTCATCCCACAGGATGATATCGGCGCTGGCGCTCACCTCAAGTTGCTGCGCCACCGCCTGCTGCAGCGTGACTACTTTCGGTTTCTGGTCAGCAACGCTGCGCGACACGGTAACGCCAATCAGCTCGACGTCCGGCATAAGCTGCTCCAGCCCTACTGCCAGCCCGGCATGTGTGCCTGCGCTACCGGAAGCGACCACCACCGAGGAGATACCCACGGCCCCTTCGCACTGCTGGGCGATCTCCAGCGCGCTTTCGACGTAACCCAGCGCACCCAGCGCGTTCGAGCCGCCTACCGGGATCACATAAGGACGGAAGCCCTGGGCTTCGACGCGGGTGGCCAGCTCTTGCAGCTGCGCCACAGGGTCAGTCAGCGCATCGCACATTTCGATCTGCACATTAAACAGATCCAGCAGCAGACGGTTGCCGTTGCTGAGGTAGTTTTCTGCCTGGGTACCAATCGGGTTTTCCAGCAAGGCGATGCAGTGCAGGCCCAGCTTTGCCGCAACGGCTGCGGTCTGGCGCACGTGGTTGGACTGGATCGCCCCTGCGGTAATCAGCGTATCGGCCCCTTCACGCAGGGCATCTGCCGCGAGGAACTCCAGCTTGCGCAGTTTGTTGCCGCCCATCGCCATGGGCGTCACGTCATCACGTTTGATAAGGATGTCGCGCCCGAGGTAGTCCGATAAGCGCGGCAAATACTCCAGTGGCGTCGGCGCGCCAATAAATTCGAGGCGCGGAAAACGCGTTAGATTCTGTAATGACATGAAAACCTCCGTAACCCTGTCTAAGTCTGTCTTTTTTTATTATGCACGTTGCTGGCGAGGAAATAAAAAAGGCGCTTATCAAAGCGCCTTTTTTTGCATTCAACTGCTTACTTTGTGACGTCAGCCCCGAACCATTTCTCAGAGAGCGCCTTCAGGCTGCCGTCTTTCTGCATCTCGGCAATGGCCTCGTCGACGGCTTTCACCAGATCGTCGTTGTCTTTGCGGATTGCAACGCCCGCTTCCTGACGGGAGAAGGCATCACCGGCAACCGCCAGGGTGTCTTTGGTCTTTTTCACCAGGTCCAGCGCCGCCAGACGGTCAACCAGAATGGCGTCGATACGGCCTACGCGCAGATCCTGATATTTGGTCGGGTCATCATCATAGGTACGGATGTCCACGCCCTGCACGTTCTGGCGCAGCCACTCTTCGTAGTTAGTCCCCAGACCAACGCCGACTTTTTTACCTTTCAGATCTGCGGCTGATTTAATCGAGCCTTCGTTACCTTTTTTCACCAGCGCCTGGATACCGGACACGGTATACGGGGTGGAGAAGTCATATTTCTTCTTACGTTCGTCAGAGATGGTGACCTGGTTAATCACCACATCAATGCGTTTGGAGTCCAGCGAGGCCAGAATACCGTCCCATTTGGTCGGTTTCAGCGAGGCTTTTACGCCGAGATGTTTCGCCAGCGCTTCGGCAAACTCCACTTCAAACCCGGTCAGTTTGCCGTCATCGCCCTGGAAGCTGAACGGAGGATAGGTGCCTTCCAGACCAACCAGCAGCGTGCCGCGCTCTTTCACTTTATTCAACAGACCTTCTGCCGCGAACGTTTTCACGCTCATACCGGCAACCAGCGCAACGGCCATTACACCCATCAGCGCCTGACGACCCAGAAGTGCAAATTTCATACGTACCCCGATATCATTGGAATTTTGAGTGTAGTGTAGGGTGTTTGGCCTTAAGGTCAAACACGACTGCGCTACATGTTATTCATTTTTAATATATATCAGAAGTTGTTTCGCGGTGGACTTTCTGCTTCGGCGTCACCGGCATTTGCGTTTTAAATTGCGCATATTTGCGCAGCGCAATCCGGTAGTTGTTGGTGCTGGTCGCAGGCAGCCATGGCTCAAGATTTTCATCCAGATAGCCGTTGGTCAGTAACTCAGGGGAAATACGCTGCGTGGTCAAATGCTGGCCCAGGCGACGCAGACGCACAACATATTCGCGCACCGTGCCATGGCTCATCTCTGTTTGCTCAAACAGGAATTGCTTAAAGCCGATGATATCGAAAAAGTCGCTCTGCTCCTTGCAGTGCAGATCGCCACAGAAACGACACAACGCCACCCACTCCTGTTGCTCCAGCTGCCATCCGGCCTCATCCAGCAGCGTATCGAGGCGGGAAATCGCGATTTTATTGACGATTTCGCCGCGACGAACCAGCGTGATGCGATCGAGCAGCTTATGGCAATGGGCGCAATGCGTCTGGCTGTGTTTAAAGTCTTTCAGGTAGCGGCTTAATGGCCGTCTTTTAGATTGCTGCACCGTCATGATAACTCCTGGTTGTCAATACGTTGTGCGGCACTTAACGGGTGATTGGAATCACCTATAACTTACCCAGTTTGGTACGTAAGCGTTTAATGGCCTGGCTGTGCAGCTGGCTTACCCGCGACTCCCCTACTTCCAGTACGGCACCAATCTCTTTGAGATTAAGCTCTTCCTGGTAATAAAGGGTCAGCACCAGCTGCTCGCGTTCCGGTAAAGCTTCAATCGCTTCCATTACGCGCTGGCGGACATTGCCTTCCATTAACTGGTGCAACGGGTTTTCCTGCTGATGATCGTCCGTCACCAGTTCAATGCTATCGCCATGCTCTTCGCGCCACTCGTCATAAGAGAAGAGTTGGCTATTGTTGGTATCGAGCAACATCTGGCGATAGTCAGCCGTAGAAATCCCCAGACGCTCCGAAACTTCGGTTTCCGTCGCGTTACGTCCAAGTTCTTGCTCCAGCTGCCCCATTGCTTGCGCCACTTCGCGTGCATTGCGTCGAACGCTGCGCGGCACCCAATCTCGGCTGCGCAGTTCGTCGAGCATCGCACCACGAATACGCTGTACTGCGTAAGTCGTAAATGCCGTTCCTTGCAGAGCGTCGTATCGGTCAACTGCGTTCAATAACCCGATACCGCCCGCTTGTAGCAGATCGTCCAGTTCCACACTCGCCGGTAGCCGCACCTGAAGCCGCAATGCTTCATGTCGCACCAGCGGAACATAACGCTGCCACAGCGAGTGTTTATCCATTACACCTTCAGCGGTATAGAGTGAATTCACGATAAACAGCCCTGCGTTAGTTGAGTTATCGGCATGATTATCCGTTTCTGGAGGGGTTTTAATCGTGTGAATAGGGGAATAAAAGGTGGGCTATTTGGCTTTTGCTAATTTACATGACCAATTGCCTAAGAGCATCTGAGGTGTGTTTGCCAGCAATCCTTCTGAACTACATACCACCCTCATGAGACTCACCAGATGAGAACATTCTGCCACAAAAAAGCTTTCCCTGCGGGTACCCCAAGGAATCCCAACACTAAAAGTGAGAAGTCTTAATTTAAGATACTCAACCAACCTTAGTAATGGGCAAGAATTTGCTCGGTCTTTACTCAGAGTAATCAAACATGGCAATACTGTTTAAATCAAAGAGTTATTGTTAAAATATTGATCACTCAATCCTCATTTGCTTCTCGTGTACAACTTTAGCAGACAGAGTTTTCAAAGGACTTGTTAGGTAGTAATGTCCGGACAAATAAACCCGGACATTACAAAAAACTTGAAACTCTTACAAAGGTATACCCATCCCCTTCAAGACAGCACAAACTTTTTTGGCACCATTAAAATTAAGGTGATCAGCATCATGAAAATCTTCTGGGGAAAAACAATCATCCTCTGACAAATCGACAATATGAATATTGTCGTCAATAAATGAACGAACATACTCTAACGCTGCATGCTTAATTTCTTTTTTATATAGCTCGTTAAATAAAGGTAAAAACGGTGGCACAATAAAATACAGCGAGGCGTTTTCCGACTTTACTAACTCAACTAGCTTCTTGATCATTTCTTTATTATACTCAAAAGAGCCTTTTCTTTCATAATTCTTTGATAAAGATATAGTTCTTTCAAGAATTTGCTTACTGGAGTAACAAAAATCTACACTAACATCTCTTTCTTTCATAAGCTCAGAGTAATGTTGAGCATAATCCATTCTATCATTTATGATTTTCGAAACGTAATCAATTGAATGGAAAGCATTTTGAGAAGCATATATAGAATCAATATATTCCCTAATAGGTTCCAGAATGGTCTTATTTCTGGTCTTGCTGAACTCATACTCTATATCATTAGTATCGCAGAAATACCTTGCGACATAAAACTTGCTTCGATTAACATGAGCCAAAGATAATGATAGTTCATAAAACATATCAAAATATCCCATTGACACAATAAAGTTTCTTATTTTCGTTTTTTTTAGGATGTTTTTAATGAATGAATAAGATAGTGATAAATCACCACCAGAAATTGATAAATTTGCTGAAGATCTAAGAAGAGTCTCGGGAAATCCGTTAAGTGTATATGAACTACCAACAATTGCCGAATGCATATCTTTTGACGCAAGCAGTTTATTATATCTTTCATGCAACAGTGGTAAATGACCGATTTCATAATCAAAAAAGTTAAACCCGTTATCACTGGTAAGATAATGTGCCGACAAATAATTTGGAGATATATTATTTTTTTTCAAAAACTCTAGCCCCTGTTCATCAAAAACTAAAAATGGCCGGGCAATGCCTTCATTGACAAACGGATTAAACTTCACCGAATATTTCGAGTTATCAAGAAATGTTGCATGAATATTGCCAATGTATTCCTTTGGGATCGAATTGAAGATAAGATCGATATTATCTTTTCTACCGATATAAAAGACATCACATTTCTTAAGCAAAAGAAAATGAACAAAAAAGTCATCTAGATATTTAATGAGCAAGGAAATATCTTTACTAACCATGCTTTTTTCTGAAAAACAAATCAACTTATTAATGAAAAAATTAGTCTCACAATCATCAGTAAGAATATCTTTGCATTCAATGACAAGCTCTTTAATCTCATCAATAACTATATCTATCTTGTCGTTATTTATCTTACTTGCAAGATTGTGTATTTTTTTTAAGAAATAAACATCATTATTCATTTTATTATTCCTGAACTATAAAAATTTCAACAATGACTGATTATTGATACTTAAATACTTTGAGACTCGATCCTATCAACACATAGGTAAAGAAATCCTAATTTTTTTAGTTAACGCCTAAGGATTAGTGAGGGAAAACCCTCACTTGAATAAACCCGACACAACTCACAAAAATTAGATATATCCGATACAAACTGAATCAATCATAAATAAAACCGTAATGGGAAATCATATTTTTTATATAAATGTCATTATCTCCATTCAATAGATTATTACGCCACAGCGCATTAACTGAGGTTCCTTCCCACTCTAAAAATTGAGACTCCACATCAACAACTCTAAATTTTATATCGTTCAATCGACACATCCAATAGAGCCAGACATCATCAGCATTTAAAGACAATTTTTCAAAGATATTCCTATCCCCTACATCCTGATGAAAACAATGTGGTGGATACAATGTACCAAAGCCAGTTGTGGGGAATATTAAATATGAAAGATCTGATGAATCACGATAATTCCAGTTCCACTTTTCGTAGGGAACTGGTATGTTTTTTTTATCGAGAACAATCTTATGTGCCCGATGAGCGGTAACTGTTTTATAATTACCATCCCATGCGTCTACAAGTTTTTCTAACCAATCAGGGGCGTAGGATAAATCATCATCTGCTGTCACAATAAAAGCATCAGGTTCCTCAACCAAAGTAGGGATTATTTTTTTGTACGACTTGATATCATCACAATACTTTATGTCTATACCTTGCGCCCCAAGTTTAAGAACATTATCCGGAACAAGATGACATTCAGACTCTGCGAGCCATAAAATAACCCGATCCGCTTTTATCGTCTGTTTTAAAAGACATTGTAAGGTCATATGAAGCGTATTGAAGCGTTTATGCCATGATGTTAAGCTAATGACAAGTCTTTTAGGCAATGAATGTTTTCGTGCTTGATTAACATTTTTAGGTATACTTTTGTATTGTGGTAAAACTTCATTTATATATAGTTCTGCACGCTGCATTGAATAGGTCTGCAGAACCTGCAGTGCCATATCATGCAAACCATAAACCACATGTAAAATGAAAGCCAGTTTTTCACGCTGCCCGATTTCCAACTTTGTCAAGCGTGATGAACATGGCAGGAACAACGCTTTTGCGGCGAGCATTTGTGTTGGTTTTAGTAACTCTTGACCTTCCAGTGAAAATGGCTGTTCATACTCAATATCGTTAAATCTGTGGAAGACGAACCCACTTGCTTCAAGCAAACGACGAATGTCGTCGAAAGGCATCTGTCCGTCATGTGTGTCGTTAAAGCAAACTCGCACTTCTAAAACTAAGCAGCCAGACAGAATACGCTGACCAAATTCGAATACAGGCTTAAGATCGTAGCGGTTGTCAAACACAAACCAATCGAGCTTATCCAGGCCGTGGATATCGTCAAGACGTGATGATTGAGTCTGAACCTCAGTGATTATTTGCGCTCTGGTTCTATCTAAAGGCTTAAGATTACTACTATGAGTTTTATCGAGACATAACCAGGCTGGTGCCGATTCGCCATTACCCAACGCGTGCAAGGTAATGTGCTGAATGGATTTTCTGCGCAGCGGTAAATGAGCCTCCTGTATTGTGCCGACGGTATCCATCAGAATAAAGAAGAAAGTCTCCAAGCCAGCAAGCGTAATGAATTTATTACTGGTAGCCAGATTTGCGCCGTAATCCATCATAAAAATCTTGCCGGATAGATTAAATTCGAACACCTGGTTTGGTTCCTTTGCTTGTGCTGGAGCGACTTCGGTGGGCATCGCCAGCACCATCGGCTCTGCATCCCCTTCGAAGTAAGGTGCGGCATCGTTGTTTAAAGTGAGAGCCGCTGGCGATTTACCTTCGCAGTAGCGCTGCCAGACTGCACGCATTGCCTCAGCAAAATTGCGAGCAAAACGCTGTCCATCGCACACAGGCGAGGCAAGGAAAATATCGCGCAAATTGCTGCGAATAATTGAGAGGCTTTCGACATCGCGTGCCAGGCCAACGGCAATATCAATATAATTCTGCCAGTCAGTTGCTACCAGTTCCTGCAAGCCAGCATTGACAAGATGCGAAGCAGAGTGACGCCCTGCGAAAGTAGGACCCGGAAGCGTGACCACTGGCACGCCCATAGCCATTGCTTCACACGTCGTCAACCCTCCGGAGTAAGGCCATGGATCAAGAGCGATATCCACGTCGTTATAGCACGCCAGCAAAGCCTGATGTGATGACTCTCCTTCGATACGTACACGCTCACGGGTGATGCCATGCCGTTCTAAGGTCGTCAGCACATACTCTGTTAAATTCCTATTATCAAAATTGAAACTTTTCAGGAATAGTTTTGAATCAGGTACGCTTTGCATTAGTGCTGCCCACTGGGTCAGCAGAACCTCATTAATCTTGGCGGTATTATTAAAACAACCAAAAGTAATATAGCCGTTCTTTTTAAATGGATTATCATCAACTGCAGGTAAATAGAAAGGTGGGTCATAACAGATATAATCATCCGGCATACGGATCAACTTTTCCGTGTACAAAGAATCGGCCCATTCCGGAGTTTCTACGGAATCACTTAAAAGATAATCCATAGTTTCTAGGCCGGTACTACTAATCAATCCTCCGACCCATTTTATTTGCAAAGGTGCAGGCGCAAGTTGAAAAGCCTGCATTCGACTATTAGCATTATAGCCACAAAGATCGAAAAGAATATCAATCTCATCCGCACGAATAATTTTATCTAGATCGTTATTAGTTACGTTCTCTATTACCATCCACTTTTCACACATTCTCTTCAGTCGATGGGTTAAGTGGTCTTCATGATAATTAGTGCTGTAGGCATAAAAAGCGATTTGTGACGCGGGAATATGTTCAAACCCAGTAATAATCATCTGCCCAACTGGATGCATACGTAATCCGTCAGAAACAAGGCCAATACGCAGACATTTATCTGCAGCTTTATTCCTCGCATCCGCACGATTTACCATATCTGGCTTAAATTTTTTCTGCCATTTCTTGCACAACCCTAGAATTTCCTCAGCGCTACGCTGCGGGCTATAATGGGAACCGACTATATGATTAAAAAATGGTTGAGGGTTATCTTTAGAAAGCGCACAACTGCGCTCATAAGCATCATCCATGTCACTAAACTGGCTAAGTTCCTGACTTACTAAGCCAAGGTTATTCCAGGAGAGCCAGTTTTCGGGCTCTTCGTCAGTTAATTGCTTATAAAGACGCTGAGCACCCTCATATTGTTTCGTTTTTTGCAGAATGGTTGCATAGAGTAAGCGCAAAGGCCGTGAAGTACCGCCTGTAGTACGCGTAATAGCGTCCTTCAGATATACTTCTGCCTCTACCAGACGCTCGCTACGATATAGCAAATCCGATTTAGCATAGATAGCTTCGATATGATTAGCATCGATTTTCAGAGCTTTGTCTACACATTCGCCAGCCTGAAAATATTGCCCAAGTCGCGTATTCGCTCTGGTAGCAATTACCCAAAGCAATAAATTTTGATTGTTACTTTCCAGTAAATCGTTTACCAACGTTAAAGCATTTTCGGGCTGTGTAGTCAGCCACTCAATAGCTAAACGCATCTTTGCATCAATGGTATTGTCAATAGTTTTGTTGGTTTTTTGGGAAGAGTTGCCGACTGATTTTTTCATATATACGCTAAAATCCGGGTTATCAAGCAGCTAAGAAGAATTATCACCCAGTATAAAAAACGCAAAAAAAAATAACGGGCAAAATACCCGTTATTTTTGGTCTTAGTTAGACTGATTGCCGTGAAGGGATTAACGCAGCAGAGACAGTACGCCCTGTGGAACCTGGTTAGCCTGAGACAGTACAGAAGTTCCGGCCTGCTGCAGAATCTGTGCACGGCTCATGTTGGAAACTTCGGTTGCATAATCTGCATCTTCTATGCGGCTTTTCGCTGCTGTAATGTTAGTAACGGTGCTGTTCAGATTATTAACAGTTGATTCGAAACGGTTCTGAGTTGCACCCAGGCTGGAACGCAGGGAATCCACATCAGAAATCGCTTTGTCAATGTTGGCCAGCAAACCAGTAGAAACTGTTGCTGCAGTACCTGAAGTACTATTAGCTGCGGTGTAAGTTGCCAGAATACCGCCGGCAGTAGCACCAACAGAGGTTTCAGAAATAGTCTGCATGCCAGCAACGCCACTGAACAGTGTTGAGGCATCAATTTTTTTCAAAGAGATACCAATGGTCTCTTTATCCTGAGCACCAACCTGGATATCCAGGGTTTGAGCGGTAGCCAGGACTTTCACGCCGTTGAAGCTGGTCTGAGAAGAGATGCGGTTGATTTCTTTCAGACGGTCAACAACTTCGTTGTTGATTGAAACCAGGTCATCTGCGGAGTTAGTTTCGTTACTCGCCTGAACAGTCAGCTCACGGATACGCTGTAAGTTGGTGTTGATTTCGTTCAGGCCACCTTCAGTGGTCTGAGCAACAGAGATACCGTCGTTGGCGTTACGAGCCGCCTGAGTCAGACCCTTAACCTGCGCAGTCATACGGTTAGCAATCGCCTGGCCAGCTGCGTCATCTTTCGCGCTGTTAATACGCAGACCAGATGACAGACGCTCGATTGCGGTACCCAGGGCAGACTGAGATTTGTTCAGGTTGTTCTGAGTAGTCAGGGATAACAGGTTAGTATTGATAACTGACATAATTTATTTCCTTTAAAATTGGGTTTAGGTTCGGTGCCTAACACACTCGGCGTATCTCACCGTCAAACAAGTTATCGACGTACCTTAAAAAGACTTTAGAATCAATTTCGATAATTTTTCAAGCAACTGATTTTAAAGTAAATATTTTCACAGTACTGTTTCAGTTATCATTTACCCTGCAAAAATTTAGTTGATTACATATGCTGGTAATTCACCTTTATCTCCTGAATTTGACTAAACATGCTCATGACGTAAACACGCAATCCCTTCATATACCCTCTTCTCCTGTAGCTATTCATTGAATTATTTTTTTTGACAGATCGTAAACTTTTAGCCTGAAACGCCGATAAAGAGTCCTGAACTACTATCGCCTTTAAGGAAAAGATGCATGGCTACTATCACTAACCTCGGGATAGGATCTGCAGGACTCGGGGATTTGTACACTCAGTTAGAAACTGCTGAAAGAGGCAAACTGACAACAATCACATCCCAGCAATCGACCTATAACGCTCAGTTAAGCGCCTATGGCAAGCTGCAGAGCGCCATGACAAACTTGCAAACTGCCACCGCTACGCTGGGTAAACTTGCTACATGGAACTCAACATCTGTTAGCAGTACAAATACCGCCTTTAGCGTGACGACAACATCCGAAGCGTCAGTCGGCTCTTTTACTGTGAACGTAAACCAGATGGCGAAAGCACAGGTTTTGACGACCGGCGCCATTGCAAGCAATACAGATAAGCTAGGTGATACCACGGGCGCGACGCGCACTATTACTATCACCCAGCCAGGTACCGAAAAACCTCTTAAGGTTGAGTTATCTGATGCAGACACTTCTCTTAGCGGCATCGCCAGCGCTATTAATAAGGCAAACGGTAATGTCACTGCGAGTGTAATCAAGGCAAAAGAAGGCGATTACCGCCTGATGCTCACCTCTAAGTCGACCGGTACCGATGGCGAGATGAAAATCGACGTTACCGGCGATAGTAAACTGCAAAGCGCAATTGGCTATGATTCCAGTACTGGAACCGGCAACCTGACGGTACAAACAAAAGCGCAAAACGCTATCGTTGTTGTCAACGATATTAAAATTGAACGTCAATCAAACACCATTTCAGATGCACTGCCAGGGGTAACATTTACCGTTAAAGCAGAAAGTAAAGCGGATGAAACACTGGAGATCACTCGTGCGACTGATGCAAACCAAAAGGCAATCACTGACTGGGTGACGGCATACAACTCATTACAGTCCACGATTACCAGTGTCACAAAATATGTTGCCGTAGATTCTGGGGCTGACAGTCAGTCTACTAGCAACGGAGCGCTCGTCGGCGATGGAACTGTCCGTAGCATTCAATCCCAGTTACGTGGCCTTCTAACCGAAACCCAAAGCGGCGCAATGAAGATTATGACGCAGCTTGGTATCAGCCAGGATCCAGCTAAAGGCAGCGACGGCACTTTGGGCAATCTGAAAATTGATACTGATAAGCTCAAAAAAGCCCTCAGCGATAATCCAGACGCGGTGCAGCAATATTTTATCGGCGACGGAAAAACCACTGGCCTCGCCACGCAGATGAGTAAATCACTGGATACTATGCTGAGCACCAGCGCGGGTAATACCGGCGTAATTCAGAATGCAAAGGACGGCATTAACAAGACAATTAAAAGCCTTGAAAAACGTTATGACTCAATGGAGGCATCTATCGAGGCGACAATGGCGCGGTACAAAGCTCAGTTCACTAATCTGGATGTCATGATGACAAAAATGACAAATACCGCCAATTACCTGACCCAACAGTTCACAAAATCATCGTCATAAATTCGGGAGTAAATATGTACAACACCTCTGGTGTTCAGTCCTATCAGCAGATAGGGGTGGAAAGCGCGGTTATGAACGCCAGTCCACATCAGTTGATTGTCTTACTATTCGATGGGGCGCATAGCGCCCTTGTCCGGGCCCGCCTGTTTCTTGAAGCAGGTCAGTTGCCGGAGAAAGGAGAAGCCCTGTCTAAAGCCATCAACATCATCGACAATGGCTTAAAGGCTGGCCTGAACATGGAGGTCGAAAGTGATTT
>Ga0256408_1001137_pt1 | contig 15197 bp, 15 predicted proteins | sample PhyAR1_FD_185998 | JGI IMG/M metagenome (GOLD analysis project Ga0256408, IMG submission 185998) | Leaf surface microbial communities from alfalfa plants in UC Gill Tract Community Farm, Albany, California, United States - DLSL A.R1 | ecosystem: Host-associated > Plants > Phyllosphere >...
TATTTTCGGTTTAGTTATAGAAAGCGGCACATTCTCTTGGAATGCTTATCTACAAGCTTGGAAAATGAATTTTATTGTCGCATTGCCTTATCAGCTATTAATCGTCGGTCCACTTTCACGATTTGTTTTAGCAAAATTGCAAGCAAGAACACAAAAAACAACCGCTAAGTAAAGCGGCTGTTTTTTTATCTGATTGTCCCTTTTAGTTTGCAACAATATTAACTAATTTTTCTGGAACGACAACGACTTTACGTATCGTTTTTCCTTCAATAAACTCTTTGACGGTTTCATGATTCATAGCTTCTGCTTTTAATTCTTCTTTGCTGATACCGCGAGCAACTAATTGCTTACCTCGTAGCCTTCCATTCACTTGGAAGACCACTTCCACTTCATCTTCCACTAAAGCTGATGCGTCATAAGTAGGCCAAGGTGCATAGGTTAGGCTTGTTTCGTTGCCCAGAATTTGCCATAATTCTTCACCAATATGCGGAGTGATCGGTGCTAGCAGTTGCACGAAGCCCTTCATATAATCATAGGGTAAAGCGTCAACTTTATTGGCTTCATTTACAAAAACCATCAATTGAGAAATGGCTGTATTGAAATGCAAGTGTTCCATGTCTTCTGTCACTTTTTTCACTGTTTGATGGTATACTTTCGTTAATTTTCCATCATTTAAAGTTGTAACACAATCTCGCATTTTATTGTTTTCATCTACTAGTAAACGCCAGACGCGATCTAAAAATTTGCGGCTGCCTTCTAAGCCATTTTCGTTCCACGCAATAGAAGCATCCAAAGGTCCCATAAACATTTCATATAAGCGTAATGTGTCTGCGCCATATTGAGCGACAACATCATCGGGATTGACTACATTGCCACGTGATTTAGACATTTTTTCATTGTTTTCTCCAAGAATCATACCTTGATTGTATAGCTTTTGGAAAGGTTCTTTTGTTGGTACTACGCCAAGGTCGTATAAGAATTTATGCCAAAAGCGAGCATAAAGCAAGTGTAACACTGCATGTTCAGCTCCACCAATATAAATATCAACCGGTAGCCATTTTTCTAGTTTTTCATAACTTGCCAATTCTTTTTTATTGTGAGGATCGATAAACCGTAAATAATACCAAGAACTACCGGCCCATTGCGGCATCGTGTTGGTTTCACGCTTTCCTTTCATACCTGTTTCAGGATCTACTACGTTGACCCATTCATCGATATTTGCTAAAGGCGATTCACCCGTGCCGCTTGGGCGGATATCTGAAGTTACTGGTAAGCGCAACGGTAGTTCTGATTCAGGGACTGCACTGGTTGTACCATCTTCCCAATGAATAATTGGAATAGGTTCTCCCCAATAGCGTTGACGAGAAAACAACCAATCACGCAAACGATAAGAAATTTCTTTTTTTCCGACGTGGTTAGCTTCTAACCATTCGCTCATTTTTGTAATCGCTTCGGCTTTATTTAAACCATTTAAAAAATCAGAGTTAATGTGGCGACCGTCTCCTGTATAAGCAGCTACTTCTATATCGCCGCCTTCAATTACAGGCAAAATATCTATGCCAAATTTTTTCGCAAAATCATAGTCTCGTTCATCATGAGCCGGAACTGCCATAATCGCTCCAGTTCCATATGAAGCAAGTACATAATCAGCAATCCAAATTGGGATTTCTTGGCCGTTTACAGGATTAATTGCATAGGCGCCAGTAAAGACCCCCGTTTTTTCTTTCGCTAAATCAGTACGTTTCAGGTCAGACTTTTTAGCGGTTTCAGCAATATAAGCTTCCACGGCTGCTCTTTGTTCCGGCGTTGTAATTTTTTGAACTAGGTCTAGTTCTGGCGCTAATACATTATAAGTGGCACCGAATAGCGTATCTGGACGTGTTGTGAATACATTAAAACTTTCGTCGGTACCAGCAACTTTAAATGTGATACTAGCTCCTTGTGAACGACCAATCCAATTACGTTGCATATCTTTGATACTTTCTGGCCAGTCAACTAAGTCTAAGTCCTCCAATAAGCGATCAGCGTAAGCCGTAATCTTCAACATCCATTGACGCATAGGCTTTCTGATTACGTCATAGCCTCCACGTTCACTTTTGCCATCAATTACTTCTTCATTTGAAATAACCGTGCCTAATTCCGGTACCCAGTTAACGGCTACTTCAGCTTCATACGCTAAGCCTTTTTCATAGAGCTTTGTAAAAATCCACTGCGTCCATTTGTAATAATCAGGATCCGTTGTGTTCACTTCTCGATTCCAATCATAGCTAAATCCCAACGAATTAATTTGGCGTCGAAACGTTTCAATATTTTTCTTAGTGAACTCAGCTGGATCGTTTCCAGTATCTAAAGCATATTGCTCAGCCGGTAAGCCAAAGGCATCCCAGCCCATGGGATGTAACACGTTATAACCTTGGCTGCGCTTCATACGCGAGAGGATATCAGTTGCGGTATAGCCTTCAGGATGCCCTACATGAAGTCCTTGTCCGGATGGATAAGGGAACATATCTAAAGCATAAAATTTTTCCTTATCTAGATTTTCTTGGGTGTTAAAGCAATTATTTTTCGCCCAATATTTTTGCCATTTTTTTTCAATTTCTTTATGATTATAGCTCATGTTTTTCCTCCTATTTTAAGTAAGGCCGATTCATTCGGTTTTACTGTTTATGATATTCGAAGAAATTGCAACTTGCAAGCTCAATTTCATTAAAAAAAATGTTTTACGTACGAAAAGATAGGAAATAAAACAAGACGTACTTGTAAACTTTAACTGCATACGCTCATGTACTTGAAAAGCAACCATTGACATATTCATACTTCGTCCGCCGAGTTTGATGCCTTGAAGAAGGATAGATATTTGCTGCTACTATTTTATCAGCGTCCGCAATTCAATCGAAACTCCCTTTACTACTTTTTCACAAAAAAATTATATGACGGCCGTTTATTAATTATTTCATAATAAACAGATGAAGTTTGTAGGTTTATGACGCTTGGCGTAAGAATCACAGTGAATCAGTTTCGCGGTTTGTTTCCTCAATTCTCTCGATAGTGCTGCTCATCATCTACTCTGTCGCTTTGCGTCAATCGTAGTGATTCGCAGCAAAAACGCCCCATAGGACGAATCCTATAGGACGTTTGTATTTAACGTGGTACCACCTAATTTTATCAAATCATAGCATCATGTTCGCTTATTTTGATCTTATCTGTTATAACGGTCGTCACCGATTTTACTTACTAGAATTCAGCAAAATAACTTAAAGGCGAGTTCAAAAGCTTCTGTACGTATTTTCACCAACCATACGCTCTCTGAAAACATGGTTCTTTCTACTATTCCTTCACATCGTTTTTATTATTATAAATTACATACTATCAAATTCTTTGAAATTTTTCAACGATCTAGGCAAGTTTTAATACTTGACCAATGTAAATAGTATCACCGGACAAGCCGTTTAGCTGTTTAATTTTTTGAATACTGGTATTGTATTGACGGGCTAAGCCCCACAATGTATCACCACTTTGAACTGTGTGAGTTTTTTTAGTGGACGTATTTGTATTGGTATTAGTATTTTGAGTACTATTACCAGCTGATGTTCCTTTTTTAACAATTAATTTTTGGCCTGGGAAAATTAAATCACCGGTTGCATTATTCCACGCCCGTAAATCTGCTAAGCTAATGGCATGACGAAACGCAATAGCGGATAACGTATCTCCGGATTTTACAGTGTAATATGCGTTTCCGGTGCTGCCGGAGCTGCCACTGTTATTACCACCCGTTGAAGTCCCGTTGTTAGTAGAACCGCCGCTAGTACCTCCTGCACTGCCTTTTTTAACGATGAACTTTTGGCCCGGATAAATCAGATCGCCGGAAATATTATTCCACGCCCGTAAATCTGCTAAGCTGATACCGTATCGACTAGCAATAGCGGATAACGTATCCCCGGATTTTACAGTGTAATATGTGTTTCCGGTGCTGCCGGAGCCGCCACTGTTATTACCACCAGTTGAAGTCCCGTTGTTAGTAGAACTGCCACTAGTGCCACCTGCACTGCCTTTTTTTACAATCAATTTTTGGCCAACATAAATTGTGTCACCGCTTAGATTATTCCAACTTTTAATATTAGCAATGGTCGTATTATATTTAGAAGCTAATGCCCATAAACTATCGCCTGCTTGAACAGTATGATAAACATCCGACGTAGGAGTGCCTCCCCCAGTATTGTTATTATTGTTGCCACCAGTATTGCCATTGGTTGCCGGCGTATCATATTGAGTTAAATTGTAAGCACTAATCACATTGTTTAATTTCGTTCCATAGCTTGGATCCGTAGCGTAACGACCGGTTAACCATGCGGTAGCGTCTTTATAAGAATTTGTGTTGCTCTTCCAAGTTCCAGAATAGAAGTAAACGCCAGCTTGAAAAGAAGTCGTTCTTAATACATAGGCATTATCTTGGAAAGATTCTTGATAAGAGGGATATTTTCTAAATGGTTCTTTTTTAATGACCCACTGACCATTTAAATATTCCCAAGTGTCCATGTAAACAGTCTGTCCTTGATAGCTTCCTTTAATCCCAAATAAGTTATAATTCGGGGCTTGAGATAAAGTACTGCCGCCCCAGCCACTTTCTACAATTGCTTGAGCCATCATAACGGATGCATATAAATCATTATCAGCGGCTACAGATCGAGCATATGCAGCGATTTCAGCAATAAAAGATGCCGGATTCACGCTTCTTGCAGACGCTCCTAATGCTTTAGGCGCCACTGCCGGGCCAATAGAATCAGTAGTTGTAGGAGTAGGACTGGTAACTGGATCAGTAGTTGATGTTGCGGGTGCTGGTGTCGTACTCTCAGTAGTCGCTTCAGTTGTATTATGATTTGTTTCTGCAGATGTTTGAGGCGCCGTAGTCTCTGAATTAGTTGTAGCCTCAGCTGGTGTTGACGATGCAACAGAATCCGAACTTGTTTCAGTGGTCACTTGCGTTTCTGACAGCTGACTAACTTGAGCCGTGTTTAACTCGTTATTGCTGGTTGCTTCGGTAACAACAGGTAATATTGCTGGTGTTGCGATAGTTGAAACAATCAAGGCCGAACTGAAAGCTGTGGTGTTTTTTTTCATTTGTGAGGAAATTACTTGTTTTTGTTCTGATTTTCTACGCTCTTTTCTTGACATATTTGACTTATCCATCTTATGGACCCCCGACTATTCGTTATTCATTCTTGATAAAAGTAATATTATAAAATTAGTATACCTGTTTTGAAAAAAATTAAAAATAGTTTAAAGAAAAAATCTTCAAATGTAACATATTTGTAAAAATATAGAAACAAAATAATAATTTTTGGATAAAAATTCAGAATAACTTTAATTTATATTAAAATTAATCAAAACTGAAAGTAAGATCGGTCTTAAGTTGTAGATACTTCTTAACCTTAGTCTGATTTTTTCTAAAGCGCTTGTTATTGTTCGTAAAAAATTTTATAGTAAAAAAGAAACAGATATCGTGTGTAAAAAAGAGGGGAAATGATTTGAATAAAGAACATTTTTTAATTGAATTAAAAATTTACTTAAAGCCGATAGCTACACAAGACCAAGCAATTATTTTAGAAAAGTACAACGCTATTTTCAAAGAACGGATGGAACAAGGAGCTACGGAAGAAGAAGTTGCTAAAAGCTTAGGTAAACCTCGAGAAATTGCCGAAAAAATTTTAGCTACTCAAAATATTAAAATGCCAGAAAATAAAATTGAAAATGATGGCTGGCAAGAAATAGAGCCAGCTACTGTATCGGCAGTAGATGTTTATGATTATTTTCAACTTGAAACACCTTATGATGATCCCAGTCAATATACTTATCGGCCTCTGCATAGTCCCTTCGTTCGTTTTCTCCAAGTGCTAGGGATTGTTTGTTTGAACTTATTTTGCATGATTTGGGTCATCGGTGGAATTTTTATGTTCTTGGCTATATGTACCCTGGTCGGAGCCGTAGTTTTGTTGTCACCGATTGTAGGTATTTATGGTGTTTTTAATTATTTTGGACAAGTAGCTTTGTTTCAACTCTTTCTAACCATTTTCCTTTTTGGAGCTGCAATTATTGGTTGGATGCTTTTTATTCCGATCCTCAAATTTTGCGGACAAGCGTTTCTTTATTACGTACGCTGGAATAAAGCCGTATTGAAGGGGGAAATCTAATGAAGAAAAGAACCATTTTTTTATTAGTCACAGCCTTCCTTGCAATGGTTGTTGGTGGTGTCGGCTCTATTTTTTTCTATGGGCAAAATGATCAATTTCTGGAAAACAACAAACAAAATTACCATGTAAAGAACTCTGATGCTTTAAAGGAGATGCATCTCACACTTTCCGGAGATGTAAGTTATACGATTGCCTCCGCCGACAGAAAGGATATTTCCTTGTGGCCAATGAACAACCATAAGGAAAATCTTAAGGTAAATGAAGAGAAAGATCAAATCGCTGTTGACGTCAACGGCCAGCAAACAAAAAAACAGCCTAATTTATTTTTTTTCTTTGGAATTTCATCTGATTCTGGCACCATCACAATTCCCAGCTCAGTGAAAAAATTAGTTATTTCTGGCAACTTAAATACTAACACTAATCTTGAAAATATTGAGTTAACTGAACTAGTAGTTGATGCCAAACAGGCATCCATATATTTATCGAATATTTCTACGAATAGACTTTCAGTTAAAACAAGTGCCAGCTCAATTTCAGCTACCAATAAAACTCAAGCCAAACAGGCCTCTTTTGTAACAAAAAGTGGTGCGATTTACTTATCGGATTTCTTTTTTGATCAAGTAAAAACTAAGTCCAATAGTGGCGATCTGAGAATTGACGGCGGACATGGTACGGTAGAGGGAACTACCAACAGCGGTGGTATAACTGTCGATGATCTAAAAGGTGTTGGAAAATTCACCAGCAAAAATGGTGACTTTACCTTAAACACCCCTTCCATTCCTAAAGATTTAGATGTTGAATTGGAACAAGGTCAAATCCAAATATACGGTAATGAAATTTTTCATAACATTGAACTAAAAGGTCAATCTGAACTAGGTACAGTCTCTCTTCTAGGAAAAGACCGTACGTCTTACAAAGTCGGCAAAGGTACCAATCATTTTCGTTTAACTTCAAAATATGGTGATATCACAGTGGATGGGCCAGGCAGTAACGATGAATAACACCGACTAAATTAATTTCTTTTCCAATAAACGTAGACAAAGAGCTGTTATAATCGGCTTTGGTCTACGTTTTTTTACTAACCTATTAGTCCGCTTTTAACAGTATATTTTTTATGTATTCTTTAAATTAGTCAAGCAATTTCTCCATTGTGGTATTTTTTCATGTAAACTATAATTAAACTTTTTCAAGGCACTTTAGACTTGGTAATTTGCTTAATTGCTTCATTTAGCTGGTCACTTTAAAGAAAGCTGAGAGGAAGTTAATTTGATGGTATAATGTTTTTTATGATGAAAACGGAAAGGACAATTTATGAAAAATAAGCTTTATTTCCAATTTGCAGGTAGCTGCTTTTTAGTGATTTTTATGTTTTTAGGTTATGTTTTACGCTTTTATCCAACTTGGCTCAAAGGATTCGATCAAGGACTGACAGCTTTTTTCCGCTGGCCTTATCCTCATTTTAATCAATTTTTTATCTGGTATACGAAATTTGCCAACTCCGTAACGCTTGGTATATTGGCGTGCATTGTTTTCGCCTTACTTCTCTACGGAAAGTACTATGCAGAAGCCTGCTGGCTATTCATTAATACCGCCATTGTAGCCGGCATGTTGAATCCATTTTTGATTAAACCCTTTTTTATGCGTCAACGTCCTGATTTGCTGCATTTAGTGAATGAAACTAGCTACAGCTTCCCAAGCGGTCATTCTTTGGGCAGTACGTTGTTTTATGGCACTTTGATTTTACTGATGCCTATCTTTGTCAAACGCCAGCCGTTGCGATTAATTTTACAAATTTTATTAGGAATAGTCATTTTACTCGTTGGAATTAGTCGAATTTATCTCGGTGTTCATTTTCCTAGCGATGTGACGGGCGGCTTTTGTTTAGGTTTAGCTTGGTTGCTATTGACTTACCCTTATTATTTAGAAAAACGTTTCGTTTGGCGTTTTACACGTAAACAGCGATAGAAAGAAGCGAAAAAAATGAATGGTTTTCCTTATACCGATGATGCAAACAAACGCTATCACACTTGGAATTATGCTTTGCGCCACCATTTTGGCGGCAAAATCTTTAAAGTTCCAGTTGATGGCGGTTTTGACTGTCCCAATCGGGATGGCACTGTCGCAAAAGGTGGTTGCACCTTTTGTAGCGTTTCCGGCTCCGGCGATATGATCATTGCCCCTCACGATCCGCTCCCGTTGCAATTTCAAAAAGAAGTACACATGATGCAGCGAAAATGGCCGCAAGTCAATCGTTATATTGTTTACTTTCAAAATTTTACCAATACGCACGCACCAGTGTCCGTCATTCGTCATCGTTTTGAACAAGTTGTAAACGAAGCCGGCGTTGTTGGTATTGCTATCGGCACACGTCCAGATTGTCTACCTGATGACGTTGTGGAGTATTTGGCAGAATTAAATCAACGTTATTATCTATGGGTAGAGTTAGGACTACAAACTACATTTGAGGAAACCAGTCAGCTGATTAATCGGGCTCATGACTACCAAACTTATTTGGCCGGCGTTCAAAAATTGAGAATCCACGGAATCCGAGTTTGTACACATTTGATCAACGGTTTACCGGGGGAATCACTTGAAATGATGCGAGAAAATGTACGGCGGACAATCTTGGACTCCGACATTCAAGGAATCAAATTACATTTACTTCATTTGATGACCAACACCAAAATGCTGCGGGATTATCATGAAGGACGGTTACGGCTGATGACTAAAGCTGATTATATATCAGTTATTTGTGATCAATTGGAAATGATTCCTCCGGAAATTATCATTCATCGTTTGACTGGTGATGCTCCTGAAACATCCTTAGTTGGGCCGATGTGGAGCTTACACAAATGGGAAGTCTTAAACGGGATTGACGCTGAATTAAAACAACGTAATAGTTATCAAGGAAAATACAATATACGAAAACAAAAGGAGCTCATACAACCATGTTACCAACCGCACTAAAATTTAGTCATCAATTACTCCAAGAAGTAATTCGGCCAGGTGATTATGTCGTGGACGCAACGATGGGTAACGGTCATGATACAGCTTTTTTAGCTGACTTAGTCGGTCTCAATGGCGAAGTCTTAGCCTTTGACGTACAAAAACAAGCATTGCAAGCCACCGAAAAAAAACTGGCGGACTTAGATCTACTGTCACAAACGACGTTATTCCCTCTCGGTCACGAGTATCTTGACTCTGTACTTGCTGAAGGAACACCAATCACCGCCGCCATATTCAATTTAGGATATTTACCAAAAAGTGATAAACAAGTAATTACACAACCGACAACGACTCACCAAGCGTTAACAAGTTTGCTGCCTCATCTTACCTCCGGTGGCCGCATCGTCTTAGTGGTCTATTACGGTCACCCAGGCGGAGCCAAGGAATTAACAATGCTGCAAGAATACACCGCATCCTTGCCTCAAGATAATTATAACGTTATGCGTTATGAATTTATCAATCAGCAAAATCAACCGCCAGTCTTATTTTGTATTGAGCGAAAACACAGTTAGAGAAAAAGGGATTTAAAGTCAACAAATAAAACGAGCAAGTAAAAAAAACGAGTATCACTTTCCTATTAAGGTTGTGATACTTGTTTTTTTCATACTGATTTGTTTTTTCCCTCAGCTTTCATTGAGTAACAAGTAGCTTGTCTGCGCTCTTGACTATTTAGTACAATATTCCAATTGAGAAATTCGAGCTAGCCACAACAGCCTTAGCTGTTATTATTTTTCTTCCAATTGTCCATCATGGATATGCACTACACGGTCACAATATTCTAACAGACGTTCATCATGAGTAACCATCATAATGCCTTTATCCTTTTCTTTGGCTTCTCGCGCCAATAATTTGACGACGTCAAAAGCTTTTTCCGTATCTAAACTGGCAGTTGGTTCATCTGCTAAAATAATATCCGGTTCGTGGTAAAGTGCACAGGCAATCGCTACTCGCTGACGCTCCCCACCTGATAAATCCCGGGGATATTTATCCCGCAGCTCTTCAATTCCTAACGTTCTTAAAAGTTGTTCTTTTTTTTCTTTATTATTTTTTGATTGATCCACTTTTTCAATTAAACGAAATTGGCCAGCTACGGTTAAAAAAGGAACTAAATTGGAGCTTTGCAAAATAAAACCGATCTTTTGAAAACGCATAGCTAGTCGTTCTTTTTTGCTTAATTGGCTGATTGCTTGACCACCGATTTTTACTTCTCCTTGCGTTGGCGCTTGTAACCCAGCAGCAATCGTCAAAAAGGTGCTTTTCCCTGAACCGGACGGACCGATTACAGCTACAAATTCTCCTTTTTCAACTGCAAAAGTTAATTCTTTTAAAGCAGTAACTGCTGTATGTTTCGCACCATAGGTTTTGGTTACATGATTCATTTCTAAAACGCTTGTCATTTTTTATCCTCCAATCGCAATTAACGGATCGATTTTAGCCACCGTCCGCATAGAAAAGGCTCCGCCAATCATTGCAGCAACCACTAGCAAGAGACTAAACAAAGCAACTCGCCCGTAATTGGTAGCATAAGGCATTGCATCCGGTAAAAAGATAACCGTTACCGCAGTTAATAACAAACCTAAAGCAACACCAACTACTGCCAAAAAAGTAGTTTGCAATAAAACGGCCTTAGCTAAGTAACTAGTTGGTACCCCTTGTACTTTCAAAACACCAAACATTGCAGTTTTTTGTAACGTCATCACATAGATGAAAATCCCTAAAATGAAAGCAGCAATCGCAATTAAAAAGTAAATCATACTATCCAGCGTTAAATTTTGCGCACTATAGCCTGGCAGTTCTTGAATAAAATCTTCGATACCAATCACTTGGCTATCTTTGTCAGACGTCTTAATTTTTTGATCATTTTTACTTCTGATGATAAAGCCATTTACGCTTTGCCCCATAGCAGGGTTATCCCCGTATTTGATACTGCGCCAAGTTTCTGTAGAGGTATACAAAACTGGGACGATATTATAACTACTTTCTTTGATAAAGCCCACAATTTCAAGCTTTTCATCATACTTACCAGCTGTTAAATGATCGCCAAGTTTAAAGCCATCGTTTTTCAACGTTTCTGAAGCTATTACTTGGTTTTTCTCAGAAAACGCATGCCCTTCAATCACTTTGGGCATTAAAAAGCCAGCTTGATTAATCCCAAATAAACTGACATCTGTCCGTTCTGCTTTTTTGTCATCAGCAGGTTGAATTGCCAAAGACATTTGTCCGATTTCTTGAACATTGCCGCCAGAAATCGTGTCTTTTACTTTTTCATCCAGCACGGAACTATTAAGATTACTGTTGGCTTCTTTGGATAATACAACTGCATCTGCTTGCCACTGATCAACTGCTAAGCGATTGCCTTGAGCCAAACCATTAGCTAAACCAGAAAGAATAAAAATCAACCAGGCTACCAATACCATAACTAGGACAATCAACACGTACCTGCCCTTTGAATACTTAATTTCATTTAAGCCTAAAAACATGAAATTCCCACCTTTCGTATTTCACAGGGATCACTATATCACTTATCATTCGATAAATCAAATATTTACTTTTAAAAAAGAATGTGAGATAAAGGTGTGCAGCCAGTCAGCAGTCCCATAAAAATAGCCTACAGCCCGAAATAAGGTAGCTAAGGTAATTACTTTAGCTGCCTTATTTTAAACTTTAAAATTATTTTTTAATTTTACCAACTATGATTAATTTCCGTACAATGTATTTTTAATGGCGCCAATATTTAGTTCAATCCATTTTTATTTCCAGATTTCAAAATAAGGAATATCATGTGATGATGAAGCTAAATCGCATTTATCAATTTGTACTACTGAAGGTATTGTTATTGCATCTCCAATTAGAAGACATTTTCCTGTCCTTAGTGATGGTATTTTATCAATTAGACTTCCTAAAGTATCTGATAATAGTCTCTTAACATAGTTTTGATTATTAGGATTAGTTAATCTCAGCGCTATGAATTTACTACATTGTGAAAAAATTGTTTCAGATATTTCGGAAGGCCCCTGGCTTGCATGAAGTAAAGAAACCCCATATTTTCTTCCTTCCTTAGCTATTCTTTCGATAGACTGTCTAGAGCTCTGTATTTTGCTATGTCGCTATTTGGTACGTATTTATGTACTTCTTCATATACCAACAAAAGCGGAACATCATTATTGATTGGCTCATTAGAATCATTAGTAAATCTCAAACGTTTATAATATTATCCATATTCAAACATTATACGAGAAATAAGAGATACTGTAGTGCTTAGTAACTCGAAAGGAGCTCCACTTAAATCCAGTATTGTTACATTGGCTTTATCATCACCTTAACCCAATAGTTAAGCTATAGCATCTTCAAATTTAGCATTTTTAGCACTTTTTTCTACGAGAAATTCTAGTCTTTTATCTTGAAATTTACTTTCTAATCTACTGATATAATTTGAAAGTTTTCCATTTAATGGACCTGCTTTTTTACCTCTAGCTCCTGGCACCATTTCGGAATTTTTTCGTTTGCATTCTTTAAGACGCCTTCAATATCGAAATAGACTGTTGAATCAAAATGTATTGACTTCTTTTGCTCTTCATCCCCAATAAAGTGATTTTTCCGACTATTCACTACAGATTGTTTAAAAACATTACGTTGATTATGATCATTTGCTTCTGTATCGGGAAACATTTCTTGGAGTTCATCACTGTTTAAAAGCCAATAAGGGAAACCAGATTACTTACATCAAACTTATTAGCTTGTGGAAACGCTGTTTTCTATTCCGAATGTAGATCAAAAATAACTATGTGAACGTTATTTAACCCATCATAACTATTCTCTTTCGAATCAATTGCTTCTTGAATTATCTTTACTACAGAATGCGATTTCCCCGATCCCGTTGAGCCAACAATTGCAATATGTTTATTAAAAAAGCTGTTACCATCTACTGGAAAAGATATACCATCATCATTAGATAGTTTTCCAAAAGTAAACTTCCGTTTATCCTCCTTCTAAGGCTTCTTCAAATATTTTCCTTATATCTTTTTGAGTTGCTGGCTCCACAGTTTTCGGCGGAATTACAATTGTATCACCACCTCTTTCAAATTTATTATCTCATATCATACTTAATGGCTCAGCTTCGATTAAGTATTTTTGATTTGCATTGTCATCAACTGCAATAGTGAAATTTTCAATAGTTGCAATTAAGACTGCATCTTCAGTGTCTGCTATTCTTAAATAAGAGCCAACCTTCAACTTTTCATCAATTTTTTACTAATTTGATATGAATAAATCTGATATAATGGAATCAAACGAAAGCTAAACATGCAAAAGATAAACCGCACTATATAATCGGTATGCGACTGACAACAAACAAGCTATAGATAAACAAATGACTGAGCTAAACGATTACTGTAAAAAAACAACATCCAAAATTTTAAACATTACATAGACAGTAACGAAAGTGGAGCTAACATGAATCACCTATCTTTTCAATAACTAATGCATGATTTAAAAATAGATAAGATAATTGTTATAAATATAGCTCGAATAAATCGGAATACTCTAGAAGTATTACAAATAATTCATTGTCAGATTAAACCAAATCAAAAAAAACCTCATCACATTTGATAGTGGTGAGTATTCGCTAGATGATTACAATCCATAACAAGAATTTTTTGCAAAATATACAAACATGTTTAGGAATAACTCCTAAAATATTTAATTTCATAAATGGGGTAAATCCATATTTCATGGAGTGATTATTTACAAGTTTAAGTGATATAATTATAGTGTGGTGCCTCTCTATAATAGCCAATATATAAATTAACATACTTCCTCCCATTTTGTGAAAATATATGATAAAAAGGTGTTGCTACGTTCAAATTATTTTCCTCTAAGGTAGCTAACAAATCTGCATAAGATTGCTCCGTTACTTTATCAAAATCGCCAACAATTATTGTTTTAAATAATTGTTTAATTTCAAAATATGAGGCAAACTGATACCCCTCTGCTTCGAAGGTATTTTCAATAATTGGAAAAAACATCTCAATGTCTACCATTTCATCCTTTGAAACGTTGTTAAGGCTATAAAAATAGGGACCTTTCACATTATAGCCTTCGTCAGCAATACCAGAAACAAAATTTTCATAATTCTTTTCCATTTCGGAATAATGAAACTTTGCTCTCTTACTCACAACATTTTGAAAGCCGATTTTTTCTGCTGTAAACACTGTTGGTAACAATTTCATAGGTTGTCTACCTCACAATATAAGTCGATAACGATGTCTCCGTCTAAATCCAGAAGAACATGATAAATTGTTAAAAAAATACCCTTATCTTTTTCAATTTTTTTCTTAATTTCGTTATAAGGTATGGCTTCTTCTTGGTCATAATGACGATAAAAATAATCTGTAGTAAAGTCCATTCGTTCTTTATAAAAGAATTGTGACCTGTTTTCTCCAACAATATTTATTTTATTGCCAACGGCAGATAAAATAGTTAGGTCGTTTGATTCTTCAAATGGATTATATTCAAAAATAATAGGTGTATCTGCATAATACCCATTTTGGATTAATACTTCTTTGAATTTTTTACTCGTTTCAGATACTTGGTCAAAGATGTCATTTTTAGAGTTAAGAGCTGCAGTAAATCCAATGACATTGTTCAGGCTAAATTGTCTTGTTTCTAATTTCATCTTTTTCTCCCAACATTCTTATTCTTTATTTTTTTTTTACAATCCACCAAAGTAAGATTAGTATTAGTAAGATGACAAGTACTAGAGTGACATATGAAAATATAATATTCCAGATTTCTGGCACAACATACATATCTTCTATCTCTGCTATAGCAAAAATCAATAACACACTAAGCACTACATATGTTGATATCTTTTTTGAACGCAATTTTATTTTCTTTTTCCATGATCTTTTAGGCTCATCAGTATAAGTTATCCAGTAGTCTTTATTCTTATTTAGCAAATAAGCAGAATATCCTACTTCTATTGTTAATCTAGAAAAAACAGCT
>Ga0256408_1001156_pt1 | contig 14990 bp, 20 predicted proteins | sample PhyAR1_FD_185998 | JGI IMG/M metagenome (GOLD analysis project Ga0256408, IMG submission 185998) | Leaf surface microbial communities from alfalfa plants in UC Gill Tract Community Farm, Albany, California, United States - DLSL A.R1 | ecosystem: Host-associated > Plants > Phyllosphere >...
AAAAAGACTGCTTATTCTCCGGTATTTAGTGAAGTTGGGAGTTGATAAAAGCAAGGTTGAAACAGATCGACGAAATGATAGGGCATTTCGCATTAGTAAAAAAATAAAGAGTTGGTAATAATCACATGGATCATTACTGCAAGCTAATCCGCAGAATTAGTGATCGTAAATAAAGGGAAGAGTATTTACAAAAAAAGGAAAAGAAATGTTGTTGTTCCAGTTTTAAATATAAAATAAGTTTTAGTATCAGTTACGGTATAGTTTGCTCTAATCATTATGAAATTGCACCGAAACGGGGCTTGAAGCTCGCTGAAAGGATTGAATTGCTGGGTGTTCATATATAGGAGCGGCTGCTTTTAGTGGGTAGCGAGAGCAACAAATACACTTAATTTTTTCCGAGTAGCGCTAATCAAAGGAAAAGAAAGTTTAGCTGAGCACTGAATAAATAATTAAGTATTAGTATTCATGGCCAAACTCTACTTCGGAAGAATATAGCACTCTGCCTTCAATCAAAAAATTGAATAGTAAGAACAAATGCGAATGAAACAATTATGATTGTTTCATTCGCATTTTTTTATAAAAACATACATTTGTAAATATCACTTTGTTGATTTATTGTTTTTTTCAATTAGCATATTATATCCTACTTTAATTTACAAATCGTTACATGAAAGTTATGTTTGTAAAGAATTGTCATGATATTTTTACCTATGAAATATAAAAAAATGATAAAGTGTTCCGAGTTGTTAATATCTACAAAATTATATTTACGAAGGAGAGCAACATGAAATCACTTAAAACAATTTTATTAGGAACAACATTGGCAGCAGGAATGGGATTATATTTAGGAACATCAGCTGCAAATGCTGACAGCTTATATACAGTTAAAGCCGGAGATACGTTATCAACGATCTCAGAACAATTTGCAGGCAACAATACACTGATCCAATCAATCGCAGAAAAAAATCAAATCAGTAACATTAACTTGATTTTTGAAGGACAACAATTAACAATCCCAACAGATGTTGAAGCACCAGCATCAGTTCAAACAGAACAACAAGCACCGGTTCAAACAGAACAAACAGCACCGGTTGAAACTCCTGCACCAACAACAAGCACAGCAGTGAGCGGCAACGCAGCCAAAGAATGGATTGCTCAAAAAGAATCCAGCGGTTCATATAGTGCAACAAACGGTCGCTACATCGGACGTTATCAATTAGATGCTTCTTACTTAAATGGAGATTACTCAGAAGCCAATCAAGAACGAGTAGCAGACAGCTATGTTGCCGGTCGTTACGGTTCTTGGGAAGCAGCACAAGCTTTCTGGATGGCTAACGGTTGGTACTAATACCAGAATATAAATAAAAAATTAGCGATAGAATTCACATAAAATAAAGGAACTCCCAAAAAATCATGCGTGAAAACGACGATTTTTGGGAGTTTTTTTGGAATGATTCGGCAGTATGTTTAGCAAATGAGCCTCATAAACTTCCTCTAGGTGGACTTCAGCTATAAGCAATGCTGAACAACAGCTCCTGCAATAAAACAGCCTGTTCTTCAGAAACAATTGACTACATTGTATTTTTTTGATACTGCCAGGCAACCATAAAGGCATCATTTCCAGAGATTGTAAGTAATATGGCATTTCCCTATGACAGTACGCTTCGTGTTATTTCCGATAACTTTGACGAAATAGGAATTTGTAGCTTTGTATCGTAGCTTCTTTTTTTATACCAGAATAATCAGTAAAAAAGAATAATTATTGCTAGATTTAAATGAATGATCGGAAAAAAAGTAGAATTCCGCTCTATTTGTTTTATTTTTTTGTTATTCTTATGATATAACGAATATTTTTAATGAAAAAACGAATTTGATATTGAAATAATCTTTCAGGTTGATTATAATTAACCAGTGAAAAACGAACGAGGAGTGTTGTAATGAATAAAAATGTTCCGTATTTTATTGTGGCTCCAGGAATAATTTTATTGCTTTTTTTCTTGATGCTGCCATTGATCAATAGCATTTGGCCAACGTTATTTGCTGGACAGGCAGTAATGTTTGGTAATTATCTTGATTTTTTTAAAGACAGCTACAATCTTTCAATCTTTTGGCGAACGATCCGTATTTCAGGAATTGTGACGCTAATTACTATTTTACTGGGAATTCCCACCGCATATTTTATTGCTGGGGTTAACAAAAAATGGCGTGGCATTTTAATGGCCTTGACACTTTTCCCATTACTAACGAATTCAGTTATTCGTAGTTTTGCTTGGATTAATATTTTAGGAAAGTCCGGCGTTGTAAATACTCTATTAATAAAACTCGGCATTATTCATCAACCATTGAATTTACTTTATACGGAATTTGCGATTATTGTCGGTTCGGTTTATCTATTTTTACCAACTATGATTATGACGTTAGTCGGCGTCATGGAAACAATTGAAGGCGAAACTTTGGAGGCTGCTGAAACGCTAGGTGCCAGTCCGTTTTCTGCTTTTTGTAAAATCGTTTTACCCCTTTCTGTCCCAGGCACCATTGTCGGCAGTATACTAGTTTTTACCGGAACGCTGACTGCTTATACTACGCCCCAATTATTAGGCGGCAACCAAAAAATGATGATGTCCACTTTTCTTTATCAGAAAGCGACAACGCTAGGGGACTGGAATTCAGCGAGTGTTTTAGCTTTTATTATGATTGTTGTTACATTAATCGTAATGAAATTATTAAACAGTATAGCTAAACGAGTGGATCGGAGGGAATTGAACCGTGCATAAACAAAAAGGGATGACGATCATCGCCATTTGTGTCTTTTTATTTTTATTTTTACCGCTATGTTTAATTGTTGTGACTTCATTTGGGACTGCGGCGGCTATACAATTTCCCATCAAAGGTTTCACATTGGATTGGTATGCCAAAGCTTTACAGTCTGAAACCTTTATGAGCAGTTTTAAGCTAAGTTTAATCATCGGTGGCTTGGCTACCTTATTGGCATTATTAATCGGCGTGCCGGCTGCGTATGCTCTGGCTCGTTATTCAGTGAAAGGGAAAAACTTAATCAAAAGTTTCTTTCTATCACCCACTGTAATTCCGGGAATCGTTGTGGGGTATTCTTTATTTCAATTTATTGTTATTCAATTAGGATTGCCGGTGTTCCAAGGTTTGTTGATGGGTCATTTTTTAATTAGTTTGCCTTACATCATTCGTGTTGTGGGATCCAGCATGGAACAAATGGATTATTCAATTGAAGAAGTAGCTTGGACTTTGGGCTGTACGCGCCTTCGAGCATTCATACAAATTGTGCTGCCAAATGTATCTTCCGGCATCTTTGCTGCATTTATGTTGGCCTTTGTGAATTCCTTTAACAATGTTCCGGTTTCTATGTTTTTATCCGGCCCTGGAGTTACGATGCTGCCAACGTCATTGTTAAGTTACATGGAGTATAACTATGATCCAACTGTTTCAGCGATTTCAGTTCTTTTGATGTTATTGACAATCGCATTGATGTTTTTAATTGAAAAGACATTAGGCTTAGCTTCCATTGCCTAAAAAGGAGAGAATTACGTGAGTTTTGTAAACTTGAAAGATATCCGCGTCAGTTACGACGGAAAGCAAAATATTTTAAAAGACTTATCGATTGATATGAAAAAAGGTGAATTAGTTTCACTTTTAGGACCAAGCGGCTGTGGGAAAACCACGACGTTACGAGTCATTGCCGGACTAATTAAACCGCAAGCCGGACAGTTCTTATTAGAGACTCAAAACTTGACTAAAGTTCCTGTTCATAAGCGAAACTTTGGCATGGTGTTTCAAAGCTATGCACTATTTCCTCATCTAACAATTGCTGAAAACGTGGCTTTTGGACTGAAACTACGAAAAGAAAAAAAAGCTGTCATTGATGAAAAAGTCAAAAACATGTTAGCTATCTGTGGTTTGGAAAATTTAGGGGAGCGTTATCCTAAACAACTTTCCGGCGGCCAAAGACAACGAGTAGCACTAGCACGAGCGTTAGTGATTGAACCTGAATTATTATTGCTGGATGAACCGTTGAGCAATTTAGATGCTAAATTGCGTGTTGCGATGCGCATTGAAATTAAACGGATTCAACAACGATTAGGGATTACGACGGTTTTTGTTACACATGATCAGGAAGAATGCTTCTCTATTTCTGATAAAGTGGCTATTATGAACAATGGAATCATCGAGCAATATGATACACCGGAAGTGATTTATCGTCGACCAAAAACAAAGTTTGTCGCTCAGTTTATTGGTTTTGAGAATTTCTTTTCTGTAATTCGAGTGGATGAAAAACATTACAAAGCAGACAACGGCCAAGTATTTACAACTGCTGCTGCCGATTCTGATGGTGAAACAGCAACAGCAACGATTCGGCCGGAAGATATTGAAATTGTTTCATCGGCAAATGAGGATACGGTAGCCGGTCGAGTAGTCGTGCGGACTTTTTTAGGGAAAAGTTACCAATATGAGATAGCAACAGAGCTAGGAACGTTGTTGGTTAATGGCTCTGCGGAACAAATTTATGCAACGAATGATCCTATTTTATTAGTTTTTCCAGCTGAAAAATTAGTAATTTTAGATAACTAACCTATGAAGGAGCGAAAGAAGATAATGAAAAAAACGTGGATTTTCGGAGGTGCAGCAGTGGCTGCAGCGACCCTACTTTTAGTAGGGTGCGGCAACAGTGAAGCAAACACTTCAAAAGAAAGTAAAGGCAGTCAAGCTTTAGTCGTTTCGACCTTTGGTTTAAGTGAAGATATCGTAAAAAAAGATATTATGGCACCTTTTGAAAAAGAAAATGACGCAAAAGTAACTTTGGAAGTGGGGAACGGTGCTGATCGCTATACCAAACTTTTAAATAACCCGAACGCCGGAATTGATATCATTGAACTAGCCCAAGCCAATTCAGCTCAAGGCAAAGATAAAGATGTATTTGAAAAAATTACCGAAAAAGAAGTACCTAACTTGAAAAACCTAATAACGGGCGCTAAAGAAGTTTACGAAAGTGGTGCAGGTGTCCCGATTGCTGTTAATAGTATTGGCATTGTTTACAACAAAGCAAAAGTCGGTAAAGAAATCAAAACGTGGGATGATCTGTGGGATACTAGCTTAAAAGGAAAGATTTCAGTACCGGATATCGCCACAACAGCTGGCCCTTTGATGCTTTATGTAGCCAGTGACCATGCAGGTCAAACGATCACAAAAGATAATGGCGCTGCTGCATTTAAAGCGATGGAACAGCTAAAACCTAATGTAGTGAAAACATATACGAAATCATCTGATCTAGCTAATATGTTTCAATCAGGAGAAATCGACGTAGCAGTTGTTGCCGATTTTGCTGTAGATGTCATCCAAAAAGCAGCGGGAAATGTAACGTATGTAGTTCCCAAAAGCGGTACTTATGCGAACTATAATACTATTAACATTCCGAAAAATGCCAAGAATAAAGAGTTAGCCTATAAATTCATTGACTATCGCATTGGAGCAACAGCTCAAAAAAATAAAGCCGTTTCATTAAATGAAGGGCCAATCAATAGCGAAGTGAAACTAAGTGATGAAGAAGCAAAAAATAAAACCTACGGACCGATTGCACAACGTGCTCAAACGATTGACTTTACTTTTGTCAATAAAAACCTTACTGATTGGGTTGATCAGTGGAACCGAATTATGAACCAATAATCAAAATAAAGAGGCGATAAGAATGAACGTAGATATGATCATTAAAAATGCATTTGTCTTTCAAAGTGCGTCCCAAACCTTTAAGAAGAAACATGTTTCAGTAAAGGATGGGAAATTTTACTATATCCATGAAGACGAAATGAAAAACTTAGAGCCTGCAGTTGTGATTGAAGCCGAGAATCAGTATTTGGTTCCCGGCTTGCTTGATATTCACATGCATATTGAAAGCTCGATGACGACACCGACGATTTTTTCCAAAGCAGTTCTACGTTACGGCGTGACTACGGTAGTAGCAGATGCACACGAGATGGCCAATGTTTTTGGCTTGCCGGGATTGCAGGAGTTTATGGCGGCAGAAACTGAGTTGGACATTTTTCATGCGATTCCTTCTTCTGTGCCGTCTACTACACCAGAACTGGAAACGACTGGTGGTGTTATAGGTTTAGCAGAAGTAGCAGAACTACTCCAACATCCAAAAATCATTTGTCTTGGAGAAGCGATGAATTTTAAAGGTATTGCTTATGAGAAGCATTCCTTAATTCGACAGATCATTGATATGTGCCAACAAAAACGACCAACTATGCCACTGGAAGGACATTGTCCTAAAATTTATGGGGAAGAGCTAGCTGCTTTTTTACATAGCGGTATTTCTTCTGACCATACGCATCAGTTTCCTGACTCCTTAAAAGAAAAAATCGAGGCGGGCGTCTTTATTCAGTTTCAAAATAAGTCCATTACACCGGAAAACATGGCCGTTATAGTAGACAATAATTTTTATGAACGTGCTTGTATCATTACTGACGACATTATGGCAGATGATTTGCTTCACGGACACTTGAATGAAAATTTGAAAAAAGCAGTAGCTGCTGGTTTGCCGATTGAAAAAGCGATTTATATGACAACGTACACACCGGCTCGACGGATGGGCTTATTGGATCGGGGAGAGATTGCACCCGGACGTATCGCTGATTTTATTTTACTGGAGGATTTGGCTGATTTTACTATTGGAAGTGTTTATAAGGCTGGGGAAAAGGTTTATACAAAAGGCGCACCGTTCCATTATCCGTCTGTTGTTGAGGCATTTCCTGAAAGTTACCGTCAGACCGTTCACTGTCGACAATTAACAACTGCTGATTTATGCTTAAAAGTTGAAACTTCACAAGATACGGTACGTTGTAATGTGATCCAAAAGCAGGAGATTGGGACGTTCACACAGCGGATTACGAAGGATATTCCTGTGAAAGATGGTGTTTTACAATGGCAAGCTGCCGACTGTGCGTTACTGTTAGTCATGGAACGTTATGGAAAAAATGGCAATATCGCCTATGCTTTGATGGATCAGCCGTTGCATCGATCTGGCGCAATCGCTACGACTTGGGCTCATGATCACCACAACTTAATGGTTATGGGGAATGATCCGTCTGCTATGCTTATCGCTCAACATGAATTGGCAGCAATACAAGGCGGCTATGTAGTTGTAGAAGAGCAGACAGTTAGCGGGCGCTGTCCTTTACCGATTGGCGGGATTTTGTCACAAGCACCGATTGAAGAATTAGGCGCTAGCTTAAAACAAGTACGTAAAAGTATGCAGCAATTAGGCTATAAAAATGCTAATGAGATTATGTCCTTTTCCACTTTATCACTGCCAGTTTCACCGGCGATTAAAGTGACGGATCGTGGCATGATGGATACGAAGACACAAGCTTTTTACCCGCTGATTTTTCCAGAAGATGGGGTTTTACAAAATGAAACAACTCATTAAAAATATTTATCTTTTAACGATGGATGATTCTGATACTACCTATAAAAATGGATACTTGCTGATTGAAGATCAACAAATCGCAGCTCTTGGACCACTTGGCACTTTGCCAGCACATCTTTTTGGGGCTGATGAAATAGTGGATGGGCACGGCGGCTTGTTGCTGCCGGGCTTTGTCAATACGCATACCCACATCGGCATGATCCCGTTTCGGTCATTAGGCGATGATGTTCCTGATCGACTGCGTCGCTTTTTATTTCCGTTAGAACAACATATGACAAAATCGCTGGTAGCTGCCAGCAGTCGTTATGCCATTGGCGAGCTGCTTTTAAGTGGAGTGACAAGTTTTTGTGATATGTATTATTTTGAAGATGTTGTGGCACAATGTTGTCAGGAAATGGGCGTCCGAGCCTTAGTGGGGGAAACCATTATTGACCAGCCGACTTGTGATAGTCCTAAGCCTTCCGGTGGCTTGGACTACTGCGAAAAATTCTTAACGCAATGGTCAAACCGCAGTGAATTAGTGATGCCAATTCTGGCACCGCATGCACCAAACACGAACAACCAAGAGACGTTAACAAAAATTTTGGCGCTAAGTGAGCGTTTTGAAGCGCCTATTACGATGCATGTTTCGGAAATGTCCTATGAGATTGAAGCCTTCCGACAAAACCATCAGCAAACACCCATTGAATGGCTGCACGAGCTCGGTTATTTTCAACGGGATTTCATTATGGCTCACTGTATTTTTGCCACATCGGCTGACATCGAACTAATCGCTCAAGCCGCTAAAAATGTGCGTATCGCCCACTGCATTGGCGCTAACACCAAATCAGCTAAAGGTGTAGCCCCAATTAAAGAAATGCTTGCTCACCAAATTACCGTTGGTCTGGGCACAGATGGACCAAGTAGCGGCAATACTTTGGATTTGTTCAGTCAAATGAAATTATTCGCTAATTTTCAAAAAACATACAATCACGATCGAGCGCTATTTCCCGCTAAAGAAATTGTACGTTTAGCAACCAGAGGCGGTGCTGAAACGTTAGGTTTAGCTGAAAAAGTTGGCTCGTTAGAAGTTGGGAAACAAGCAGATCTGGTTCTTGTTGAAACAGATTCTGTCAACATGTTTCCTATCTTTGATCCGTATTCGGCTTTAGTTTATTCTGCAAATGCCGGAAACGTCACAGCAGTGTGGGTAAACGGTCGCCTGTTAGTCAAAGAAAAACAACTCGTTGATTTTTCCCTTGCTGACTTGCGGGCTAACTTGTATGAAGAAATGGCAGGCTTTGTCCAAGCGGCGAAAAATAGCTAGCTTCCACCTTAAAAACGTAGTTATCTTTGTAAATAACAAAGGTAAGTATGAAAAAACTGAGCGGAACCGCCAGAGTAACCGCATCTTTGTCACTCATCTTTAATAAATAGTAAGAGAAAAGGGGCGTCTTGCGCTGAGCAAGTAAACGCCCCTGTGTTTATCTTTAGCTTGATGTGTGCACCTGTCAAAATTTTAATCCACTTACAACTATAATTTTCTTAGAGTAGAGGCTTACGGGCTCTACTTTTTTACCGTTTAAAGCAGTTTTACTAGCTGGCAAAATTATAGTGGTTGCAGGGAGTGCCACTAACGTAACGAAGCAACAAATTAATTATTTATGTAAAAATGAAAGCGTTTCACAAATCTCGTTGCCACCTTTAGCTCTTGCAACTGCTGACAGCAATTTGGTTAAGCAACAGGCAATTGAAGCAGTTAGTAACGTTTTGACAGATTCAGAGACGAACATCATTGTATTAGAAACGGCGGTTTCCGGTCCACGTTTAAATCTAGCTGATGTTGAAGCAAATCGAGGTTTCGAGAAAGGACAAGCAGCTGCGAACATCAATGCTGCCCTTTCAGAGATTGTCAAAAATTCTTTGGCAGCAACTCAACAACCAATTAAAGGAATTTATATGACAGGCGGAGACACTGTGGTTTCAACCTTAAAAACATTAGGTGCTTCCGGTATTTCCTTAATTGATTATGTAATTCCTCAAACTGATTTAGTGCGAATAATTGGTGGAACTTATGACGGCACAGTAATTATTGGTAAAGGTGGTTTGACAGGAAAAGAAGACACAGCTTTAGTTGATGTAGAACGGATTTTCCAAGAAGCAGCGAAAAAGTGAAGGTTTGAAAGGAGGAAACATTTTGAACATACTAAAAAATATACCCGGCGGTTTTATTATTGTTCCGCTGTTATTGGCTATTTTAATCAATACGGTATTTCCCGAAGCTCTGACGATCGGCGGGCCAGCGACTGCTTTATTTAAAGAAGGAAACCAAGCGATGATGGGGCTTTTCTTAATTATCTGCGGTTCTTCTATCAATTTCAAACAAGCGGGTGAACCACTTTATAAAGGCACGGTTCTTTTAGGCTTAAAGTTTTTAATTGGGGGGCAATCGGTTTGTTGGTCGGTCACTTTTTTGGTTTTGACGGCATCTTAAGCTTAACTCCGTTAGCGTTAATTGCTGCTTTGACAAGTACAAATAGTTCTTTGTACATTGCTTTATCTTCTGAATATGGAAATGCCAGCGATATCGGTGCTATCTCTGTTTTTTATATGAAAGACGGTCCTTTCATTATGATGGTGGCCATGGGCATGTCCGGTTTAGCCAACATTCCTTGGTAGCAAATTGTTGCAATGATTATCCCATTATTCGTTGGTGCCCTTTGGGGAAATTTTGATAAGAATTTTGTCGAACTATGTAGTCAAGCGCAACCACTAGTCATTATCTTTATGTTATTTGCAATTGGTGCAAATACAAGTGTAGCAATGATCTTACAAGCGGGTTTGTCTGGCGTTTTGTTAGGTGTGTTAGCCTTAGTTATCGGAGTGGCTTATTTCTTTATTTACAATTTATTCTTGAAGAAAAAAACACCGCTGGGGGCTGTTTTGGGAACAGTAGCGGCAAATTCTGCCTTAACGCCAGGTATTGTTGCTGCTGCTGATCCAGCTTTGTCTCGGTGTGCAGATATGGCGACGGCTCAATGTGCAACTGCTAGCATCATCACTTTGTTAGTCGCTCCATTTTTAGTTGCTTATTTTGATAAATGGCTGAAAAAACGCTTCAGTAAAGAAAAATTTAATCCGCAACCGAATATGGAGGAATATGGCAGCTCAGAGGCTACGATCGCTTAAAGAAAGTGAGGAGTAAATATGATTTTACAAAGTCAAGTAGTGAAAGTTGGACCGGAAGCTTCCCACTTTCTAGCTGAAGGAATTTTTGCTGTTGTTTTCCGCCAAAAGCGTTATGACTCAAATTAAAAATTACAGCGTTACAATTAGCGATGTCGTTTTAGCCGGCACTATCAAGACAGGGCAGACGTTAATATTGGGTTCTAATCGCTTCGTCATTACAGCTGTAGGTGATATTGTACAAAAAAATCTAGCCAAGATCAGTCATGCTACCATTAAAGCAGATGGCAGTGATTGTGCCGAATTGCCGGGAACAATTTATGTGGAAGCAAAACCGTTGACCAGCTTAAAAGCTGGTGATCCCATTCAAATTATAGAGTAGGTGTAGAGTATGAATCGTCGACCAGTAGTCGGTATGAGCTTAAAAAACTACTTAAATACAAATAGTAAAACCGCTGAATATTGTCAAAGCCTGCGTCAATTGACCGGAGGCGAAACAAAAGTCGAACAATTCCTGTTTCCAAGTTTAGGTGCGCTGCCAGCTGCACAATCTGTACTGCAACATCGATGTAACATCGCTTACGGCGCACAAAACATTACGTCTGCACAAAATGGGACCTACACTGGCGAATATTCCATTGAAACGCTACTGGAATTAGCGGCAGTTATGTGGAAATTGGGCACCATGAGCGAATACAAGTATTTCATGAAACCTCAACGTTAATCAATCAAAAAATCCGGTTAACCTTAGCTTGTAACTGTACGCCAGTCGTCTGCATTGATGAAGGCAACCAAAAACTGACGCTATTAGCTTTTAGAAATCGTTTAACTAAGCAACTTACGTCCTATCTACACACGATTACGCCGGCTGAAATTCAGCAAATAATCTTTGCTTATGAGCCGGGCTGGGCAATTGGACAAAAAGAAGCAGCGCCTGCTGAATTTGTTCATACAGCGCATCAAGCGCTACGTGAAATCATGGCTGGGCTTGTTACTACTGAGACCGCTGAAAGAGTACGGCTGATCTATGGCGGTTCCGTTTCTAAAGAAAATGCCGGGAAAATAATTGCTAACGCAGATGTTGATGGTGTTTTTATTGGCCGCTTTGGTCATGAGCCTCGAAACTATCAAGCTATTTTAGAACTCGTTAAAACAGGAGGCGAACAAGATGACAACTAGAAGACCAATTGTCGCCATGAGTTGGGCGATGAGGCAAAATAGAAGTGCTGATGCCGTAGCTTTTGCTGAACAGCTGGTTCAATTATTGCAAGAGCATCAGGCGATTGAACAAGTCGTTTTTTCTTCAATGGGGACTATGGCGGCAGTGGCATCAGTTTTAAAGGGGAGTGTAATCGGTTTAGGGGCGCAAAACATTGCTCCTTTTGTAGTCGGTGAATATAGTGGAGAATACTCTATTGAATCATTAGTTGATGTTGGTGGTACCTATGTGGAATTAGGTCATTGGGAACGACGGAGTCTCTTTGGGGAAACGGATGAATAAATCAATCAAAAGCCTTTAGTAGCGTTAAAGCATAACGTAACGCCGATCTTGTGTATTGGTGAAGATCAAAAGGTAACTGAAGATACTCAATTATATAATATTTTAAAACGTCAAATTTTTAATGACTTACAGGGCATAAAGGAAGAAGCATTGTCTCAAATAATTATTGCTTATACGCCTTATTGGACAGTAGGAAAAACGCGTGCCTCAAATGCCCCTCGCATCCATCAAGTTGGTCAAATGATTCGAAATATTTTAGAAGAATTTTATCCGGAGCTAATAGTGGCTGCTATGCGGATTATTTATGGTGGTTCTGTCAGTCCGGAAAATGCCAAATTAATTGTTGCTGATGATGCCATTGATGGTGTATTGGATGGCCGTTTTGGCAGCGACCCTAAGCGTTATGCAGAAGTGATAAATGTAGTAGAAGCAGTGAAGATAGGCTTAGTAAGCCTTTGAGGAAAAAGCACATAGTCTACTAATTGCAGTTTTTGAAAAAGAGAACAAATGAAACAAGCTGATAGCTGGCAGATAGTTTCCGATCAATCTGTCAACCGTCAGCTTATTTTGTAAAGTCGTAACTGGCATCAATTAAAGTAGTATGCAGGGATTTTAAATTAAAGGTAACTGGCGTAAGTTTTATGTATCAAACAGGGCATCTAACGACGTTTTGACGTAATAACGGTTTGCTAGTAGTTTATGTTAGTTACATGTTGCAGGGGTATTTTTTTAGTGACTAATAGCTAAAGTTGTTCTAATTTTTGATCAGTTGCTTTGAAGGCTTTTATTACTTGTGAAACCCAGGTTCCTTTAGCAGCAGCTTGGAAATTTTTTTGAAAGCTTGCGTTAGTGGATTTTATTCTGGTTAATTTAGCTGTGCTTATAGTTTCAACGTGTCGTTTTTGATTTTCAGAGGTTTGAACGCTTGCCGGAGCCAATGTATTTCGGATCAATGCTTTTTCTAATTCTTTCACCAAATTAGTTAATTCATTTTCTACGGTTTCGTTCATCTCGTTTATTCCTTTCTATCTTTTTCGTAAGTTCAAGCTGCTCTTCTATTTGTTGTTTTGTTTGGTGATAGCAGCAAATCGTTTCAGCTTGTTGGTCTTCTAAAGCTTGCAGAGTTTGTTTTACTAATTGTTGACCTTCTGCTTGGCAATTGTCAATTGAATGATAGACCTGTTTCATGTTAACCGGTACGCTGAAATCAGCCTGCTGATAGTAATAATGATAAACCTCGGCAAGTTCTTCCAACCGGTGTTTAAATCGTTGTTTTGCATAAAAAATCAACTCTAACTGGTTTTCGAATTTATGTTGTTCTTTTTTGAAGTCGACTTGTAGATGTTCTAATTCATGTGATTGTATATGGGATAATTCGTTTTTTTCGGATTATAGTATATATTTAAATAATAAATTATTTTGTATAGTAAAAAATAAAATATATAAAAAAATTTTAATATAATTCCAATGTGATATTTATATATTCTTTTTGACAAAAATAAAAATTTTTAACCTATTTATTCCTTAATAGTCCTCTTTGAATGGTGGTGTGGGTTAAGACACCATTGATATGAAACTAATTAATGCTGGCTTTAGCAAAAACGAAAAAGTCCCATCATATATTTAGTACGTGCAACTACTATAACATGATAAGACTTAGGATGTTTAATGCTAGTAAAATGGACATTTGATCGAAAAATTTCAGTTTAATAGATTAAAGTTAATCTGGGGTTTCAGTCAAATTATTAAGAATAATACCTTCATCTAAGTTATAAAAATCTTTACCTAAAATCAAATTGGTAGCTTCTTCTTTGATTCCGTTAGCTAGTTCGAAATTGCCGAACTGCTCTAGCAATTCGATTTCTTGCAGTATTTTGGTGAGATATTTTGTTTCCTTGGTTATTAAGTAATTGGTAAGATTATCCAGATAGTGCAGATTAAAATGAAAATGGTAATCGTCATAAGGGACATTAGCTTCCTTGGCTTTTTGAATATAGTAAGCTGCTTGGTCCAAATTATTGCGATAAAGCTGCCCGGTAATAATGTTAGGGTAGATTAAATTAGCGATTCGAACGGTTGTAAAGTCACGGTTTTTTTGATTTTCAATTGGATACATCCGTTCCAAAATATACTGAACCTTTTCCGTATCGAAAAAAATGATTGGATTTACGGTCATACGGTAATCGTAGTATGTATAATACGTTTTCTTCTTAATGATGTTTAAGACATGTTCAATATCTGCTGTATCAATCTTGGGAATTTCCGGCCAAATAGGATGGTAAACAACCTTAATATCATTGTAAAGTGCCGTTTCCATCGTGTTTTTTTCTTTAATTGCTGCTAGTTCATGAAAGTAACGTAATAGAATCTTTTTCCCTGCAGAGTCATCTAGCGTATATAGGCAATTCTTATATTGGTTATCGATTGCCAAAATAGGGATATTTTCTTCCATATCAATTGCGCCAAAAAATTCTTTGAACGATAATTCTAATGTGTTCAATGCGGTGAAGAGATCTTCATAATCTAATTTTGATTGTCCTGACTCTAAGCGATGGTACCGTTTTGCGTCTTTTCCGGGTAACATATTGGCTTGAGAAATGCGTTTTTTCTTTCTGAAAAATTTTAAAGCCTCCAACGTATTCATAAAAGGACTCCTTTTCGATTACACAAGTGATATTACATATTATTTTTTTATTAACTGAATTTGAAACTATGTAAATAAAAACGATATTAAACAAACCGATGTTTCCTTTTTTTGACATAATAAATAATTTGTAATATAAAATGGAAAATTCTAACCGCAGAAAATTGTCAAAAAATGGAAAAATCCATAAAAAAATTCCTTGATTAACACTTAATAGAAAGTTT
>Ga0256408_1001174_pt1 | contig 14899 bp, 17 predicted proteins | sample PhyAR1_FD_185998 | JGI IMG/M metagenome (GOLD analysis project Ga0256408, IMG submission 185998) | Leaf surface microbial communities from alfalfa plants in UC Gill Tract Community Farm, Albany, California, United States - DLSL A.R1 | ecosystem: Host-associated > Plants > Phyllosphere >...
CATCAAATGACGTATCGCGGTTAAGCAGCTCGCTGAAGAGGAACGGCAGCCGTTCATCCTGCTTGCCAAATGCAAAGCCGGTAAGCAGCGCGGCGCGCCATAAACGCCCCCTGTCCCCCTGAGGCGTTTCGTCCGTTTTCTGGCAGACAAAGCGGTCCGCTTCGTTAGTTTCAGGATTCAGGTAAAACGTAATTTTGCGTCGCGTATCCATGGTTTTTATCCAATAAGGTACATACCGTTAACGAGGTCGAACTGAGACGTACTGGTTTTGTAGAAACGTTCTTCCCTGACTGCACAGTGTTTTTTTACTGCCTCTGCAATGAGTTCGGCGCCACCGCCAATGACCATTACATGCGAGTATCCCTCAAAGCGACTGACAGCTTCAATAACCCTGTTAACAAGCCGGCTGTGAGCCGATGTCATTGCTTCACAAACAAGATCGATACGTGAGGTATCGTTAATGCGTGACGCCAGGTAGGCCGCATCATTACGGTGAATGATGATATCGTCGGCAAGATAGCTGCTTCCCTTCGTGCGAGCCAGCGAAAGTGCGTCTCTTACGGCACCGGTCATCAGAGAGACTCCCAGCGTGGAATCACCGTAAATACGCGATATTCCGCGCATTTTCCCCATCACCTGAGAAATATCGAGCGTCGTTCCGCCCAGGTCAACGATCAGCAGTGAATCAAGCTCGTTGAGGTTTTTAACGACTTCGAAACCAGCCGGGATGGATTCTGGCATCACGTCAACATGAAGAACGGAGAAGGTTTTCCCGCCATTGAGTTCGACCGGCCGCAGCAGGTTTGTTTTCTTACGTTGAATGTTTGCTTCGTTGGGCTGGTTGTTCTTGTCGTAATACTCCGCCAGCGGCAGTGTGACAACGATATCCACTTCGCACGGCTCAATGCCGCTGTTGAGAAGCGCATGATGAACGGCAACAACGTTCACATCGCTGTATTGCCACGCAACGTTAGTCGTCACAACTGCCTCCGGACTGATCGGGTCGAAAGAATACTGCTCCCCGTTCAGTTGATAGTTGAACGCCTGCTGAGAACCGAACGCCACAGCCCACTCACGTTTAAAGCTGTTAGGGCTGATTGACTGCCTGACCTGTCCGGCTTCGTTCCACTGCAGTTTGATATTGGTAGAGCCGTCATCAATGAAAATTTTCATACCTTTCACCTTGGAATAGTTGGGATTGAAACGAGCACAAACAAAAACAATATAGAGAACTACTTGAGAACAATATGAGAATTATACAAATCGCGGACACAATAACAACCCTGAAAGAGAAATATTTGAGAACTATTTGAGAACTAAAAGAGAGGGGATAGGGATTGAAGCTATTCATACGCTAGCTATTTGCGCCTAAAAATCAGCCGGTTGAAATAAAGGGACCGAGAATAGCTTGCTTAAAACTGGGTTCATAAAAATAATACTGTATATATAAACAGTAATAAGGAGGGGTATAAAATGGTCAATATCAGCTTTATCGCACCGGCAGAATCACCAGATAAAATGCAGCTGCCGTTATTTGCCGATCTGGCCTCATGTGGTTTCCCTTCACCTGCAGCTGACTATGTCGAGTCCGATCTGGATCTCCATGACTACTGCATACGGCATCCAAGCGCGACTTACTACCTTCGCGCAAGTGGAGACAGCATGGCCGACGGCAGCCTGTACAATGGCGATCTGCTGGTTGTGGACAGTGCCGAGAAGCCCCGGCATGGCGATATTGTGGTGGCCAGCGTGCAGGGGGAATTTACGGTTAAACGGCTGCTACTGACGCCACGACTGACGCTGCAGCCCATGAACGCGGCCTGGTCGCCAATTTATCCCGACCCGGACGATCTGGATATCTTTGGCGTCGTCACGCACATCATTCACCGTCCCCGGGAGATGTACTGATGTTTGCCCTGGCCGATGTGAACAGCTTTTATGCCAGCTGCGAACGTGTTTTCCGCCCGGATTTGAAAGGAAAGCCGGTTGTGGTGCTCAGTAATAACGATGGCTGCGTAATCGCAAGAAGTGCCGAGGCAAAGCCCTGGATCAAAATGGGCACGCCGTGGTTTCAGATGAAAAACGAGAGATACCCGGAAAAAATATACGCGTTCTCAAGCAACTATGAACTTTATGCATCGATGTCGGCGCGCGTGATGAACTGCCTGGAGGAGCTGGCCCCCAGGGTGGAACAGTATTCGATTGACGAGATGTTCCTCGATCTGACCGGTGTGGAGCATTGCATGGACCTGGAGGACTTCGGCCGGCAGCTGCGCCGGCACGTGTATGACTGTACCCGTCTTACCATTGGCGTGGGCGCCGGACCGACGAAAACACTCGCAAAATCAGCCCAGTGGGCCTCAAAGGAGTGGAAACAGTTTCGTGGTGTGCTCGCCCTGACCCGGGGGAATCCACAGCGAACGCGGAAGCTGCTTTCACTGCAGCCGGTCGAAGAGATCTGGGGCGTGGGAAACCGTATTGCACGCAAGCTCAATGTTCTGGGCATCAAAACCGCGCTCGATCTGGCCCTGACGAACCCGGCCTTTATCCGCAAAAATTTCTCCGTCGTTCTCGAGCGAACAGTACGCGAATTGAACGGGGAAAGCTGCATGTCGCTTGAAGAAGCCCCGCCAACAAAGCAGCAGATCGTCTGCAGCCGTAGCTTCGGCGAGAAGGTCACTGAATACGATTCGCTGCGGCAGGCTGTCTGTCAGTACGCAGAGAGGGCCTCAGAAAAACTGCGTAAAGAGCGCCAGTATTGCCGGCATATTTCCGTTTTCATTAAAACGTCCCCTTTCGCCGTTAAAGAGCCTTATTACGGCAACGTGGCCACAGAGAAACTACTTACCCCCACTCAGGACACCCGGGATATCATTGCGGCCGCCACAGCGGCTCTGGAGCGCATCTGGAAGGACGGGCACCGGTATGCCAAAGCCGGTGTGATGCTGAATGACTTCACCTGCTCCGGCGTTTCGCAGCTGCAGCTGTTTGACGAACGTCCGCCACGTCCTCACAGCGATGAGCTGATGAAGGTTCTCGATGGCATTAATCATTCCGGCCTGGGACAGGTCTGGTTTGCCGGCCGAGGGATTGCGCCGTCCTGGCAGATGAAACGCGATATGCTCTCCCCTGCATACACTACCCGCTGGAAAGATATCCCCATTGCGAGGATCGGTTAAATTTCGCCTTTCAGAGAGCCAGTAGTGCTCGCCGCAGCCGAACGACAGGGCGAAGCCCGCGAGTGAGCGAGGAAGCACCAGGGAACTGCACGGACAAATTCTGCTTACACTCGAAGTCTAATGGTTAGCTCCTTCAGGTTTATCCACTTATCCACGGACATATTTTTATAAAGTCTTTTTTAATTCTTTTTTCTTTATTTTACCCCTTTTAGAGAGCCTGAAAGCCGCCTGCAGTGTGCCCTCAGCTGAGTTCTGTATGGGCAACTGGTAAACATGGTATGGGAAATTAATCACGTATCTGTGGGGTCCGTAGCAACAAGTTATGGGATACGCATCAACAAGCTATGGGAAAGAGGTCAAGTTTGGTACACAGTTTTCCACTTGTGGATAAATTGCATATTTTCCCGGTGGATAAGTATCGTGATAGCTTGCAATTTCTGTTTTCACTGTCATTATGGGCGAATAATAATTTACCCATAGGCATTGAAATGGACACTCAAGCACCCTTGCCAGCTACTAAAACGTTTAAAAAACGCGCTAGTATAAAGCAATCTAACGAATTGACCGAAGCTGCATACTACCTGCCTCTTCAGGCAAAACGTGTGCTGTGGTTATGCCTCATGCAGGCCTATTTCAACGACAGTCAGGATGATGATTCTGACGTATTACCACTCTTCAAAATTAGCGTTTCCGATTACGTCAAATACTTCAATGTCGCTACGTCTGTAGCCAGTCGTGATGTAAAGGCTGGGGTAAATGCATTGGGCGAATCAACTGTTACCTTTTATCCAAAAGAAGGTGAATTTGAAGAGGTTAAGCGTCCATGGCTGGCTGAAGCAGGAATGAAGAGAGGCCGGGGTTCTTGGCAGATTGAGTTCAACTACAAGGTCATGCCATTCCTTGTCGGCCTGACCTCTCAGTTTACTACCTATTCTCTGTATGACTGTGGCCAGCTCAATAGTGTTCGGGTCATACGGCTTTATGAAAGCCTGTGTCAGTTCCGGAGCACTGGTGTCTGGATCACTACACATGACTGGCTATGTGAAAGGTTTATGCTTCCATCCTCGCAGAAAAACAATATTGCTGAAATGAAGCGCACTTTCCTTGAACCTGCGCTGAAGAAAATCAATGAGAAGACGCCATTAAAGGTAAGTTATAAAACCGAAGAAGATGGCCGTTTATTGTTTAATTTTCTTGATAAAAAACAATAAATTAAACTTTTCACTATCCTCCCCCCTCAGTCTGATTCTCACTTTTGGGGGGATACTAAACTTGATGTATTTCCCACATCACGAACCGAACTTGACCTGTTTCCCACAGTCCGGACAGCCCACAAAGTTGACCTGCTTCCCACAGTCCCGACCATCTGCGAAGTTGACGTGTTTCCCATGGCCGGACACCCTGCAAAGTTGACCTGTTTCCCACAGTCCGGGCAGCCCATGATGTTTGAGCTGTATCCCACGGCAAGGCTAGTCCGCGAAGTTGACGTGTTTCCCATAACCCAAACAGCCTGAAAAGTTGACCTGTTTCCCATAGCCAGGACCGCCTGCAAAGTTGACCTGTTTCCCATAGCCCGAACCGCCCGCAAACTTGACCTGTTTCCCATAGCCCGAACCACCCGCAAAGTTGACCTGTTTCCCATAGCCCGGATTTGCCGCAAAGTTGACCTGTTTCCCATAGACAGGACCTACCGCTAAGTAGACCTGTTTCCCACATCCCGAACAGCCTGCAAAGTTGACCTGTTTCCCATAGATCTAGCGGTTTGTGTGTAGCGGTTCGCATTTGAATTTAACCGGCGATACATTCCCATCGATTGTAAATGGGACGAAGGGATTCGAACTTTGGAGAATGTGACCTAGTGGAGTGTACAATCAAGGGTGTAGGTGTTTATTGGGTATTTGATATACATCCAAAACAGACCTGAAAGGAATCCTATGGATATCCTATGAATACCTAAAATACATTTGATGGATACAAAAGCTAGCGTCACCTGGAGTGGATTTTGATGGATGTATTTAGGATATGTGTTGGATATCCTTAAGGGGTGCTAAAAACACCCCGCAGACACCCTAAATATACACGATGAATATCTTTTGGATATCTCATCTATTTACCAATAGCTCCATCTCTCTCGAGTTTCTCTCTGATGGCTTCGATGATATATGAGCTGAAGTCCAAAGACGTTTTACTGGTTGCCTTAAGTTCAGCATGGGCCTCAAAGTATGAAAGTGGAATAGCCTTAAGATTTTTAGCTTTAGTCTTGGCTTGCTCAGGACGTTCGGAGACCTGCGTCGTTTTTTCAGGTTCTACATTTGCCTCTTTGCCAATGCTCTCACCTACTTTGGTTGCATCATTCGTAACAGCAACCGGCGTAGACGTTTGTAGCCGAGCTGATCCAACTAAGCTTTTGAGTTTCTCTGCCTGTTCGTTAAATCTATTTTTGCTCATGATTTTTCTCAGGATGTTCTGGGGGGATTCAATGAATGCCCACTGGATACTAATTTAATACCTATTGGATATCTTTAGTATATCCAACGCTTCAGCTTTTACTGGCCAGTAACTGCTTAATTTCCTGGACTAGGGCTATGACTTCTTTGCCGCCCGGAGTGGCTCGTCCATGTACAGTTTCGGTAATCCCCATTCCGCTTTCGATAACTTCTTCAAATTCGGTACGTGTAGAGATACGACTATTCATCAACTTCACGTGTTTTAAGGAAGGGAGTAGAGCCTCCAGTTTTGGGAAACTCTTTTTGTTTGGGTTAACCTTGCACAGATAAAGATTGACGGTGATATCAGTTTCCATAATTGCACTGATTTCATCGAGAACTGCATCAAAGTGCATAAGCCCAATTCGTTCTGTGAGAGAGTCTTTAGAAGGAACGATGACACAATCAGCGAATGCCACTGCGGTTCGGGTTAGATCCGAGTCGAAACCTCCGCAATCTATAAACAACGTCTTATCGCTGTTTTTGTAAGGCGTCATTATCTCAATCAGCTCTTCAACGGTATTGGGAATTTTAACGGAGATCTCTTTCCCTGATGGACGGAGTCCAAGAATGATTGAAAGCCCGGTATGCGTATCAAGGTCCAAAGCATCTGTATCCATTTCACCAATCAGATTAACTGATGAAGTGGTCTTTCCGGCACCGCCTTTAGGGTGAGCATTAGCAATGATTGGCATGGTGTATCCCTTTTATCCTCAATTGATACCCATCTAACCCCTTTAAGATATTTATGGGATATCCGATGGATGTATTTAACGTATCCTTTTTAACCTAAGGCTAGTTATGAGTCAATGGTTTTTAGATATCCTATGCATATCAAAAAAGTATCCGCGGGATATCCCATGGATATGCATAAATGAGATTAACTGAAATAATCGAACGCTCTGTGACTACTTTAAATGAGGGGAGAAGGGCTCTTTGTTACCATGCAACCATGGCGTGTCATAGCCCTCCTTTGAGAATAGCCACCGCATCAGCCCCCGGCATCTGGAACTGTACCCTGTGCCGTGCCGCCACATCGAGCGCAAACACCTTCGTATACACCTCCGTCGAGCTGATGCTCTTATGTCCCATTAAACTCTGTAGCACCTTCAGTGGTATACCGGCATACAGCATGTGCATGGCGTAGGAATGACGGAACGTGTGCGGTGTCACCGGCACGGAGAACGTCACCCCGTCGGCCGCTGCCGCTTCAACCGCTTCGCTGAGCCAGGTGCGGACCGTCCGATCGGTGATCTCCCAGATACGCGCCTTCTCGGTTCTGCCGCTTCGCTTGTTGCGTCGTTCAAGAGGTATTTTCAGCGTGGCCACCATCATCTCCAGCTGACCGACATAGTTCGCATCGGAAAGCGGAACCAGGCGATGCGCCTGACTGCCGGCAGGCGAGCGGCCGGCCGTTCGTGCCGCTTTCTCCGCCCGCTGCTTGAGTGTGGCCAGCTGCACGAACGGGTAGGGCGGCGCCAGAGAAAAATCACTCCGGGTCAGCGCCAGCGCCTCGTTAATGCGCGCGCCGGTGTTCCAGAGGGTTGCCAGCAACATCTTGCGGTGGAGATCGGGCACATAGTGGAGCAGGGCACTCACTTCCGGCGCCAGCAGATATTTCGGCAGTTCATCCTGGACCAGTGCCATCTGGCGCAGGGCCAGTGCCGCCGGATAATCAATGGCCATCGGCAACAGAGCTGAATGTCCCTGCTGCTGCCCCAGGGTGATGAGTCCGGTCATCGGGTTCCATCTCCAGCTGGCTGGATGTTCAGCGCTGATGCAATGATTTCCCGGTTTTCCTCAGTACGCCAGTTTCCGAAATAGTCCACTTCCAGACACAGGGACAGATGTGCTGCCTCTATCAGGTCAGACACTTTCTGCAGGGCGTTCTGCAACTGCTGTGCTGATATCACTCTCGGTTGATCATGTTCATCCACACCGTTGCGGTGAACAAGATCGTTTCGCCAGTCTGCGATGATGCCCAGCGGTTCAGTTGGCCAGACAGGCGGAATGTGTAGGACGGCACCGAAATAGCGCTCAATGGTTCTGACGTTATGGAAAGTCATCCCGGAAACATAATTGCGGGCCGCCTTCCTGAACAGGTCAATATCCATTGTGCGCGCCGCGAGTTTCTCTTTATTGCTGACCTTTGGAGCGGATTTCAGGTAGAACTCATCAAGGAATTGTCTGAGCGGCCAGTCATGCTCCAGCAGTGCCCTCGCACAGTACATCAGATACGCCTCCATGACAGTCACGGCATGGACGAAAGACATCCGGTACACCAGTTCAGGCTGAACATTATCGAGCAGGGCATGTAGTTTCCTCAGCTCCTGGTTTGCGTGCTGATATCTCTGCTGAACATTATTCAGGGAAGCCACAAACAACCCGTGTTCATGATCCCACTGAGCCTGGTCAGCAAATGCCTCCTGCTCCCAGTAGTAAAGAAGCGCAGCCTGATCCCACTCTTCAGAGCCAGGGATCACATCCGGGTGATTTTCGTCAAGCCATTCATCAAATCGTGCAGCTTCAAAATCCAGTATTGAATCTTTCTCGCTTCCCATAAAAACAGCACCTCTCTGTGTGATCCTGTGAAGAACAAATCCCGCCTTTTTATTTACCTCTTCCAATAAGGTTAAATTTCCAATCGTCTTCCAGAAATTCCGCATCGTAAGGTGCCGCTGCGCCGGATCGACAATGGATGTTTTTCCAGTCACCTGATAGCAGCCAGCCATTGGGACGTTTTTCCCTGTGAGCCACTGTTCGTCCATCACGGGTGATGATGTTTGGCAGATACCACTGGCTCTGATCAAGGGGATGAACCTCAAAACAGGTTTTCCCTCGCGGGGATGCCATCCACAGTTCGCTATGACCTGCATTTTCCAGCGCAACAAGAACGTCATGTAATGGAATTGGAGTTTTCATATGTTCCTTTTAAATAAAATAGTCACTCAGAGTAATTATGACGTACAGCACAATCAGCTGAGCACAACCCTGCGTCTGTCACCCGGATGACTTTTCCCTGCCGTCATCATTTGCAGACTGATAATAAGCAGTCATATAACCACGTTATTAAATTACCGGAGAGCCGTTTCCGGCAGATCCGATTTTCTGGCTTATCACAACTTTCCGGAAGTGTACCACGGCGGGGAAATAAGCAAAGCGGCGTTTTACGGTGTGCAGCACCCGGTCATCCGGGACAGGATAAAACACAACATATGGGGTATCGTCTCGGCGTGAAAGCGACGGTGACCACAAGATATGGCCTGCGGGGGCCGCTGCGCGACGGGGTGCGGAAAGAAGATCCGGAACTGGGTTTTTTCGGATCTTCGTGAAAAAGAGAAGAAACGGATAGGTCAAGCATATCCATATGCCTGACATCTGCATAGGTATGGCATACGCATATACTCGCCATCTGCATATGCAATATCTATACATATGCCGAACATCTGCCTATACTGAACCTATGCACACACCCGGTGCAATCAACCTCATTCCGGATATGCGTCACATATCCATATTTACCCGGGAGAGAAAGAACATGAGAACCGTATCCATTTTTAAAAACGGCAACAACCGCGCCATCCGCCTGCCCCGCGATCTGGATTTTGAGGGGGTGAGCGAGCTGGAGATCGTCAGGGAAGGGGACAGCATCATCCTGCGTCCCGTCCGGCCGACCTGGCGCTCGTTCGCGCAGCTCGAAAAAGCTGACCCGGACTTTATGGCGGAGCGCGGGGACGTTGTCAGCGACGAAGGACGATTTGACCTGTGAACAGGATCTATATGCTCGACACGAACATCTGCTCGTTCATCATGCGCGAGCAGCCGGAAGCCGTGCTGAAGCGCCTGGAGCAGGCGGTGCTGCGGGGTCACCGTATCGTGGTTTCGGCCATCACCTACTCCGAGATGCGCTTCGGCGCCACCGGCCCGAAGGCCTCGCCGCGACACATCGAGCTGGTCGACGCGTTCTGCGCCCGCCTCGATGCCATCCTGCCCTGGGATCGCGCCGCGGTGGATGCGACCACGGAGATTAAGGTGGCGCTGCGCCTCGCCGGGACGCCGATCGACCCGAACGACACGGCGATCGCCGGGCACGCCATCGCCGCCGGCGCCGTACTGGTGACGAACAATACGCGGGAGTTTGAGCGGGTGCCGGGTCTGGTACCTGAAGACTGGGTGAAGTGATTTCCTGATAAAAGACCAGACAATGACTGTCTGTTTTGTGCCAGAAGTGGAAGCTGAAGTACCAGAGACTCCCTAAAGTTGATGGTTCGATATGCAGGTATACTCACATCCCATTGTCTTACTGTACGACCAGATACCCTGCATTGGGTTCGCCATAGAGAGTAGTCGGTAGCTTTGTAATTATTAGTACTGGCAGGGAATTCGAGTATCACCAAAAAAACCGCCCGAAGGAGGTCTGGAAAGTTATACTTCTTCTGTAATTGTTATAACAGGAATAAACTCCCGGTGTGTCTTTTCAGGGTAACATGTTGCATCATCCCAGGACGCACCTAAATTCAATCACTTACTAAAGAAACTGAATGTTGCTCTTGCTGCATTCAAAACTTCAGCCCAAGTCATAACCCATACGTTAACATTTAATCCAGCATCATCTAATGTTTTTCCATTAGGCCACCCACGTTGATTAGCCTTACGCCCAGCATATTCATCCATTGAGTCAGGGCTCTGTGTAGCGGCTCGCAATCCATTTCAACGGACTTACAATAACGGCAAATTAAATCTGACTGCCAGCTTCTTTCTCCATCCCGCCTGAAAGAGCCTGTCCAGCCGAACTTACCCTGATTGCAGTATGGATTTTCTTGGCAGCCTGAACGGCTGCACAATATAAACAGGAGGACATCATGAGCACCTCGCTTTACAGCAAGACCCCGACGGTCACGGTTCTCGATAACCACGGTCAGATCGTGCGCGACATAGCGTACCACCGCCATCCCGGCTCCCCGGACGTGACCAGTGAACGCATCACCTACCATCAGTATGACGCCCGGGGCTTTCTGACGCAGAGTGCTGACCCGCGCCTGCACGACGCCGGCCTGGCGAACTTCACCTGGCGTCACGCCCTCTCCGGCGCCGTCCTGCGCACGCAGGGCGCCGACAGCGGCACAACCCTCGCCCTCAGCGACGCCGCCGGCCGGCCGTTTCTGGCGGTCAGCAACATCCGCACTGCCCGTGATGGCACGGAGGACACAGGCCAGGCCGTGACCCGCACCTGGCAGTATGAGGACGCCACCCTGCCCGGACGTCCGTTAAGTATTGCGGAGCAGGTGAACGGTGGAGCCGCCCGCATCACGGAGCGTTTCGTCTGGGCCGGTAACTCTGTTGAGGAGAAGGCGCTGAATCTGGCAGGTGTGTGCATCGGTCATTATGACACCGCCGGCCTGACGCAGACCGACAGCATGGCACTTACCGGCGTGCCGCTCTCCGTTACCCGCCGTCTGCTGAAGGATGCGGATAACCCGGACGCAGTGGCTGAGTGGCAGGGAGAAGATACCTCTGTCTGGAACGACCTGCTTGATGCTGAAACATACATCACCCTGTCCACGACTGACACAACCGGAGTGATGCTGACCACCACGGATGCAAAAGGTAACCTGCAGCGTATGGCGTACGATGTGGCGGGCCGGTTGTCGGGCAGCTGGCTGATCCTGAAAGGGGGGACGGAGCTGGTTATTGTCAGGTCCCTGACGTACTCTGCCGCGGGGCAGACGCTGCGCGAGGAGCACGGCAACGGCGTGGTGACCACGTATACGTATGAAGCAGAGACGCAGCGCCTGACCGGGATAAAAACGGCGCGCCCGGCCGGACATCCTTCCGGGGCCAGGGTGCTGCAGGACCTGCGCTACGGGTACGACCCGGCGGGCAACGTGCTCAGCGTGCGTAACGACGCGGAAGAGACCCGCTTCTGGCGCAACCAGAAGGTGGTGCCGGAGAGCACGTACGCCTACGACAGCCTGTACCGGCTGGTCCGCGCCACCGGGCGCGAGATGGCGAACGCCGGCCAGCAGGGCAGCCACCTGCCGGCGCCTGCCGTTCCCCTTCCCGCCGACGGCGCGGCGTACACGAACTACACCCGCACCTACACCTATGACGCGGGAGACAACCTGACGCAGATACGCCATCATGCGCCGGCGACGGGCAACGCGTACACCACGAACATCACCCTCAGCGACCGGAGCAACCGGGGCGTGCTGAGTACCCTGACGGCAGACCCGGCGGACGTGGAGGCCCTGTTCACGGCGGGGGGCCAGCAGACGCAGCTGCAGCCGGGGCAGGCGCTGGCCTGGAATGCGCGTAACGAGCTGCAGGCGGTGACGCCGGTGGTGCGTGACGGAGACAGGGATGACCGGGAGAGCTACCGCTACGGTGCGCAGAGTCAGCGGGTGCTGAAGGTGAGCGAGCAGAAGACGGGCAGCGGCGTGCAGACGCGGCGGGTGGTGTACCTGCCGGGGCTGGAGCTGCGCAGCACGCACCGCGGTGACGCGGAAACGGAGCGCCTGCAGGTGATGACGGCGGGCGAGGCGGGGCGTGCGCAGGTGCGGGTGCTGCACTGGACGTCAGGCAGGCCGGACGGCATCAGCAACGACCAGGTGCGCTACAGCCACGATAACCTGACGGGGAGCAGCGGGCTGGAGGTGGACGGTGACGGCAGGGTCATCAGCATGGAGGAGTACTACCCGTACGGGGGGACGGCAGTCTGGACCGCCCGCAGCGCGGCGGAGGCGGACTACAGGACCGTGCGCCACTCGGGGAAGGAGCGTGACGCGACGGGGCTGTACTACTACGGGTACCGGTACTGCCAGCCGTGGTCGGGCCGGTGGCTCTCCGCGGACCCGGCGCGGACGGTGGACGGCCTGAACCTGTTCAGGATGTGCCGCAACAATCCCGTCACGCTGACTGACAGCAGCGGGTTGATTAGTACGGGCCAGGAAGCCCGAAAATTCGTGGGCGAAGCATTTGTTCACCCTTTGCATATGGCTGTCTTTGAGAAAATTTCTTTAGAGGATAATCTTGCAATGAGCGTAAGGGAAGCCGGCATATATACTATTTCAGCACTGGGTGAAGGCGCCGCAGCAAAAGGCCATAATATTCTTGAGAAGACTATTAAACCTGGTTCACTAAAGGCGGCTTATGGTGATAACGCTGAATCTATGCTTCGGCTGGCAAAACGTAGCGGTTTCGTTGGTCGAGTAGGTCAGTGGGATGCATTCGGTGTAAAGGGAATTTATGCGCACAACAGACCGGGAGGTGAGGATGTGGCTTATCCAGTCAGCCTGCAAAATACTTCTGCTAATGAACTTGTTAATGCATGGATAAAATTTAAAATCATCACGCCCTATACAGGTGATTATGACATGCACGATATTATTAAATTCTCTCATGGGAAAGGGCATGTGCCCACGGCGGAAAGTAGTGAGGAAAGAGGAATAAAAGATCTGATTAATAAAGGTGTTGCAGAGGTTGACCCTTCAAGACCTTTTTATTATACAGCGATGAACGTTATTCGCCATGGTCCTCAGGTAAACTTTGTTCCCTATATGTGGGAACATGAGCAAGATAAAGTCGTAAATGATAATGGTTATCTGGGCGCTGTAGCACGTCCGGGACCATTCCCTGTAGCAATGGTATATCAGGGCGAATGGACTATTTTTGACGATAGTAAGGAGCTATTTAATTTCTATAAATCCACAAACACCCCTCTTCCAGAACACTGGTCCCAGAGTTTTATTGACAGAGGGAAAGGAATCGTTGCAACTCCCCGACATGCTGCAATTCTTGATAAACGGCGAAGCATGCGTTAATCATAACGACGTCACGTATTATTAAAGTAGACCCAAAACAGGCAACCCGGTGAGCCACTTTTCTGGCTCATTTGGGTTGTTTTTATTCAATCCGGGTGAATCACCACGGGTTTAACAGACACCCTGGAGTCATTTAAAATGGCTTAAAGAGAGGTGCATATGAGCAGTAAGCGTTATCCTGAAGAGCTTAAAATTGAAGCTGTCAAACAGGTTGTTCAGCGTGGCCATTCTGTTTCCAGTGTTGCAACACGTCTCGATATCACTATCCACAGTCTTTATACCCGGATAAAGAAGTACGGGCCAGACTCTTCCACCAACCAGGAGCAGTCAGATGCTCTGGCCGCGATCCGCCGACTCCAGAAGGAGCTGAAGCGGGTTACGGACGAACGGGACATATTAAAAAAAGTCGCGGCGTACGTCGCAACGCTGCCCGACTGAGGTACGCCTTTTTACGTGACAACTCCTGTTGTTGGCCTGTTCGTCTGCTCTGTCGGGTGCTGAATGTTCATCCGGGTGGGTTTTACGCCTGGCTTCAGCAGCCGCATTCACCACGGCATCAGGCGGATCTCAGGCTGACAGGACAAATCAAACAGTTCTGGCTGGAGTCCGGTTGCGTTTATGGCTATCGCAAGATCCATCCCGACCTGAAAGATAGCGGGCAACCATGTGGGATTAATCGGGTCTGGCGGGTGATGAAGCGTGCCGGGATAAAGGCTCAGGTCGGGTATCGAAGCGCACGAGCGCATAAAGGTGAAGCCAGTATCGTGGCACCCAACAGACTCCAGCGTCAGTTCAACCCGGAAGTACCGGACGGACGTTGGGTTACGGACATAACTTACATACGCCCCCACGAAGGCTGGCTGTATCTGGCCATCGTTGTTGACCTGTGCTCGCGCAAAGTTACTGGCTGGTCAATGCACCCCCGGATGACAAAAGATAATGTCCTGAATGCGCTTATGATGGCCATATGGCGACGTATCCCCAAAAACAGGTGCTGGTTCATTCTGAACAATGGAGTCAGTACACAAGTTATAAGTGGCAGACGTTCCTGAAATCACACGGACTGGAGGGCAGTATGAGCCGTCGGGGTAACTGTCACGACAACGCAGTTGCAGAAAGCTTTTTCCAGCTACTGAAGCGGAAACGGATAATGAAAAAGATCTACGGAACACGGGAAAAAGCACGCAGCGATATTTTTGATTACATCGAAATGTTTTATAGCAGTAAGCGTCGGCATGGCTCGAGTGATCAGATGCCACCGACGGAATATGAAAAACAATATTATCAACGACTCAGAAGTGTCCAGATTATCCGTGGCGATTCATTAAGAATCGCCGCTATTTATGAGTATCATTCATACCCTGTCTCAGGATAATTCATACCGGAAGCCGGCGCCGGCGGGTTGACATACCGG
>Ga0256408_1001177_pt1 | contig 14885 bp, 19 predicted proteins | sample PhyAR1_FD_185998 | JGI IMG/M metagenome (GOLD analysis project Ga0256408, IMG submission 185998) | Leaf surface microbial communities from alfalfa plants in UC Gill Tract Community Farm, Albany, California, United States - DLSL A.R1 | ecosystem: Host-associated > Plants > Phyllosphere >...
CATATCCTGCTATTTTTAAACCTGAAGAAGGTGGCGGTTACTTCATTGAATTTCCTGATATTCAGGGTGCTTATACAGGAATCAATGAAGATGATATCTCTTATGGAATTGCTATGGCACAAGAGGTATTAGGTATGGTTCTAGCGGACTATATTGAGCACGAAGAGCAAATACCAGAGCCGACGCCGATCAAAGAAGTCTTTGCTGAAAAAGATTCCTTTACGACATTGATTCGTGTAGATGTTGCTAAATATTTAAAGGATACAGAACTTGTCAAAAAGACTTTAACGATTCCACGATGGGCCGATACATTAGGCAAACGTGCGGGGATAAATTTTTCAGTCCTTTTAACAGAATCCATTGCAGATAAAGCGGATGATATTCTTCATTCAGGGAAAAATAATAGATAAGAAAAGAACCTGGACAGACTAGTATCTGTTTGCCTCATCGACTAGTGATAACCATTGAACAAGAAGAAAAGTCTGATTATCACATCTATTAAGTAAAAGAAAACTACTATTGTCAGCTCTGATAAAGTTGAGAATAGCAGTTTTTTGATCGCATAATAAATTATACCAAGCCGCAAATATTTGTTACTCCACTGGATTCAAAGCAAAATCCTTTTATTCATCTATGCTAGAATATAGTTATTATCAGATTGTAGGAGGTGGCAAATGGTAGCAAATGAAAGACAAATCGAACGAACGATCCAAGAGTACGTCCCTGGAAAACAGGTCACACTTGCGCATATTATCCCAAATGCAGATCGTGAAGTTTTTACAAAACTTGGATTAAGTGAAGCAAGTAATGCTATCGGTATTTTGACGATCACACCGAGTGAGGCGTCGATTATTGGTGCAGATATCGCAAAAAAATCTGGAGATGTGGCGATTGGTTTCATGGATCGCTTTAGTGGATCAGTCGTTTTTACTGGTGAGGTATCTTCAGTTGAATATGCTTTGCAACAAGTCATCCAAACAATGAGTACGGTTTTGGGGTTTGATACGCCTAATATTACAAAAACCTAAATGGTTGGTAGTTATTTATTTATGAGAGACGATAGGTGAAGAGATGCGTCGAGTGATTTTTATCGGACAAACAGGTAGCGGTAAGACTACATTGTCACAGTGGCTACAAAAGAAAGACATTTCTTATCACAAGACTCAACAAGTGTATTATCTGGATGAGTCAATTGATACACCGGGTGAGTTCATGGAAAATCAGTTTTATTATAATGCGTTGGTCAGTGCTTCAATCGAGGCGGAGGTAGTGGCATTCGTTCAAGATATTACAAGTGCACAAAACTATTTTCCACCTTATTTTTCATCGAGATTCAACAAAGAAGTGATTGGTGTGATTTCCAAAGTCGATTTAGCAGATCAGCAGACGCTAGCAAAAGCCCGTGAATTATTGGAGTTAGCCGGTGCTTCTAAGATATTTGAAGTTTCTACGATAACAAGTTTTGGTTTAGATGAGTTAGAGAAACACTTGTCTACGAATGGATAAAAGCCAAAAACATTTTTTAAAATAAATCGTTTCCGTTATCTATTGACCGCGATTGTGAATTAATGTATAATTGAAAATAATAAAATATGAGCACATGATGTGAAGGGAACAAGGTGCGAATCCTTGACAGACCCTTTTTACTGTATATGCAGACGACCCCTCAATTTAGCCACTTACGGGAAGGCGAGGTAGTAGGATGAAGCAAAGTCAGGATACCTTACATGATGTGAAAGTGATTTTATTGGGAAAATTACTTTGCGAGCCGAACCGATTCCTAATGAACGGTTTGTTTAGTGAAGTGTTTTTTCGAAGACACTTCATTTTTTTATTAAACAAAAAGACAGTCGGACAACTGTCTTTCAGTGGATCAGCTCGTTCTTCGAAAGGAAGCAGGAGTTGTTCCGGTCTCTTTTTTGAATAACTTACAGAAATAGCTCGGTTGGGTATAACCGATGCGATAAGCAATTTTTTGAACGCTTAAATTGGTTTGGCGTAATAATTCTTTTGCTTGTTCGATTCTCTGTTTATTAAGGTAGTTGACAAAACTGATGCCTAATTCTTTTTTGAAGAGTCTACTGAAATAATAATGACTCAAATAGACATGATTTGCCACTTCATCTAAGGTAATATTACGAGAGAGATTTTTATTGATATATTCGATTGCTTTATTGATTTCTCCATGGTCGGAGTCGATTCGTTTGTTTTTAGACTTAATCGGTTTATGTTCAGCTGTTTTGATATTGAATTTGATTCGATCTCTAGGATAGTTTTCTTCTTTCTCATAATGTTGAGCAATCGTTTCGAAAAGTGAGGCGGCAGCCGTGACCTGTTTTCTGTTCACTACGCGTACCTTATTACGTGCATGCCTCAACTCCGCATGCTCTTTCCAATTCGTGATGGATGGATGAATGCGGTCGATTTGATGATCTTCAATATCTGAAACTTTTACTTGCCCAAAAAGTGCAAAACCGTGCAGTTGTCGATCATGGATCAAAGGCAATGAAATATCCGTCAATCCAGCATGGCATTGATAAATGTGTGGTTTTCCAGTCTTTGATGCTTCTAAACCACCGTAAGCATCACACTTTTGACAGAGATGTTTGAATTGTGGATTTGCTCGCATATTTTGGCAAAAAGGAGAAAAATTAAATAGATTTGACGTTTCTTTGCCGTGAATATCAACTAAAACAGCGCCATAATCGACTGCTAATGCAAATTCTTCCAATATCTTTGTTAGTCTATCTGAATGAATTCCTTTTGGATGACCTTGAATCATGCAACAGCCCCCTTTCATGGCACTTATTTTAACAGAAAAACAATGGTTATTGTATAAAACATCACAAATACCACAATTTTGACTATCAAATGACAAGAATTTGATAGATTATTTGGCTTGAATTATTTAAATTTAAGCCTATTTGTCGTGTTTTCTTTTTTTATTCACAGCAAATTATTATTATTATCTCAATAGGTACAAAAAAGATGGGGCAATTATTTCCCATCTTTTTTTATTATGATAGTTTTTGTAAGCGCTACTAAAATTAGGAGGTATGACAATGAGTCAAGAAGCTTTAGGCATGATTGAAACTCGCGGTTTGATTGGATCGATCGAAGCAGCAGATGCGATGGTGAAGGCGGCAAATGTAACGCTGATCGGTACTGAAAAAATCGGTTCAGGTTTAGTCACTGTAATGGTCAGAGGAGATGTAGGTGCAGTAAAAGCCGCAGTTGACGCTGGCGTGACAGCAGCTAGTTCTGTGGGAGAAGTTGTTTCAAATTATGTGATTCCACGCCCTCACTCTGAGGTTGAGAGAGTACTCCCAAATTTAACTGACTGAGGTGATTTAAATGGTTGAAAGCGATGCAGCAGTAGAAGAAATCTTGAAAAAAGTTTTGAATAAAATCGAATCGAATGAAACAAAGGAAACTACATCGGGAGGAACAAGCAAAATGATTGAAAAATATTGTGGATTAACAGAATTTGTCGGTGCATCAGCATTTGGGGATACTATTGGTTTAGTGATCGCAAATGTTGATTCAGCCTTATTGGATACGATGAAATTAGAGAAAAAATATCGATCGATTGGTATCGTAGGTGCTCGTACCGGTGCTGGACCGCATATTTTAGCGGCAGATGAAGCAGTCAAAGCAACAAACACAGAAGTCATCTCGATCGAAATGCCAAGAGATACTAAAGGTGGCGCTGGACATGGTTCGCTTATCATTTTTGGTGGGGATGATGTTTCGGATGTTAAACGAGCGGTAGAAGTGACGTTAAAAGAAGTGGATACTCGCACGTTCGGAGATGTGTATGCGAATGAAGCAGGCCACATTGAATGTCAATACACTGCCAGAGCAAGTTATGCGTGTAACAAAGTATTTGGAACTCCAATCGGCAAATCATTTGGTTTGATCGTTGGTGCACCAGCTGCAATCGGTGTAGTGATGGCAGATACAGCCATGAAGGCGGCGAATATTGAAGTGGTCAGCTATGCGACTCCACAAAATGGACAGAATTTCTCAAATGAAGTCACGATGACATTTAGTGGTGATTCAGGGGCTGTCCGTCAGGCTGTTATTTCTGCTCGCGAAATCGGTATCAAACTATTAGCGACATTAGGTAGTGAGCCAACAAATGATCAGCCATCATATATTTAAATTGGAGAGTGAGTAAATAGATGAAATCGAAACGATTTGAAGAATTATCAAAAAGACCAGTGAACCAGGATGGATTTGTTGATGAGTGGATAGACGAAGGTCTGATTGCCATGCAAAGTCCTAATGATCCAAAACCAAGCATCAAGATCGTTGCGGGTGAGGTCGTTGAATTAGATGGGAAAGCAAAAGAAGACTTTGATTTGATCGATGCTTATATCGCACAGTATGGCATCGACATCACTCGTGCGGAAGAAGTCATGCAAATGTCATCGAAAGAATTAGCGAATAAAATCGTTGATCCGAACATTTGTCGTGAAGAAATCATCCAATTGACGACTTCTGCTACACCGGCAAAAATCAATGAAGTGGTTGGCTACATGAACGTGGTTGAAATGATGATGGCTGTGCAAAAAATGCGTGCTCGCCGTCGTCCTACCACCCAATCTCACGTAACAAACTTACGCGACAACCCAGTGCAGATTGCTGCGGATGCCGCTGAAGGCGCTTTACGTGGCTTTGATGAGCAAGAAACAACAGTTGCGGTTGCACGTTATGCACCATTTAATGCCATCTCGATTATGATTGGTTCACAAGTTGGACGTCCAGGGGTGTTGACACAGTGTTCATTGGAAGAAGCAACTGAACTTGACCTTGGTATGAGAGGATTCACAGCTTATGCTGAAACGATCTCAGTTTATGGAACAGAGAAAGTATTTACCGATGGCGATGATACGCCTTGGTCGAAAGGATTCCTTGCTTCATGTTATGCGTCTCGCGGCTTGAAGATGCGTTTCACCTCAGGGACTGGTTCAGAAGTACAAATGGGTTATGCAGAAGGCAAATCGATGTTGTACTTGGAAACTAGATGTATTTATCTGACAAAAGCAGCGGGGGTTCAAGGGTTACAAAATGGTTCGATCAGTTGTATCGGTATTCCAGGTGCGGTGCCATCAGGGATTCGTGCGGTCTTAGCGGAAAACTTGATCGCTATGTTGCTTGACCTTGAAGTGGCCTCTGGAAATGACCAAACATTCTCTCACTCAGATATCCGTCGAACAGCTCGTTTATTGATGCAATTCTTACCAGGGACTGACTATATCTCTTCTGGCTACTCTGCAACTCCGAATTACGACAATATGTTTGCGGGTTCAAACTTTGATGCAGATGATTTCGACGATTACAACATTTTACAACGTGACCTTCGTGTTGATGGTGGTTTACGACCAGTCAAAGAAGCAGAAGTGATCAAAGTTCGTAATAAAGCAGCGAAAGCGATGCAAGCACTATTTGCAGAGTTAGGGTTGCCAACGATCACAGACGAAGAAGTAGAAGCGGCGACTTATGCTCGTGGTTCTGATGACATGCCTGCTCGTGATATGGTTCAAGATATCAAAGGTGCAGAAGAGTTGTTGGCTAGTGGAGCAACTGGTTTAGATCTAGTCAAAGCATTATCTAAAACAGGCTTTGAAGATGTGGCTGTCAGTGTATTGAATCTATTGAAACAACGCGTTGCCGGAGACTTTTTACAAACTTCTTCTATCTTTGATAAAGATTGGAATGTCATTTCTGCTGTCAATGATAAAAATGACTATGCTGGACCAGGAACTGGACACCGTTTAGATGGCTCAGAGTGGGAAAAAGTGAAAGCAATTCCTAACGCAATCAACCCGCAGGATATATAGGAGGAGTATGAAATGGCAGAAATCAACGAAAATTTACTAAGATCGATCATTCAAGAAGTCTTGACTGAAATGGATACAACGAAAAGTGAACAAACAGTTGCGTTCAAAAGTACACCGTCGACGGCTGTAGCGACAGACAACAATTCTGAATCTTGGTTCCGTTCAATCGGTGTCGCACAACCTGGCAATGCACAAGACGAAGTGGTTATTGCAGTTGGACCTGCATTCGCAACATCTCAAACAACGAATATCATTGGTGTGAGCCATAAAGATATCTTGAAACAAGTGATTGCAGGAATCGAAGAAGAAGGGTTGAAAGCCCGTGTAATTAAAGTTTTCCGTTCATCTGATGTGGCATTTGTCGCAGTTGAGGGAGATAAGCTTTCAGGTTCAGGAATTTGCGTGTCGATCCAATCAAAAGGAACGGCGATCATTCACCAAAAAGATCTACAACCATTGTCAAATCTTGAATTATTCCCGCAAGCGCCACTGATCACGCTGGAAACGTATCGTGCAATCGGTAAGAACGCTGCGAAATATGCAAAAGGCGAATCACCAAATCCAGTGCCGATGATGAATGACCAAATGGCACGTCCGAAATACCAAGCACAATCTGCTTTACTTCACATCAAAGAAACAAAGCATGTTGTCATTGGGAAACCAGCAGAAGAAATTGCTGTAACATTATAACGAGGTGAAACAGATGAACGAACAGACATTAGAAAGCTTGGTAAGAAATATCTTACAAGATATGAATAATAAACCGACTGGGACAACTGAAGTTGCGAATGGCGCCCAAGCGACGACTGCTGACTACCCAATTGCTGTCAAACATCCAGACTGGGTGAAAACAAAAACAGGCAAAACGTTAGAAGATATCACATTAGCTAATGTATTGAACGGTTCTTTAACGCCAGAAGACTTGAAGATCACACCATCGATCTTAAAAGCGCAAGGTGAAATTGCTCATAGTGCAGGACGCAAGACGATTTCTTCTAACTTCGATCGTGCCGCAGAATTGACGGCGGTTCCTGATGAGCGTGTCTTAGCAATGTACAATGCGTTACGCCCGTATCGCTCAAGTAAACAAGAATTGTTAGATATTGCCGACGAATTAGAAACGAAATACCATGCGAAAATCTCTGCTGCTTATTTCCGTGAAGCAAGTGAACATTATGAAACACGTAAGAAGCTTAAAGGGGATAATTAAAGGATCGCCAGTTATCGGGAGGAATGTGCATGAAACGTATTATAGGTATTGATATTGGAAATTCCTCAACGGAGATCGCACTTGCAGAGATCGATACGAATGATCAGGTTCATTTTCTACAATCGGCTATTACTGAAACAACGGGGATCAAAGGAACAAAGAAAAATCTCTTTGGGATCTATAAAGCAATCAATGAAGCTTGCGCTAAAAATGATCTTACGATCTCCGATATCGATTTGATCCGCATCAACGAGGCAACGCCTGTCATTGGTGACGTGGCGATGGAGATGATCACTGAAACGATCATCACCGAATCGACGATGATCGGTCACAACCCAAAAACGCCTGGCGGTCATGGCTTAGGCGTAGGAAAAACGATCAAATTATCAGAATTAGTCCAAAAAACATTCAGCGATGATGACTATGTCGTCGTCGTTGAAAAAGAAATCGAATTTGATCAGGCGGCGAAATGGATCAACCAAATCGTTGAAACGAATATTCGGGTCACAGGTGCGATTCTTCAAAGTGATGATGGGGTTTTAGTCAATAATCGTTTGACTCATAAGATCCCGATCATAGACGAAGTGGCTTATATTGAAAAAATTCCACTAGGCATGTTAGCTGCGGTCGAAGTAGCGCCTGCCGGTCAAGGGGTTGCTCAATTATCAAATCCATATGGTATTGCGACAGTTTTTGAACTGGATTCAGAAGCAACGAAAAGTATCGTTCCTATGGCTCGTGCGTTGATTGGTAATCGTTCTGCCGTTGTGATCAAGACACCTCAAGGGGATGTACAAGCACGAGTGATCCCGGCAGGAAGTATTGAGATTACAGGTGGCAATCGTCGCAAGATCGTTGAAATCTCTGCTGGTGCAGAAGATATCATGACTGCGGTGAGTTCGTTTGCAGAAATCGACAATGTGACTGGTGAGTCAGGAACCAATGTCGGTGGGATGCTCGAAAAAGTTCGACTAACGATGGCGAATTTAACGGAACGCCCCCTCGCAGAAATTTTCATCCAAGACTTACTGGCAGTCGATACTTTTGTTCCGATAGAGGTCAAAGGTGGTGTTGCCGGTGAGTTCTCGATGGAGCAAGCAGTAGGTATTGCTTCGATGGTCAAATCGGATCATTTGCAAATGTCGAAAATCGCACAATCCATTGAAGAAGATTTGAAAACACCTGTTGAAATTGGCGGGGCAGAAGCAGAAGCGGCTATTTTGGGCGCCTTGACGACACCTGGTACAAGCACACCTTTAGCTATTTTGGACTTAGGTGCTGGTTCGACTGATGCGTCGATCATTGGGGAACAAGCGATTTCTGCTACACATTTGGCTGGTGCAGGAGATATGGTGACATTATTGATCAAGTCGGAGTTAGGGATCGACGATATTTACTTGGCAGAAGATATCAAAAAGTATCCTTTGGCAAAAGTAGAGAACATCTTTTATATCCGACATGAAGACGGTAGTGTGCAATTCTTTGAGGAACCGTTAGATCCTCATTTATTTGTGAAAGTTGTCGTTGTCAAACCAGAGGGTCTCATTCCAATTCCACTTGATCTTTCAATCGAAAAAATCAAATTAGTTAGACAGACAGCGAAAAAACGAGTATTTGTAACAAACACGATTCGAGCATTGAAACGAGTAAGTCCAACTGGCAACATCCGTGATATTCCTTTTGTTGTGATCGTTGGAGGATCAGCACTTGATTTTGAGATTCCCCAAATCGTGACAGATGCGTTATCTCACTATGGGTTAGTTGCTGGACAAGGAAATGTCCGTGCGTGTGAAGGTCCTAGAAATGCGGTTGCCACTGGGTTGATCCTTTCACATTTGAGGAGGAATGAACATGGATAGACCGTCGATCATCATCTACGTAGATGGAATAGACGAAGAAATCTTGACTTCCTTACTCTATGGGATAGAAGAAGAAAGCATTCCGTATAAGCTAGAAGCAAAAGTGTTTGAGGATGCAGCACAAGCAGCGTATGAAGCGGCTTTAGCTTCTCCTTTACAAGTAGGTATTGGTGGGAGCAGGGGCACTCTTTGCATACATCATAAAAGCTTGAAAAAAGAGAAACCTTATCAAGTGTTGGAGCATGTTTCAATTGTCCCTTCTGCGATCTTGAGAAATCTAGGAAGTAATGCTGCTCGAATCGTCAAAGGTATTCCATTAAAATCCTTGGAATTATTGGAGGTGAAACAATGAATCAAGCAATCGGAATGATCGAATCAACAGGATTAGCCAGTGCCATCAACCTTTCTGATATCATGGTGAAATCCGCAAATATTGAACTTTTGAGTATAGAAAAAACAAAAGGTTTTGGCTGGATGACCGTGATGATCCAAGGGGATGTCGGGGCGGTCAAAGCAGCGATCGATGCAGCGAAGTCAGCTGCCATTGGTCTGGATGCTTACGTCTCTTCTCTAGTTATACCAAGACCAGGAGACAATATCCTTGATGTCTTTTCTTCAAAAGAAGCGCAACATGATTCCCTACAAGCAGAGCAACGTGTCATTGATATCGAGGAAACAGCAACGAAGCAAGAATCCTCATTAGACAAAACCACACCAGTGAAGAGTGAAAATGTACCTGTTATCAAGGAAGATAAGAAAGAACCTACTTCACTTAGCACTGATGAAGTGGCAAGCAAAGAAAAAAAGTCAAAAGATTCTTCAAAAAAAGGAAATAAAACTGCAACCAAAAAAAATAAGAAAAACTAGGAGGAACACATAAATGAATGACGCATTAGGAATGATCGAAACAAAAGGTTTAGTAGGGGCTGTCGAGGCAGCTGATGCAATGGTGAAAGCCGCAAACGTACAATTGATCGGAACGGAGAAAATCGGTTCTGGTTTAGTAACGATCATGGTTCGTGGAGATGTTGGTGCGGTCAAAGCAGCGACAGATGCAGGTTCTGCCGCAGCTGAGCGTGTAGGTGAAGTGGTTTCTGTACACGTGATTCCTCGCCCTCATCATGATGTGAACAAACTATTAGCAGGTCAAAACAATGCTTGATTTTTCAAAAGCTGAGTTGAAAGAAATCGTTCGGAAGGTGATCGCAGATCTTGATCAAACCTTTCCGATTGGTATCTCTAATCGTCATATCCATTTGACACCTGCTCACTTTGAACAACTTTTCCCAGGACAATCCATCGAAAAATTGCGTGATTTAAAGCAACCAGGTGAATTTGCGGCAAAACAAACGGTGACGTTGATCGGTCCAAAAGGAAAGATCGAAAGAGTGCGGATTCTGGGTCCGTTCCGCAATCGCTCACAAGTAGAAGTATCAAAAACAGATGCACGTCTATTAGGGATCAATCCACCAATCAAACTTTCTGGTGATCTTGATGAAGCAGTAGAAATCACTTTGATGACCGAAGCTGCTTCAATTACGATCCCAGCTACAATCATCGCACAACGTCACATCCATTTGAATCATGAAGATATGAAACGTTTGGATCTGCATAAGGATGAGAGCGTTTCAGTCGAAATTTTATCTGGCGAACGAGGAACTGTCTATCATGAGGTTGCGCTACGCCCGCACGAAAAATTTATCATGGAAATGCACATCGATACAGATGAAGCCAATGCGGCCAATGTCACTACCGAAACTAGAGCAAGGATCATTCGTTGATCAGAAGGAGCAAAAGATGCAAGGAATTGAGAAAGGCAATGAGTTACTAGAATCTTTCAATCAAATCGTCCATTCTTTTGTGCCAACTGGTCACAAAGCGGCCGATGGCTATAAGGTTGGTGTTGATCTGGGCACAGCTTCGATCGTCTTAGTTGTCTTAGATGCTGACAATCAACCATTGTTCGGTTCGTTCAAAGAAGCCAAAGTGATACGTGATGGCTTGGTCGTTGATTATCAAAAAGCAGTAAAGATCGTTGAAGTATTAAGGGAAGAAGCGGAAGCCGCTTTAGGGTTTGCACTTAAAGCAGCTTCCGGGGCTATCCCCCCAGGAACGATCGGCAACAACAAAAAAGTCGTGGCAAACGTCATTGAAAGTGCCGGCATGGAAATCGACCAGTTAGTGGATGAACCATCAGCGGCTGCCTTGACACTTGATATTACAGATGGGGCGGTCATTGATATCGGGGGCGGTACGACGGGGATCAGTGTCCTTAAAAATGGAGAAGTTGCCTTCGTTGATGATGAACCAACTGGTGGTACACATATGACTCTAGTGATCGCCGGTTATCATAGCGTAGATATAGATGACGCAGAAAAAATAAAGAGAAATCCCAAAAATGAAGCAGAAAATTTTACGATTTGTCGTCCAGTGATCCAAAAAATGGCGACCATCGCCAAAAAAATGCTAGATGAACATCCAATCGAGCCGATTTTTGTTGTCGGCGGGGCTGCCTATTTTTCACAGTTTGAAGAAGAAATGAGTAGCGTCATTGGTAAGAAAGTATTGAAACCTGTTCATCCGCAATTCGTTACACCGATCGGCATAGCGATGGCCTCAAAAGTCATTGTGGAATAGGAGTTTCGTATGGAAGATATTGTTCAAAAAGTAGTGGGTTGGCTAATAAAAAGAGAAAAAAGTACATTGTTCGTATCAACTGATTCCGTTCAAACGGATTCGATCAGCCCTTTTTTGTCGAATAAATATATCTATGTCAAAAATTGCGACTGCTTCTTTTTAACGAAATTTGCAACAAAAAATGAGAACGACCCATTCGTACGATGGCTATTTCGTAGCTTGGACTACGGTTGTGAGCTTAGATTTCAATGCTCTTTTTCGGATCTGACTTTGATACCTGTAGAAATCTTCCATTATAACGTCGAAGTTTTTACAGTTGCTGAAAAACCATGTTATGCCTTTTCAAATCGGTATATCACTTACAAACAAGTGGCTGTTTTACCGAATCAAGCAGCGTTGATACTTTCAACGAATCAAAACTTTACATTATTGGCGCAAGAAAAAATTCAGGAAAAACAGATGACTATCTGTAAAAGGAGCGGATCGCAATGTTAATGGGAAAAATTATTGGTAGCGTTGTTTCTACTCAAAAAGATTCCTCTCTTGTAGGCAAAAAATTAATGATCGTGCAACCGATAAATGCTCAAAAAGAGGCAGTACGTTTTCAACAAGTGGCAGCTGATACGGTAGGTGCTGGAATTGGTGATTATGTTCTGTTAAATAGCGGTAGTTCAGCGAGACATTTATTCTCGGAGCCATCAGAAGCGGTGGATTGTGCGATTGTTGGCATCATCGATACGTTTGATATGTAAGGAAGTGAAAAGAATGCCGATCTATACAAAAACTGGTGATCAAGGAATGACGAGCCTTTTTGACGGAACACGAGTAAAAAAAGCAAGTTTACGAGTAGAAGTCTATGGAACGTTTGACGAGTGCTGTGCGCAAATCAGCTTGGCACAAAAAATGTTGAAAAATCCAGAAAGCCAACAAGCGCTTGACTGGGTGCAAAATAAACTTTTTCAGATGAACGCAGAATTAGCGACAGCAACGAAAAAGGATAAATTAGCGCATAAAAGCGACTTGATCTCTGCGGAAGATATTCATCAATTGGAAATCTGGATCGATGAAAAAACAGCAAAACTACCAGAAATCCATGAATTTATTTTGCCTGGAAAAAGTCTAGCAGGGGCGCAGTTGCATGTTGCTCGGACGGTTTGCCGTCGTGGGGAACGTGTTCTTGATCGCTTTATGGAAAACGAAGAAGTCCGTTCAGAACTCAGCAAGTTTGCCAACCGTTTATCTGATTGTCTGTACTCTTTTGCCCGTGAAGCAGATCATGAACAGGAACAAGAAGTGCTGCTTAATCAAATCATCCGTCGTTATCAAGAACGGGTGCAACAACCAAAGATCAAACTTGATTTTGAAGAGATCGTTCACGCGTGTATCGATCATGCGAATTGTTTGAGCGTACCGGTTTCTATTGCAATCGTTGATAAAAACGGGGCTTTGAAACAATTCTATCGAATGGACGATGCACTGATTGTGAGTGAAAGCATGGCAATCAAAAAGGCTTATACAGCGGTCTCAATGAAAGCTGACACCCACGAACTAACGGAGTTGGTACAACCAAACCAGCCGCTTTTCCAATTAGAAACATTAAGTGATGGAAAGCTTGTGACCTTTGGTGGTGGATTCCTTCTCAAAGATGGGCAAGGAAACATTGTTGGTGGTATTGGTGTGAGCGGTGGTAGTCCAGATCAAGATAGGGCAATTGCAACAAAAGGAATTGAAAAGTTTAAGGAGCGAGCATGATGGGCGAAGAACAATTAAAAGAACAAATCATGAAAGTGATTCAAGGAATCCTTTTAGAAGAACCTTCTACCGCAACAGTTGCAACTTCTTCCGTCGGGATTTTTCCAAGGGTTGATGCAGCAGTTGCCGCAGCAAAAGTAGCACAAGATCGTTTAGATGACTTGTCATTGGAACAACGAAGAGCAATCATTGCTGCGATTCGTACTGGAATGACACCTCATATCGAAACAATTGCTCGTGAAACAGTGGAAGAAACGAAAATGGGAAGATATGAAGATAAGATCCAAAAATTGACTCTTGCGATCAACAAAACACCAGGTGTCGAAGATCTTATTACTGAAGCGGTCACTGGTGACAACGGAATGACCCTTTATGAGTTATCTCCGTATGGCGTGATCGGTGCGGTGACACCAAGTACTAATCCGGCAGAAACGTTGATCTGTAACGCAATCGGAATGATTGCAGCAGGCAATGCTATTTATTTCAGTGTTCATCCAGGCGCGAAGCGCATTTCTGGCTGGGTCGTTTCAAAATTGAATGAATTGATTTATCAAAGCTGTGGCATCCATAACTTGGTTGTAACGATCGAAAAACCTTCGATTGAAGCTGCTCAAGAGATGATGTCCCATCCAGACATTTCACTATTAGTGATCACAGGCGGTCCTGGTGTGGTGAGACAAGCAATGAAGAGTGGTAAGAAAACGATTGCTGCTGGAGAAGGCAATCCACCTTCACTTGTTGATGAAACCGCCGATCTTGATAAGGCAGCGGCAGATATTGTCTTGGGTGCATCTTTTGATAATAATATTTTATGTACGGCAGAGAAAAGTGTCGTTGCTGTCGAACAAGTCGTTGACTACTTGATTTTACAAATGGAAAAACAAGGGGCTTATTATGTAGGTGATGAACAAATCATTCAACGATTGATCGATCAGATGATTGCGGAAAATGGTGCGCCAAACCGACAGTTTGTCGGTAAAAACGCGAGCGAGATCTTAGCCGCCGTAGGTGTCCATGTATCAGCGGACATTCGAGTGATCATCATGAAAACAGAGAAAGATCATCCATTTGTTGTCAAAGAAATGTTGATGCCGATCTTACCGATCGTGACTGTAAAAGATTTTGATGAAGCATTACCGACAGCATTAGGAATCGAAAATAAATGCCACCATACAGCAACGATGCACTCCCAAAATATTCAACGATTGAACCTTGCAGCGAAAAAATTCCAAACCTCGATTTTTGTAAAAAATGGCTCTTCATTTGCAGGATTAGGATTTGGTGGCGAAGGTCCAACCACATTCACGATTGCAACACCAACCGGCGAGTGTACGACGACTGCTAGAAATTTTGCTAGAAAACGTCGTTGTGTATTAACGGACGGATTTTCGATTCGTTAGGAGGAAACAGTTTTGAATCAATGGTCAATGAAAACAAAAGTAGCTGTAACAACGGACATCGTTAAAAGGTTCGAACGTTTTTCAGACGAAACTGTCTTGTTCGTTTTTGATCCTTTTTTGAAAAGCAATCAAAAAGTACGTGAAATGATTGCATATCTAGAACAAAAAAATCGCGTGATCA
>Ga0256408_1001180_pt1 | contig 14857 bp, 10 predicted proteins | sample PhyAR1_FD_185998 | JGI IMG/M metagenome (GOLD analysis project Ga0256408, IMG submission 185998) | Leaf surface microbial communities from alfalfa plants in UC Gill Tract Community Farm, Albany, California, United States - DLSL A.R1 | ecosystem: Host-associated > Plants > Phyllosphere >...
AGTTGCGCACGAATGCGCAGTAAAAACTCGTGCAGCGGTAGTTGCTCCAGATGCTGCTCGCGGATCAGCGCAAAGGCTTTTTCCTGCGTTTCCCACGCGGCCTGTAAAAAGCCCTGGGCAAACAAAATTTCACTTTGCTGGATCAGACTCCACAGCGCGTAATGCCAGACATCGTGGCGACGCGCCATCTGCTCGGTCTGCTGCATCACCGTCAGCGAGTGGGTGAGTTGCCCTTTGCAGTGCAGCACTTCACCGTGCACCGAAGTGGCAACAATGCGGCTGTAGTAATTCGCCAGTGGCAACTCTTCCAGCGCCACCGTCGACAGGCGCTCGGCTTCCGCAGGATCGCCGGCGTTGATCGCCACCTGTGCGCGCAGGGCGTTGAAATCGCCGTGCAGGGAGCGATCCATTTCCATGTCCATCTCCTGCTCGGCGCGGGCCAGCAGGGTGTTCACTTCGCTGTAGCGGTACTGGCTCTGCATCAGCCACGCCTGTAACAGCACCAGACGCGGATTCTCCAGCAGGCTTTCCCAGGGCAGCGCCTTCAGGGATTCTTCCAGCAGCGCCAGTTCGCTGTGGTTAAACAGCCCCCAGGCGTGATGGAGCAAAATGTCGCGCAGCATACAGCCATCGCCCGCGGCCAGCGCATGGTGAATGGCTTCGCTGGGGAAACCCTGCGCCATCCAGCTTTCCGCCGCCGCACGGTGGATCTCCGGCAACTCGGTCGCCAGCTCCCACTGACAGCGCTGACGCAGGAAATTGCCGAACAGCGGGTGATAGCTGAACCATTCACCGGAATCATCCATCCGTTGCAGAAAAAGGCCCTGACGTTCGATCTCTTCCAGGCGCATCTGCCCGTTTTCTTCGCCCGTAACACGCACAATCAGCGCATCGTTCATCGAGCGCAGCAGGGAACTTTTCAGCAACAAATGGCGGGTACTGAGATCGATATTATCCAGCACTTCATCCACCAGATAATCTGACAGATGGCTGGCGTTGATGCCTGCGAGACGGCGTGCCGACTGGTGTGCTGCATGGTTATTCTGGCGGGCGGAGAGGGCGATAAGCTGGAGCGCGGTGGCCCAGCCGGCGACATCGTCGCACAGGCGGCTGCTTTCCGCCGGTTCAATAGGCCACTCCAGCCGACAGTCAAAAAACAGCTTCGCTTCCTGATGGGTAAAGGCCAGATGCTGACTACCGATTTCCAGCAGCTGATCGCGCACGCGCAGGTTAGCAATACCCAGTTGCGGCAGATTACGCGACAGCACCACCAGCGTCAGGCATTCCGGCTGATGGCGCAGGAAAAAGCGCATCGCATCGTGGATCACCGGGTTGGTGATCAGGTGGTAATCATCAATCACCAGATACAGCGGGCGATCCCAGTCTGCCAGCTCGATAAACAGCTGGGCAAAGAGTGACGACAGGCTAGCGTACTGGCCTTTCTGGGCAATGGCTTCACTGGTGACGCAGTGGCCGTGAGTGGCCTGCTGCACCGCTGCCATTAAATAGTTGGCAAAGCGCTCCTGCTGGTTATCCCCCTCATCAAGGGAAAACCATCCGAGATCGCTTTTCCCTGCGGCCCACTGCGAAATAAGGGTCGTTTTTCCATAACCGGCAGGACTTGTCACCAGCGCCAGGCGAAAATTGTTGGCGCCCGCAAGTTTAGCCAGCAATCGGTCACGCACCACTGTGTGGTCAAGGCGAACCGGGCGACTTAATTTAGACGGTATCAACATAGTCATCACTTCACTGTGAGGTAACGGGAAAGGCGATTTTTTTTGCGCTTCGTAATTAATAAGGGATACGTTCGGTCAGAATGGCATGTATTGCAAGTTATGTCCGAATTTGACCGCGCTTAATTTGCACTGTGTCACAATTCCATAACCTTTATGAATAATAGCTCCAAAGGGCAGCCATGGCGCATCAGCACTGAATTGTCGATAAAGCGCGCAAACGAAAAAACAGGGTTTTTTATTCCACAAAGGGGAATAATTATTATGAAAAACGATGTCAGGTTATGACGGGAAAAATAGTCGTGATGCCGCTTAAAAATTCAGCAAAATAATATTTTCCCCGCATTGCATTTCTGTAAGTCAGGTCATTTCTCTAAAACGACATTTCAATTTTTTGAAGCCGTTCCGGTTTATCGGTTTATTCCCCCGGCAAAATGCGCGTATGCATGGACGTTAAGTGCCCGCGATCACATTTTTCGCTCATCCCCGCTGCTCCTCCCTTTCTAATCCCTGGCGGGATGAGGTAGTCGAAACGGGAGCCAGGCACACTAGCACTAATGTTGTTTTTTACTTACAGGACCCGAGTTTTCTATGTCACAGCCCACATTTAACAAAGCACAATTCGAAGCGGCCCTGACACGTCAGTGGCAGCGTTTTGGTCTGCAGGCCGCAGACGAGATGACCCAGCAGCAGTGGTGGCACGCGGTCAGCGGCGCGCTGGCGGAACTACTGCCGGTGCAGGCAGCGGCTCCGGCGAAAAATCAGCGCCATGTGAACTACATCTCCATGGAATTCCTGATTGGTCGCCTGACCGGGAACAACCTGCTCAACCTCGGCTGGTATCAGGAGGTCAGCGATGTGCTTAATACCCATAACGTCAACCTGACGGACTTGCTGGAAGAAGAGATCGATCCGGCGCTGGGTAACGGTGGGCTGGGGCGTCTTGCCGCCTGTTTCCTGGATTCAATGGCGACAGTCGGTCAGTCGGCGACCGGCTATGGCCTGAACTATCAGTACGGCCTGTTCCGCCAGTCTTTTGCTGATGGCCAGCAGCAGGAAGCGCCGGACGACTGGCATCGCGGCAGCTACCCGTGGTTCCGTCACAATTCCGCGCTGGATGTGCAGGTCGGCATCGGCGGTAAAGTCAGCAAAGACGGCCACTGGACGCCAGCCTTTACGCTTATCGGCGAAGCCTGGGATCTGCCGGTGCTTGGCTACCGCAACAGCGTCGCGCAACCGCTGCGCCTGTGGCAGGCAAAACACGCTCATCCGTTCGATTTAACCCGTTTCAACAATGGGGATTTCCTGCGTGCCGAGCAGCAGGGCATCGACGCAGAAAAACTGACCAAAGTGCTCTACCCGAACGACAACCATCTGGCGGGCAAAAAGCTGCGCCTGATGCAGCAGTATTTCCAGTGCGCCTGTTCGGTGGCCGATATTCTGCGTCGCCATCACCTTGCCGGTCGCGCCATTGCGCAGTTGCCGGACTTTGAAGTGATCCAGCTTAACGACACGCACCCGACCATCGCCATCCCGGAACTGCTGCGCGTGTTGATCGACGAGCACCAACTCAGCTGGGACGACGCCTGGGCGATCACCAGCAAAACTTTTGCGTACACCAACCACACCCTGATGCCGGAAGCGCTGGAGTGCTGGGATGAGAAACTGGTGAAAGCACTGCTGCCGCGCCACATGCAGATCATCAACACCATCAATAACCGCTTTAAAACCCTGGTGGATCACACCTGGCCGGGTGACAAAGACGTCTGGGCTAAGCTGGCCGTGGTGCACAACAAACAGGTGCGCATGGCGAATATGTGCGTCGTGAGCGGCTTCGCCGTCAACGGCGTGGCGGCGCTGCACTCGGATCTGGTGGTCAAAGATCTGTTCCCGGAATATCACCAGCTGTGGCCGAACAAATTCCATAACGTCACCAACGGCATCACGCCGCGTCGCTGGATCAAACAGTGCAACCCGGCACTGGCCGCGCTGCTCGACACCACGCTGAAAACCGAATGGGCCGACGATCTCGATAAGCTGCAGGGGCTGGAAAAATACGCTGATGACGCCGCGTTCCGCGCGCAGTACCGCGACATCAAACGGGCGAACAAAGTGCGTCTGGCGAGCTATGTGAAAGCGCGTACTGGCGTCGACATCAATCCGGAAGCGATTTTTGATATTCAGATCAAACGCCTGCACGAGTACAAACGTCAGCACCTGAACCTGCTGCATATCCTGGCGCTGTACAAAGAGATCCGTGAAAACCCGGCGGCCGACCGTGTGCCCCGTGTCTTCCTGTTTGGCGCGAAAGCAGCACCTGGTTACTACCTGGCGAAAAACATCATCTTCGCCATTAATAAAGTGGCGGAAGCGGTGAATAACGATGCCCGCGTCGGCGATAAACTGAAAGTGGTGTTCCTGCCGGATTACTGCGTGTCAGCAGCAGAAATGCTGATCCCGGCGGCGGATGTTTCCGAGCAGATTTCCACCGCGGGCAAAGAGGCGTCCGGCACCGGCAACATGAAGCTGGCGCTCAACGGCGCGCTGACAGTCGGTACGCTTGACGGCGCAAATGTCGAAATTGCTGAGCAGGTTGGCGACGATAACATCTTTATCTTCGGCCATACTGTTGAACAGGTGAAGGCGCTGAAGGCCAAAGGTTACGATCCGCTGAAGTGGCGGAAGAAAGACAAAGTGCTGGATGCGGTGCTTAAAGAGCTGGAAAACGGCGTCTACAGCGACGGCGATAAACACGCCTTCGATCAGATGCTGCACAGCATGGGCAAGCAGGGAGGCGATCCGTATCTGGTGATGGCCGACTTCACCGCTTATGTCGACGCGCAAAAACAAGTGGACGTCCTGTACCGCGATCAGGACGCCTGGACGCGAGCCGCCATTCTGAACACTGCCCGCTGCGGCATGTTCAGTTCGGATCGCTCCATCCGTGATTATCAGACTCGTATCTGGCAGGCCAAACGTTAAGGAAAGCCATGGAAAGCAAACGACTTGATGCCGCCGCGCTGGCGGCGGGGATCAGCCCTCATTACATCAATGCTCACGGTAAACCGCAATCTATCGGCGGGGAAACCAAACAGCGTTTGCTGGACGCCATGCATCGCCCGACCGCCCCAAAAAAGGGGGCGGTTCCGCCTGTACCGCCGGTGAAAGTCTTTACCCACGGTAAAAAAATGCCGCTACCCGTTGAAGGGAGCGGTGAATACACCTGGCGGCTCATCACCGAGGAGGGCCGGGAGTACACCGGCCAGGCCACGGGCGGTAAAGCGCTCAATCTGCCCGCGAAGTTGCCGGAAGGTTATCACCAGCTTGAGATCGGCAAGGCTAAACAGCAGTGGCAGTGCCGGGTGATCGTCGCGCCGAAACGCTGCTACGAACCGCTCGCGCTGCACGAAGGGAAAAAGCTGTGGGGCGCCTGCGTGCAGCTCTACACCCTGCGTTCGGAGAGAAACTGGGGGATCGGCGATTTTGGCGATCTGAAGGCCATGCTGGTGGATGTGGCGAAGCGGGGCGGCTCGTTTATCGGTCTGAACCCGATCCACGCGCTCTATCCGGCAAACCCGGAGAGCGCCAGTCCGTACAGCCCCTCATCCCGCCGCTGGCTGAATATCGTCTATATCGATGTGAACGCCGTGGAGGATTTCCAGCGCAGCAAAGCGGCGCAGAAGTGGTGGAAACTGGCCTCGACGCAGGACGCTCTGCGTGCCGCGCGCGATGCTGACTACGTGGATTACTCGACCGTTACCGCGCTGAAGATTGCCGCGCTGCGTCTGGCGTGGAAAGACTTTTCTGCGCGTAAGGACAGCGATGCCCAGAAAGTGGCGTTCAGCGACTTTGTGGCGCAGGAAGGCGAAAGCCTGTACTGGCAGGCGGCGTTTGACGCGCTGCATGCGCAGCAGGTGAAAGAAGATGAAATGCGCTGGGGCTGGCCGGTCTGGCCGGAAGGCTATCAGCGTACCGACAGCCCGGCAGTGAAGCAGTTTTGCGAAGACTTCGCCGACGAGGTGCAGTTTTACCTGTGGCTACAGTGGCTGGCCTGCGAGCAGTTTGCGCAGTGCTGGGAAACCAGCCAGGGCTACGCCATGCCGATTGGCCTGTACCGCGATTTGGCGGTGGGCGTGGCGGAAGGCGGCGCGGAAACCTGGTGCGATCGTGAACTCTACTGCCTGAAAGCGTCCGTTGGCGCACCGCCTGATATTCTTGGCCCGCTCGGCCAGAACTGGGGTCTGCCGCCGATGGATCCGCACGTCATGACGGCGCGCGGCTATGAGCCATTCATCCAGCTCTTGCGCGCGAACATGAAAAGCTGTGGCGCGCTGCGTATCGATCATGTGATGTCGATGCTGCGCCTGTGGTGGATCCCTTACGGCGAAACCGCCGATCAGGGCGCCTACGTGCAGTATCCCGTGGATGATTTGCTGTCGATCCTCGCCCTTGAAAGTCAGCGTCACCAGTGCATGGTGATTGGTGAAGATCTGGGGACGGTACCGGTAGAAATTGTCAGCAAGCTGCGCGACAGCGGCATCTACTCTTACAAGGTGCTCTATTTCGAGAACAGCGAGAACGTCTTCCTGCCGCCGCAAAAATGGCCGGTACAGTCGATGGCCGTGGCCACCACTCACGACTTGCCGACGCTGCGCGGTTACTGGGAAGCCGGGGATTTAACCCTGGGCAAAACTCTGGGCCTGTATCCGGACGAAGAGGTGCTGCGCGGTCTGTATCAGGATCGTGAGCGGGCAAAACAGGGTCTGCTGGAGGCGCTGCACAAGCAGGGGTGTCTGCCAAAACGTACCGGGCACAGGGCCTCACGTATGGCGATGACCAGCACGCTGAACCGCGGGATGCAGCGTTATATCGCCGATTCAAACAGCGCACTGCTCGGCTTACAGCCGGAAGACTGGTTGGGTATGGCCGCGCCGGTGAATATTCCGGGCACCAGCTACCAGTACAAAAACTGGCGGCGCAAGCTGGATACCACCCTTGAGAAGATGTTTGCCGATGACGGCGTGAACCGGCTGATTAAGGATCTGGACAGAAGGCGTAAAACGGCAGGGAAGAAATCGTAATAGATTGCCCCTCTCCGGCAGGAGAGGGGCAAAGAAGGAACGTTAAATCACCGCAGCCAGCAGCAGACAACCCACCAGACCACATACCGAAATAATGGTTTCCAGCGCCGACCATGACTTCATGGTTTCACCGATAGTCAGGTTGAAGTACTCCTTGAACAGCCAGAAGCCCGGATCGTTTACGTGAGAGAAAATCACGCTACCGGAACCCACCGCGATAACCATCAGTTCAGGGCTGACGCCAGTGGTGGCGATCAGCGGTGCAGCGATGCCGCCAGCCGTGATCGCCGCAACGGTTGCAGAACCCAGCGCAATACGCAGTACCGCGGCAATCGACCAGGCCATAAAGATCGGCGATAAGTTGGTGGAGTGCATCATGGCGGCAATGTATTTATCCACGCCGCTGTCAACCAGCACCTGTTTGAACGCGCCGCCACCGCCGATGATCAGCAGCATCATGGCGATAATTTTGATGGAAGAGGTGATGGTGTCGGTCACATCATCCATTGAACGACCGCGGTTCAGGCCAAAGGTGAAGATGGCAATCAGCACGGCAATCAACGTTGCCATTACCGGGTCGCCGAAGAACTCAGCGTACGCCAGCAGCGGATGCCCTTTCGGCAGCACCATTTCTGCAATCGCACGGCCCGCCATCAGGATCACCGGTACCAGCGAGGTCCAGACGCTGACGCCAAAGCTCGGCATTTCTGCTTCGCTGAAGGTTTTGGCGTTATACAGACCTTCCGGGATAGGCTTATCAATCTTTTTCAGGAAGCGCGCATACACCGGACCTGCCAGAATGACGGTCGGGATCGCCAGCAGCGTACCGTAGAGCAGCGTTTTACCCATATCGGCATGGAAGATAGTGGCGATAGCGGTCGGGCCTGGGTGCGGCGGCAGGAAGCCGTGGGTCACGGAGAGCGCCGCCGCCATCGGGACGCCCACATACAGCAGCGGCACACGCGCTTTCGCGGCAATGGTGAACACCAGCGGCAGCAGCAGCACGAAGCCCACTTCATAAAACAGCGCAAAACCGACGGTAAAACCGGTTAGCACCACCGCCCACTGAATGTATTTCTGACCAAACTTATCAATAAGCGTGGTGGCAATGCGCTGCGCCCCACCGCAGTCTGCCAGCAGTTTGCCGAGCATGGCGCCGAAGCCCATGATCAGCGCAAGGCTGCCGAGCGTACCGCCGACACCCGCTTTAATAGAGGCGATCACCTTGTCTACTGGCATGCCCTGCATCAGACCGACAGCGAGCGCCACCAGGATCAAGGCAATAAATCCGTTCAGTTTAAAACGGATCATTAACAACAGTAACAAGATAACACCGATAGCAACGATGACTAATGGCATGATTTACCTGGCCTTTAATTTGTTATGGGTAACGTTAACTCCATCGCTGGAGTGAGCCGTTATCCCTAAGAGGAACAGAGAATGCATCGCACTGCCCCGGCTTGCATTTAGATTTGAACAACAGTTTAGCTGGCCGTTTTGCACTGATGCAGTACTGCGACAAATGATACGGGTAACATATAAGGAATGAGAATGGCCCGGGACGGGTAAATGTGAGAATTGCGAGGTGGGTCAAATTCTGGGAGGCGAATGTTAAATTTATGATGGCGCGTTGCCGGGTGGCGCTACGCTTACCCGGCCTACGAAAAGCCGCACCTGGGGACTATGCAGTAACACGTAGGCCCGGTAAGCGAAGCGCCACCGGGCGGGGGAGGGCATCAGTAGTAGGAATGCTCGCCGCGCTGGTGTTCGGTCAGATCGCGCACGCCTTTCAGTTCCGGGAATTCGTTCAGCAGTTGCTTCTCGATCCCTTCTTTCAGGGTCACATCGACCATCGAGCAGCCGTTACAACCGCCGCCGAACTGCAGAATGGCATAGCCTTCTTCAGTGATTTCCATCAGCGTAACACGGCCACCGTGACCGGCCAGCTGCGGGTTAACCTGCGACTGGATCATGTAATCGACGCGCTCCATCAGCGGCGCATCCTCAGACACTTTACGCATTTTGGCGTTCGGTGCTTTCAGCGTCAGCTGGGAGCCCAGCTGATCGGTAACGAAATCGATTTCCGCATCGTCCAGATACGGCGCGCTCAGCTCGTCGACATACGCCGTCAGCAGGTCAAATTTCAGGGCGGTGTCAGAAGCTTCCACTGCGTCCGGCGGGCAGTAAGAGACGCCACATTCAGCGTTTGGGGTACCCGGATTAATCACAAATACGCGGATTTGTGTTCCTTCTTCCTGATTTGCCAGCAGTTTGGCAAAGTGCGCTTGTGCAGCGTCGGAAATATGGATCATAGCAATGGCCTAATAGTTGACTATTTTACCTGGTTATAATACGCCCATCATCGAGGCTCTACAAGGTTCGACACAGGCACCATACCTGAACAGACGCCGCGCCGCTCCGTAAAAGCACCTGAGCCAGCTCTGCGGCGGTGCTGCCGGTAGTGACGACATCATCCACGATAGCGATATGGAGACCACGCACCGCTAATTCAAGGCGAAAGGCATGGCGCAGGTTATGTTTACGCCGCCTGGCGCTGAGCTGATGCTGAGCCGGGGTAGCGCGAACACGTGCTATCGCCGCGCTGTCCCAGGCGCAGGGCAACCAGCGCGCGAGCGGGCGGCAGAGCATGTCACCCTGGTTAAAGCCCCTGCGCCACTGGCGGCGTGAGTGGAGCGGCACGCTGATTAACCGGTCGGGCCACGGCAATCCCCGTTCACGGCGGGCTTTCAGAACCGCTAACAGCAACAGACGCGCCAGCGCCCCGGCGACTTCCGGCTGGCGGGAGAATTTCAGCTGGTGGATCAGCCTGCTGAGTGGCGGCACATAGTCATTCACCATCACCAGTTGCTGCCACGGCGGCGGTTTTTGCAGGCAGCGACCGCAGGGTAGCGTGGGCAGAGCCGCCAGCAGACCACATTGCGGGCAGACGGTCTGTGTGATGAACAGCGCGCGACAGCACACCGAACAGATACCCCACGCGGCGAGCGCCAGCGGCATTCGGCATAGCCAGCATAAGCCAGGCACTGATAGCATAGATCCCCTCCCTGTTGACTGAAGAGAAGCCTAACTGATGAATGACCTGTGGTGGGAAACCAAAGGAGAAGGAAAGTGTCATCTTGTGCTGCTGCACGGATGGGGACTGAATGCGCAGGTATGGGATTGCATTACTGCGGAACTCGCGCCGCATTTTACGCTGCATCTGGTTGACCTGCCGGGTTACGGTCGCAGCAGCGGCTTTGGTGCGCTGACTTTGCAGCAGATGACCGATGCCGTGCTGGCCCATGCGCCGGCAACCGCCATCTGGCTGGGCTGGAGTCTGGGCGGGCTGGTGGCAAGCCAGGCGGCGCTCAGCGCCCCGCAGCGCGTGCAGGCGCTGGTCACCGTCGCCTCCTCACCGTGTTTTTGCGCCGGAGAGGAGTGGCCGGGCATTAAACCTGAGGTGCTGTCCGGTTTTCAGCGCCAGCTGAGCGAAGATTTTCAGCGCACGGTGGAGCGTTTCCTGGCGCTGCAAACGCTGGGTACTGAAACGGCCCGTGCGGATGCCCGCAAATTAAAAAGCGCCGTGCTGGCGTTGCCGATGCCGGGCGAAATCGTGCTTAACGGCGGGCTGGAGATCCTCAAAACTGCCGATTTGCGCGCGCCGCTGGCTTCGCTGACGCTGCCGTTCCTGCGGCTTTACGGTCGGCTTGATGGCCTGGTACCGCGAAAAGTCGTCGCACTGCTCGACGAGGCGTGGCCCGCCAGCCGCTCTGTGATCTTCCCGAAAGCGGCCCATGCGCCCTTTATCTCTCACCCTGCGGATTTTTGTCAGGCGCTGCTCGATTTTAAGGCAACGCTGAATTGATCCGCGGTGGGCTAGTGGCGAAATAATCAACTGGCGTTAATACTTAAGGGTGTCACTGCGGCTTTGTTGGTGAAAAGCGTAATGACCTAAGAACCACAACCTTAAAGGAGTTAAGCCTATGAAACTTGCTACCGGTATTGTCGCGTCTCTGGTTATTGGATCGCTGTCATTTGGCGTGTTTGCAGCACAAGAGTTGCAGAAAGATAAAGTCAAAGAAATGAACCTGACCAAAATTGGCACGGTGACCACCTCTGACACGACTGCCCCGATGGATGCGAAAGCTGAAATCGTGAAGAAAGCCGATGAGCTGGGCGGTAAGTATTATGTTGTGACCAGCGGTGATAAAACGGGCAAAGACATTCACGCGACCGCAGACGTCTATAAATAACAGCAGCAGGCGGATCGTCGATCCGCCTGTCTGTCAGCACAGCATCCACCACTCCCGCAAACAAGCTTTTCCGTCAGGGCACTCCCGACACTGCCCGCTCAGACAGCCACCAGAATCTTCCTGAACGCGCCGGGCTTTTCCCAGCGCTTCCAGCCGTCCCAGCATTGCTTCCATCATCGCCAGCGGCGTATGCAGCGTGGTGCTCAGGGTGCTGGCCTCCATTTTGCCATGCAGGGCCAGCATATCGCGGATCTCAAACAGTGAGGCCATGGCGCAACTCCTTAGTGACAGTCGCTACCGGTGCTGGCTTCGCAGCAGCGGGCAAGCTGTTTGCGCGTCGCCAGCAGGTCGACGTTAACCCGGCTTCTGGCGCGGCGCAGGCCGCCAATCACCAGCACGTTAAATAAGATCACCGCGAGGATGCAGACCAGGCTGTAGTGCGGGTGCTGGCTAAAGGTGGCCGTCTGATAAAACACCGTCGCGAGCGAATAAGCGATATTCAGACCCCAGAGGATCGAAAAGCCCATCCAGCCGCGGCTCGCTTCACGGGCAATCGCGCCCATCACCGAAATGCAGGGGATATAGAGCAGCACGAAGATCAGGTAGCTGTAGGCCGCCGCCGGGCTGCCAAATTTCTCGCTCATCACGCCCATCGAACCGGTGGCCATTTCGCCGTCGCCTTTACTGGCTTCAATTGGGTTCGCCAGCATACTCAGACTCAGGGTATCCACCAGGCTCTGCCAGGTTTCCCTGGCGGCTCCCAGCAGTTCATCCGCCAGGCTGAACTGCGTGGCATCGAACGGGGCGGCCTGAATATTTTCCGCGGTATAGAGCGAGTTGAGCGTGCCGACCACCACTTCTTTTGCCATCGCGCCGGTAAACAGCCCGACGGTGGCCTGCCAGTGATCGCCCTGCACGCCGATAGGTTCCAGCAGCGGGGTGAACACCCGACTGACCGACGCCAGCGCCGAATCGTTAATGCTGGTAGCCGCCTGGCCGCCGAGGGTGAAGCTGTTCAGGGCGCTGAGGAAAATACTGACTACCACAATCACTTTACCGGCGCGCAGCACAAACCCTTTCAGGCGCTGCCAGGTTTGCAGCAGCAGGCTTTTCAGATGCGGGACGTGATACACCGGTAGCTCCATCACAAAAGGTGAGGCCTCGCCGCGCATAATGGTGTGCTTGAGCATCAGGCCGGTGAGGATCGCCATGATGATCCCCAGCACATAAAGCGAGAACACCGCCAGCGCACCCTGTTGACCGAAGAAGGCTGACGCAAACACTGCGAAGATCGCCAGCCGCGCACCGCAGGACATAAAGGGTGCCATCATAATGGTCATCAGGCGCTCACGCGGCGCATCCAGCGTGCGGGCGCCCATTACCGAGGGGACATTGCAGCCGAAGCCGACAATCAGCGGCACAAAAGATTTCCCCGGCAGCCCCAGCGACTGCATCAGGCGATCCATCACAAAGGCGGCGCGCGCCATGTAGCCTGAGTCTTCGAGGAAGGAGAGAAACAGGAACATCATGCCGATTTGCGGCACCAGCGGCAGAACCGTGTTGATACCCCCGCCCAGCCCCTGGGCAAGGAAAATGGTCAGCCAGTCCGGGAAGTGCAGCGTATAACCAACCCACTGAATACCGTGGATGAAAATGGCGACGGAACCGGCGTCAAATATCGGGGCCAGCGCACCGCCGATGTTGATGGCGAGTACAAACATCACGTACATCACCAGCAGGAAGATGGGCAGGCCAAGCAGGCGGTTGAGGATGATCTTATCCATCGCGGCGGTAAAGCGTCCCGGCTCTGCCGTTAAGGTGTTGCTCACCGCATCACAAATGGCGGCGATGGTCTGATAACGGGCATCAGCGATATGCAGGCCGGGATCGTCCATCTCATCTTTGAGACGGGCCAGCGCTTCCGGCAGATGTTGCGCCGCATCGCCCGCATAGCCGCGGCTGTAAATATCCCCTTCCAGCATTTGCAGCGCCAGCCAGCGGCGTTGCTGCTCCGGCATCTGTGTATCCATGGTGTCGGCCAGCATGGCGGCTTCCCGCAACAGGGGACGCGCATAGTGCACCAGACTGATAGCCTGATTTTGCTGGTGGCGGTCAATCGCCAGCTTGAGAGCTTCAATGCCGCGCCCGCGCGTTGATACCAACGGTACGACCGGGCAGCCCAGACGGGCGGATAACGCGTCAATGTCGATGCGGATCTTCTGCTTCTCGGCAATATCGAGCATGTTAAGCGCGACGATGCAGGGAATGCCCAGCTCCAGCAGTTGTAGCGTCAGATAGAGATTACGCTCCAGATTAGAGGCATCCACCACGTTGATCAGCATGTCCGCCTCGCCGCTCAGAATGTAGTGGCAGGCGATCTGCTCATCGAGGGAGGTTTGCGACGAAATAGTGGTCAGGGAATAGGTGCCTGGTAGATCCACCAGCGTTACCGCGTGATCGGTGGTGGAGAACAGGCCTTCTTTGCGCTCCACCGTCACGCCTGCCCAGTTACCGACACGCTGACGCGCGCCCGTTAACTGATTGAATAAAGTTGTCTTGCCGGAATTAGGATTACCAATTAAGCCGAGGGTTAATTTTTTCATAGTCTTGCTGCGCTCTGTGAGTCAGTCGCTTATTAACGGGATACTGCTTCTACTTCTAATAGCGCCAGATCTTTTTTTCGTAATACCAGGCTGACACGACGGGTTTCGATATGCACCGGATCGCCGAAGGGCGCGACGCGCACCACGTTAAATGACGAGCCGGGCAGCATGCCAAGCGAAAGCAGTTTCTGACGGTAAGCCGGGCTAATTTCAGGCGCGAACCCGGTAATTTTCCACGCGCTGTCAGGTGAGAATGCCATAGGACCTACTTTGTTTTGCTAATCAGGGTAGCGTGCCGGGCGACATAATCATTCAGGAGAACGGGAAGGATTAGCCCCGGTGACGGTGACAAAATAATCAACTGATAGAATGGTAATGAGAATGGTTTTTATCATCAATGGATAAAATGTGTGTGAATGTGATATTGGCGATGAATATGCGGGACTTTTGATATAGCTCAAAAACAGGCAGGGAAATGATTTTAAGTAAATGAATATGGAATTAACGCATTGTGTTAATAATGTGAAAAATAGTGATCTATTAAGTTCTATTCATTATTTAACGTAAATTCCCTCTCCCGCAGGAGAGGGCGAAAAAAAGATTAACGTTTTTTACCCATTGCCGCCGCCAGCGCATCCATCATCGCGCTGTTGCCGGAAGGCTGAGCTTCACGACCACGTGGTTTTGCCGCGCCGCGTGCTGCCGGGCGGCTGGCCTGCTCGCGCTGCGGACCGTTGCCGCGACGGGAACTGGTTTCGCCTGGCTGTTCGTCAAGACGCATGGTCAGGGCGATACGCTTACGCGGCAGATCGACTTCCATGACCTTCACTTTGACGATATCGCCGGCTTTCACCACGCTGTGTGGATCGTCGACAAACTTGTTGGACAGCGACGAGATATGCACCAGGCCATCCTGATGCACGCCGATGTCCACAAATGCGCCAAAGTTGGTGACGTTGGTCACCGCGCCTTCAAGGATCATCCCCGGCAGCAGGTCATTCATGGTTTCCACGCCGTCGGCAAAGGTCGCTGTTTTAAATTCCGGGCGCGGATCGCGGCCTGGTTTTTCCAGCTCTTTGATGATGTCGGTCACCGTCGGCACGCCGAAACGCTCATCGGTGAAGTCCGAGGCTTTCAGCTGGCGCAGTTCGTTGCCGTTGCCCATTAGATCGCGTAGCGACTGCTCG
>Ga0256408_1001184_pt1 | contig 14833 bp, 16 predicted proteins | sample PhyAR1_FD_185998 | JGI IMG/M metagenome (GOLD analysis project Ga0256408, IMG submission 185998) | Leaf surface microbial communities from alfalfa plants in UC Gill Tract Community Farm, Albany, California, United States - DLSL A.R1 | ecosystem: Host-associated > Plants > Phyllosphere >...
ATCTTTTTAGTCAGCTATCGTGGCTTCGGGTTACGTTATCCACTCTATGAAGTACCAGTAGTGGGAGCAAAAGCTGCCGGCGTCAAAGCGATGAACTTAAAAGATCAAGACTATGTGGTCAATGGGTTATTAGTGGAATCAGAAGGTGACACACCTATTGTGATTGTAACCCAACGAGGAGCAGTTAAGCGAATGCTCGCTCAAGAATTAACGCAGCTAGGACGTGCCAAGCGAGGTTTAATGGTCTTAAGAGAATTGAAAAAAAATCCACATCGAGTGGCATTCATGTCTGAAGGCAACGCTCAAGACCTATTGATCACAACGCAAAAAGGGAGTCAGCATGTCATCAATGCGCAACAATACGCCATCGGAGATCGTACCTCAAACGGCTCCTTTGCTATCGATGAGCAAACCCAAGGAAGTGTGATGGAAGTCCATGAAATGCATTCTGCCAGGATTGATGAAGAACAAGCTTAAGACGACAACCAACGATCTGTTGTATATAATATCTTAAAACTAGTATCTGTATTAATACAGATACTAGTTTTTTTAATACAGTAGTACTTTTTTCACAATAAACTGTTGTTATTATTCGTTCTCTTCTTCACAAAGTTAAAAGTTGATAACAAGGGGATTATAGCATTTTAACGGTTAGATATTTTGATTATCGTTCAAAAAATAATAAAGAAACGCTTGCATAAATACGGTGATGTGTTATACTTGTCACATAAAGCTGTTACATATTCACAGCAAACTAAGGAGGCAACTTCATGGAACAATGGAAAGGCTTTAAAGGCGACAAGTGGAAGACTTCAGTGGATACTCGTGACTTCATTCAAAACAACTATACCGAGTATAAAGGCGATGACAGCTTCTTAGAACCAATCGCTCCAAGCACAGACAAACTATGGACAAAACTACAAGAACTTTTTGAAATCCAACATGAAAAGAATGGCGTTTATGATATGGACAACGTTACGCCAGCAACCATCACGTCACACGGTCCAGGCTATTTAATTAAAGAAGAAGAAAAAATCGTAGGCTTACAAACAGATGTGCCTCTAAAACAGGCTTTTATGCCGTTTGGCGGAATCAAAATGGCTAACAACTCATTAGTTTCTAACGGATATGAAACTGATGAAGAAATGACTAAAATTTTTACTGAGTATAGAAAAACACATAATCAAGGTGTTTTCGATGCTTATACTGCAGAAATGCGCTTAGCTCGTAAAAATAAAATCATCACTGGCTTACCAGATGCTTATGGTCGTGGCCGGATTATTGGTGATTACCGTCGAGTTGCTCTTTACGGTATCGACTATTTAATGGAACAAAAGAAAAAAGATCATGACAATACAGGAAACAAAGTGATGACCGACGATGTAATTCGCTTAAGAGAAGAAATCTCTGAACAATATCGTGCATTAAATGACTTGAAGAAAATGGCTGCTTCTTATGGCTTTGACATTTCTCGTCCAGCTCAAAATGCACAAGAAGCGATTCAATGGTTATACTTTGGTTACCTAGGCGCAATCAAATCACAAAACGGTGCTGCAATGTCAATTGGTCGTATTTCCGCTTTCTTAGATATCTATATCCAACGCGACTTAGAAAACGGTGCAATCACTGAATTTGAAGCACAAGAATTAATCGATCACTTGATCATGAAATTAAGAATGGTTAAATTTGCTCGTACTCCTGAATACAACCAATTATTCTCTGGTTATCCAATCTGGGCAACTTTATCCATTGCTGGTATGGGCTTAGATGGACGTTCATTAGTAACGAAAAACGATTTCCGTATCTTGCATACCTTAACAAACATGGGACCATCTCCAGAACCAAACTTGACTGTATTGTATTCTTCTCGTTTACCAGAAGGATTCAGAACTTATGCAGCGAAGATCGCTAAACAAAGTTCTTCCATCCAATTTGAAAACGATGATTTATTACGAGCTAACTGGGGTTCAGATGACTGTGCCATCGCTTGTTGTGTGTCTGCAACTGTTATGGGTAAAGATATGCAATTCTTCGGTGCACGGGCTAACCTTGCAAAAGCTGTCCTTTATGCCATCAACGGTGGTGTGGATGAAAAAACAAAAATGCAAGTAGCGCCTAAGTTCCGTCCAATGACTGGCAAAAAATTAGACTTCCATGAATTTATGGAGCGCTACAAAGATATCTTAGACTGGTTAGCCGAGTTGTATGTAAATACATTAAATATCATTCATTACATGCACGATAAATACGCTTATGAAGCTCCACAATTAGCGTTGATGGACAGTGACTTGAAACGTACGTTTGCTACCGGTATCGCCGGAATTTCCCATGCAACTGATAGTATCATGGCAATTAAACACGGTGAAGTAGAAGTTATTCGTGACGAAGATGGCATGGCCATTGATTATGTACCTACTAAAGAATTCCCAACTTATGGAAATGATAATGAAGAAGCGGATGCAATGGCAAACTGGATTCTTGATTACTTTATGACTCAAATCAAACGTCAACACACTTACCGTGACTCTCGCCCAACCACTTCATTGTTGACGATTACTTCAAACGTTGTATACGGTAAAGCAACTGGTAATACACCAGACGGACGTCGTGCCGGCAAACCATTAGCACCAGGTGCCAACCCAAGTTACCAAGACGGCAAATTCTTAGGTGAAAAGAACGGATTATTAGCTTCTCTTAATTCTACGGCTCGTTTAGAATATACAGTTGCCTTAGATGGGATTTCAAATACTCAAACGATTAATCCAAATGGCTTAGGAAAAGATGACAATACACGAATTAACAACTTACGTAATGTCTTAGATGGCTACTTTGATAAAGGTGGTTATCACTTAAACGTTAATGTGTTTACGAACGAATTATTGTTAGATGCACAAGCACATCCTGAAAAATATCCGAACTTAACGATTCGTGTTTCTGGATATGCGGTGAAGTTCCGTGATTTAACGCCTGAACAACAAGCAGATGTTATCTCAAGAACTTCACATAACAAACTGTAATTACTAACGTAGTAGAAAAAAGTCATTAATAAACGTGTCTGGGACAGAAGTAACCAGCTCCAAGAAACGAGTTGATCAATGTTTATGACTTTTGTGGTCAAAGCTTGATCGCTTGAGACGGAACTAGTAGAACTTCTGTCCCAATTTAAAAAAGGAGAGACAATTACCAAACTCCTTAACTTGAAAGAAGAGGAATTCATTATGACAAATCCTGTTATAGGTCGCATCCATTCTACAGAAAATTTTGGTACGGTCGATGGTCCGGGCGTCCGTTTTATTGTGTTTGCTCAAGGATGTCGGATGCGCTGTCAATTTTGTCATAATCCGGATACCTGGAAAATCGGTTCCGGTGGCCGCGAAGTGACAGCTGATGAAGTACTTGAAGAAGCTTTAAAATATCGTTCTTATTGGGGAGAAAAAGGCGGCATTACCGTCAGTGGTGGGGAACCACTACTACAATTAGATTTTTTATTGGATCTTTTTAAAAAAGCCAAGGCTTTGGGGATTCATACCACAATTGATACTTGCGGCAAGCCGTTTACAAAAGAAGAACCGTTTTTCAGCCAATTCAACGAATTAATGAATTATACTGATCTGTTGTTATTTGATATCAAACACATTGATAACCAACAACATAAACGACTTACCTCTTTAGGGAATGAAAATATTTTAGAGATGGCTCAGTACTTATCAGATATTAATAAGCCTGTCTGGATCCGCCACGTGCTAGTTCCTCAGCGCAGCGATTACGATGAATATTTAATCCGCTTAGACGCTTTTATCAAGACTTTGCACAACGTGGATAAAGTCGAAGTGTTACCATACCATACGATGGGCAAATATAAATGGGATGAGTTAGGCCTTAAGTATCCGTTGGAGGGTATTCAGCCGCCGAGCGATGAGCGCGTAAAAAACGCTAAGGAATTGCTTCATGTAGATGTTTACAAAGGTTATCTGGATCGCTAAAAATAAAAATTAGAAAAGAACAGCATTTATTGTTGTTTCTTTTTTATTTTTTGTTATCATTATTAATGAATTCAATATGAGGAGTGTGTAGAATGTCAAAAATTTTAGTTTTTGGACACCAAAACCCTGATACTGACGCTATCGGTGCAGCTATCAGCTTTGCTTATTTACAAAAAGAACTAGGAAAAGAAACAGAAGCCGTTGCATTAGGCAAACCAAGCGAAGAAACACAATATGCATTGGACTACTTCCAAGTGCCGGCTCCACGAGTTGTTACTAGTGCAGGAGCTGAAACAAAAGAAGTCATGCTAGTCGATCACAATGAGTTTCAACAAAGTATTTCTGACATTGCTGAGGTAACGATTTTAGCAGTTGTTGATCATCATCGAATTGCCAACCTCGAAACAGCTGATCCATTATATTATCGAGCAGAGCCAGTCGGTTGCACAAGTACGATTTTATATAAAATGTATCAAGAAAATAACGTGACCATCCCTAAACCAATTGCAGGCATGATGGTCTCTGCGATTATTTCTGATACGTTGTTATTTAAGTCACCTACCTGTACTGAAGAAGATGTAGCGGCTGCCAAAGAACTAGCGAAAATTGCTGCCGTTGATTTAGAAAGCTACGGCTTAGAAATGCTAAAAGCAGGAACTAATTTAAGCGATAAATCAGCTGAAACGCTTTTAGACCTGGATGCGAAAAGCTTCCCGATGGGAGATAAAACAGTGCGTATTGCACAAGTAAATACTGTTGATTTGAACGAAGTTTTAGCTCGTCAGGCAGAATTAGAGCAGGCGATGGCTGCTGCAAATGCTGCCAATCATTACGACTTATTTGTCTTAATCGTTACTGATATTTTGGAAAGTAATTCAGAGCTATTAGCTATCGGTGGAATTACGGACAAGGTAGAAGCTGCTTTTAACGTAGCCTTGAACAATAATCGAGCCTTCTTAGAAGGTGTCGTTTCCCGTAAAAAGCAAGTTGTTCCTCAATTAACAGAAGTTTTGGCTTAAGCAAAAGGCAGCATCAGAGATAATTACACAAAATACTCTCCTGCTATTTTGCTTAGTTTTAAGAAGTGGGGCAGTAGCTAGTAGCTATTGCTCCCGTTTTTTACTTTCGAAAGAAATGAGGTGTAGTTATGGCAAAAATTACCTATTTTTATGCTGAAGACAACAAGCAGTCATCCGCTGCATTTCTACAACTGCCACTTTTTCATCGCCTTGTGGAGTTTTTCTTAAAGCATGAAGGACAACGGATTATATTGCGTAAGCTTAAAGCTGCTTTCCCAGAAGCGGACAGCTTAGATCAGCTAGTTGAAAACTTAGTTTCAGCTAAGCTATTGATACGCAACGATCGAAACTACCAACTGGCTTTTCCCATTTATACAGAAGAACAAGTATTATTACTACCAAAAGTAAGAACAAGTGATTTGGCATCGCTGAAGCTGATAGCCAATGCAAAAGGCAGCTTATTCCTTGGTGAAATTCTCTGGTATTATTTTTTTGAAAAGACACCTACTTATTTTTTTGGCCTTACAGCTGATGCTGCTAATCATTATCCTTGCTATGAAAGACAAGAGTTCGCTAATGACGACTTAAGTTTTGTTTCGATATCTAAAAAAGGGCAGGAGCCACTAACACTCCCAAATTATTTTAATCAACTGACAAGAAATGATCAGAATCCGATTTTTACCAACTTGTTGGAACACATTGGGGATGTAAATCCATCGTATTTTATGCAGCAAGCTAAGCGAATTATTAAGCAAGCACAAAAACATAGAAGCGTGAGTCAAAAACCCAATATTTTTTTAGAAAGTTTATTGACAACTGGAATTGTTAAAGTGATTGACGGTAGCTTGTGTATGAATGTTCCCAATGAAAGGAGAGCAGAAGTACAATTGTGGAGGAGTGCTTTTGAAGAGACCATGGCGTCTATCTTTCACTTCGAAAAGCAGCAGCAATTGAACCAACATCAGCAAATTCTTTTTCGGACGCAGTTATTTGCTGAGCTAATGACAGCTAGCGAGCAAGAAACATTCGCTTATATTTTATTTGGTTAACCATATTTTCATTATGTAAACTAAAAATATAGTTAACCTCCATACGAGGAGGCTAGGAATTGCGTTTTTTTACTTTCTTCGTCCAGAACCCACCGGAAATAAATTTAGGCTCATAAGAAATAATAAAAGCACGTGGTTCTTGTTCGTTAATCAATTTATATAACATACGTTCATTTTTTCGAGGTGATAAAATTTCTAAAACCATTCGTTCACCTTCACGGCCTAATGCAAAACTTTGAGTTACACCGTAACCATTGGACCGCAAAACTTCAGGTAAGTCTATTTGTTCGGTGGTGGATGGTAGAATTGCTGTCACCATAATATAACCAAGAGCTAAGTAGTCTTCAATTTTTATTCCTACACTGATCCCAACCGCATAACCTAATGCATACACGAATAGATTGAGGGGATTATCCAAGCGATTAAGAACCAAGCTAAGCCCTAGCACATAAATGGTAATCTCAGCCATACTAACTAATGGGGCAATCAGTCGATAACCTTTCATTGTCAACATAAAACGAATTGTGTTTAGTGTAATGTAAGCAAAATTAATCACAAAAATCATCAGCAACATTTTAAAATCAATTGTCATCACAAAAACCTTCTTTTTTTTAAATTTCAATAGTTCAGTCCATTATAGTACAGGAAAAATAGACTTTAAAGAGAAAAATTCGTAAAATAGCAGTAAATTTCTCGATAATTACCTAAAAAGAGGGGACAAATTGAATTAGATTGGACTATCAGGATAAACAAATAAAAATTTTTATTCTAGTTAACATAATATACATTATACAAAGTAGTTTTAAACTTCTTTAAACTAATTTTAAATAGCTTCAATTGGTTGTAATCCATTCTTCTGCTCGTGTTCATACCAAAATTCTGTTAAGGTGTCAGGTTCTTTAGCATTTAACTGCTTAATTAATCGTTGCATTTCAGTACGTAAGTGCTTTTTACTAAAATGGTTTTGTTTAAAATCATTAGCAAGCTCCTTATGAGCTTTTGACATACGAGACTTACCGAGTGCAACAACGTACCGAAGAAACAATTCGTCGTCGTCTAAAGCTTCATATACCGTTGCGACACTACTAGCAACTTGCTTATCAATCCATTCTTTTTTCTTTAAAATAGTTGGATATGGGTGTATCTCAGTTAGTCTAATTTTTTCCGCAGAACCTAAAAAGATTTCCCACCATTCACAATTTTTCCACTTATAGCGTTGTTTTTGAGTACCTTTTATTTTAAAACTTAGATAATTCCGCAAAATTCCGCATATATATTCACCAAGCTGGCCACCCTGCGAAATAATTCTACAAGCTTTCATAGCTCTTTCCTTCCGTATTTGCAGTTCTGTTCTTTGCCAAAAGTCAATGTTGTGTTTAATCGCATAATTTTTGGCTTCACGTTCTTCAAGTTTATCATAAAATCTTATCATTACGTCAGATTTACCAAAATAAATGGTTTGACCTAACGTATCTCCAGTTTCAAGTAAGAACTCTTCAAAGTTTCGACCAGTCCGAAACCTACTAACAACACAGCCACTTTTGATTTTATTTTCAATTTGTTTTAAAGTAAAATAACCGACTGTATCGTCAAGCGCTAAATCTAACCGAGTAACATTAATATCGAAGCCTAATAAATAATTAAAAAATGATTGCCAGCTAAATCCTGTTTGTTCAAATGTCAATTCATACTCTCTACATGCTTGGCCACTTAAATCTACAAAAACACCCATTTCAGCAGTGCCTTCATAACAAATTACAATTGATTGCCAGGCAGCACTTTTTTTATAGCCATTTCTACCTTTTTCTTGTTCTATAAAAAGTGTTGAATCCAAACAAAAAACGCCGCAAACTTCTCGCCAATCAGTGACATTCTTGAAAGTACATGAAAACCAGTCAACGGTAGCAATTAGATCGTATTCACTGGGTGTTATAACCCCCCTGTTAGTAACGGGGGTTTCAAAGTTTTTTTCAGACATTTTTTTCTCCTTTAGCGTTATTTTTTACTACTTCTATCCCATTAACGGTAAATTGCGGCATATAACTACGCCCACGACGAAAAACGTGCAAATGTACTCTAAGTTTATCCCCTTTTTTAATACCAGATAGGTCAAACTTATTTGGGATTTTTAAAATAAATAATTGCTTATTGTCAGGCAAACGAAAATGTAATACTTGTGTTTTGGTCTTACGACCAAAGCGACTAAACGTATTAATTACTACTTTGTGTACAATTACATACTCATAGCTAGTAAACAAAAGTAACCCTCCTAAGTATCGGCTCAACTACTTTCGCCGAGGCGTATTCCCTAAGTAGCAAAAATTTCATTTTCACTACTTAGAAAATACGATTAATTAAAATTTGTATTTACTAATATGTTTTTTATTTGATTTTCAAGAACATTTCTTTCTTCAAGCTGCCTATCCAAAGTATCAATAACAGCATAACTATCATAAAGCTCCCTAAGTTCGTCAGTCTGAATAAAATTGTATTTACGGATTTTACTCAATTTATCTTTTTTATCCGGATTAGATATAAAATACTCATACTCAATCGGATTATACCAACGTTGGAATGTCCAACGTCCAGCAAATGTCGAGCACTCAACTACTTCAAAGGTCTGTTCGCGTATCGGTTTCGCCACCCGCGTAAACACTTGACTAGTCGCCAAGATTTTAATCCCCTGCTTCCGCTGTTGAGTAATCGTACGAAGGATAGTAACTGGGAAATTCCGCGTTTGGTTATCAAAATCGTTCTGGATTTCGTCCCACCCAATAACTACCCCTACATACCCATTTTCACGCGCCACTTTTGAGATCACAGGTATTTCAGACAAACTTGATATAGGTAAGTCCTGGTGTATGTACCCAAAATTAGTCGCAATCAATAAATCTTTATATTCTAAACGATATGTTTCCAATTGCTCTACTAAACTCATAGTTTTCCCAGAACCCTGAGCACCACTATATAACCGCAATCCATACTGTTTAAATGGTTTTTGTCCTTTTTTTCGCATATCATTCCAAAATTTCAAATCGCGGAATTTGTACTTCATGAAATTTAGTATTTTCATTCCACAACTCCTTTCTAAAGTTTTTTGAAATTGAGAAATTAACTTTATCGGCAAAAACGCGTCGGGTCTCTAGTAGAGACTCCGCCTGCGTTTTTTAACCGATAAAAGGTATCTTTCGCACAATTGCCATAAAAATATTTTTTAAGAAAACAAAGTTATCTCGAATGATCACTACTGAAATGATCATACCAAGCACTCCAACGTCCACGAACATATTGACATATTTAAAGACCACAGAAAGCCCAGAGATCCAACCCAAATTAATAGTAAAATTAAAGCTTGGAATTAAATTAATAATAAAATTAATCACGCCAAACAATAAATTGAACAACAATTCGAGTATCATTCGACAATCTCTCCCTTCCTGTGGAACCATTTATACATATCAATTAAAAACTCAAGTAAGATAAAACCAGTAATCACCGCTTTAACTAGTGGAGCAAATTCCGCAATCCTAGACATTGGCAAAACGACAGACCCTTTAAACATACCTAGATCAATGGAAATATCCTTTATTTTTTCTTGATTTCCCAATAAACTTTTAAAACTGTCAAGCCAATTAAAAACAAAAGAAAACTTAAGCTTAAATGTCTTACTGGTATCGTCAAACTTAGCCTGCATAAAATCTAGATTATCAGGTACAACCAATTTAATAATTTTATCTAACAGACTGTCTAAAAAATCTAGAATCCGTTCCAGCAAGCTACCAACCGTAGATACAGCAGTATTAAGTAATCCAAAACCGCCGTCAATAGCAGACTTTAAAATCCCCCCGACAGTTTTAATCAACGTAGATAACCACCCGTCTCCACCGCTAGAATCAAAATGGAGACTATCTATAATTCGCTGTAACCGATCATAATCAAATAGCTGACCAATCACCGTGGCATTAAAATCTTTTTTAGCAATCAAATCGAGTAATTTATTAGCCGTATTTAGTGCCCCTAAAAGGTTCCCGCCGATCTCTTTAAAAGTGGTTTTTAACTGGTCAAATTCTTCGATCACTGAGTACCTAAGCTTATAAAATAAATCCGCTAAGAATTCAGTAAATATGCCCGTTGGCTTATTTTTATCAGCCCCTACTGCAAAATAGCAACGGAAAACTTCTAAATGATCGTCAATTTTTTTCTCAAGAAATTTCGCAAAAGACCCTTTAACAACACCGTCTTTATCTACACCAAAGTAAGTGCGAGTTGTATCTTCTAAATGTCTAAATAGCTTTTTTAACATACGTAAAAAATCTCCGTCTTCAGGAACTTCGTCAAAAGATTCAAGATCCCCGACACGAAACCACTCCTTAAACTCGTCTACGCTACCTTTGACGCCCATAAGAGCCGCAATAATACCAGCGTCAGACCAATTAAAACTATTGACTTTCGCGGTTAAATCAGCAAACCTACGGTCTACACTCCCACTAAAAGAATCTAATCGACTATGTGCCCGAGCTGTCTCAGACGCTATATGATTAACAGTTCCACCCAAACTATCAAGGCGAGTATGCGCCCGGTGAATTTCTTTTGATAGATCCGTGTTGCCCTTAGATACGGTTTGAGCCAAACTATCTAACCTTCTGTGTGCTCGAGTAGTCTCACCAGCTATGCCGTTAACTTTTTTATCAAGACTATCTAAACGTTTATGAGCCCGAGTAGTCTCACCAGACACTTTAGACACTGTACCGCTCAAACTATCTAAACGTTTATGAGCCCGAGTAGTCTCACTAGACACTTTAGACACTGTACCGCTCAAACTATCTAAACGAGCATGAGCCCGAGCAGTCTCACCACCTATACCGTTAACCGTACCACCCAAACTATTTAATCGGGCATGAGCACGGTTAGTCTCGGCGCTTATACCGTTAACCGTACCACTTAAACTATCTAAACGTGCATGAGCTCTCCTAGTCTCATTTTTAGTATCGTCAACACGAGCATTAGTAGCCCAAACGCTATTTTTAACTGCTTGTATCAATAAGTTAATATTAATATTAGCACCATTAGGCATACCAGCAGGGGCAAGGTTCCACCCGTCAAATGCGCTATTAATGTAATAAGCATTTAATGGTCCCCCTCTAATTTTCCTAAAAAACTCGTTTCCCCAAGCCGCACTCATAACAATCACCCTAGGAGTAAAAATACTAAATGGCTTTTGATAATCTCCAACAGTTTCGGGAATATCCGTAGTAATTTCCGACCTATCGATAATAGTAGGATCAAGATACCAAGGTATTATCGGCTCAAAATTTTGTGGTATAGTTGGATCACTTGTCTTGGCATTTGTATCTTCTGGCGCCCTAACGCTATCATGGTTAGGTAATATGCCAGTCTCAATATTACTAGGGCTATCGCTATCTGTATCACCAGTGACGCTACTTCCGCTAGGTAAATCGTTACTAGCGTCAGTAATGGCATAAACAGGATAGCAAGGCAAAAGAAAAAAACTAATAATAATACAATCCCTACTCTTTTAAATACCTTCTTTTTATACATACCTATCCCCTTTCGTTAAAAAAAGCCCTAAAAAATTTAGGGCTTAAAATGTCATAAGGAAAAAATAACTATTATTTAATAGCAGATTTCGCAAAACCTTTAATTTTGCGTATTGCCATTGGTAAAATTGCCATGGCTAAACCCGCACCAATCACTAAGCTAGCATTGGAACTTACCAAAGCAGTAAACCCATTAACCATCCAATTAATGGTCTCAGAAAGTTCAACTTTTGGAAATTCTGGTAAAGTCATTTGTTTCTCCCCCTTTATGCGATTATTTTTATAATTTTTGAAACGACGAATCCGCCAAATTTAATAAGCAGGAAAGCCCCTATACCTATCATTAACAGCGAGACCGTCATAGTTCCCAAAGATAATTGATTGTTTTGATACGATTGACCTTTTTCTTGATACGCCACAAGCGTAGTTAAATTCTTATTCATTGTCTTAACTTGAGCCAGAAGCTCACTGTTATCGGTACTTTTTTCTGACAATACCTTTGTTTCGTCAGCTACATTCTTCGCAATACTAAGCATAGATTTCACTAACTCTTCATACCGTTGTGATTCTTCCGCTTCTTTTTTTGCTTGTTCAGCCTTTAACTGCGTATCTTCAGTCTTTTTGTTTTCAATTGCTTCGGCTTCTTTTTTTGATTGAGCTTCCCTTTCTTTAGCCTGACGATTTAACTCATTAATAATCAAAGTGTTCTGTTCGTCTAACCTTTTTAAGATCTGCTCACTAAATTGAGTGTCCATAACCTAGACCGCTGTTACTGATTGGCAATTAAAAACAGTGGAATAACCTTGTTTCCGTGCCTTTAACTCAACATTACAACGTTGTTGTTCTTTGGCGTTAATTACCAAATCATTATTGGCAAAAAATTCTAAACGCTCAAAGGTAGCTGGATCAGCAACCGTTACAATTTTATAAGGGTTTCCTTTTGCGCTTTGCTTATTTTCAACTGACAAAAAAATCAATTCACCTTCATTACTAAACATTGACATTCCCCTTTCTTTATTAATTAAACTCTACTGAGTTACAAGAACAGTATAAACTCTTTTTAATTAATTGTCAATTAAATATAGTTAATTCGTTAAAATTAATGTGCTATACTTTTCAAAAAAGAAAGAAGGTGCAAAAATGAATAAAGAAGAACAACAAAAATTACTTAGAAAAAGAATCATACAATATATAGATAAAAAAAACCTTAGTGTTAACAGATTAGCAGAATTATCGAATGTAAGACAATCAACATTAAATAACATAATAAACAGAGGGACAATACCTAAAATAGATACAATAAAAGCCATATGCGACGGTTTAAATATATCTGTAAAAGATTTTTTTGACTTCCCGCCTTACAATAAAACAATAGAGAACGAAGAAAATACCCCTATTGAGTTAATAGAGCAAATAAAACTACTAAATAATAAGGTAATCAGTTTAGATCAAAAGTTAAAAGAACTAAAAAAATAAAATGGAGATAAGACCCTTGTTCAAACAAAAAAAGGAATTTAAAGAAATGAAAAAGTATATAATCAATTCAGCAACCTATGAAGAAATGGTAGAATTGATCGAAATAATGAGAAAAAGAAAACAACAACTAGACTTAAAAAAAGAAGCAAAAAAAAGAACAAATATGTATGAAAAAATAAAAGACAAGTAGCAATCAATATGCCCTTGTCTTTTTATATTGGTTGAAATCTATAGTAAAGAGGATTGAACAGTTATACATTATGCAAAGTAGAGTTTGCAGTCCAATGTATGACTTTTTTGGGTTTATTGATCCTACAGAATTTGTGCTATGCCCGTATGTTTCAACTAGCATATATAATAACTTTAAATACAACCACTTTAGGTGTTTTTAGAATACTTTCGGATACTTGAAGTTGAAATTTTATGCTATTCTGATTTTCATTTGAAAAATATTTTGTAGCGTAAATTTCTATTTTAAGCAGCAACATAAACTTTATTTTGAGATTTTAGCTAATTGATTAGTATGTTTAAGTCGAGCTTCATAGAGACTTAGATTTACGGTCAATGTTGTTCTTTGGCAACTCCTATAAGAGGCTTTGCAACAAGCTTTTCAGTGGCCAAAAAACTTTTTAATTGTAAACCAATTCAAGCTTGTCTGCATTGTTTATAAAACCAGCATTTTATAAAGTTGTTGATCATCGTACACTGGATTTTCCCATTCTTGGTCATGATACTGTCTCTCAAGCTCTGTTTTTTCGGCCCAAGCACATCTGTCCATTAGCCTATCTATTGCGTTCTGTTCTATAGAACTTTTACTAAAAATCAGACTGAGAATAAAAAGCAATCGTTTGGTTATAAGCTTAATAATGGGCAGCAGCGACTGTTTTGACTTGCAATAGTTGATAATTTCCTCTAGCTGTAGCTACTAACCGTTGGTATAACTTGCACCCAATTCCTTGGCTCTGATAGGCTTTTTTGATACCCATACAATGAATTTCCCCCGCCCCGTATTTGAGCTGGTGTGCTTTAAAGTAATAAAACCGACTGTTTCAGTACCGTCTTTAGCTACCCAACAAGGCAGATCTGTGGCTGCTTCAATATATTCTTTGGTGGCTGACAGTAAGCCAAATCACTCTGGAAAATCGGCAAGCACTACTTGCTACTTTAAAGGTTTGTTATTTTTGTTTTTTGTTTATTGCAGCTTCAACTGTAATTTTCCTATTTTTCATGCTTGTTCCCTCTCCTTAGAGTACTTAAGCAAAAAGGGCACTGATAATGGCAATCGACGGTAAGAGCCATTCTTCGTAGCCTTCTTCACCCGTCATTTCGCAGGCTTTATTTTTAGAAAATAGCGGCTTTAAGGTTTTTTTAAAAAAAAGCCATCCCACAATTGTTCCCAAAATATTCATAAGTAAATCTGACGTATTAGTGACCCGATGAAAAGTGAATAGCTGACTAAATTCAATTAATAACGACAACGCTGCTCCATAAGCAACAGTCGGCAGCAATCGGTGATATTTTTCCCACATCAGCGGCAACATGATACCGATTGGAACAAAAGCAACTAGATTAAATAAATCCGTGATCGACAATCCAGCAGTAAAAGGGATCAAATTACTATTGCCGTGGTACCAATGCCCTGTTTGTTTTTTTAGCCGGTAAAACTCAGTTAAACTAGGAAAACCTTCAACTTTAACAAATAAAAATAGTAGAAAAAATGTAAAAAAATAACAGATTGTCAGCTGTTT
>Ga0256408_1001195_pt1 | contig 14743 bp, 11 predicted proteins | sample PhyAR1_FD_185998 | JGI IMG/M metagenome (GOLD analysis project Ga0256408, IMG submission 185998) | Leaf surface microbial communities from alfalfa plants in UC Gill Tract Community Farm, Albany, California, United States - DLSL A.R1 | ecosystem: Host-associated > Plants > Phyllosphere >...
GGTCGTGGTGCCGATGCATCCTATTGTATTCTAGTCGCCAATCCCAAAAACGAAATGGGCGTTGAGCGTATGAAGATTATGACGGAGACAAATAATGGTTTTGTCTTAAGTGAACGAGACTTAGAACTACGGGGGCCCGGCGAAGTGTTCGGCGCTCGTCAATCAGGCATTCCGCAATTTGCTGTCGGTGATATTGTCACAGACTTTAATGTGTTGGAAGTCGCTCGACAAGAAGCCAGTCATATTTGGAAGATTCCTCAGTGGTGGAGCCTGCCAGAGTACCAAGGCTTAGCAGCAAATATACGACCCGATGAAAAAGAAGCTCAATTTTTCGATTGAGAATAAAAGCTTGAAAGTTGTGGTGTCCAAAAAAACGAGGTCAGCTTATTTTGAAAATATGCTATACTTAACCATGAAATGAAAAATCAGGAGGGAACCTCTTATGAAAATTGCAGTCGATGCAATGGGTGGCGACAATGCCCCAAAAGCGATCGTTGAAGGTGTTATGCTGGCAAAAAAAGATTTTCCGGACATCGAATTTCAATTGTTTGGAAAAGAAGACGAAATCAGAAAATACCTAACGGATGAAACCAATATTCGTATCATTCACACCGATGAAAAAATTGCCAGTGATGATGAACCGGTACGGGCGATTCGCAGAAAAAAAACAGCTTCTATGGTTTTAGCAGCTCAAGCAGTGAAAGATGGCACAGCTGATGCAATCTTTTCTGCTGGCAATACGGGTGCACTATTGGCCGCAGGTCTGTTTATCATTGGCCGGATTAAAAATGTGGAACGTCCAGGGTTGATGTCTACATTGCCAGTTATGGGGCAAGCAGACGCCGGCTTTGACATGTTGGATTTAGGTGCTAATGCAGATAATAAAGCAGAACATCTAGTACAATATGCTGTTTTAGGCTCTTTCTATGCAGAGAAAGTTAGAAAGGTCGAAAAACCGCGGGTTGGTTTGCTGAATAACGGCACAGAAGAAACTAAAGGCAGCGAGCTAACCAAAAAAGCTTTTGAACTTTTATCTGCTGAAACTTCGATTCATTTTATCGGGAACGTTGAAGCCAGAGACTTGTTAAACGGTGCTGCGGATGTTGTGGTAACAGATGGTTTTACCGGAAACGCAGTTTTAAAATCAATTGAAGGCACAGCGCTTAACTTGATGAGTTTATTGAAAAAAGCTATTTTAGCAGAAGGTGTCAAAGGTAAATTAGGTGCTTTGCTATTAAAAGATGCGTTACACGGTCTGAAAGATGAGATGGATTATTCCAAACATGGGGGAGCCGTTTTATTTGGCTTAAAAGCACCGGTAATTAAAACTCACGGAGCAACAGGCCCTGCTGCAGTTCGTTACACTATTTCTCAGATCCATGCTATGTTAGAAACCAACGTAGTATCCCAACTTGTAGCTTATTACGAAGGCAAAGACTAAAAGAAGTACAAGAGAATGCGGATCTTTTCATATAAAAATGAAAAAAGGATAGACAAAACCCTTTTTTCTGAGTACAATGTATCATAGTGTTTCCTTTGAAAGAAGAAAACGCTTTGCAAAAGCAGTGGAGGTGAATACAGTTGACTCGTGAAGATGTACTTCAAAAAGTAGCAGAAATTATCTCAAATCACTTCGATATCGCAGTAGACAAGGTGACAGATCAATTAAACATTAAAGATGATTTGAATGCTGACTCTATCAGCGTTATGGAATTTGTTTTAGAATTAGAAGAGGAATTTGGGACAGAAATTTCTGATGAAGATGCAGAGAAAATTGAAACAGTGGGCGCTGCTGTAGATTATATCATTAATCATTCATAAAGATAAAAGTACAACTAAATCGTAAATAGAATAACTGAATATAAATGATTCAGTAGTATATTTGAAGTTTATAAACGCAGAAGAAAGACGACTAGATCTTTCCACTGCGTTTTTTTGCTTTTAAAAGAATCGTAAGGCTATCAAAGTTTGGTGTTTTTAGAAACGGATCCGAAAAAACCAAAAAAATATTATAAAATCGGCTTGCAATTTGTCAGACAATTATATACAATTATGAGAAATTAGTTAGTATATACTATGTAGAATATTAGATAATCATTTGGTAAAAATAATCAAAGATTTATTATATAATCGCATTTGGAAAATGTTGCGAAAAATGAGGGGTGCGAGATGGAAAAAGGGAACGAACCATTATTAGAAGTATCACATTTACAAACTGGCTTTCGAATTAAAGACGATTATTATAATGCAGTAGATGATGTCTCTTTTTCTTTAGAAAAAAACGAGATTCTGGCGATTGTCGGTGAATCTGGCTGCGGGAAAAGTACATTAGCTACGACCATTATGGGCCTTCATGATGAAAATAAAACAAAAGTGGCGGGCGAAATTCTATATAATGGCCTGAATCTAACCACCTTTAACGAAACTTTGTACAATAAAGTTCGAGGCAATGATATTGGTATGATTTTTCAAGATCCTTTGTCAGCGCTGAATCCATTAATGCGGATTGATGAACAGATCAAAGAGAGTTTGAGCTACCACACGAATATGAATGCGCAACAAAAGCAAGAGCGAGCTATACAACTATTGACTCAAGTTGGGATACCTAATCCGGAACGAGTTGCTAGGCAGTATCCGCATGAATTATCAGGTGGTATGCGCCAACGGGTAATTATCGCCATTGCGATTGCCTGCAAGCCACCGATTTTAATTGCTGATGAGCCGACAACTGCCCTAGATGTAACGATTCAAGCCCAAATATTGGATTTGTTGAAAGACTTGCAAGCAGAAACAGGCAGCGGCATTATACTTATCACACATGATTTAGGTGTGGTTGCTGAAATGGCTGATCGAGTTGCGGTTATGTATGCTGGTCAATTTGTTGAAGTAGCAACTGACGCCGAGTTGTTTGAAAATCCTAAACATCCTTATACTCGCTCACTTTTGCAGTCGATTCCACAAGAGAATTCAGATAGCACGGCTCTTCATGTAATTGAAGGAGTTGTTCCTTCTTTGAGTAAACTGCCAAGACAAGGGTGCCGTTTTGCACCGCGTATTCCTTGGATTCCTATAGACGAACATGAAGAAAATCCAAGTTTACATGAAATAGCGCCAGAACATTATGTGCGCTGTACTTGTTATCAGCATTTTCACTTTAGAGATGGGAAAGAGGAAGCCTAATGACAAAAATTATACAAATTAAAGATTTAAAAGTTCATTATCCTATTCGTAGCGGCTTCTTCAATCGAGTGACCGACCATGTACTAGCAGTCGATGGCGTTGATTTCACGATTGAACAAGGAAAGACCTACGGGCTAGTTGGCGAATCCGGTTCAGGAAAGTCAACAACTGGTAAAGCAATTATCGGTTTGGAAAAGATTACTTCCGGGCAAATCATTTACCAAGGCAAAGACGTAACAAAAGCAAGCAGCCGCAAAGCGATCAAATACAATAAAGATGTACAAATGATTTTTCAAGACTCTATGTCTAGCTTAAATCCCAAAAAACGAGTGCTGGACATCATTGCAGAACCAATTCGCAACTTTGAACGTTTAAGCGATCAAGAAGAAAAGCAAAAGGTAAAGGGACTTTTAGATATCGTTGGGATGCCAGAAGATGCGCTTTATAAATATCCCCATGAATTTTCTGGCGGACAACGTCAACGTCTAGGCGTTGCGCGAGCCGTTGCCACTAATCCTAAGTTGATTATTGCCGATGAGCCTGTTTCAGCGCTGGATTTATCCGTTCAAGCACAAGTTTTGAACTTTATGAAAAACATTCAGCAAGAATATGGGTTAAGTTATCTGTTTATCTCACATGATTTAGGTGTTGTTAAACATATGTGTGATAATATCGCCGTTATGTACAAAGGTCGTTTCGTCGAAATTGGAACGCGCAATGATATTTACAACGATCCTAGACACATTTATACAAAACGCTTATTATCAGCAATTCCTAAAATTGATGTCGCAAACCGTGAAGGTCACAAAGCACATCGCAGAATAGTAGAACAAGAATATCGGGAACATTATCATAAATTTTATGATGAAACCGGGCGGGTTTACGATTTGCGTACCATTACCGAAACCCATCAAGTTGCCTTAAAAAAGGGGGATGCTGAATAATGTGGAAAACAATACTGCGTCGTGTACTTTTGATGATACCGCAAGTAATTATTTTAAGTGTACTTATTTTTCTTTTAGCGAAGATGATGCCGGGAGATCCTTTTGCCGGATTAATCAACCCGAACCAAGATCCAAAAGTAATCGAAACGTTAAGAGAAGCCGCCGGATTAAATGATCCGTGGTATGAACAGTATTTCCGTTGGATTGGCAATGCTTCGCAGGGGGATTTTGGTCAAAGCTTTATGTTTAAATTACCCGTTGCAACACTAATTGCCGGACGAGTGGGGAATACAATTGCGTTAGCTTTAGTTTCAGTTATTATCACTTATTTAATTGCCATTCCCTTTGGATTACTGGCTGGACGTTACCAAAATTCATGGTTTGACAAGATGGTGATCGTTTATAATTTCTTCAGTTTTGCTGTTCCATTGTTTATTTTTGCCTTAATTATGCTGTTTGCGTTCGGCTATCGTTTGGATTGGTTTCCAACTAGCGGCACGGTGACGGTTGGTTTAGACAAAGGCAGTCTTCCTTATTATTTTGATAAGTTTAAACATTTGATTTTACCGGGCCTCACGCAAGCGTTACTGGGAACAGCCGTAACTATTCAGTATTTACGGAGTGAAGTAATTGACGTGAAAAATATGGATTTTGTACGTACGGCACGTTCAAAGGGCGTACCGACCAATAAGATTTTTAATCGACATATTTTTAGAAATGCATCTTTACCAATTGCTTCCCAGCTGGGTTATGAAATTACCGCATTAATTGCCGGTTCAGTAGTAATTGAGAAAATTTTTGCGTTCCCGGGAGTTGGAAAGCTGTTTATAGACAGTATTATTCAGCGAGACTATTCTGTGATTAATGCCTTAGTGTTAATCCTTGGTTTAGCAACACTTATCGGAACCTTAATATCCGATATTGTTATGAGTATTGTAGACCCACGGATCAGAATTCAGTAAAGAAGATACACTAAGAAAGGGTGATGAGGGAATGACAGAAAAAACAAAAGATACTATAACTTTACAAGAAAGTATTCCTCCTATGGGTTTTCGTATGATTGCTCGTGAGTTTGTTAAAGAAAAAATGGCTATTTTTTCCCTTGTAGTGCTGGCGATTATTTTGTTAAGTGTATTTATCGGCTCGTTCTTTATTGATCAAAGTCAAGTAATGCACGTTAGTATTTTGGATAAATACGCGGAACCAGGCACCGTCACAGTGGATGGTAATCAATTTTTATTAGGCGCTGATGAAGGTGGTCGTGACATTTTTGGTCAATTGATTATTGGTGCACGTAATTCAATTTTAATCGGTTTTGCCATCACTATCATTACATCCGTCATTGGGGTAGGTTTGGGGATTATTTCTGGCTACTATGGCGGGCTCATCGATAATATTATTATGCGTATTGTTGACTTTATTATGATACTACCTATTATGCTAATTATCATTGTTTTTGTTTCCGTAATTCGTGAATACAATATCTGGGCCTTTATTTGGATTATGAGTGCCTTTTATTGGGTAGCAAAAGCTCGGTTATTTAGGAGTAAAACGCTATCCGAAGCTCGACGGGATTATGTGAGCGCATCTAAAACAATGGGTAGTAGCGACTTTAAAATTATGTTTCGAGAAATCATGCCTAACTTAAGTTCTTTAATTATCACTAACTTGACGATCAATTTTGCCGCAAATATCGGGATTGAAACAACTTTAACATTCTTAGGCTTTGGCTTGCCGCAAAGTGTTCCTAGTTTGGGGACTTTGATCGGTTATGCTAGCAGCGGCGATGTTTTAGTGAATCGTCAATGGGTTTGGTTACCTGCATCAATACTTATTTTAGTGTTGATGTTAAGTATAAATTATGTTGGACAAGCGCTGAAACGTTCAGCAGATGCCCGGCAGCGATTAGGTTAACAACAAAAAATAAAGGAGGAAAAGAGATGAACAAAAAACGTATTTTGGGTATAGTTACGTTAGCCTCAGTACTAGTTATGGGATTGGCAGCCTGCGGCAACAGTAAAAAGAGCGAAAAAAATAAAGCGACGAAAACAGAAGATATTTCTAAAATGCCGCTTGTTGTAAAAAATGACAAAAAAGCAATTGATGGTGGGACTTTGGATGTGGCGGTTGTAATGGACACACAGTTCCAAGGCTTATTCCAACAAGAGTTTTATCAGGATAATTATGATGCGCAATTTATGTTGCCATCTGTTCAATCATTATTTAACAATGATAAAGACTTTAAAATTGTTGACGGCGGTCCAGCGGACATGAAGTTAAATGAAAATGATAATACCGCAACGATAACTTTACGTGATAATTTGAAATGGTCTGATGGAAAAGATGTTACCGCTGATGATGTCATTTTTTCTTACGAAGTAATCGGTCATAAAGACTATACAGGAATTCGTTATGATGATAACTTTACTAACATTGTTGGTATGGAAGAATACCATGATGGCAAGGCAAGTACTATTTCAGGCATTGAGAAAGTGAATGATAAAAAAGTTAAAATTTCTTACAAAAAAGTTCATCCAGGCATGCTGCAAGCCGGTGGCGGTGTTTGGGGCTCTGCTTTACCGAAACATGCATTTGAAGGGATTGCCGTTAAAGACATGGAATCCAGTGATGCTGTTCGTAAAAACCCAGTGACTATAGGCCCTTACTACATGAGTCATATCGTTACAGGTGAATCAGTAGAATATTTACCTAATGAGTACTACTACGAAGGCAAACCCAAACTAGACAAGTTGGTGTTTAAATCAGTTCCTTCCGCAAGTATTGTAGAAGCTATGAAAGCAAAACAATATGATTTCGTCTTATCTATGCCAACAGATACTTATTCAACCTATAAAGATACAGAAGGCTATCAAATTTTAGGCCGTCAAGAGCTAGCGTACACATATATCGGCTTTAAAATGGGAACCTTCGACAAAGAAACCGGAACAGTAAAATACAATCCACAAGCAAAAATGGCAGATAAAAGCCTACGCCAAGCCATGGGCTATGCTGTTGATAATGATGCAGTAGGTCAAAAATTCTATAATGGCTTACGTTCTGGTGCAACTACGTTAATCCCGCCAGTATTCAAGAGCTTCCATAATAAAGATGCTAAAGGGTATACCATTGATTTAGACAAAGCGAAAAAATTATTAGATGACGCAGGGTATAAAGACGTAGACGGCGATGGTATTCGTGAAGATAAAGAAGGCAAACCATTGGAAATTAAATTTGCTTCAATGGCAGGTGGCGAAACAGCGCAACCATTAGCCGATTACTATGTACAACAATGGAAAGAAATCGGATTAAACGTTACGTATACAACCGGCCGATTGCTTGATTTCCAAGCCTTTTATGACAAATTGAAAAATGATGACCCAGAAGTAGATGTTTACCAAGGTGCATGGGGCACTGGTTCTGATCCGTCACCAAGCGGTTTGTACGGTGCGAAAGCAGCCTTTAACTACACGCGCTTTGAATCTGAAGAAAATACAAAATTATTAAATGCAATTGATTCAAAAGATTCATTTGATGAAGAAAAACGTAAAAAAGCCTTTTACGATTGGCAAGAATATGCGATTGACGAAGCCTTTGTTATCCCGACCCTTTACAGAAATCAAGTATTACCAGTCAACAATCGGGTAACTGACTTTAGCTGGGAAGTTGATACAAAAGACTATCCGTGGGCTACAGTGGGTGTAACGGCTGAATCACGTGAATAAAAAATAATTTCTAACAAACAAAAAGCACGAGAACATTTCTTGTGCTTTTTCGTTGCATAATTAGACGCTAGTAGAAAAAGGTGCTATGCTTAAAAGCGAATAAGTAAATTTAGGTAAGCAGCTCATTAAACTGTACTAGCAGAAAGGAAGTTGGCTATGGAACAAACATTCGTTATCATTAAACCTGATGGTGTACAAAGAAAATTGATCGGTGAAATTATCCAGCGTTTTGAAAGAAAACAACTGAAAATTGTTCAATTAAAAATAGCGACTATGTCACAAGCACAGGCTGAAGAACATTACGCTCATGTAAAGCAGTACGATTTTTTCCCTGATTTAATCCAATACATGACGGCTTCAGAAGTGGTATATATGGTTTTAAAGGGTCCCAACGCCGTTCAAATAGTTAGAACAATGATTGGTGCTACCAATCCGGTAGAAGCAACGCCCGGAACGATTCGTGGCGATTATGGTTTAGCTGGCTTTCAAAATATCATCCATGCTTCTGACTCGGTTGAAGCAGCTGATGTGGAAATAACGCGTTTTTTTAAATAGCGAGCCCGTCGAAGTGTATCGGTTATTTATTAAGGAGCATGAAGAGAAGTATCCAGCTTTAAAAACTAATTTTTAAGAAAGACTCGTATTCCTATGGTGTAAGTACGAGGGATAGGAAGATGCAGAATTTCGATTGGGTGCCAGTAATGATGTCAGATAATGCCAAATGGATGAAAAACAGCGTGCTTACACTTCGTTATAGTTTTTAGGGAAAGTATCACTTTCTAACGCTTGTTTCTTGGTTTCGCTGGTTCAATTAAAAGAGGGTTGGGGCAAAGTCTATGAGACTTTTGTGACCGGCCTTTTTAGCTAAATAAATGAGTATGTGTAATCTATTCCTACCCGTGTTTGCTAAATGTATTTTTGAATGACTAAACAGATCGTCCTTAAAATAGCAGCAACCCGTAAGAGAAAATGAATCTTAAGCGTTTATCAAAATCCATGGGTTTTTCGCGGGAAATCGCTGCTAACCATTTAAAAAATACGAAAAAAAAAGTATAATGAAGTAAGGCGCAAATAAAACTAAAGGAATGTGGAGAATGGACAATCAGTTAACAAATGAATTAAAAGAACGTTACGGCATTGTTTTCCATGATGTCAATTTATTAGAACAAGCGTTTACTCATTCATCCTATGTGAATGAGCATCGGTATTTAAAATTATCAGATAATGAACGTCTGGAGTTTTTAGGGGATGCGGTGCTGGAGCTAATTGTTTCACAGTATCTTTATGAACAATTTCCAGAACTTCCCGAAGGTAAATTAACTAAAATGCGGGCGGCCATTGTCAGAGAAGATAGCTTGTCCAAGTTTGCGAAAGAATGTCATTTTGATCAATATATTTTATTAGGAAAAGGCGAAGAAGCTTCTGGGGGACGTAAACGTCCAGCCTTATTGTGTGACTTATTCGAAGCATTTCTAGGCGCGCTCTATTTAGACCAACGATTTGGCGCAGCCAAGCAGTTTATTGAAAAGGTTATTTTTCCTAAAATCGATGCCGGTGCTTTTTCACATGAGATGGATCATAAAACACATTTACAAGAAGTGCTACAACGTCAAGGTGACGTAACGATTGAATATCGCCTGGTGAAAGAAGAAGGACCCGCTCATGATCGTGTATTTTCAACAGAAGTTTACGTTGACGGCAAATTAATCGGCTTAGGCCAAGGAAAATCGAAGAAGTTAGCTGAACAGGATGCCGCAGAGCGAGCACTAAAAAATATTCCTCAGTAAGTTTGGAAGGAGCAGTATTATTCGTGTATTTAAAACGAATTGAAATCGCAGGGTTTAAATCTTTTGCCGACCGCACTGTGATTGATTTTGAAAATGGTGTTACGGCAGTCGTTGGACCAAACGGTAGTGGAAAAAGCAATATTACGGAAGCAATTCGTTGGGTACTAGGCGAACAATCTGCCAAAAGTTTGCGTGGCGGTAAGATGCCGGATATTATTTTTGCCGGCTCGGAAGGACGTAAACCATTAAACATAGCCGAAGTAACGGTTACTTTGGATAACAACGATCACTATTTAGCCTTGGATTTTAGTGAAATCAGCGTCACTCGACGGCTCAAAAGAACAGGTGAAAGTGATTTTTTCATTAACAAACAAGCTTGTCGTTTAAAAGACATTCAAGATTTGTTTATGGACTCTGGTCTTGGTAAAGAGTCGTTTTCCATCATTTCTCAAGGGAAGGTTGAAGCGATTTTTAACAGCAAGCCAGAAGATCGCCGTGGAATTTTTGAAGAAGCGGCCGGTGTATTGAAATATAAACAACGCAAGAAAAAAGCGGAGCAAAAGCTTTTTGAAACAGAAGATAATTTGAACCGTGTTCAAGACATTATTTATGAGCTGGAAGAACAGCTAACACCTTTGGCAGCGCAAAGTGAAGCTGCTAAGCAATTCTTAAAATTAAAAGCTGAACTAAAAGAAATTGATGTTCATCTAACCGTTTCTGAAATTAAAGCGTCTAAGAACATTTGGGAAGCCAAAACGCATGAACTTGAAGCGATTGCAACTCAATTGGCACAAGCTAGCAAACAAGTTCATCGACTAGAAGATCAACTGATACATTTGCGTAGTAAACGGAACAAATTGGACGAACAGATAGAAAGTCAACAACAACAATTACTACAAATCACAGAAGCGTTGAAACAAACAGAAGGACAAAAAAATGTTTTGATCGAACGATCCAAACATACGTCCCAAACAACAGCTGAATATGAAAGCTCATTAGCTGAAATTAGCGAAAAAATAGCATATTATCGTCAAGAGCTACAAGAGCTGCAAACAGCCTTGGATCAAAAAACGGCTCATAAACAAACATTAAAGCAAGAGTTTCAAGCCGCCTCTAAAGAAGTGGAGAAATACAACAAATCTTCGAAAGAGCTAATGGAAGAACTGCGCAGCCAATATGTGGAAGTCATGCAAGAACAGGCGAATACCACCAATGATTTGAAATATTTAGAACGGCAATATCAACAAGAAACTGCTAAAAACCAGCAATCGTTGGCCAAGCATGAAACCTTGGAAGCAGAAATGGCACAAGCTTTACAGGAAAAAGAGCAGCTGGAACAAACAAAAATAACAGCTGAACAATCATTACAACAGCAGTTAACGGAATATGCCCAGCTGAAAGAACAATTAGTAGCTCAGCAAAGCCAATTGGACTTACGTCAAAAAGAAATGTATCAAGCTATGAACCGACTCCAACAAGCGAAAGCCCGTCAAAAGAGTTTACAGGAAATCCAAGAAAACTATGCTGGCTTTTATCAAGGCGTCAAAGCGGTCCTGAAAAACAAGCGCCAATTAACCGGTATTGTGGGTGCCGTAGCTGAACTAATTGAAGTGCCACAAGAATATACGCTAGCAGTCGAAACGGCTTTAGGCGGTGCTGCTCAGCATATTGTAGTAGCCACGGAAAAAGATGGCCAAGCAGGCATTACGTTTTTGAAACAACAACATAGCGGTCGGGCCACCTTTTTGCCATTAACGACGATAAAGCCACGCTTTATCACTACTAGAGTTCAAGAGAATCTTCAAGGTGCTCCGGGGTTTATAGGTGTAGCCAGTGATTTAGTTGACTATTCTGAAAAAGTCAGCAATGTGATTCAAAATTTGTTAGGTGTAACCATCTTAGCTGCCGATTTAACCAGTGCCAACCAATTGGCAAAATTAGTGAATTATCAATATCGGGTAGTTTCACTAGAAGGCGATGTCATGAATCCTGGTGGTTCTATGACAGGTGGTGCGACTAAGCGCGGGAACCAAGGTAGCTTATTTTCGCAAACCCAAGAATTACAAACGATCACTGAACAGCTGGTTCGTTTGAAACAACAGTTGCAAACAGCAGAAAAAGCAGTCCAAAAATTGACCCATGAAGCTACGGCAACGAATCAAGGGCTAGAAGAATTGCGCTCAATTGGCGAAGTCAGCCGGTTAAAACAACAAGAGCTGCAAAATAAATTAACAAATTTGGAAGCGACCATTACGCGCTTAACTAAAGAAAAACGCCTCTTCGAATATGAATCAAAAGAATTACATCAATTTTTGACTGAATACCAAGCTAGAAAAACAGCGTTGACAGAAAAACAAACAGAATTAACAGCAGAAAAAGAGCGTTTAAATCAAGAATTAGAACAAATTGATCAAGAAGCCAGTCAAATGGAACTTTTCAAAGCGCAAGCGTTGGAGCGCTTAAACAAAATTCAGGCAGATCAAGCAGTAGCGGCTGAACAATTGGCTCACTTAACTAGCCAGCAGCAAGAAAAACAAACCCAATTGGATGAATATTTAGCTAGAGAAACTGCTTTGCAACAGCAGCTGCAACAATTAAGTAGCCATTCTTCTGATCATCAAGTGAGTGAAGAAAGCTTAGCTTTGCAGTTAGAACAATTAACTGTCAAAAAAGCCGAATTACAAACATCCCTTGAAAAAAATCGTCACCAACGGCAACAATTGCAAGAACAAGTTGATCAAATGGACGAACAATTGGCAGAAGAAAATAAGCGGCAACAGCAATTTTTAGCTAGTCAAACGCAAGTAGAAGTGCAAAAAAACCGGGAAGAAATCAAGCTGGATAATTTATTGCAATATTTGCAAGAAGAATACAGTATCACCTTTGAAGCAGCTAGTCAAGAATATGCAGCGGATATTGAAGCCGAACCGGCTAAAATAGAAGTCAAACGTCTGAAAAAAGAAATTGAATGCTTAGGTCCTGTTAATTTAAATGCAATTGAACAGTACGAACAAGTCGATGAACGCTACCAATTCTTAGTGACCCAGCGTGATGATTTGCTAAACGCTAAAGGTCAATTATTTGAAACGATGGATGAGATGGATCAGGAAGTGAAAGAACGATTTAGTGAAGTGTTTGAAGCGATTCGGCAGCAATTTAAAGTTGTCTTTCCTAATATGTTTGGTGGCGGTCGTGCTGAGTTGGTCTTAACCAATCCTGATGACTTACTTAATACCGGAATTGAGATAGAAGCACAGCCTCCGGGCAAAAAACTGCAAAATTTGACCTTACTTTCAGGAGGCGAACGGGCGTTGACGGCCATTGCGTTACTGTTTTCAATTATTCGTGTGCGACCGGTACCGTTTTGTGTGCTGGATGAGGTAGAAGCGGCCTTAGATGATGCTAATGTGGCGCGTTTTGGCCATTATTTAAGCGAGTTTGAAGATAACACTCAATTTATCGTCGTTACTCACCGCAAAGGAACGATGGAAGCGGCGGATGTGTTGTACGGTGTGACTATGCAAGAATCTGGCGTATCAAAAATTGTGTCTGTCCGCTTGGAAGATGTCAAAGAAGGCGGCGCAATTGCCACAGCTTAACGAATTAGAGCCAAGTAGGAGGAGCCTTTGTGATAAAATTAATTGCCATTGATTTGGACGGCACGTTATTGAATAGCCAAAAAGAAATTTCTGAACGAAATCGCCAAGCGTTATTAGCAGCTAAAAATGCTGGTATCAAAGTAGTTATTTGTACTGGTCGACCGTTGGCAGCTATCAATATCTACTTAGAGCAGTTGCAGTTACGTGATGCTGGAGATTACAGTATTACGTTTAACGGCGGATTGGTACAAAAAAACGATACCGGTGAAGTGATTGAAAAAGCATTGATGCCGTTGTCAGACGTTCATGACTTATATCGATTGGCTACGGAATTGAATATCCCTTTAGATATTCTTTCAGACGGTTTGGTACTACAACTGCCGACCTCAAAAGACTATTCGTCCCTTTATAATGTTTTAAACAAACTATTAACGTTTGAATCCTTTGAATTAGCCCAATTAGCCCAAGACCGAATCTATAATAAAGCGGTAATAGCAGTCGAAGAAAATTATTTGAATGAACGAATTAAACAAATTCCTAGCCGTTTTTATGACCGTTTTGAGATCATTAAAACCAGAAATAATTTGCTGGAGTTTATGCCTAAAGGAATTACCAAGGCCTACGGTATCTCGTTGCTGGCTAGAGATTTACACATTCAGCCAGAAGAAGTGATGGCCTTAGGAGATGAAGAAAATGATCTGCCAATGATCCAGTACGCTGGCTTAGGCGTTGCCATGGCCAATGCAATTCCCGCAGTTAAGCAAGTCGCTGATCAAGTAACAGCTACAAACGACCAGGATGGCGTGGCTCAAGCAATTGAAACATATGTATTGAAACCTTTGGAAGGAGGAAACTAGGTGGGCTTTTTCGATAAAATAAAAAAAGCATTTACGGCTGAAAATAAGGAAGAACAGCAGCCGGAAATTAAAGAAGTAGCGGAGACACCAACAACAGAAGAAACTGGAACTTCAGACGAGTCACCGTCAAATGCTCCTGATCAGACCTCAATAACTGCTGAAACGTTGGGAGTAGCTGCTGAAGAATCAACAACAGCCGAACTAGCTGAAACTGTAGGAGTAGCATCCGAACCGCACCTGAAAGAAAGTGAAGTAGGATCAGAATCGGCACCTGTACCAACGGAAATAGAAGATATAAAAACTCAGAAGAAATATGAAAAAGGTTTGACGAAAACCCGGAAAACTTTTTCTCAACGTTTAAATGAGTTATTTGCAAACTTTCGCAGTGTGGATGAAGACTTCTTCGAGGAATTAGAAGAAACGTTAATCGGAGCAGACGTCGGTTTTGAAACTTCCCTTAAAATTACGGATGCTTTACGTCAAGAAGTAAAATTGAGAAATGTCAAAAAAACGGCTGAAGTCCAAAATACGATTATCGAAAAGATGGTTGATTTATACGAAGCAGAAGGCATTAACGAAAATAACGAGCTAAACCTTCAACCAAACAGCTTAACAGTCATGTTGTTTGTTGGGGTTAACGGCGTAGGCAAAACC
>Ga0256408_1001199_pt1 | contig 14711 bp, 16 predicted proteins | sample PhyAR1_FD_185998 | JGI IMG/M metagenome (GOLD analysis project Ga0256408, IMG submission 185998) | Leaf surface microbial communities from alfalfa plants in UC Gill Tract Community Farm, Albany, California, United States - DLSL A.R1 | ecosystem: Host-associated > Plants > Phyllosphere >...
GAGAAATAACCTCGGTTCTTTCATCCGCAGGGCTAACATGGAAAAAATGATGCTCCACTAAATTCCGAATATCTTGGGTATCATCCAGTTCCTGAAGCAATTTCTTAACCGATAACACCCCACATAATTGCTCGCCAGCAACAACAAAAACCTGTGCAGGAATATCGTTACTTTTAAGTTGAGAAAGAAAAACCTTACGAGCTTCTTGCACGCTAAGAATATGAGATAGCATGATGAAATCCGTACTCATATATTGAGCAATAGCATCATCTTCAAACTCATCATTATGATTGTGGATCGCATTTTTTACATGGTAAGACATAGTTTGATTCCCTATAGAATTAAAACCTCATAGGGGCGAACAAGACTAAGATAGGAAAGTAGATCCCTACGTCTTGGGTTTAGCACTATACAACGTATTCAGTAATTTATTGATCTTACTGAAAGTTACCTTGGCAACACCTTGATTCGATGGATGCCTGTATTTCCCTGTGTGGTCTCTCTCGATACCATCAGGGCGATAACTTATGTTTGTATAGGAGCCTCGCCATAACGAGATCGTTATAAAACACGGGAATCCTACACTGCAAAAATAAACCCGTTTTCATAATTCGAATTTGGTTTATTAAATATTTAGAAAAATGTTTAAAGTTAAGTCTGTTTAATTTATCGACTCTTCCATAGTGACCCATCACTCTTTGTTTTTATTCGTTGATGGTATGATTTTTTCGATATCCTCAAATATAGATTCCCATTCAGCATGCTCTATATCCATTAAGCCAAAATAACGCAACATAAAAGCACCTTCAGATGCTAAAAAAGCAATTCTAGCCTGCTTACCTTGCTCTGAGTCGAGATCGAGATTTTCGATACGCTCACGATACCAACGCCGGGTGTTTTCCAGATGTTCTTTGGTTTGCAATAAATTGACCAATAGCCCCGCAGCTTTAGCACTAGAGGCCTGATCGTATTTATGCGTGGCGACCACATGCGCCGCAACGCGATGGGTTGGCGAATCATCCTGATTAGCGACCAGATTAAACACCCGATCGTACGCTTTTCCCCAGCGTTCAAACATGGCATCTATCAACGCATCTTTGTTGCCAAAACAGTACTGCACTCCGCCTTTTGAGATCCCCATCGCCCGCGCCACAGAATCGATAGTCAGAGCCGCAGCGCCAAGGTTCGCAATAATATCTTCTGCTGCATCCAGCACTTTTTCTCTATCGATACTGCGTTGACGCCCCATTTAAGCACCCTCGTTTTAAATACATACGTATGGATTGAAACGATGCATTATCATTCTTAAATTTTGTTAGCTGAATGATTACCGCGATCTGCGGCGCCACAAATTTTAGAGATAAAATAATGAACATACATTACCGCTGGTTGACACTCGCACTTGTATCCAGTGCGTTGTTCTTAATCGTTGTTGATATGACGGTACTTTACACCGCGTTACCTAAACTAACGCTGTCATTGAATGCAAATGCTTCAGAAAAGCTATGGATTATCAATGCGTATCCGCTGGTTGTTGCCGGACTATTGCCCGCCACAGGCATGCTGAGCGATCGCATCGGCCATAAAAAACTCTTTGTCTATGGCCTTCCGGTCTTTGCGGTAGCCTCACTGTGTGCAACATTTTCGCCTAGCGCTGCGATGCTCATTGCCTCCCGCGTATTTTTAGCGGTTGGCGCGGCCATGATGATGCCACCTACACTTTCAATTATCCGCCATACGTTTACTAACCCGAAAGAGCGTGCCTTAGCGATTGGAATTTGGTCTGCCGTCGCCTCCGGCGGCGCGGCTATCGGCCCTGTCATTGGCGGAGCCTTACTCGAATACTTCTGGTGGGGAGCTGTTTTTCTGATTAACGTACCCGTGGTTTTACTGGTTTTACCACTGGCTCAATGGCTGATCCCGAAGTGCGGCGGCACCAATAATCGCTCTTTCGATTACGTGAGCGCGGTGCAGATTATGATCGGTCTGGTCGCCTCGATCTATGCTCTGAAAGAACTGAGCAAACCGGATGTTTCATGGTCGCTGATGTTGATATCCGCTCTCATTGGCATTCTATTTTTGGGGCTGTTTTATAAACGCCAGCGCCGTTTAACCTCACCTATGATTGATTTTTCGCTGTTTAGCAATCGAATGTTTTTCAGCGGCGTTTGCATCGCGTTAGTGGCGATGCTGGCCATGGTCGGCGTTGAACTGGTGCTAAGCCAGCGCCTTCAGTTGGTGGTGGGACTATCGCCGTTACAGGCTGCGCTCTACATCCTGCCTATTCCTCTTGCCTCCGCGCTGGCTGGGCCTTTATCCGGCCTGTTACTGCCGAAGTATGGCGAGCAAAGGATTGTGTTGGGGAGTTTACTGATCACCGGACTTGGCATTATTGGTTTAGCCCTGCGCTATCAGGAAAGTATTATCGAAATCTTTGGCTATCTAATCGCTATTGGCTACGGTATCGGCGGTGCATTTACCGCGTCTTCAACCGCTATTATGTTCAACGCGCCGAATGAAAAATCAGGTATGGCTGCTTCGATTGAAGACGTGGCGTATGAATTAGGCAGCGTACTTGGTATTACGTTGCTGGGCGGAATGATGACGGCCATCTATAGCAACAGCCTGATTCTTCCGGCGGACTTTGAGGACAACATTCAGGCCTATGACAGCATCGACGAAGCATTAAAGCTGGCGGGAAACATGGATATTGAGCAGGCGCAGACCCTGACTCACCTTGCCCACATGGCGTTTGATCAGGCATTTGTTTCCGTTTTGATTTCAGCATCCTTTTTACTATTGCTTAGCGCCGTTACACTCAAGCGCACGCAGTAATCCAATGTTTGGGAGAATGCCATGGCATGGTTAGACAATTTTTTAGTATTGGTTGCCGAGCACCCCATACAGATTTTTGCGCTGCTGTTTGCTATCGCGCTTGGTAAATCAACCGTGGGGATCTCCTCGCTGCTGCCTCCGGCATCATTAATGTTGTTGGCAGCAATCACAATCAGCCAGCCTTCTCTTTCCATTCTACAGATCTGGCTTGCAATAACCTTAGGAGCCACATTAGGTTCGGTGCTGACATTTCACTTTGGTCAACTCATTAACAGGAGAATGCTTTTCCCGCGCTTTTTCTCCCGGTATGAAAGTAAACTCCAGCGTATCAGCGAGCGGCTACAGCATAACAGTGGGCTACTCGTTCTGTTCACCTCGCGTTTTTTGGCGATACTACGCTATATGGTTCCTATGGCTGCGGGAATGCTGACGTTTAGCCGCACTCGGGTTTATTGTGTCACCGCACTTTCAGCCGCCGTTTGGGCGGGTCTGTTTATTGGTATCGTATCGGGTGCTCTCTATTTCGCCTCCCCCATCATTTAGCCTTTAGCGTAAAGGGGTATAGAAACCCGCTCATCAATACATGTATTATAAATGAATATTATATATTGACGATGCAGGGAGATTTAGCGATGCCAGACAGACGAATTCAACGAGAAAAGCTAACGATCAGAAAAATGATCTCGCTTTATCAGCACCGCTGTCCCGATGCTCAGCATGACGACGAGCACTACGCCAACTTATATGCCTATGCGGTCAAACGCCTCGACCGTTGTGTATTTGGTGCCGAAAAACCAGCCTGCAAGCAATGTCCTGTGCACTGTTATCAGCCCGCCAAACGTGAAGAAATGAAGCAGATTATGCGTTGGTCTGGCCCGAGAATGCTGTGGAGACACCCTATCCTTACCGTGCGTCACTTGATTGACGACAAACGCCCTGTCCCCGAATTGCCTGAAAAATATCGTCCTAAAAAGCCTTAAATAATGAACCGCGTGGGCAACAGCTACGCGCGGCTATCTTGCTCGCCAAAGCCAAAATATCGCATTAAATCTATATAGAAAGTATTTACTGTATTTTTACTCGATTTAAATATGGGTTAGCAGAAGTAAAAACTACCATCCTGAAAATATCACGCCGTTTTTTGACTTAAATCAATTATGCATTTGATTTACTTCTTTATCTGTAGACGTTGGATACTAGTTTAACTATAAAGCCAAATGATAATTATTATTGTTCGCTTTAAGGTTAAAGACTATGTTCAGTACAAGGAATACGTGCTTTTTACTTTCAGCTTTATCTCTGTTTGTTTCACACCAGGTTAGCGCGGCATCGGTGCCCCAACAGTCCGGTAGCAGCGTTGACGAAGATCCTATTTATGTCACCACCACCAGCCGTAGCGAAACAACCCTGTGGGACAGCCCTGCAACGATTCAAGTTATCGACAGCGAGCAGCTTGAGCGTTCCACCCGTTTGTCGTTAGCCGATGAGTTACAAGATATTCCCGGCGTTGAAATCACCGATAACGGTTTAGCTGGCCGTAAACAGGTACGCATTCGCGGTGAAGGATCTTCACGCGTGCTGTTGCTGATCGATGGGCAGGAAGTCACCTACCAACGCGCAGGGCAGGATTTTGGCCCTGGTATTTTAATTGATGAATCTTCGCTCGAGCGCATTGAAGTGGTCAAAGGCCCCTACTCAGTGCTTTATGGTTCTCAGGCTATTGGGGGCGTGATCAACTTCATCACCCGCAAAGGCGGCGATAAGCCGGTCAGCGGTTCGGTCAAAGCAGTTTATGATACCGCCACCAACGGCTGGCGTGAGTCTGCCAGCGCATGGGGCAGCATCGGTAATTTAGACTACCGACTCAACGGTAGCTATGCCGATCACGGCGATAGAGACACACCAGATGGCCGTTTACCGCATACCGGATTCAACAATAATAGCCAAGGCCTATGGCTCGGCTACACGCTGGATAAGCATAAGTTTGGCCTTTCACTAGACCGCTATAAGCTCTCCACCCAGACCTATTATGACGATCCGTCTTATCAGGAATTCAGCGTTAAAATACCGAAGCTGGAACGCGAAAAAATTGGGCTATTTTATGACTATGCGGTAGACGGCGACTATTTAAAGAATATTCACCTCGATGCCTACAGCCAAAAGCTTGAGCGTAAATTCGAGAATAAGGTCACGGTTGTCACGCCTACCGGCAGCCCGATGATCGGCGATCTGCGCGTGGCTAACCAAACGCAGTCTGAAGACACACAAAATACGCGCGGGCTCACCCTGCAATCTAACTTCGAGCTGCCCGCGAATAACAATCTGGTGATCGGTGCTCAATATCAAGAAGACCGCGTCAAGCAAACCTCCAACGGCAGTACGCAGTCCAGTAGTTCACACGGCTTCCCTGCCGCCGTGAATTACACGAAAAATACGCTGGCGCACAATCGCTCGGAGCAAACCAACTGGTCAGCCTTTGGGCAAAATGAGTGGCAGTTTGCCGATAATTGGAAATGGACGCTCGGCGCTCGCCAATATTGGTTGAAATCTCAGCTATTGAACGGTGACGAAACGGTTTCTCACTCTTCTCAAGGCACGACCACCACCACGCTCGGTTCACAGTCGGTTAGCGATAGCGCGTTTGTAACTGCCACCAGCCTGCGCTATTCCGGTATCGCCAATACCGAACTTCGTTTGGCCTTCGCTCAGGGTTATGTATTCCCAACCCTGACTCAGCAGTTTATGCAAACATCCGCAGGTGGCGGCGTAACCTATGGCAATCCGGATCTGGACGCCGAGCACTCCAATAACTTCGAGTTTGGGGCGCGCTATAACGGCAACATGTGGTACATCGACGGCGCGATTTACTACTCCGAAGCCAAAGACTATATCGCCTCTATTGCCTGCTCAGGGCAGAAAATCTGTAACGGCAACAGCAACTCATCACGTACCGATTATTACTACTACGATAACGTCGACCGTGCCAAAACCTACGGGATGGAACTCTCCGCCGAATATAACGGCTGGATGATTTCACCATATGTCAGCGGCAACATCATGCGCCGTCAGTTCATCAGCCCAACCATGAAAACATGGGATACCGGCGATCCCAACGTCACTGGACGTTTTGGGGTGAAAAACACGATGTTATTTAATGCGATGAACCTGACCTCCGATCTTTATATTCGCGCAGCCTCCAAAGCCACGGACAGCACCGGTAGCGAAACGGAAAACCACGCCGGTTGGGCAACGCTAAACCTGGCGTTTAACAGTGAATTTGGTGCCGACGATCAGTATCAGGTCAACGTTGAGCTCAATAACCTCACCAACAAACGCTACCAAACCGCGCATGAGTCTATCCCTGCGGCGGGCATTAATGCGGCCGTTGGTTTTGCTTGGAAATTCTGATGATGAAAAAATTGATTATCGGCGCACTGGCGCTGCTGCTCACCAGCGGGGCAATGGCCCAAGAACGTTTAGTGGTCGCTGGCGGTTCGTTGGTAGAACTTCTCTACGCGCTTGGCGCGGGTGACACGCTAGTTGGCGTAGATGAAACCACAGCCTATCCGCCTGAAACTAAAGCGCTTCCGCACATTGGTTATTGGAAACAGCTGAGCGCCGAAGGTATTTTGTCACTGGGGCCGACCACCTTTATTACGTGGCAAGACGCCGAACCCAAGCTGGTGCTTAACCAATTAGCGCAACAAAAAGTGAAGGTGCTGACGCTGCCGCGCACGCCTGCCACCGTGGAACGGATGTACAGAAATATTCATACCTTGGCGACCAGCGTGAATAAAACAGCACAGGGCGATGAGTTAGTCGCTAGCCTCCAGCAACGGCTCGCCGCTGCCGCCCAAAAAAACCAGCAAATCGCTAAGCCCGTGCGCGTGATGTTCTTGCTATCACCGGGCGGCGGCGTGCCGCAAATTGCCGGAACCGAAAGCGTGGCGGGCACTATTTTGTCGTTGGCCGGTGGGCAAAATATCGCGAGCCACGCGGAATATAAAACCTACAGCGGCGAAGCGATTATTGCGGCGAATCCCGACGTTATCGTAGTCACCACGCAAAGCTTGGCTTCTGCGGACGGTAAAAAGCAGCTGGGCAACGTCGCCGGTGTCACCCGCACCGCCGCATGGAAAAATCAGCGCATCGTTGAAATCGATCAGTCGCTTATTTTGGGAATGGGTCCACGCATCGTTGATGCGGTTGAATTCCTCCAGCAGCAGCTTTATCCCAATCCTGCTTAGTTTTTTCATTGATACGACAAGTACTTATAACAAGGAGTAACAACAATGACGCATTCTGAACTGCATGCATTCATGCAAACCCGTCCTGATGGCACGCTGGAGGCCATCGCTGAAAAATTCAATACCACGCTGCTTGAGGTGATCCAGCATTTGCCGGAGCACACCTTAGTGTCTGGCGATAAGTTCGATGCGGTGTGGGATAGCGTGGTGGAATGGGGCAGCGTAACCACGTTGGCACATACCGCCGATGTTATTTTGGAGTTCACCGGAGAGTTACCTACCGGTTTCCACCGCCATGGTTACTTTAACCTGCGCGGCAAAAAAGGCCTTACCGGGCATATTAAAGCTGAAAACTGCCGCCACATCGCGCTGATTGAACGCCAGTTTATGGGTATGGACACCGCCTCTATTTTGTTCCTGAATCAGCAAGGCAGCGCCATGTTTAAAATCTTCTTGGGCCGCGACGAACATCGCAAATTGCTCGCGTCACAGGTCGAAGCTTTCCACGCCTTGGCGTTGCGCCTTAAAGCAGACGCGGTGTAAACGTGGTTGCCGTCAATCATGACGGGATAGCTCAATATCACTGCGTCGCATTGGCGCAGTGACTTATCGATGCGATGGAGATCCTGAGTGATGAATAGCTCACTCTCATCTCCCCAGATGTTCTGGGGACTGACTTTTATCCTGCTGGCCTTGGTGCTGGGTGCCGCAAATCTCGGCGCGATCAGCATGCCGTTTTCCGTGCTGTGGAACAGCGAATTGCAGGACTATTATCTCGATATTTGGCTCAACGTGCGTATGCCACGCGTTTTGCTGGCCGTGTTGGTAGGTGCCGCGCTGGCAACGTCGGGCGTGATCATGCAGGGCTTATTTCGCAACCCGATGGCCGATCCGGGTTTGTTAGGCGTTAGCAGCGGTTCGGCATTGATGGTCGGTATGGCTATCGTTTTTCCGGTCTCGCTGCCTGCGCTGTTTTTAATGTACGAACACATGCTGTTTGCCGTGTTAGGCAGCCTGCTTATCTGCACATTCATCTTTTTCCTCAGCGGTCGCTCCAGCCACGGTGACATGCTGCATCTGCTACTGGCCGGCATCGCGATTAACGCCCTGTGCGGTGCAGCGATTGGGATCCTTAGCTATGTCGGTGACGATCAGCAGCTACGCCAGTTAACGCTGTGGATGATGGGCAGTTTGGGACAGGCGCAATGGCCCACGCTTCTGGTATCCGCTTCGTTGGCACTCCCGGCGATTTTTTTCACCTGGCGTAATGCGGGAACGTTAAACCTGCTACAGCTGGGTGATGAAGAGGCGCACTATCTTGGCGTCAATGTGAAACGTAAACGCCAAATGCTGTTGGTGCTGAGTTCATTAATGGTGGGCGCATCCGTTGCCATCAGCGGTGTGATTGGGTTTGTCGGATTAGTGGTGCCGCATCTGGTACGCATGACGATCGGCTCAGACCATCGCTGGCTAATCCCCTGCTCTGCGCTGTGTGGTGCCTGTTTATTATTGCTGGCAGACACCTTGGCTCGAACCGTGGTTCAGCCCGCAGAAATGCCGGTGGGATTGCTCACCAGCCTGCTGGGTGGCCCCTATTTTTTATGGCTAATCTTTAGATGCCGCCGCGGGCTTTAAATAAGCGCCATGAAACCGGATACAAAGGGCGCGATGCCCTTTGTATTTTACTCATCCTTTTCAGACTGTTTTGAGCGATACCACTTCACACCGATTAATCCCACCAGCAGCGCGACCATCAGCACCACAAAAGCGATGCGTCGTTGATGCTCATGGGCAAACAGACGGAACAGCACCTCGCTGGCGGCATAGCCGAGCGTGACAATAATAAATGCCCAAATCGCCGCGCCAATAATATTCAGCAGCACAAACTTGCGTAGCTTGACGCCCGAAGATCCGATGATAATCGGGCCAATGGTGCGGAAACCGTAGGCAAAACGCATCCCTAGAATGAGCAGCGTCTCATGATCCCGCACTCGCTGTTGGAAACGTTGGATCTTTTTCTGCTGTCGTTTAAAACGCGCCAGGATCTGACGACCAAACCACCGCCCTACCAGATACAGCGTAAAATCCCCCGCCGTTGCCCCCAAGAACGTCATCAACAAAACTAAAGGATAGGACAGGAGATGTTTGTGAGCCGCTGCGCCTGCCAGAAAAGCAATTGTTTCACCCTCAATAATGCTGCCAAGCACCACCGCAACATAGCCGTAATCTGAAATCCACTGGCCTGCATCTGTCATATTTGGGTTCCCCTCACTCATATCCCTCTAATGATACCGCAAAAAAGTCATTCCCTTTGGTTTCAGAAAACTAATGAATGTATTCTCAGAATTTCTCGCAAGGTTAAACGTAGCGCGAACTAGCATGATTTAATTGAGCAGACCGTGATAAAAATTCATAAAATAAGTAAAGCTAGGTAAAAACTAATCGATAAAACACATTTTTTTGATAGGCTATATATAGTTTTATCGAACTATTGATTGGATTTTGCGATTGACCGCCTGCGCATCGTTACACGGAGAATAATCATAATGAAGTCAGAAACTGAAGCATGCCGCGTGAAAACACGGCATAGCGAGTACTCGTTAGCTCTACCTGTTATCGCCTTAGTTGTCCTGACTCTGTGGGGCAATACTCAGAGTTTACCCGCCGTCGCTGGCATTAATATTCTCGCGCTGATCGCTATATTGAGCAGTGCGTTTAGCGTAGTGCGTCACGCTGACGTGCTGGCACACCGTTTAGGTGAACCGTACGGCTCATTAATTCTGAGCCTGTCCGTGGTTATTCTAGAAGTGAGTCTGATTTCTGCGTTGATGGCCACCGGTGATGCTGCTCCGGCGCTGATGCGCGATACGCTTTACTCCATCGTAATGATCGTCACCGGTGGTTTGGTTGGTTTTTCATTGCTGCTCGGTGGTCGTAAATTTGCCACCCAGTTTGTGAATCTGGCCGGTATTAAACAGTATTTAATTACGCTGATCCCGCTGGCGATCATCGTTTTAGTGTTACCAATGACCTTCCCTGGTGGCAACTTCACCACGGGTCAAGCGCTTATGGTGGCAGCCATTTCCGCCGCGATGTACGGCGTGTTCTTGCTGATCCAAACCAAAACGCACCAAAGTCTGTTTGTTTACGAGCATGAAGATGACGGCGATGATCCGAGCGATCCGCATCACGGTAAACCTTCGGCTCATAGCAGCGCATGGCACGCCGGTTGGTTAGTGGTGCATTTGATTGCCGTTATTGCGGTCACCAAGTTCAATGCGAATCCGCTCGAAAGCCTGCTTAGCACGCTGAATGCGCCGCAGCAGTTCACCGGTTTCTTGGTTGCCCTGCTGATTTTATCGCCGGAAGGATTGGGGGCATTGAAAGCCGTATTGGCCAATCAGGTGCAGCGCGCCATGAACCTGTTCTTCGGTTCAGTGCTAGCCACCATCTCATTGACGGTGCCTGCGGTCACGATTATTGCGACCTTGACCGGCCAGCCGCTGATCTTTGCGCTGGATGCACCACAGGTGGTGGTGATGGTCGCCGCATTGATGCTGTGTCAGGTTTCATTTAGCACAGGACGTACTAACGTTCTGAACGGTGCCGCTCACTTGGCTCTGTTTGCGGCTTACCTGATGACGATATTCTTGTAACTGATTCAAACTGAAAAAACGGCGCCATTATCGCGCCGTTTTTTATGACTCGCGAATTTCACCCTGCACGCTTATCCTAATCGCGACAGCATAACTCCCGTCACAATCACCAAACTGGCGGCGATCCTTGCTTTCCCCATCGGCTCTTTCAGCAACCACACCGAAAATATCATGGCGAATAGCACGCTACTTTCACGCAGCGCGGCAACAACGCCGATTGGAGCCTGCGTCAACGCCCAAATCACAATACCGTAGGCCAGCAGTGACATCGTTCCACCGGCTAAACCCACCCGCCAATTGCGTTTAATCTGCCCCCAGGTTCTCCCTCGCTGATGCAGCCATAACAACGGCAGCATAATGATGCCGTTGAGCGTAAACAGCCACAGCGTATAGGTCAGCGGAGCTTCAGCGGCGCGGGCTCCGGCGCCATCTGACAGCGTATAGCCTGCGGTAAACATGGCGGTGATTAAGGCATAGCGCACGGCTTTACCATTCAATTTTCTGCGCCCGCCACCGCGTAGCGCCATTAGCAGCACGCCTGAAACCAACACCAGCGCACCGATAACGCCTAACAGAGGCGGATATTCACGTAAAAAAAACGCGCTGAGCATCATCGCCAACAGCGGCGCACTGCCGCGCGCCAACGGGTAAATTTGACCGAGATCCCCTTGACCATAAGCACGGCTGAGAAACAGACAATAGCCGGTGTGCAGCACCAGAGAGAGTAACAGCCACGGCAGCGATGAGAGATTCGGTAAGCCGACCCACGCTAAGCCGCACAGCGACACCGCGCCGGAGAAAATCGCAATCAGCGCCACGCCAACAAAGCGTTCCTCACCGATTTTAACAAGAGTATTCCAGCTCGCATGCAGCAATGCGGCACACAGCACCGCCAGAAAAACCGGGGTCGTCATACCAACTTCTCACTAAATTAATCGAGATACCAACAGCATAAAGTCTCCACGCTGGATTGTCATAAATACGTCATAGAAGTGTTATGTGTAGGCGATTAAATAAGCAAGGCCACCCGAAGGTGGCCCTGAGAACAAAATTGGATGGGGAAAAGCTTATTGGTATGCGTTTAAGGTGCGCTGGCAAAGCGCCGAGCGAACGCAGTCTTGGCTGTCGAAGCGGATAATACTGACCATCCCATCCTCGGTGAAGCGTTGCAGCGCATCTTCGAGGCCGGATTTCACTCCGCGAGGCAAATCACATTGCGTAATGTCGCCGTTAACCACCACGGTGACGTTTTCTCCCAAACGGGTGAGGAACATTTTCATCTGGCTAGCCGTGACGTTTTGCGCCTCATCGAGGATCACAAAGGCGTTTTCAAAGGTGCGGCCACGCATATAAGCGAAAGGTGCAATTTCCACCTTGCCGATTTCAGGACGTAAGCAGTATTGCAGGAATGAGGCCCCTAAACGTCGAACCAAAACGTCATAGACCGGGCGGAAATACGGTGCAAATTTCTCGGACACATCACCGGGTAAGAACCCGAGATCTTCATCGGCCTGTAATACCGGGCGCGTAACGATAATACGATCGACCTCTTTATGGATCAGAGCCTCGGCCGCTTTCGCTGCGCTGATGAAGGTTTTACCGCAGCCTGCCTCGCCTGTTGCGAAGATTAACTGTTTGGATTCAATTGCAGACAGATAAGCGACCTGCGCTTCCGTTCTGGCCGTGACCGGCGCGTTATCACGTTTTTCCCGCGCCATGCCAATGGTTTCGATACCACCCATCTGAACTAGAGAGGCAGCCTGATCTTCCTCGCGCTGACGTTGACTACGACCATCACGTTTGACCACACGTTTAGCCTCACGACGCGCTCTGATAATAGCTTTCTGTTTTCCCATTTTTGGCACCTTACAGTTGGTTTCAATCGTCATTCCACGTTTCATGAACGAACTGTCACTCGCTTAGCTGAGAACCTCCTCATAGGATAGAGACGTGCTGAATACGAACCCACGCACGAAGCCAATCCCTGCGGCGCGCAGTCGTAACCGATAAAATGTAGACAGAGGAATAGATAAATTTTTCGGGGAAGAAAGCCGTGACGCCCATCTTGCTGCGTCGACTTTTTGGCTGTCAGAGACAACCTGTTGAGTGGTACTGATTTGACATCGTGCTAGCCCAGGTAAGGACTGTTTCATCCGCGCTCCTCACAAACCTGCTGGTTCACTCACCTGCGTTGATGTGAATACTTCCGTCGCCTCATGAAAATATACTGCTTAATAATGACAGTATAATGACAATGTTAATATTTTCACCATTTATTGTTAATAAAGATTTAACTTTACTATTAATTCTCTGACAGCCAGCCAAAAGCGCCATAATTATGTTATAAACGTGGCTAATATTCTCTCTATTACGCGGCTTCATGAAATTAACCACCTACACCGATTTTGGCTTACGCGCACTGATGTACCTGGCCTCAATGCCCTACGGCCAGCGCACCAGCGTGGGCGAAATTGCTACCCACTACGATATTTCGCGTAACCATATGGTCAAAGTGGTCGCGCAATTAGTGGGGTTAGGCTATATCCATGCGGTACGCGGTAAAGGCGGCGGCATCGAACTGGGAAAACCCGCGGCAGAGATTAATATCGGTCAAGTCATCCGTGCATTAGAGAGCAATCTCAGCGGTATTGACTGCAATTCACCCGGCTGCAAACTGATAAAAGTTTGCAAGTTACAGGCCGCGTTAAAAGTGGGTATGGAAGCATTTTTAACGGCAATGGAAGACTTCACGCTGGCCGATCTGGTGAGCAATCGCGGCGAAATTATAGCCATTCTGGGAATACCCGCAGAGTAAAAAGCATCAAGGCGGGAAACTTTTCCCCGCCGTGATAAAGGAACCCTCAGGTCGCCACAAACACCTCGGTGCTATGCCAGCCTTAGGTGATTAGAAGCCTAAACTTCCCAGCAAATCGTCCACCTGCTCTTGGTTCGCCACAATGCCTGGGCCGTTTTGGTTCATCTGCGGGCCATTGAGCAAACCATCGTTGTCACGTTTCGGCTTCGCCGTAACATCTGGAATATTTTCTACCAACACCGCCAGCAGCTCTTTTTCGATCTCTTGTACCACGCCCATCATGCGCTTGATAACTTGCCCCGTCAGGTCTTGGAAATCCTGTGCCATCATAATTTCAAGCAGCTGAGCATGCGTGAACGCCGTGTGCTCTGGCACCGCGGCCAAGTAGCCACGGGTGTCAGAAACCAATTCGCGCGCATCAGAAAGCTCGATAGGATTTTCAAACCACTCATCCCAACGTACTTTTAAATCTGTCGCCTCTTTTTCTAGCGTCGTTTGACGTGGCTGCGCTGCTTCAACACAGTTTAAAGCACGCTCTGCGGCCTGAGCCGTCATCTGCACCACATAATCTAAACGATCGCGGGCGTCTGGAATCGCTTCTGCCGCCTGAGCAATAGCCTGATCCAGCCCAAGCTCTTTTAGGCTGTCGCGTAGCATGCGGGTTAAATGCCCAATCCGAGCAATAATATCGTTGGCCGTGGCCGCATCAGTTGCTGGCATAGGATGTTCGTTCATTGTGACTCCTTAGATCCCCAACTTTTCAAAAATCTTATTCAGCTTTTCTTCTAGCGTTGCTGCCGTAAACGGCTTAACGACGTAGCCGCTGGCACCTGCCTGCGCTGCTGCAATAATGTTTTCTTTTTTCGCTTCCGCGGTCACCATCAATACCGGTAATGTTCCCAGACTGCCGTCGGCGCGAATCGCCTGCAACAGCTGCAGACCATCCATGTTGGGCATATTCCAGTCAGAAACTACAAAATCAAACGCCCCTGCGCGTAGTTTGGTTAACGCGTCCGCGCCATCTTCCGCTTCTTCTACATTGTTAAAACCCAGCTCTTTAAGCAGGTTTCTTACGATGCGGCGCATTGTGGCAAAATCATCGACAACCAAAAAACGCATATTCTTATCCGCCATACTGACTCCTCAAAAGTCCCCTCG
>Ga0256408_1001201_pt1 | contig 14695 bp, 13 predicted proteins | sample PhyAR1_FD_185998 | JGI IMG/M metagenome (GOLD analysis project Ga0256408, IMG submission 185998) | Leaf surface microbial communities from alfalfa plants in UC Gill Tract Community Farm, Albany, California, United States - DLSL A.R1 | ecosystem: Host-associated > Plants > Phyllosphere >...
TCAGCTTCACCCACAGGCCGGTCAGCACAAAGCCAATCACGCCCATCACGGTAAAGACATGCTCCCAGCCCCAGGCGAAGGTCAGCCAGCCGAGCAGCGGAGAGAACAGCGCCAGCGAGAAATATTGAGCGGAGTTAAAAATGGCCGAGGCCGTACCGCGCTCTTTGGTCGGGAACCAGGCCGCCACAATACGGGCGTTGGCCGGGAAAGACGGTGCTTCTGAGAAGCCGAGCATAAAGCGCATAAAGAACATCGACACGCCAGCCCACGCCAGCGGGAAGAGATCGACAAAGCCCTGCAGGAAGGTGAACAGTGACCAGAAGAACAGGCTGTACGTATAAACCTTTTTCGAACCGAACTTGTCCAGCAACCAGCCGCCGGGGATCTGCATCAGCAGGTAGGCCCAGCCGAAGGCGGAGAAGATGTAGCCCATCGACACGGCGCTTAACTGCAGCTCTTTGGCGACTTCCGTTCCGGCAATAGAGAGCGTGGCGCGGTCGGCGTAATTGACTGCGGTAACAATAAAGATAATAAGCAGTATTAAATAGCGGGTAGGAGCCACCTTTTTTGTTTCAACAGTAGTATCCAGCAACATTTTTATTTCCTCTGGTACATCAGCGAAATTATTTTTATTATTTTAAGAAAGAGGTATTCCTGATTATTTCCGTAATGGCAGGCCGATCTGGTTAATTAACCCGAAGCCATGAAATCGTTAATGAGTATAATCAACCTCCCTTTGCCCTGCATTGTTGCATCGCTCAATTATGAAGGCTTAAATGAATATAATATTGAGCATATGCACAACATCCTGGGCGCTGATGCACAGATTTCGCCATTGCCCCCCTTACGCCTGGGCGCATGTCAAAAATGAGTGATCGACATCACATTTTTAATTTCCTGCGCCTGACATTCTTTATTCCACTGAGCAGAGTCTTTATTTCCGATAACAAGAAAATACACGTACTCTTTGACAAATTAATTATCCCCACTCGCTGGAGAATACTGGACAATGGCCGACATCGAAATTCGACAAACGTCACCGGGCGCGTTTTATATTAAGGTGCACGACACCGATAACGTGGCGATTATTGTTAACGATCAGGGGTTAAAAGCCGGAACGCGTTTCCCGGACGGGCTTGAACTGATCGAACATATTCCACAGGGCCATAAAGTGGCGCTGGTCGATATCCCGGCGCAGGGCGAAATTGTGCGTTACGGCGAAGTCATTGGCTATGCCGTACGGGCGATCCCGCGGGGCAGCTGGATTGACGAATCTCTGGTTGCGCTCCCTGAAGCGCCGCCGCTGAATACCCTGCCGTTGGCGACCCGCGTACCGGAGCCAATGCCAGCCCTGGAAGGCTACACCTTTGAAGGCTTCCGCAATCCAGACGGCAGCGTCGGCACTAAAAACCTGCTCGGCATCAGCACCAGCGTCCACTGCGTGGCGGGCGTGGTCGATTTCGTGGTGAAGATTATCGAGCGTGACCTGCTGCCAAAATACCCGAACGTTGACGGTGTGGTGGGTCTGAACCATCTGTACGGCTGCGGCGTGGCGATCAACGCTCCGGCGGCGATTGTGCCGATCCGTACCATTCACAATATCGCGCTAAACCCGAACTTTGGCGGCGAAGTGATGGTGGTGGGCCTCGGTTGCGAAAAACTGGTCCCGGAAAAACTGCTACAGGGCACGGAAGATACGCAGGCCATTCCTGTCGATAGCGCCAGCGTCGTGCGTCTGCAGGATGAGCAGCATGTCGGTTTCCGTTCCATGGTCGATGACATTTTGCAGGTAGCTGAGCGCCATCTGGCGAAGCTGAACCAACGTAAGCGTGAAACCTGCCCGGCCTCTGAGCTGGTAGTAGGCATGCAGTGCGGCGGCAGCGACGCCTTCTCCGGTGTGACCGCGAACCCGGCCGTGGGCTATGCCTCGGACCTGCTGGTGCGCTGCGGCGCCACGGTAATGTTCTCGGAAGTGACCGAAGTGCGTGATGCCATTCACCTGCTCACGCCGCGCGCCATCAACGAAGAGGTGGGCAAACGCCTGCTGGAAGAGATGGCCTGGTACGATAACTATCTCGACATGGGCAAAACCGACCGCAGCGCCAACCCCTCGCCGGGCAACAAGAAAGGCGGCCTGGCGAATGTGGTGGAAAAAGCCCTTGGCTCTATCGCCAAATCGGGCCAGAGCGCCATTGTTGAGGTGCTCTCGCCGGGTCAGCGTCCGACCAAACGCGGCCTGATCTATGCCGCCACGCCAGCCAGCGATTTCGTTTGTGGCACCCAGCAGGTGGCCTCCGGGATCACCGTGCAGGTGTTCACCACCGGGCGCGGTACGCCGTACGGCCTGATGGCAATCCCCGTCATTAAAATGGCGACGCGTACCGAGCTGGCTAACCGTTGGTTTGATCTGATGGATATCAACGCGGGCACCATCGCCACGGGCGAAGAGACGATTGAGGATGTGGGCTGGAAGCTGTTCCACTTTATTCTCGACGTGGCCAGCGGTCGCAAGAAAACCTTCTCGGATCAGTGGGGATTACACAATCAGCTGGCGGTATTTAACCCGGCTCCTGTGACCTGATAGTGCAGTAAACCTCTTTAGCATGGCTCCGGCCATGCTTTTTTTTTGCCTTTCGTTCTTTCGCAAACTTCCTTTCTCTTTCGCTTCTTTCGTTTTTACGATATCAATCACAAAAAAGCATTCCGAAACACTATATCTTCTTTCGAAGAAAACAAACGAAAGGTTTCGGAGGAAGAATGCACATCATTTCGACCAAAGCGATGCTCACGAAGGCTCAGCGAGAAGGTTACGCGGTTCCAGCTTTCAATATTCATAATCTCGAAACGCTGCAGGTTGTTGTCGAGACTTCCGCCGAGCTGCGCTCGCCGCTGATCGTTGCCGGAACGCCTGGCACCTTCAGCTATGCGGGGATCGGCAATATCGTGGCTATCGCGGGCGATCTGGCAAAAACGCATAACCAGCCGCTGGCGATCCATCTCGATCATCACGAAACGTTCGCCGACATCGCCCAAAAAGTGCAGGCAGGCGTGCGCTCGGCAATGATCGACGGATCGCACCTGCCGTTTGCCGATAACGTGGCGCTGGTAAAACGGGTCACCGACTACTGCCATCGCTATGACGTCAGCGTGGAGGCGGAGTTGGGGCGACTTGGCGGTCAGGAAGATGACCTGGTGGTGGATAGCAAAGATACCCTTTACACCCATCCGCAGCAGGCCCGCGAGTTCGTGGCACTGACCGGCATCGACTCCCTTGCCGTCGCCATTGGCACCGCCCACGGCCTCTATACAGCCACGCCAAAACTCGATTTTGAACGTCTGGAAGAGATTCGCAGCCATGTGGACGTTCCGCTGGTGCTGCACGGCGCCTCGGGACTTTCTACCGCCGATATCCGCCGGGCTATTGGTCTTGGTATCTGCAAAGTGAACGTCGCCACCGAGCTGAAAATCGCCTTTTCCGACGCGCTGAAAAGTTATCTTGCGGAGCATCCTGAAGCCAGCGATCCCCGTCACTACATGATCCCCGCCAAAACCGCCATGAAAGAGGTGGTCCGCAAAGTCATTCATGACTGCGGCTGCGAAGGCAAACTCTGACCCCCACAATCCGGAGAAAACGGTGAAAAATATTATTGCCCGCCATAAAGCGGGAGAACATCTCGGTATCTGTTCCGTCTGTTCAGCGCACCCGCTGGTGATCGAAGCCGCCCTGCGCTTTGATCTGGCAAGCGGTAACAGCGTCCTCATTGAAGCCACGTCCAACCAGGTAAATCAGTATGGCGGCTATACCGGCATGAAGCCGGCCGACTTCCGCGATTTTGTTCTGAACATCGCCGAAAAGGTGGGCTTTCCGCAACAGAGGCTAATTTTGGGTGGAGATCATCTGGGGCCGAACTGCTGGCAGAATGAACCCGCAGAGACGGCGATGGAGAAAGCCGTCGAGCTGATTAGGGCTTATGTAGCTGCGGGCTTCAGCAAGATCCATCTTGATGCATCGATGTCATGCGCCGACGATCCCATTCCCCTGGATCCCGTGATAGTAGCCCAGCGTGCGGCGCGGCTGTGCCAGGCAGCGGAAGAGACCGCCAGCAACGCGCAGAAAATGGCGCTGACCTATGTCATTGGCACCGAAGTGCCGGTACCGGGCGGCGAGGCCAGCAGCATTGACACTGTGCATGTCACCCGCGTGGAGGATGCCGCGCGCACCCTCGAAACACATCAGGCCGCATTCCAGGCTCTGGGTCTGGATGAAGCAATGACCCGGGTCATTGCTATCGTAGTGCAGCCCGGCGTTGAGTTCGACCATACCCAAATCATCCACTATCAGCCGCAGGCCGCTGAAGCGTTGTCGGGCTGGATCCGCCAGACGCCGATGGTTTATGAAGCGCACTCTACAGATTATCAGTCCAGACAGGCGTACCGGGCACTGGTGAAGGATCATTTTGCGATCCTGAAGGTCGGCCCAGCCCTCACCTTCGCCCTGCGCGAGGCCATTTTTGCCCTGGCGCAGATGGAGACGGCACTGATCGCCCCGGAAGATCGCAGCCGCGTGCTGGAGGTGATCGACGAGGTAATGCTGAACGAGCCGGATTACTGGAAAAAATACTATCGCCCAACCTGGAGCCAGGCGATGGTGGACATTCACTTTAGCCTGTCGGACCGCATTCGCTACTACTGGCCGCACCCACGGATCCGTCAGAGCGTGGACAAGCTGCTCGCTAACCTGGACAGCCTGACCCTGCCGCTGGGGTTGATCAGCCAGTACATGCCTGTGCAGTTTGAACGCGTCACCGCACAAACCCTTGCCCCAACGCCTCAGGCGCTGGTCATCGACAGAATACAGGACGTTTTACGTGCGTACCGCTACGGCTGCGCGCCTGACGCTACTTAAGACTGGAGGATTCATGAGCAAACTGTTTGTCCGTACCGGCATTGATTTTGCCACTTGCCAGCAGGCGCTGGCTCATATCGGCGAGGAGATGCTGGCGAAGGGGGTCGTCCATCCTACTTATCCTGCCGCACTACTGGAGAGGGAAGCGGTGTTCCCCACCGGTATCGCCCTGGAAAAACATGCCGTGGCGATCCCGCACTGCGAGGCGATTCATGCCAGAGAACCGGCACTTTACCTGATCCGTCCTGACAATCCGGTTCATTTTCATCAGGCTGATGACGATACGGAGATCGCCGTGTCGCTGATTATCGCCCTGATAGTGGAAAACCCTTCAGCGCAACTTACCCTGCTGCGCCGGCTATTTAGTGAGCTGCAAAAACCAACCCTGATGGAGGCGTTGCTTACCGCGCCGGGCCACCAGCTGGAGGCCCTGTTTGCGGAGGCCATCCTGATGACCGAACCCTGTAAGCAGGCCTCGTAACATACTGATAATAAGAAGGAGTACCCTATGAAACGTAAAGTTATCGTGGCCTGTGGAGGTGCCGTTGCCACCTCCACCATGGCTGCCGAAGAGATCAAAGAGCTGTGTGATGCCCACAACATCACCCTGGATCTGGTGCAGTGCCGGGTGACCGAAATTGAAACCTATATGGACGGCGCAGACCTGATCTGCACCACCGCAAAAGTCGACCGTACCTTTGGTGACATTCCGGTGGTCCACGGTATGCCGTTTGTATCGGGCGTCGGCATTGAAGCCCTACAGCAAAAAATCCTGACCATCCTCGAGGGGTAAGATCATGTTTACCGAAATCATGCGGTATATCCTCGATCTGGGGCCGACGGTCATGCTGCCCATCGTCATCATTATCTTCTCGAAGCTGCTGGGGATGAAGTTGGGCGACTGCTTTAAATCCGGTCTGCATATCGGGATTGGCTTTGTCGGGATCGGGCTGGTTATTGGCCTGATGCTCGACTCCATCGGTCCGGCGGCCAAAGCGATGGCGGAGCAGTTCCAGATTAACTTGCACGTGGTGGACGTGGGCTGGCCAGGTTCATCACCTATGACCTGGGCTTCGCAGATTGCGCTGGTGGCGATCCCAGTGGCGATTGGTGTCAACGTGCTCATGCTGGTCACCCGTATGACCCGCGTGGTGAACGTCGATATCTGGAACATCTGGCATATGACCTTTACCGGGGCGATGCTGCATCTGGCTACCGGCTCTTACTGGCTCGGGATCCTCGGCGTGGTGGTCCACGCGGCCTTTGTCTACAAGCTGGGAGATTGGTTTGCCAAAGACACACGCGACTTCTTCGGCCTGGAAGGGATTGCCATCCCGCATGGCTCCTCCGCTTACCTTGGCCCGATTGCGGTGCTGGTCGATACACTCATTGAGAAGACCCCCGGGCTGAAGCGCATCCACTTCAGCGCCGACGATGTGCAGAAACGCTTTGGCCCGTTTGGCGAGCCGGTCACTGTCGGTTTTGTTATGGGGCTGGTTATCGGTTTGCTGGCTGGTTACGACACCAAAGGCGTATTACAACTGGCGGTAAAAACCGCTGCGGTGATGCTCCTGATGCCGCGCGTCATCAAGCCGATCATGGACGGCCTTACGCCGATTGCTAAACATGCGCGTAAGCGTCTGCAGGCGAAATTTGGCGGGCAGGAGTTCTTAATCGGCCTCGACCCGGCGCTGCTGCTGGGCCATACCTCGGTAGTTTCTGCCAGCCTGATCTTTATCCCGCTGACCATCCTGATTGCGGTACTGGTGCCGGGCAACCAGGTCCTGCCGTTTGGCGACCTGGCCACGATCGGCTTCTTCGTGGCGATGGCTGTGGCGGTGCATCAGGGCAACCTGTTCCGCACCCTCATCTCCGGCGTCATCATCATGAGCATCACCCTGTGGATCGCTACCCAGACCATCGGCCTGCATACAAAGCTTGCTGAGAATGCCGGGGCGCTGAAAGCAGGTGGGATGGTGGCCTCTCTGGATCAGGGCGGCTCGCCCATCACCTGGCTGCTGATCCAACTCTTTACCTGGCAAAACGTGGTGGGTTTCCTGGTGATTGGCGTTTTCTACACTACCGGCGTGCTGCTCACCTGGCGTCGCGCCCGCGCCTGTAGCGCAGCAGAAAAACGCGCTGAGGCCCCACAGAGCCAGACGGCTTCTTAATATCCGGGGAGCGCTGCTCCCCTCTTTTTCTGGAGTGAATCATGAAATCAGTGGTAATTCATGCTGAGGGCCAGGTGCGCGTGGAAGAGCGCCCTGTCCCGGACATTCAGGCTGCAGATGACGTGCGCGTGCGCGTGGTCTGCTCGGGATTATGCGGTTCGGATATCCCGCGTATTTTTGCCAAAGCGGCTCACTATTACCCTATCACCCTGGGTCATGAATTCAGCGGCTACGTTGACGTCTGTGGCTCAGGCATCGACGATCTGGAGGCTGGCGATGCAGTCGCGTGCGTTCCGCTACTGCCCTGCTTCTCCTGCCCGGAGTGTAAAAAAGGCTACTTCTCGTTGTGTAAGCAATACCAGTTCGTCGGCTCCCGCAGCGAAGGCGGGAACGCTGAGTACATTGTGGTGAAGCGCGCTAATCTATTCCGTCTGCCTGCGGAGATGGCCATTGAAGACGGCGCCTTTATCGAGCCTATCACCGTCGGGTTGCATGCATTCCACCTTGCCCAGGGCTGTGAGGGCAAAAATGTGATTATCGTGGGGGCGGGCACTATCGGCCTGCTGGCCATGCAATGCGCGTTGGCGTTGGGTGCGGCAAGCGTGACTGCCATTGATATCAATGATGATAAGCTGGCGCTGGCGACCTCGCTAGGGGCAAACCGGGTATTCAACAGTAAAACCCTCAGTGCAGATGAGATGCTGGCGGCCCTTCACGAGACGCGTTTCGATCAGCTGGTGCTGGAGACGGCTGGCACACCGCAAACCGTCGCCCTTGCTATCGATATCGCCGGGCCACGCGCCCAGGTGGTGCTGGTAGGAACCCTGCACCATGACCTGAATTTATCTGCCGCGACCTTTGGCAAGATCCTGCGCAAAGAGCTGACCCTGCAAGGCAGCTGGATGAACTACTCTGCGCCATGGCCAGGTGTTGAGTGGGAGACCGCTGCCCGGTTGCTTTGCGAAAAAAAATTGCGACTGGAGCCACTGATCGCCCTGACCGGCGACAGCGAAAATTTTGCCCATGCCATTCAGGCACTAAATGGATCACCAATGCAGGGTAAAATCCTGCTGCGCCTGGAATAAACTCATGAGCCAGCAACCGGAGCTGGCTCACATTTACTTTCGAACGCTAGCGTTCACCTTTCGCATCCCTTCGATTAAACTGGAGTAAGTTAATTATCAGGCAAAACAAAATGAACTCATTTGAGCGAAGGAACAAAATCGTTGATCTGGTGAATGCTAACGGCAGCGTGTTAGTACTCGACCTTTCGAATTCTTTTGGCATCTCCGAGGTCACTATCCGCGCCGATCTGCGTTTGCTGGAAGAGAAAGGGCTAGTGACGCGTTTTCACGGTGGGGCGGCAAAGCCGGGCAGTAATTTGGGTGAAAATGAAAACCAGGAAGTACTGCTGGAAGATCGCTACAGTCTCGCCAGTGACCCTAAAAAACGTATCGCCCTGGCAGCAGTAACGATGATCGAAGAGGGGATGACGGTAATTTTAGACAGCGGCAGCACCACCATGCTTATCGCTGAAGCGCTGGCAAAGAAGGCTAATATCACGGTGATCACCAACAGCTTACCCGCTGCTTTCGCCTTATCGGACAACAAAGACATCACCCTGGTAGTGTGCGGAGGTACCGTACGCCATAAGACCCACTCCATGCATGGCACCATCGCCGAACGCTCGCTGGCGGGCATTAGCGCCGATCTGATGTTTGTCGGAGCTGACGGGATCGACACTACCAACGGCATCACCACCTTCAACGAAGGGTACTCGATCAGCAGCGTGATGGCGGCGGCTGCGCATAAGGTGATTGCTGTACTGGACGCGAGCAAGTTCAACCGTCGCGGGTTTAACCAGGTGCTGCCGATGGCGGAGATTGACTGTGTGATTACCGACGAAGGGATCGGTGAGAAAGAGCTGAAGAGCCTGAAACAAACGTCAGTTGAGCTCATTGTGGTTTAAATGCGCCCGATGGCGATTCGCTTATCGGGCCTACGTGACGATTTGTAGGCTGGGTAAGCGAAGCCCCACCCAGCAAAAGGCTTACTCCCCTTGCTGCTCCAGGGCGTACTTATACAGCGCATTCTTTTTCACGCCGTGGATCTCTGCCGCCAGCGCAGCCGCTTTTTTCAAGGGCAGTTCGGCCTGCAGCAGCGCCAGGGTACGTAGCGCATCGGCAGGCAGGGCGTCCTCTTCAGCTTTATGCCCTTCGACAATCAGCACCATCTCGCCTTTACGGCGGTTTTCGTCCTCTTTCACCCATGCCAGCAGCTCGCCGACCGGCAGACCGTGGATGGTCTCCCAGGTTTTGGTCAGCTCGCGCGCCAGCACCACGTAACGCGCCTCACCCCAGACGGCGACCATATCTTCCAGACTCTCCAGCAGGCGATGGGTAGATTCGTAGAAAATCAGGGTACGCGGTTCGGCTTCGAGCGCCTTCAGTACGTCGCGACGGCCTTTGGATTTGGCGGGCAAAAAGCCCTCATAGCAGAAACGATCCGACGGCAGGCCCGCCGCGCTCAGTGCGGCAATGGCGGCGCACGGCCCCGGCAACGGCACAACGCGAATCCCCGCTTCACGGCAGGTGCGCACCAGGTGATAGCCCGGGTCGTTGATCAGCGGCGTACCGGCATCGGACACCAGGGCGATGTTCTGTCCCTCTTTCAGTTTGGCCACCAGCATGGCGGCTTTTTGCTGCTCGTTATGATCGTGCAGGGCAAACAGGCGGGCGTTAATCGCAAAATGTTGCAGGAGTAGGCCGGTATGGCGGGTATCTTCAGCCGCAATAAGATCAACGCTTTGCAACACGGTGAGCGCACGTTGGGTAATATCAGATAAATTCCCGATAGGAGTAGGTACAATATAAAGCTGACCCTGAGAATTATCTGCCGTTTCGTGTTGTTTCATTGTTTCATCCGTATTGCCGATTTAATATTGAGCATTGCGTAAAAAATATCACTGGATACAGTATGGTACCCTTAACGTTTCTTCATAATAAAGTCACGCGCAGCCTTCCGCTGGTGCTGGCAGCCCTGATCTTTGCTGGCTGTGGTACGCAGGCGCCCGATCAAAGTGCTGCCCATATGGAGGGTACAGCGCAGGCTGACTCCGGTTTTTATCTGCACCAGATGGAGCAAAGCTCAGATGATACCCGGATCAACTGGCAATTACTCGCCATTCGTGCACTGCTGAAAGAAGGTAAAACCCAGCACGCCGCCGATCTGTTTAACCAGTTGCCGCAGGATCTGAGCGAGACGCAGCGCCGCGAGCAGACACTGCTGGCCGCTGAACTGAAAATTGCGCAGAACGATGTGGCCGGGGCGAAAAAGATCCTCGGAAATATCGACATCAGTACGCTGGATAAAAACCAGCAGGCGCGTTTCTGGCAGGCCGGCATTGCCGCGGAACAGGGACGCCCTTCCCTGACGCTGCTACGGGCGCTGATTGCCCAGGAGCCGCTGCTCGCTGGCGCTGAAAAACAGAAAAATATCGATGCCACCTGGCAGACGCTCTCCGCGATGAATCCCGATCAGGCCAATGCCCTCGTGATCAACGCCGACGAAAATGTCCTGCAGGGCTGGCTGGATCTGCAGCGCGTCTGGTTCGATAACCGCAACGATCCGACCATGCTGAAAGCCGGCATCAAAGACTGGCAGACCCGCTACCCGAATAACCCGGGTGCGACCCTGCTGCCTACTCAGCTGGTCAATGTGCAGAACTTTAAGCCCGCCTCCACCAGCAAAATTGCCCTACTGCTGCCGCTGGGTGGCCAGGCCGCCGTCTTTGGTCGCACTATCCAGCAGGGTTTTGACGCGGCGAGAAATGGCACCGCTGCCGTCACGGGTAATGCGGTTCCCGCTCAGGTCGCCCAGGCGGCCAACGCCGGTGATGTGGTAAGCCCGTCCAGTGCCGAAACCAACGACCTGACCACGGCTCAACCCGTTGCCGTGCAGGAAGGTACGATGCAGAATCCGGTCCAGGCCCCTGAGACCACGGAACCTGTCGCCGCCCCGAATGACTCCGTACAGGATCCGATGCAGGCACCTGCCACTGAGCAAGCGCCTCAGACCACGGCCATCGCCAACCCGGCCGCCGAGGTGAAGGTGTATGACACCAGCACCCAGCCGCTCGACCAGGTGCTGAATCAGGTGCAGCAGGATGGGGCCAGCATCGTCGTAGGTCCGCTGCTGAAAAACAATGTCGAAGAGCTGATGAAGAGCAGAACGCCGTTGAACGTGCTGGCCCTCAACCAGCCGGAGCAGGTGCAGAACCTCCCGAACGTCTGCTACTTCGCCCTGTCGCCAGAAGACGAAGCCCGCGATGCCGCGCGCCATATCCATGAGCAAGGGAAGCAGGCGCCTCTGCTGCTGATCCCACGTAGCCAGCTGGGCGATCGTGTCGCTACCGCCTTTGCCGAGGAGTGGCAACAGTTGGGCGGCGGCATTGTTCTGCAGCAAAAATTTGGCTCCAGCGCTGAACTGCGCGCGGGCGTTAACGGCGGAGCGGGTATTGCGCTGACCGGTAGCCCTGTCACGTCCAGCCTGCCGCAGCAGCAGGGCGTGACGATTGGCGGCCTGACTATCCCGGCACCGCCTACGGACGCGCAGATCAGCGGCGGCGGCAACGTCGATGCGGCTTACATCATCGCCACCCCCGAAGAGATCGGTTTTATCAAACCGATGATCGCTATGCGTAACGGCAGTCAGGCTGGCGTGTCGCTGTATGCCAGCTCGCGCAGCGCGCAGGGCACCGCTGGCCCGGACTTCCGTCTCGAGATGGAAGGCCTTCAGTACAGCGAAATTCCGATGCTGGCAGGCGCTAACCCGGCGCTGATGCAGCAGGCGTTGAGCAGCGTACGTAACGACTACTCGCTGGCGCGTCTGTACGCGATGGGCGTGGATGCCTGGGCGCTGGCGAACCACTTCACCCAGATGCGCCAGGTGCCAGGCTTTGAACTTAACGGCAACACTGGCGATCTCACCGCCACTCAGGACTGCGTGATTAACAGGAAGTTATCATGGCTCAAATACCAGCAAGGACAGATCGTTCCGGCCAGCTAACCCGTAAACAGACCGGCGACGCGCGCGAGTCAGAGGCGCGTCGCTGGCTTGAGCGCAAAGGACTGCGCTTTATCGCCGCGAACGTTCGCGCGCGCGGCGGGGAAATTGACCTTATTATGCAGGACGGCCCGACCATCGTGTTCATCGAGGTGCGCTACCGCCAGTCTTCTCATTATGGTGGGGCCGCCGCCAGCGTGACCCGGGCGAAGCAGCAAAAATTATTACTCACCGCCCAGTTGTGGCTTGCCCGGCATAATGGCAGCTTTGATACTGTGGATTGCCGGTTCGATGTGGTAGCCTTCACCGGAAACGCCATCGAATGGTTCAAAAACGCCTTCGGCGCAGACGCGTAAATCAGATCGTTAAGGGATACCGTGCTCGAAAGAATTAAGGTTTGCTTCACCGAAAGCATTCAGACTCAGATCGCAGCGGCAGAAGCGCTGCCGGACGCCATCTCCCGTGCGGCGATGACGCTGGTCCAGTCCCTGCTTAACGGCAACAAAATCCTCTGTTGTGGCAACGGCACCTCGGCCGCCAACGCACAGCATTTTGCTGCCAGTATGATTAATCGTTTTGAGACAGAGCGTCCTAGCTTACCTGCCATTGCACTTAATACCGATAACGTGGTCTTAACAGCGATTGCTAACGATCGTCTCCATGATGAGATCTATGCCAAACAGGTGCGTGCGTTAGGACACGCCGGTGATGTGCTGCTGGCTATCTCTACGCGCGGCAACAGCCGCGACATCGTCAAAGCCGTTGAAGCCGCCGTCACGCGCGACATGACCATCGTCGCACTGACCGGTTACGATGGCGGCGAGCTGGCGGGGCTGTTAGGTCCTCATGATGTTGAGATCCGTATTCCTTCTCACCGCAGCGCCCGCATCCAGGAGATGCACATGCTGACGGTGAACTGTTTATGCGATCTGATCGATAACACGCTTTTCCCTCACCAGGATGATTAAGGAGTATACATGAAGGCACTTTCGCCCCTCGCAGTCCTTATTTCTGCGCTGCTGCTTCAGGGATGTGTGGCTGCAGCGGTAGTGGGTACCGCGGCAGTGGGCACCAAAGCCGCGACTGACCCGCGTTCCGTGGGCACACAGGTAGATGACGGCACCCTGGAACTGCGCGTGAACAGCGCACTGTCCAAAGACCAACAAATTAAGAAAGAAGCGCGCATCAACGTTACGGCTTACCAGGGCAAAGTCTTGCTGGCAGGCCAGGCGCCAAATACCGAGCTTGCCGCCCGTGCGAAGCAGATCGCGATGGGTGTAGAGGGCGCCACTGAGGTGTTTAATGAAGTGCGCCAGGGTCAGCCGATTGGCCTGGGTGAGGCCTCAAACGATACCTGGATCACCACGAAAGTGCGCTCCCAGTTGTTGGGTAGCGATCAGGTAAAATCCTCTAACGTGAAGGTGACCACCGAGAACGGCGAAGTGTTCCTGCTCGGCCTGGTGACTGACCGCGAAGGCAAAGCGGCGGCAGATATCGCCAGCCGGGTGAGCGGCGTGAAACACGTCACCACCGCGTTTACCTATCTGAAGTAGTTATCCCCTGCCCTCTGCTGCCATCAGCAGAGGGCCATTAGCCTTGCCCCTGCGCCATCTCCCTGATCTTCGCTGACGTAATAATATTGACGCCACCCGGCGACGCACCCAGCGCCTCCTGCAGCATCACCTGCGCCACATCCCGCGCCTCGACTGACTTCCAGTTGCCGGGCAACAGGCTAAACAGCGGCGCAAACAGTGACTCACTGAAGCGATGCTTCTCTCGTTCACCCAGCAACATTGAGGGCCGCACGAGGGTCAGTCGCTCCCACTTCTGGGCGATCAGGGCCTCTTCCATTTTGCCTTTTACTTTGTTGTAGAAGAACGGCGAGTGCGCGTTGGCTCCCATCGCACTGACCACCAGCAGATGTTTCGCCCCGAGCCGTTTGCCGGTCAGGGCCGTATCCACCACCAGGGTATAGTCGGCATGGATAAAGGCCTCTTTGCTGCCTGCTTCACGCCGCGTGGTACCCAGACAGCAAAAAACGGTATCCACCGGATCCTGCACCTGAGCCAGGGCATCGGTTAGCTGCGGATCGTGTGGATTGAACACACCTTCGATATCCCCCAGCGGGCGACGTGTCGGAGCGGCGATATAGTTAACTCTCCGATCCTGAATCAGCATACGCAGCAGGTGCCCACCCACAAGACCAGTCGCGCCGGTAATTAAAACCTGACTCATTATTCCTCCTTTGCAGATTAGTCCGTATGCGATTTCATGCTCTTCAACCACACTTAGTAGTCTCATTGCAAAGTATTTACCACAAGCGAAGAAAAAGCTGTCTGAAGCCAAAACAACGGAGGAAGCATGAGCAAGAAAATTGCAGTCTTGATCACCGACGAGTTTGAAGATTCAGAATTCACCTCGCCTGCCGAGGCGTTCCGCAAAGCGGGACATGAGGTGATCACAATCGAAAAACAGGCGGGAAAAACGGTGAAAGGCCATAAAGGCGAAGCCAGCGTTTCCATTGATAAAGCTATCGACGAAGTGCAGCCCGCAG
>Ga0256408_1001204_pt1 | contig 14634 bp, 8 predicted proteins | sample PhyAR1_FD_185998 | JGI IMG/M metagenome (GOLD analysis project Ga0256408, IMG submission 185998) | Leaf surface microbial communities from alfalfa plants in UC Gill Tract Community Farm, Albany, California, United States - DLSL A.R1 | ecosystem: Host-associated > Plants > Phyllosphere >...
GAATCGCATGGGTAATTTCCTGCATATTGTGGCTTTTACCAATAAAGCCCTTCACGCCTGCGCTTAGCACCATTTTGACGATGGCCGGACTCTCCATTGAAGAAGAGATCAGAATTTTTTGCTGGGGATAATGATTACGCAGTTGCTTCACCAGCGCCAAGCCATCCAGTTCACGTTCACCCAGCAGGAAATCCAGTACCAGCACATCAACTACGGTACTTCTTAGCTGATTAAATAATTCATTACTTGAAGCCCAGGTTCCCACCAAATGAATATCGGGCTCATGTTTTAAACACAACTCGAAAACGGTACGAACCATGGGGTGATCATCAAGGACAGCCACACGCACTTGTTTATTATGTGCATATACCATTTATTTATTCCTTTATTACAGCATTAACTTTGTCCAATTCTGACTGTCACACCCGCTTCAATAAATAAATGGTGTCGATTACAACAGCTGTGAAAAATAGCCTTCACAACATCAGAATTCTAAATCGATAGCGTCACCCTAATAGCGGTCATTTTTATATACCCCTTTTAGGTTTATATTTTTCCGTGATAGATTCTTACTTGCCTGCTCACGTAAAAGTGGGAAAAGTCTGACTTAACTCCTTAACAAGACCACATAAGAATTGTCTTGAAAGAAAAGGAGCAATCTAACTAACTGAATAAGCTAAGAAATGAACATCATATAGTTACATCGCTATCACCCTCTCTCTTTCGCTAAAAATCAAACATTTGAGAATGGTCGCAAAATTTTAACAGTAAAAGAATAGAACGAGCGAAAGATAATAATATCTTTATAATCCCTGGTCCTGATAGACATTAATGGATACCTTAAGAAGGCAGCGTGCTAATTAATCTTAATACTTTTCGCTTGTTGGCCTTATTTTTTCTGGCTTTAGTTTCATGTTCATTAATAGCATCAGAGAAAAAACTGCAATTACTGGCGCGATATGATGTAGCTCAACCTGCTTTACAACTGGCTGAACCTATCTCTTCAGAGTTTCGTCATCACGTTCTCAAAGTTGCTGTCGCTGGGCAACCACAACCGCCCCTTTTTATGGATATGGATACGCGACGATTCGAAGGCGTAAGTGCGGATTATCTCTCTCTGATTCAGAATATGCTGGATACCACAATAGAAATCCATTATTACGCCAGCCATAGCGCGGCCCAGGAAGCCGTAACCAGCGGAGAAATGCAACTATTAGCGATCTATGTGGAGCAATCCTCAGTAGCAGAGGCGCAAACCTTGATCGCCAGCGACCCCTGGATGCTGGATTATGCAGCGATCGGTTTTAAGTCTGAGCGAAACGCTCAATTAAAAATTGATGAACCCAATCGCATGGCCTGGTCTGGTTCAGCGTTGATGCGTGCACATTTAGAAGAGACTTTTAAGAGCGACCTTTTAGTTCGCTTTCCTGGTTACTACGATGCTGTCGCAGCAACAGTATTTGGCCAAACAGAGCGTGTATGGGGCAATGCCGCCACACTTACGCACCTAAATCGCTTCATGTTCGCAAATGCGCTGGATATAACCAAAGATGACCACGCTATTCCGATGAATTTCAGCTTTGGCATTAGCCCGCGTCATCCACAACTTGCCGAAGCGATTAATTTTGCCTTAACACAAATTCCTCTCTCTATTCGCATGCAGATAGCGAAGCGCTGGCAACTGGATACGTACCATGTGCTGCAGCGTAATCCGCTTGCACTCAAGCATGAAGAGGAGAAATGGCTGCAGGCACACCCGCGTATCAACACCGCACTACCGCAAACCCTCGCTCCACTCAGCAGTCGCAACGGGAGCATGCCGTTTCGCGGCATGATCATTGATGTTTTAGATCTGATAGCCAACCAAAGTGGCATTACATTTAATTCAGAAGTTCAGGAAGAAAGTGGACGTAACCAAACCGATAAGCATTTTCCACATCTGTATGCGCTTGAGATGCTTACCCCGGATATGCCCCCTCAGTTAATAACCCGCCCATGGCTGGTTTCACACTGGGTCATTATTCGTCATAAACGCCCTCGGAATATTATGGCTCGGGATCCTTTTCCCTTTGGCTCGGCTCTCATGCTGAACAACCGGCAGATGAAGGATTGGATGCTTCTGCATTATCCCCATCTGAACCTCGCCTATATCAATGATCCTTTGCAGGCCTTGCGTGAATTGCAGGCGCATGAAATTGATGCGGTAGTGCTGCCAAAGATTTTTGTGGATTATCTGCTCCACAACCATTACGCAGATGACCTGATTATTGAAACCACGTTGGGTGCAGACCCGGCACGTTTTGTCATGCGTGTTGAACCCGGTAATGAAACGCTGATTAGCATTCTCAATAAAGCCTTGATCGCGATTCCTCCCGAAACCATGTTCAAGTTGCTGGCACATTGGCGTCAGTCAGAGATGCCGTTCCTCAGTGCTTCATGGCAGAGTTACAAACAAGTTATCTTGCTGATCGTGTCCGTCTCGGCCGGATTGATAGCCCTTATTTTGCTGTGGAACCGTCATCTGCGGAAGGTTATTCAGCAGCGTATTCAGGCTGAAAATGCATTGAAAAATCAGCTCAATTTCACCCATACACTCTTCAATGACTCGCCCGTTGCCATGTATATCCGCGATAAACAAACCCGATTAGTGGATTGCAACAATGCCTACCTACGTTTTATGGATTTCCAGCGAGAAGATGTCATAGGTAAACGACTGTCGGACGTTCTTACTGGCAATAACGCCAGTATTCACAGTATTGAAGATGGCTATCAAAAAACCTTACTGGATGGCGAAGCCGTCATGCGCGATATACACATGGATTTTGAACAGCGGACATTCCAGCTTTATCACTGGATACTGCCGTTTCGCGATCGGCACGGTGATGTCGCAGGTGTTATTGGGGGCTGGCTGGATGTCACTGAACGCAATGCGCTGCTGCAGGAGTTACAACTCGCCAAAGATGTGGCTGATAAAGCCAACCGCTCCAAAAGTGAATTTCTTGCCAGCATGAGCCATGAAATCCGCACGCCACTGCATGCCATGATTGGCTTACTGGAGCTCGAAACTCGCTTGCAACCGGCTGATTCACTCTCAGAGAACATCCGTGTTGCGTATCATTCGGCACGCGCGTTGCTGTCATTGATTGGCGATATTCTCGATTTGTCGAAAATCGAGTCCGGCCTTTATCAACCAACGTTAGAAACGGTCTACCTTCCTGATGTTCTCGATCAAGCGGTTACGCTATTCCGTAATAAAGCAGAGATTAAGGGACTTGAACTGCGGGTAGAGATGGATATTGCTGCTTACTGGGTGAAAACAGACCCATTGATGCTGAATCAAATTCTCTCCAACCTATTGAGCAACGCCATTAAGTTTTCCGATTACGGCACTGTCACTGTTGTGCTCATGCAGGGCATTGCGCAGGAGGAGGACGGTTGTGAATTCGTGATCGAAGTTAGCGATCAAGGTTGTGGCATGACGGAAGACCAACAGCACGCCATCTTCGAACCTTTTGTGCAGGTGGGCGATCGTCAGCAGCAGCAAATTGGCACCGGATTAGGATTAAGCATTTGTCGTAATCTGGCGCATCTACTGGATGGTGAGCTGATTGTGGAAAGTGCGCCAGGGGAAGGCGCGGTGTTCTCTTTTTATTTCCGTGCCTTGCCCGGTGAACCGCAGGATCAAACACAGCCTCATTTGTCGCAGCCGCTGATCTCCGACAAGCTCTCCGTGATGATCATCGACGATCATGCACCCAACCGATTACTGCTTGGGAAACAGCTTGAACTGGCTGGCCATCAAGTCATGGTGAGTGAAAGTGCGGCAGAAGCACTGACGTTATGGCAGCAGGATCCATTACGTTTCGACCTCATCATCACAGACTGTAATATGCCTGGCATGAACGGCTTTCAGTTCGCTGAAGCGCTGCGTCTATACGAGCATGAGCATCAGTTAACACCGATCATGCTATTCGGCCTGACTGCATCGGCTGAGCAGCATATTATGCAACGCTGCCTTCAGGCGGGAATGAACGATTGTCTTTTCAAGCCGCTGGATTTAGAGAGCTTACTTGCTCAGGTTGCACGTTGTACCCGGCGCAGCGCCATAAAACCCGAAATCCAGGCCCCGCCGGCAGCGAGTATCTCCTCCTTCCCACAGCTGTTAACACAATTGGCCGAACAGGATAGTGAAGGTTGTCTGGTGTTACTCAACAGCATACGAACCAGCCACGATGAGTTGTTGGTATCACTTCAGCAAACCAATGATGCCAGCGCCCTGTCACAGCTGGGTCACAAATTAAAAGGAGGAGCAGCAATGCTAAATGCTCCAACGTTGACTGAACTGGGCCGCAAGTTGGAGAAACACCGCGAGGAAGCCCGCGATCCGCAAGCGTTAATTCAGCAGATTGTCGAGGAAATGAAACGTGTTAATGAATCCTTGCAAGAATTTGAGAAACATCGCCTGAAAAATCATCAAGATTTATAGAATCATAATCTTATCGAGACATTTCTCGGTTCGCCCTATTAATCTGCCGGACATAATGGCCGTCAACGTCATCATTACGGTGCCGTTAAAGGGAGAGATATGTTTAATGCAAAAATCCTCATCGTTGATGAGCATCGTTTGGTTGCCGCCGGCGTGCAGGCTTTATTATTAATGAATGGCTTTAATTGTGTCACTACTGCGCACACAATTAACGATGGTATTGATGATATCATTCATCACCACATCGACATACTAATATTAGATCCTGACTTTAAAGAAAAAAATGGCATCGCATTTTTACGCGATATCGTCAAATCAAAGACGTGGATGAAAGTCATACTGATTAGTCAGGATGGCAATAACCACCTTTCTATACAGTCACTTAGCCAGGGTGCGAATGGGTTCGTGTCAACTTACGATCCCATTCAAACACTGATCGCCGCCATTGGCTGCGTTTCTAATAATGTGAATTATCTACCGGGCGACATTCTGGATAAACGTCAGCGTTATGCGAATGAGCAAGATATGCTTTCTCGCCTGACTGACCGTGAAAATTTAATTTTGCGACAGCTCGCACAGGGGAAGTCCAATAAAACCATCGCTTGCGAATTGGGATTAAATAATAAAACAATCAGCACTTATAAAACAAAGATATTCCAAAAACTCGAGTCAAAAAACCTGGTTGATATCATCGAACTTGCACGTCGCAATGGGGCTTGTTGAAAGAAAAATCAAGACTAGTCTTGCTGATTAATAACGTTATGGCGTGGCATGATATGCCTTGTCCTAACCCCGGACAGTTTTTAAAAAGATTGAGTTATAAAGGAATTAATAACCACAGAGCTAATTTATTAGCCCCTTCTTCATGCTATTACAGGGCGAGTAGGTTTCTTCCCGTGCCTGCCGAAAGAAGTCCGATACTTTCGTCTGCGACTTACCGCCCTGCTTTTTTTTGATACTTCTCACAGGCTGAACGCCACACACTTCCTTCCCTGCAAAATCCCGCTAGAGTTCACTCATCCGACCACTCTCTGAGTATGTGATTATGTCTGAGCATTATGCCCACCTGTTCGCCCCGCTGGATTTGGGTTTCACCCAGCTTAAAAATCGTTTCCTGATGGGTTCGATGCATACCGGACTGGAAGAACACGCTGAGGGCGCAGAGCGTCTGGCCGCTTTTTACGCTGAGCGAGCGCGTGAAGGCGTGGCGCTGATTGTCACTGGCGGTATCGCGCCCAATCCGCAAGGCGTGGTGGCACAAGGCGGAGCGATCCTCAACCAGAAAAGTCAGTGCAACTGGCACCGTATCATCACCGATGCGGTGCATGCAGAAGGCGGCAAAATCGCGCTGCAAATACTGCATGCCGGGCGCTACAGCTATCAGCGTGACCTGGTTGCCCCATCGGCATTACAGGCGCCGATCAATCCTTTTACGCCCCAAGCGCTCAGCGATGCGGATATTCAGCAAACCATTCAGGACTTCGCGCACTGCGCCAAACTGGCGCAACAGGCCGGCTATGACGGCGTGGAGATCATGGGCTCGGAAGGTTATCTGATTAACCAGTTTCTGGTGGCGCACACCAATCAGCGCGAGGATGACTGGGGCGGCGATGTGACGCGACGCCAGCGCTTTGCGTTAGCGGTGACGCAAGCGGTGCGTGATGCCGTCGGCAGCGACTTCATCATTATCTTCCGCTTGTCGATGCTCGATTTGGTCAATAACGGCAGCTCGCTGGAAGAGACGCTTTCACTGGCGCAAGCGCTGGAGCAGTGCGGCGTTACGCTGTTTAACAGCGGCATTGGCTGGCATGAAGCGCGCATTCCCACCATCGCCACCTGCGTGCCGCGTGCTGGTTTTGCCTGGGTCACGCAGCATCTGCGCGAGCGCGTATCGGTGCCGGTCATCGCCACCAATCGCATCAACCATCCCGATGTCGCTGAACAGCTTTTGCGTGATGGCATCACTGATATGGTCTCGATGGCGCGCCCTTTCCTCGCCGATGCGGCTTTCGTCCGTAAAGCCGAAACCGGCCAGCCCGATGCCATCAACACCTGCATTGCCTGTAATCAGGCCTGCCTCGATCAAATCTTTGTTGGCAAAATCACCTCTTGTCTGGTGAATCCGCGCGCCTGCCACGAAACGCTGATGCCGGTGATTGCCACCAAGCAACCGAAACAGCTGGCGGTGGTGGGTGCGGGACCCGCGGGTATGGCGTTCGCGCTGCAGGCGGCGCAGCGCGGCCATCAGGTCACGCTTTACGAGGCCGATGCGCAAATTGGTGGGCAGTTTAATATCGCCCGACAGATTCCCGGCAAAGCTGAATTCAGTGAAACGTTGCGCTATTTCCGTTACCAACTTGCTGCCGCAGGCGTAACGATTAAAACGGAACATCGCGTCAGCGCTGACGAACTGGCAGCCGCTGACGAAGTGATTATCGCTACCGGTATCTTGCCGCGCCAGCTGACGATTCCTGGCATCGATCATCCCAGCGTGCTGAGCTACCTTGATGTGATACGCGATAAAAAACCGGTGGGAAAACGCGTGGCGATTATCGGCGCGGGCGGCATTGGTTTTGATACCGCTGAGTTTCTGCTGCATCAAACCAGCCATGACGATTTTTACCAAAGCTGGGGCATCGATCGCAGCCTGCAGGCGCGAGGTGGTTTGATTGCGCCACAGCCACAGCCCGCCGATCGGCAAATCTGGCTGCTGCAGCGCAAATCCGGCAAGCCGGGCGCAGGCTTAGCGAAAACCACCGGCTGGATCCACCGCGCCAGCTTGCAGGCGCACGGCGTGCAGATGTGGGGCGACGTCGAATATTTGCAGATTGATGACGCCGGATTACATCTGCGCCATCAGGGCGAAGCGATGACGCTGCCGATAGATAACGTGGTGATTTGTGCCGGGCAGGAACCGCTGCGCCTGCTGGCGGACCAGCTCAGCGCGCGTGGCAAATCCGTACGTGTGATTGGGGGTGCGGATGTGGCGCAGGAGCTGGATGCTCGCCGCGCCATCGCTCAGGCGACCGAACTGGCGCTGAGTGTGTAATTAGCGCAGTTTGACCGAACGCAGTACCACGAACTTGGCGTTGGACGCCACCAGTTCGCAGTTACCAAACAGCTTTTTCATTTTGACGTGATAGCCGAGGTGGCGGTTGCCGACGATGCGCAACTCGCCGCCATACTGCAGGCAGCGTTTCGCATCACGCAGCATTTGCCATGCCAGATGATCGGTCACCGCGTGCTGCTGATGGAATGGCGGATTGCACAGCACCGCGTGTAGGCGATCGGACGGGAAGCCACTCAGCACGTTGTTAACGCGAAACTGACAGCGCGCCATATCCTGCGGACGGTTCACTTCCACGTTCAGTTTGCTTGATGCCACCGCCATGTAGGATTCATCATAAAACAGCACGTCCGCGTTTGGGTTCTGTTCCAGTGCCAGCAAGCCAATCACGCCGTTGCCACAACCCAGGTCGAGAATCTCACCTTCAATGTCAAAAGGCAGATGCTGCATAAAGAAGCGTGCGCCCACATCCAGCGACGCGCGGGAAAACACGTTGGCGTGATTGTGGATCTGGTACTCAGAATCATCCAGCGGCCAAACGGTGGTGGCGGGCTGATCCGCTAATTGCGGCGCAGTGAAGCGGCTGTAAATCAGACGCGCTTTTTTCCACGCCAGCGAGGTTTTGCTCTCGCCGAGGATGCGCTCGAACAGTTGCAGCGTGGAGTTGTGAATATCTTTGGCCTTCGCCGCCGCCAGAATCAGCGTGTCCGGCGTCACCACTTCGCGCAGTGCACGCAGTTGATGCTCAAGCAGCGCCAGCGCTTTGGGAATTTTGATCATCACCACCGCCGGTGCGGCCGGCAATGGCGCCAGGCTATCGAGAAAATGCACCTGATCTTCATCCATCTCATTGAGTCGCAGATTCTGTTTTGCCGCCTGTTCGCTCAGCAGCGAATCGCTGACGTGCCACACCGGACGTGCTCCCAACCCGCAAGTCAGCGCGCCAAAGCTGTCGTTGAACACCAAAACCGGTCCCTCGGGCAGCGCTTGCTGCAACAGGTATTCATCGGCGGAATCCCACGCCTGTAGCGGGCTTTCCTCACGCATTGGCGGGAAGCGGTGCAGCGTCAGCGTGCGATTGGTCAGTTCAAGTTGGCTCATGGAATCTCCGGCGTGGTACACTTTGCGCGATTTTCGCCCTAAAAAGGGGGCGCAGTATACTGTCTTTCGCCGGGAATCCCAATGTCATTAATCTATCTGCAGGGCTACCCTGAAAACATCCTCGAGCAGGTTCAGACGCTGATCGAACATGAGCGCTTAGGTGCCTTTCTCCAGCAACGCTATCCCGATACGCACAATATCGTCAGCGACCGCGCGCTCTATGATTACACGCAGGCGCTGAAAAACCGCTATATGCGCAGCGCACCGCCGGTGAGCAAAGTGATTTGGGACAATAAAATCAAGGTGATGAAGCACGCGTTGGGGCTGCACACGGCGATTTCGCGCGTGCAAGGCGGCAATCTAAAAGCCAAAGCGGAGATTCGCATCTCCACTTTCTTCCGCCTTGCACCGGAAGCGTTTTTGCGCATGATCGTGGTGCACGAGCTGGCACACCTGAAAGAGAAAGAGCACGACAAAGCGTTTTACCAACTCTGCTGCCACATGGAACCGGATTATCACCAGCTGGAATTTGACGCCCGCTTGTGGATGACCGATCAGGCGATGCGCGGCAACGCAGCTTAAAGAAACTCCTGCGCTTTTTGGATCAGGCTGGTTTTGGTCAGTGCGCCCATAAAACGGCGCTCCTGCGGATTATTTAGCACCGGCAGGCGTTCAAGCGTGACGCGGGCAAAGGCTTCCCAACCTTCGCGCATGCTTTGATTCTGATAAATGCAGGGAAAGTTATTGTCCATCACGCTACTGACTGGCGAATGCAGCGTGATCTCCTGCGACAACACCTTGCGTGAGATATCGTGTATCGACACCACGCCGAGAAATTGCCCTTCACTATTAATCACATAGACATAACGTTCCCGCTTGAGCGAGCTCACCGCCAGCGCCTGCCCTACTGACTCTTCTGGCTGCAACGCCGCGCCGGGAATGATCAACTGATCGACACGCATGTTATCGAAATCATACTTGGCTTCGGAACGACTGAAATGGCTGCTCACCACCGGATAAGTGCTGGACGATTGCAGGCGATACACCACCATTGAGGCCAGCACTGACGCGATCATAATCGGGAACAACAGGCTGCTATTCAGCGTCATCTCAAGCACCATCAGCATCGACATTAACGGTGCCTGGCTGACCGCCGCCAGCACCGCCGCCATGCCGATGGCCGCATACAGCAAAGTATTGCCGACCGGTAAATGCAGCATCACACCCATTTGCGCCAGCGCCACGCCGAGCAGTGCGCCGATCAATAAGGAAGGGGTAAACAGCCCGCCCACCGCGTTGGAACCCACCGACAGCGTGGTCGCCAGCGTTTTTAGCACCAGCAATCCCAGTAATCCCAGTAATCCCATCAGTAGATATTGGCCATCAATGATTTTCACGATCACTTCGTAACCGTTACCGAGAATATCGGTGGAGATCAGCGCCAAAAAGCCCACCGCTAATCCACCGGCGCCGAGCCGCAGCGGCAGCGAACGCACGCGGCCAAACAGCGCCTTGCTGCGCGCAATCAGTTTGATCAGCAGCCAGCCGGCGATACCGGCGACAAAACCAATCAGCAACGTCATCAGCAAACTGCTGATATCCATCTGGAATAGCGCTTCGGATAACGGATATAGCGCGCTGCGAAAACCCAGCGACCACATGGTCATCACCGCCACCGCCGACGAGACAATTAGCGGAATCAAGCGTTGCAGCGCCGAGATGCCAAAAGCGATCTCCGCGACAAATATCGCCGACGCCAACGGGGCGTGATACACCGATGAAAGCCCGGCAGCAGCGGCCATCGCCACGATATCGCTGTTGCGCAGATTCAGCGATTTGGGCAGCCAGCGCCCGATTAAACTGCCGCTCAGCGCCGATAGCTGCACCATCGGCCCCTCTTTACCTATCGACGCGCCGCTGCCGATGCTGGCCATCGATGACAGCGCACGGAACAGCGAGGTTTTGGTTGGTACCGCATCGAGCCGCGCGTTGATCACCTCCAGATAATCGGTCTGCACCGTTTCCTGTTTCTCAATCGCCACCGCATAGCGCAGGAAAAAACCGGCCAATACGCCGCCCGCGCCCACCAGCAGCGGCCAGAAGATCCACGGCCAGACATACATCGCCACGGTGATTTCACTGTCACTGTTGAACAGCAGATGGTTGATCAATTCAATTACGCCGCGAAAGGCCAGCGTCACCAGCGAGGCCACACATCCAACGGGGATGGCGATCAGTAATGTGGTCCAGTTCAGAGCATGTTTACTTCCACTCACCCGCGCGTCCCCGCTAAGTCGGTTAAAAAGTTGTGCGGCATCATCATATTGGAATGCGGATCTCAGGATCAAATTTCGCCTGCCTGGCGCTCAGATGAACATGTTACTCTGCCGTTTTACTTTAGCAGGAGAGCAGCACGTGATTCGTTTCGCCATCGTGGGAACCAACTGGATTACCCGCCAGTTTATCGACGCCGCGCATGAAACCGGCAAGATGAAGCTGAGCGGCGTCTATTCGCGTAGTCAGCAGCAGGCCGACGCGTTTGTGGTGGATTATCCCTGCAAGCTGACCTTCACCTCTCTGGATGAACTTGCCGCCAGCAGTGAGATCGATGCGGTGTATATCGCCAGTCCGAATGCGCTGCACAGTGAACAGGCGATACTGTTTATGTCACATGGCAAGCATGTGATTTGCGAGAAGCCGATGGCGTCTAACCTGCGTGAAGCCGAGGCGATGATTGCCTGCGCGCGCCAGCATCAGGTGGTGCTGTTCGAAGCCTTTAAAACCGCCAGCCTGCCCACCTTCCTGCAACTGCAAAAAACGTTGCCGCAATTGGGCAAACTGCGTAAAGCCTTGATCAACTACTGCCAGTATTCCTCGCGTTATCAGCGCTATCTGGATGGTGAGAACCCGAATACCTTTAATCCTCGCTGGTCGAATGGCTCGATGATGGATATCGGCTTTTACTGCCTTGCCGCCGCTGTCACCTTGTGGGGTGCGCCACAGCAGGTCAAGGCGCAAGCTTCCCTGCTGGAAAGTGGCGTTGATGCGCATGGCGTGGTGGTGCTGGGCTACGGCGATTTTGATGTCACGCTGCTGCACTCAAAGGTCAGCGATTCACTGATCCCGAGTGAAATTCAGGGCGAAGCGGGATCGCTGGTGATTGAAAAGATCTCCGAGTGCCAGCAACTGCGCTTTATCCCGCGCGGTGGCGAGAGCCAAAACCTGACGCAGCCGCAGCACATCAATACCATGCTGTATGAAGCCGAAACCTTCGCCAAATTGGTGGAAGCCGGTGAAGTTGAGCATGCGGCCTTAGAAAACTCACGTATTACGGCGCAACTGCTCACGGAAATCCGTCGCCAGACCGGCGTTGTATTCCCGGCGGATCAGACTGAAGTGTAAATATTGCAAAACATTTCCAGAGCCCTCTTGAAAGCGATTATCGAACTCCGTATGTTTAGCGCTGCAAAGGGGAGTAACTTCTACGCTGATTGATCGTCATTACGATGCGCCACGCAATATGCGTTACGCATCCGGTCGTCAGGCAACCCGGAATCTATTCTGAGTTGTAAGTGAGACCTTGCCGGAAGGCGAGGTTTGCTTGCAGCACGATCAAAGCGGCTGACGTCTTCTGACTTCAGCCGCTTTTTTATTTCTGGAAAAGGATACGACTATGCACTCAGTTGGCACACCGTTACTTTGGGGCAGCTTCGCTGTCGTAGTGCTCATCATGCTGGCGATCGACCTGCTATTACAGGGCCGACGCGGCGCACAGACCATGTCATTCAAACAAGCAGCGGTCTGGTCGCTGATTTGGGTGTCAGTTTCACTGCTGTTCAGCGCCGCCTTCTGGTGGTATCTCGACGGCACCGCCGGACGTGAAGTCGCCACCGCGCAAACCCTCGCTTTCCTCACTGGCTACGTTTTAGAGAAAGCGCTGGCGGTGGATAACGTCTTTGTCTGGCTGATGCTGTTTAGCTACTTCGCTGTACCGGCCAACCTGCAGCGCCGCGTGCTGATTTATGGCGTATTGGGCGCGATTGTGCTGCGTACCATCATGATCTTCGCTGGCAGCTATTTGGTTACTCAGTTCAGTTGGATCCTTTACGTGTTCGGCGCCTTCCTGCTATTCACCGGCCTGAAAATGGCGTTGGCGAAAGAGGAAGATGACAGCACGGTGGGCGACAAACCGGTGGTGCGCTGGCTGCGCAAACATCTGCGCATGACCGATAGTCTGGACGGCGAGAAGTTCTTCACCCGCAAAAACGGTGTGCTGTTTGCTACGCCGCTGCTGCTGGTGCTGATCATGGTTGAACTGAGCGATGTGATTTTCGCCGTGGACAGCATTCCCGCGATCTTCGCGGTGACCACCGATCCGTTCATTGTGCTGACTTCCAACCTGTTCGCGATTCTTGGCCTGCGCGCCATGTACTTCCTGCTGGCTAACGTCGCGGAGCGTTTCTCGATGCTGAAATATGGCCTGGCGATTGTGCTGGTGTTTATCGGTATCAAAATGCTGATTGTCGAGTTCTATCACATTCCCGTCGGCATCTCGCTGACGGTGGTGGGTGTAATTCTCGGCGGTACGCTGCTGATCAACGCCTGGGTAAACCACAGAAACGACCAGAAGAAGATCTCACCATAATCTTCTGCAGGGGCGCTAATCGCCCCTGCTTTGTTTCGCCAGTGGCAACCTTCACCTTTTATATATCTGTCACACTTCCCATCATCAGCAGATCAAAAAACCGATCTGCTGCGCATGCACAGAATTATCTCTTTCCTCATAAGCTCTTTTCCTTATACTCCGCCAGGCAAACCGTTGTGCGTGGTGGAACCGCGCACAATACTCATGACCGCGAATATAAAAAGACTGTGATATGCAAAACAACTTTATTGGACGTCTGGGCGCACTGTTCGCAGGAAGCCTGGTAAAACAAATCATGATCGGCCTGGTGGCGGGCGTGGCGCTGGCGTGGTTCTCACGCGATGCCGCACTGGCCGTTGGCTTGCTGGGTGAGCTGTTCGTGCGTGCGCTAAAAGCCGTCGCGCCGCTGTTGGTTTTGGTGCTGGTAATCTCTTCGATCGCTAACCATCAGCAGGGACAAAAAACCAATATCCGCCCGATTATCATGCTGTATCTGCTCAGCACGTTCTTTGCTGCGGTTGTGGCGGTGATCTTCAGCCATCTGTTCCCTCAGACGCTGTCGATGAACGTCGGCGCCACGCAAATTACGCCGCCGTCGGGTATTACCGAAGTGCTGCACGGTTTGCTGATGAGCATGGTGTCGAACCCGATTGAAGCGCTGATGAATGCCAACTACATCGGTATTTTGGTGTGGGCGCTGGGATTGGGGCTGGCGTTTCGTCATGCCAGCCCAAGCAGCAAAGCGTTTCTTAATGACGCGTCCAATGCCGCGACCTGGGTCGTGCGCTGTGTGATCCGCTGTGCGCCGCTGGGGATTTTTGGTCTGGTGGCTTCCATCCTCGCCTCAACCGGCTTTGACGCGCTGTGGGAATACGCCAATCTGCTGGCGCTGCTGCTCGGCTGCATGCTGATTATGGCGCTGGTAATCAACCCAATGCTGGTGTTCCAGAAGATTCGCCGCAACCCGTATCCGCTGGTGTTTACCTGCATGCGTGAAAGTGGCGTCACCGCGTTCTTCACCCGCAGTTCAGCGGCTAACATTCCGGTCAATATGGCGCTGGCGAAACGTCTCAATCTGGATGAAGACACGTATTCCGTGTCGATCCCGCTGGGTGCCACCATCAGCATGGCTGGCGCATCCATCACCATCACGGTGTTGACGCTGGCGGCAGTACATACGCTGGGTATTGCGGTGGATGTTCCAACCGCCATTCTGTTGAGTCTGGTAGCGTCACTGTGTGCTTGTGGCGCATCCGGTGTGGCCGGCGGTTCGCTGCTGCTGATCCCGGTAGCCTGCAACATGTTTGGTATTCCAAATGATTTGGCGATGCAGGT
>Ga0256408_1001205_pt1 | contig 14605 bp, 13 predicted proteins | sample PhyAR1_FD_185998 | JGI IMG/M metagenome (GOLD analysis project Ga0256408, IMG submission 185998) | Leaf surface microbial communities from alfalfa plants in UC Gill Tract Community Farm, Albany, California, United States - DLSL A.R1 | ecosystem: Host-associated > Plants > Phyllosphere >...
GGTCTCATGTGGTGATTCCCAAATATGAACAAATTAAGCAAGAATTATTAGCTGAAATCAAAAATCATTTATTTGTTCCTGGAGATAAGTTTTACTCAGAAGCAGATATCAAGAAAAAATATTCTGTAAGCTCGATCACAGCCGTTAAAGCATTGAACGAACTTACAACCGCTGGCTATCTCTATCGCGTCCAAGGAAAAGGGACCTTTGTTTCTAAATCAAAAGTCTCTCAATCAGTCAAATTCTCTGATATCGAATTACATTCATTAGATAAAGAAAAGGTCAAGGTCGTTTCGATAGAAGAAGCGCAAGAACCTGACATTTTAGAAGAACTTGGACTACCGAAAAATGGTTCTTATTATCGCATCAAACGAGTGCGGTATTTTGAGGATATCCCTTTCCTTGTGCATATCACTCATCTGCCAAAACGTTTGGTCAAGGAACCTATTAGTAAAGACTTATCTCAATACTCCAGTATCTACGAGAGAGTGAGAAAAGATTTTGGGATCGACCTCTTCTCTCTTTCATCTGTTGAGACGAATGAAATCGTCTTTCCCGATGATCCAGAATTATTGAACTTGTTAAAGTTAAGCTTTCGCGAACCAGTCGTCAAACAAGTCAAGCATTCTTTCCTAGCTGACCGTAGCGTAGCCGAATATATCATCAGTTACAAACACTGGAAATATTTCAAAACAAAAATCGAAGTAGAAGCAGAATAAGTAGAACGGTAATAGCCGTAATTTCGCATCCATTGAATTAAATAAGCAAAACCAGAAGGAATCCATCAGACCGTTCTTTGAACGTTTTGTGGATTCCTTCTTAACTATATATATCTATCCATGATCAGAGTTACCTACTTAAAAAATAAATAAGGTTATTTATTTTCCGATTTTTCTGTTTTTTTATTTTGCCATTCGCTTTTTCTGATTATTTAGGTTATACTAGTTTAAAGTTAATATGTTAACAAATTAAGAGGAGTGGTATGATGGGATTACAACAAACAAAAGATTCCCTTATTTCCATAAGCAAGTCTGTCGATAGCGCCTGGCTAGCAAAGCAAATTGATTGGTGTTGCCAAAAAATCGAACATAATATGATACGCTACGGTCTAGATTTTCCGTCGGCTTGCGCAACAAATGGGATCTATCGGATCAAACCTAATGATGACTGGACGAATGGCTTTTGGACTGGCATGTTATGGTTGGCTTATGAATGGACTGGCAAAGAGAAATTTCTCGTACGCGCCATGGAAAATATCCATAGTTTCAAAGAGCGTTTAACCACACATCACGTATTAGATCATCATGATATTGGTTTCTTATATAGTTTATCTGCTGGCGCAGGCTATCGTTTGACCGACAGCTTATTATGCAAAGAAGAATTGCTTCAAGCCGCAGATGTCTTACTTGCACGTTTTCAAGAAAAAGGACAATTTATCCAAGCCTGGGGCGCGTATGGCGATCCAAAAGAGTATCGCTTGATCATCGATTCATTGATCAACTTACCTTTATTGTTCCAAGCTTCTGAGATTTCAGGTAATGATCATTATCGAGAAGTAGCAAAGAAACATTACGAAACAGTGTTACGTACCGTTGTTAGAGAAAACGCAACAACTTTCCATACGTATTATTTTGATCCTTCAACCGGCACACCAACTCACGGTGCCACACATCAGGGAAATAGCGATGCGTCGATTTGGGCACGTGGACAAAGTTGGGCTGTTCTTGGGATTCCTTTAAATGAAAGTTATTTAAGATCTTCGTCTTTACCTAAAAATTATGAAGCAATCGTTGATGTCTTTTTGACACATTTACCAGAAGACCTTGTTCCTTATTGGGATTTTGATTTCACAGATGAATATCCTTCTGACAAAGATAGTTCCGCCTTAGCGATCACCGCCTGTGGATTATTAGAAGCCGCAAAAATGGAAGCGTATCCTCAGTCTGAAGAATTAGCGAAAGGAATGCTCTACCAATTAGGCGAACATTACACATCCTTGTCCGAACCTGATAATGAAGGTCTACTACTACATGGCGTATATGCCCATGCAGAAGGTAAAGGAATCGATGAACCTAATCTTTGGGGCGATTATTTCTACCTAGAAGCTCTGATGCGTTTAGCAAAACCCTCGTGGAAAAAATATTGGTAAGGAGAAACCAACATGCAAACTTTTGAAATAAAAGAAGACTTTCTTTTAGATGGGCAACCGATCAAATTGATCAGTGGCGCCATTCACTATTTTCGTCTTCCTCAATCACAATGGGAAGATAGCTTATATAACTTGAAAGCATTGGGCGCAAATACTGTCGAAACCTATATTCCTTGGAATATCCATGAACCCAAAGAAGGCGAATTCAACTTCGAAGGAATGAATGATTTCACTGCTTTTGTTGCACTTGCTCAACAACTCGGACTAATGGTGATCCTACGTCCTTCTGTATACATTTGTGCAGAATGGGAGTTTGGCGGTCTACCCGCTTGGTTATTAAAAGAACCAGGTATTCGTTTGCGTTCGACGGATGAACGATTTATGACAAAAGTCAAAAAATACTATGATGCCTTACTGCCTAAGATCCTACCTTTGCAGATTTCAAACGGTGGCCCTGTTATCATGATCCAAATCGAGAATGAATATGGTTCTTATGGAATGGAAAAAGCGTATCTACGTGAAACGAAGCAACTACTAGAGAATGCCGGAATCACTGTTCCTCTATTTACTTCTGATGGTGCTTGGAATGAAGTATTGGATGCTGGAACGCTGATTGAAGATGATGTATTCGTCACTGGTAATTTTGGTAGTCATTCTAAAGAGAATAGTGCGGTCTTGCAAGCCTTTTTTGAGAAGCATGGGAAAAAATGGCCCTTGATGTGTATGGAATATTGGGATGGTTGGTTCAATCGCTGGGGCGAGCCGATCATCAAACGAGATGCTCAAGACCTAGCGAATGAAGTCAAAGATATGTTAGAAGTTGGTTCTTTGAATCTGTACATGTTCCATGGAGGCACCAATTTTGGTTTTTATAATGGCTGTTCTGCTCGTGGAAATACCGACTTACCGCAATTGACAAGCTATGACTACGATGCGTTGCTCACTGAAGCTGGTGAACCTACAGAAAAATATTATGCTGTCCAACAAGCAATCAAAGAAGTTTGCCCCGACGTATGGCAAGCAGAACCACGTACAAAACAATTAGACTCTCTTGGGAGTTACCCAATTGATACTAGCGTTTCTTTACTAAATACAAAAGAAACACTAGCAAAAGCGGTACCTACCGCATATCCTATGACGATGGAACAAGTCAGCAATGGATATGGCTATGTCTTATATTCCTTAGTGCTGAAAAACTATTACCATGAAAACAAAGTTCGGATCATCGAAGCAAGTGATCGAGTTTCCGTTTATGTGGACGAAACCTATCAATTGACGCAAGACCAAACAACGATCGGTGAAGAGTTCATGATCCAAGGAAAGACAGAAAGCGAAGAAATCCAATTAGATGTATTAGTAGAAAATCATGGAAGAGTCAATTATGGCTCAAAATTGAATAACCCGACCCAAACAAAAGGGATTCGTGGCGGAATCATGCAAGATATCCATTTCCATCAAGGCTATCTACATTATCCTTTGCCACTATCAGCCGAGCAACTTCAGCTGATCGACTATCAAGCTGGCAAAAATCCAGCTCATCCTTCGTTTTATCACGTATCATTTGATGTAACAGAACCTGTAGATACGTATATTGATTGTTCCGCATATGGCAAAGGTGTTGTTTTTGTCAATGGGATCAACTTAGGGCGTTATTGGAATCGTGGCCCCATCTATTCACTTTATTGTCCAAAAGATTTCCTTAAAAAAGGGAAAAATGAAGTGGTGATCTTCGAAACAGAAGGTATCGCGATCCGCTCCTTAGATTTTCTCGCAGAACCGAAACTTGAGCAAAGTGTTTGATAATGATAACTAAACAAAGACGAGGGTCATCATCTGATGACCCTCGTCTCTTTTCGTTGACAGTTATTCATGTTCTAATTCAATTTTCTTGGGTTGTTCTTCTGCTGGAACTTGTTCAAACTTCCGCAATAAATAAATCTTACGAATATTCAATACTAATGTTTTGATCACCGCATACACAGGGATACAGATTAACATTCCCATGATCCCAGCAACACTTCCTGCACCGATCAATACTAAAATGATCGTTAGTGGATGAATGTTCATTGTTTTTCCGAAGAGTAATGGCTTGATCACATTGCCATCCAATTGTTGGATAACAAGAATGGATAACGCCATGTAGAGTGCTTGAAATGGCGAAATAAACAGTCCGACAATAATAGCTGGTACTGCACCAATAAAAGGGCCAACGTACGGTATGATATTCGTCACTCCGCAAACGACTGCCAGCAACAAACTATATGGCTGCTTGAAAATCGTCATTGCAATAAAACTCATCACGCCAATGATCACTGCATCCACGATCGTGCTACTGATATAAGCAGATAACGTTTCATTCAACTCTCTGACCGTTTGGCGTAATTCTCCTCGAATTGCTTGAGGAAAGAAAGGCGACAACGCATCGATAAATTTATGTCCATCTTTGAACATAAATAATAAGATGAATGGGACAGTAAACAATAAAATAAAGAATTGCATCATAAAAGAAAGAATTCTTGAAACGCTCCCTGTCAGACTAACCAACAAGATATTGAACAAGTTGCTCAACGACAAGTTGGCAGACGCAAACTGTTCTTCTAGATTCAATGAACGAAACTCTTCTCTTTGCATGATCTCAGTCAACCAACGACTTGTTTCGTCTGCATATGCAGGGATACTTCTGGTTAATTGCACTGCTTGATCAACCAATTGAGGCAAGATGTTCATGATGGTCAAAAAGACGATCACTAATAAAACGATCAATGTCAATAGATAGCCCAACACGCGTGGTACTCGATGTTTTTCTAAAAACAAGACAACTGGATTAAACATGTAATAGAAAAATCCAGCAATGATCAGTGGCATAATGATTGCAGATGCCATTCTCAAAATCGGGTGAAACACATTTGGCATACGTAAAATAAAGAAAACGCCAATAATCGTTAAGACTAATTCCACTGTCCAAAATAACAATTTTGACTCTTTGAACCTTGAATACATAGATATCCTCCAAATTTCATGCTTACAGATACTCTTATTTTATCATTTATTCATCGGTAAAGCGCTATTTTTTCTTTTATTTCTTGTTATTTAAAAAAAGTGGTTACTCAGGTAGATAAACTAACCAGATGTAAGTTAGTAATATTTTTATACGTGGATAATTCTTCGATCACTTCTGCATACGTCAATCCTTTTGGTAAATCGATCGTATAAACATTTTTATAAATACGGTAATCATCCACAAATTTTACATCAAAATTGACATCCTCGATCGTAATGTTTCTTTTTTCAAAATAATCATTCAAGAAATCCTTGGTTTCTTTTCGATGAATAAATTGGATCACTAATTTTTTTGTTGTTGGTACATGGATGATGCGCTTCACTACAGTCAATGCAAACACAATACCGACGAAACTAGTGAGTGCAATGGCATAAAAACCCATTCCGATTGCAATACCCAATCCTGCGATTGCCCAAAGTGATGCTGCGGTCGTTAACCCAGTCACTGATTGTTTCGTAACAATGATCGTACCTGCTCCTAAAAAGCCAACGCCACTGACAACTTGTGCAATCAAGCGAGCTTCATCTGAACGGAGGGTCCCAACTAATTCAGGATACTCTAATGCATTTCTCAACGCACCACTAGCAATTTCCACTTGGATCAAGGCAATAATACAAGCCCCCATACAAACCAAAATATGTGTACGCATCCCTGCTGGACGGTTTTTATATTGTCGCTCAAAACCAATTGCTCCGCCAAAAAGCAATGCGATACTCAATCGTATAATAATTTCTGGTATGGATAAAACCATATCCTCCATGAATATCCCCCCTCTTATCAAATATAGCACGACTAAAAAAAACAAACAAAATATAACTATTTTTTATGACCTAAAAAAAAGCCACTGTGCCAGATCATCTGATAAAAACCAGATGATCTCCAGTGACTGAAATCTTTTCTATTATAATTTGCTTGCTGCTGCTTCATCAACAATGACTATCACGTCATCATGATTTTGCAAAGCACTGGCTGGCATATCTGTGGTAACAGGTCCGTTGATCATTCCTTTGATTGCTTCTGCTTTACTTTCGCCATAAGCCATCAAGACGATTTTTTTGCCGTTTAGAATTGAGCCGATTCCCATAGAAACTGCTTTCGTTGGGACGTCTTCCACTTTATCAAAGAAACGTTTATTGGCATTGATTGTTGATTCAGTTAAATCGACAACACTTGTTTTTCCATCAAATGGAGCACCAGGCTCATTAAAACCGATGTGACCGTTTTGACCGATCCCTAAAATTTGGATATCGATTGGATGTTCTTCAATGATTTGGTCGTAGGATTGACAAGCTTGATCTAAATCAGCTGCTTTTCCATCAGGTACGAATGTTTCTTTAAATGGTTTCTTGTCGAATAATTCAACATTCATAAAATGGCGGTAGCTTTGATCATCTGAGCCACCTAGTCCAACATACTCATCCAAGTTAACAGAAGTCATGTTACTGAAATCCATGTCGCTTGAAGTCATTTCTTTATATAAAGTGATTGGCGTACTCCCTGTTGCTAAACCTAGAACTTTCGCACCATTTTCCATTCCATTTTTAATTATCTCAAAAGCTTTTTTTCCGCCTTCTTCAGCATTTTTCACACGAATGATTTCCATAACGATTACTCCTTTTGTTTTGGTATAGCCCAATTATAGCACCTTTATTTCAAAATGACAATATCTGTATAGACCAAATATAAAAAAATCATTTATTAAGGTTTAACTATCATTATTCCGTTTACCAAAACGATCACCTACAAATTTGAAAATAAATAATAGGTAAATAAAACATGTCACAAAATTTTGTTCTTATGAAAATGACTCTAGCCTCTCTTGAAATTCTGTTGAAAGGATATGGATTGAGGGTTTCTTTTTAATCTGTACAATGAGCTTTTTAGCGATCAAATATTGATTGATTTGTTTTAATTTAGGATAAGATATATTAAGGTGTTTTCTCAATTCAATGTCCGTAATATATTCATTTACCTCATTATATAAATGACCTTGAATCAATACAAATAATACTTCAACCATATCTTTGTCTTTCAGATCCAATTTTTTAAGATTATTAATTGCATTATCTAGTTTGGCTTTTGCTATCTGTAGCTCTTCAATCACCTTAGTTTGTCCATCAATAATCAATTGATACATATTTTGTACAAACAGAGTCAAATCCGCTTTATTTCTCGGATTTGAAACTTCTTCGAATAACTTTCCATAAGCTTTTTTGTCATGTGTGATTGCATTTGAAATTGTGATCCCAGTTAAAAAATCTAATTTTCTAGAAAGATAATTTGAAATTAAAAATCTCCCCATCCGACCATTTCCATCGTAAAAAGGATGGATATATTCAAAATAGTAATGGGTAATCACGCATTTTAATAAAAAAGGAATATCTTTTCTGTTCATAAATAAAACGAGATTATTTAAATCTCTTATGATTGTTTCCTCGTTAGGATTACCTTGATGAACTCGTTTGTTCTCAGAACCTATATAGACTACTTCCTTTCTGAATAGCTGTCCATCTGGTTGATCCTCTTCTGGAATATCTTTACGAAATAATTCATCATATATATTTCGTATTTTCACAATATCGTGAATCTCCTCAAACTCAGACTCACCCAAGTTCATGTACATATTTACTATTCCTTTAAATCTAACTATTTCATCACTATTTCTTTTCTTTATTGCTGTTCCGATTTCTTTTCTTGTACTTTGTACACCTTCAATATCATTTGTTGATTTTATTTCATCAATGATTTGCGAATTAAAGATGTTTCTCTGGATAAACGGCGGAAGCATACTAATGTATCTTTCAATTTCTGATGAATTTTTTTGAATTCTTTCTTTTAAGTTTTCATGTTCTAATAATGGTATGTAAAATAGTTCATAACTTTCTGTTGTGATACGTTGCTCTCGATCAAAAGGATGAATTTTAAGTCCAGTCTTAAAAGTAGAAAAAAAGTTAAATCTAGAGTTATACTCTTCCTCAAATTCGTTTCTATTTTCATAAAAAGTAATTTTTAATGGTTTATAGCTCATTTTCACCACTTCTCCTTCACTCTATTTTAATAAAAATACCATTTATTAAAATATAATGCAATTTTTTCTTGATAACCAACATCTAAATCCATAATTATGCTATAACAAAATATACCAACTAAAAAGAACCTATCCTCTCCTTTAGTTGGTATACGAAATTTATATAGTTAATTAATTTATTCTATCTTATTTTCTTTTATCAGGATAAATAATTGCTTGAAAGAAAAACGCGCACAATTGGAAAATCAGTCCCGTAACAGTCACACCTACCCAACCATAATGCTGCCACATCACTGAGCCTAATAAAGAGCCTGTTGCTCCACCGATAAAGTACATAAACATAAAAATCGTGTTGTTGCGATTACTTGTTGCTTCGCCAAGCCCTTGTACTCTGCTTTGATTCGCTACTTGCCCGAACTGGTTCCCAACATCTAATAAAATGATTGCAACTAATAGGACGGCAACATAGTCACCCGCAACAAACAAAGCGAGAAAACTAATTGTCTGCATCACTAAGCCCATACCAACGATTCGTCTTTCCGAATAAGTATCCGCCAAGCGACCAACGATCGGTGCAGCTACTGCTCCCGACAAACCAAAGATTGCCAAGATCCCTGCTTCAAAAGTTCCCCATCCATAAGCTGGACTACTGATATAAAAGATCAGCGTTGACCAAAAAAGCGAAAACGTTCCAAACATAAAAAAGCCATTGATTGCAGCTTCACGCAACAATCGTTGCTCTTTGACGAGTTTCGGTAAACTTTTTAGTGAGGCAAGATAAGAGACTGTTGACTCTTTTTCCAACGTTCCTTGTGTTCTCGGTAATTTTAAATAGAGTAGCACAGTTAGCGCTCCAACTAGGCAAAGGGCAAATAGGTAAACACTACGCCAAGAAAACCAACTAGCAAGAAGTCCTGAAACAGTTCGAGAGAGCAAGATTCCCATTAGTAAACCACTCAATAAGATCCCCATTGTTTTTCCTCGCGCTGCTGGTCCTGCAAGTACGGCGCCGTAAGGAATAATGATTTGCGGAACGATCGATAGTAGACCAATCAAGAAAGAAGCAACTGCAAATAGAGCAAAGTTTGGTGCGAAAAAGGCTGCTAATAAGGATAGTGCAGATAATCCCGCCATGCGAATGATCAATTTAGGTCGATCGACGACATCCCCTAATGGAACTAAAAATAATAATCCTAATGCATAGCCTAATTGAGTCAGCATCGTCAACAAACCCACAGCACTCGTATTGACTGATAAATTTACCGCTACTTTTGTGCCAATTGGTTGGATATAATACATATTTGCGACGACTACCCCACAGGTGATCGCTAATAATAAAATCAATGATTTCGAAAGCGGTGTTTGCTTATTCATTTCCATCGGATTCCCCCATTTCCTTTCTTAGTTTACAACTTCTTAGAATAATTGAAAACAGGGAGGCTCAAATAAAATAAATAAGGTTATTTAACTAAATGTTTTCTTCGATCACGATAGATAATAACCACCAATACTGTTAAAACTAACACACTAGCGACCAAAACAAGTGCTTTTATATGTTCCCCATGAAACAATGCTTCTCCGCCACACGCATATAAAAGGGAAGATGGCACTACGCCGATAAGGATCGATAATAATAACTCACGAACCGAAAGATTTAAGGAGGTTGCGGCAAAGTTCACGACAGAAGACGGAATCACCGGTACCATATAGCCGATCATGACTCCTATTTTTGGATGCTTCATCCGACGTATTGCTTTGACCCAACGATTCTCTTTTTTACTATGATCCATAAAGGATAAATGTTGCATCAAAACGATCGATAAGATATTTCCAAGTGCATTGCCTGTTACATTGATGACTGTTCCTAGAAATGGACCATAACTTAGGCCGACGACCACACCGATCACAGAAGTAGGAATACCTGGAACCGCACACATCAAACTGATCAACAACGTCAAAATAAACGCAGCAGATACTCCGTGTGAACGAATTTCTCGCATCCATTCTTTGCGGCTTGCCTGTGGATCTAGTAATAAGTGGATATCTGGTCGATACTCTAAATAAAGTTGATAGCCAACAAACAAAATCAGCAGTAATCCTAAACCAATCAGTGTATTACGTATATATTGCTTTTTCATAGCGTCTTCTTCTCCTCCTCAGACTTACTCACTGTTAGTGTATCATTAGATGAGGAAACAGAACAAACGTGATACTTAAAATACCAGACTTTCTATCACCATTATTCTAAACATGCTGAAAGCAAAACAATTCGCTCAAAAAATACCGAAACCACTCATATCAAAGGCTTCGGTGCATAATAATGAATAGAAAAGATTTAATTACTTTTACTTTGCAATAATTCACTGCTTTTAGTTTACCTTGGTTGCTTTAATATCTGGCTTTCTAATTTTTCATTAATATTTCCTATTTGTTTCTACATCGTAAGAGGATTTTTTCGATTCACCAGACTTTACTATCAGAGGATTTATTGTATATAAAGTCTATAGCTACGTTTAAATTCAATATTTGCCATTTTCATCACTGCTTTTATTGCTTCATCTGAAGAGTCGAACTGATACTTACTCTTTTCGAATCCATCTTCAACTATTGTATATCGTTCTTGATCATAACTGATAAGTAAATAGCGATCTTTTTTAAACGTAAGAATTTTTAACTTAAAACAATCCTTCGATTTAAATTTTCTTTTCAAAAATTGCTTTAATTGCTTTTTACAAATCATGTTCATTTTACTATGCCTCTACTTTCTTCATAGACTTAGTAATTCTGTGTTTTTTATTGAATCGATGAACAAATCTGTTTACTTCTTTATCAAATAATTCTTTTTTTAACGTTCGACTAATATAAAAAACTTGTACCTCCTTATCCTCTATTATAAAAGCAATTCGAAAATTTTCTTTTCCTAAACGGATTTTCATTTCATAAATCGATGGTTTTACAGGTGTATCAACAAGTTTGATTCGATAAAAGTTGTGTGTCAAATACTCATTCACTTTATATAAGATTATTTCTTGATACCTTTTTGATTGATTCTCAGAAAATATATTCAGAATTTCTTTACTGACTTTAACTTCATATGTCATGCCTATCCCTTCTTACATATATTTTTAAAGTCTATCTATCCACACTTTCTCACTGATAAGCTTTATGAAATTAAGCACGTGTTGTCCTTCTATTGCTTTGCCTGGTTAAAGTTTCAATCATTTTCACTTTTCTATGATAGTGACATTTGCTTTTCCACAAGTTAGTTCTTGTTCTAATATTGACTTTATTTGCAATGCACATTCTTTTGAAAATGGTTCAGCCTCTTCCCATGATCCTAACAATGGATAATTATGGCGTACCGTTTTAACATACTGTTTATTTTTTACTCCTCGCGTTTGGACTTCTACATAATACATAACTATACCTTCTTTGTTAAATTATTTATGTAAAGGCTACTCTTTCAAGCAACTTAGAAAAAAGTGGCAGAAAACACAGAAGATCTGGCGAGATTAATTGAGGGGTGCAACGACAAGCCTTTTGTCCAACAAGTTGGATAGAAGATCATGTAAATGCAGAACAGATTAACATCATGTAACACAATATAATTATAATCTATAAAAAAAAGTTTTTTTATTCGTTTTATTTATATCTGCTATAAAAAATACCACCCGAAGGTGGATGGGAATGGCATTTAGTTAGGAGTTGGTTTGCGCGGTGATTTTAGTATAAAAAATTATTCAGAACATTAATTGAAAAACGGAAAATATCTCACAAGTGTCATTGAGGGAGATTTTACTTTTATCTACTCTTCATAAAACCAACTTCTATTTCTTTCAGTAATCTTTTAAACGTCATCACCCCAGTTTCCTCAGAAGAGCTTAAAACAAACATGGTGGCTTTACCATTACCTATCTTTTGTAGCATCTCCTTTTCAACTAAGTTATTTACATTTTTTCTAACAGTGTGATCTTTATAGCTTGTAGAATTTACTATATCTTTAATTTTAAAAGCAGGTTTTTCCATGGCATATTTAATTATGCTAGTTTCTACTTCGTTCAGACCACTTAAACTTTCTAACATATTTATTGTCCATATCCTGACTTCAGTAGAATCAAAATTGGTATCAACTTCTGGAGTACGCAAGCTGTTCTTTGTAGCTACCTCAAAAATTCTAGGTCCTCCTGATCCTCCTTTTTCAGCAATTCCAACTCTTCTAAATAACGTTGAGATAATCGAATTTCTTGTTACAGAAAAACTTCCATTTATAAATTCATCTTTAGAAACTTTCATTTCTCCCGGGTTGTAGAAACTTACGTAATCATCACAATTGATTATTTTAATTACTTTATCAGAGACATAATAAGCATGCATTAATGTATTTACTAATGCTTCTTTTAATGCAAGTAATAAGTCTGTTCTATAGGACCCTCTCGTCATATTTTCTTCTTGTCTATAGGAATCAGGCACACTGAGTTCTAATTTTTGAATAACTAAATTGTAGAACGAAAACAAGTTCATCTCAGGATAATTCATATCTCCACTTGATACCCTATCTCGCCAGTCAGTATCTAAAAAGCTTTGTTTTTTAAAATAATCTAATTGAAATTTTTTAAATCTATCAGTTATAGAATTATATTTGCCCAAAAATAATAATCCGCCTATTGTTAGTCTATATGGCGACTTAGAATCTTGTCTATCTTTTTTTAATACTCCAATATTCTTTAATAATTCTTCATGACTAAGCTCAAAATATTTAGAATTATTCGTATTTTTATAAAGTAGATTTCTATATTCGTTCACTGTTTCAAGATTTAAATCGTCTATGTCATAGTTTTGCAACAGCTCACTATCAATATCATTCTGCGAGTCTACGATTAGATATTTAAATTGTGCATCATCTGCAATACGATCACCATCGTCTGTTCTAATATATGTTTTACTTTTGTTGTTGTTTATATAAACTGGTCTTCTTTCATACGGTGCTTTGGGTACATTTATTTCTATAATAGATTTACCTGATACTTTGAATGTTTGAACATCTTCATTAGTAAGTAAATTAACACTAACTTTTTGTTTATCATGGATACAATTCCAAAATTCCGTAATAACTTTTTCTGGGTTGTCGACTCCAACTACTTGGTATTCTTTTTTAGATACTAGCTCTTCTATACCTAAAATTATAATTCCGCCATTAGTATTTGCAAACGCACTATAAGTTGACCATACATCATTCGATAGTTTAGTTTGAGACTTTTTAAACTCAAGTTGGAAATTTTCTTTTGGTTCTGTGAAGATTTCATCTTTCAATTCAATAAACTTAATTTTTTACACCCCCTGATCTTAATTCAAAAGCATTTCAAAAGTATTTCAAAAGTATTCTTCTTTAAAAAATGTTGCTATTTCAACCTTTCCAATATAATTATGCTCAATAGTCTAGATAAATCAAAAGTATTTCAAAAGAATTGACAATATAAAAATTCGAGATATAATTTAGGTTTAATATATTTTAATCTGAATATTATGCCCATCATTAGATAGAGAATAACTCTAATGAAAGGTTTTTTTGTATACTCTAGAACTCGAACCTACACATCTTCTATTATGAGCTAAATACTCTATCTAACTGAGCTAAAGGTACAGGTTGTTACCACTAATTTATTTTTGAGTATGTAAATGAGAAATCGCGGCAACAAACTTGTTATCATAATAAAGGTACGTGTATGGACGGTTATGAAATTGATTATTTTGTATATAATGACAAAAATATTTTGTTGAATGATTTTTAACTTCGTCAATAAGCATTAGTTCATACAAGCTGTTCACATATAGTATGATATACTTTTATTATGTTCTTCTCTATTATGCAAATAAGCATATATAAGGGTTTTATTTGGAAGAATTTATGGCAACGTCCTATACTTAAATTATCAAATAAAAAGGACGTGAAGATAAATGTCAGATTTAGAACACAAAGAAGAAAAAGCTTTAGACAAAATTGTTGCTACAGTCAATAAACTGGATAAAGAATTAAATGAACTTGATACGTTATCTGAAAATCCAGAAAAAAAACACAACCTAAAAAAATGGTTAGTTGAACGTAAGGCGATTCATGAAATCAAAAAAATTCTTCATGAAGCTGATAAATACGAAAAATATGATGAAAAAGAACTTGATAAAGAATTTAAAGAAATTAATGATCTATTACAATAATCTGTTAAAACGACTCATTTTGAGTCGTTTCAGATTGTAGACAAACCTTATGTAAAAATGAGGTTTGTCTTTTTTATATGTATGTTTTCAATAATTAAAGAGAAATAGCTTTGTTTTTCTAAAGAAAAACACTCCTTTCTTGCTCTGCCCTTTT
>Ga0256408_1001212_pt1 | contig 14548 bp, 15 predicted proteins | sample PhyAR1_FD_185998 | JGI IMG/M metagenome (GOLD analysis project Ga0256408, IMG submission 185998) | Leaf surface microbial communities from alfalfa plants in UC Gill Tract Community Farm, Albany, California, United States - DLSL A.R1 | ecosystem: Host-associated > Plants > Phyllosphere >...
GCTTTTATGCAAAGTATAGCAAAACTTCGTTTCATTTATTTTTTTCTAAAAAATTCTAATTGAAATTTAATTGTAACTATTTTTTTCTAATTATACAAGGAAAGCGACCGCTTCTCTTCCTCTTCTTCTCTACCCAAAAAACAAAAAAATGCTATACTGGATAAGAATGATTGGAGGACGATATCATGAATATCTTATATATCTCAATTTCTGGTAATACCCGAGGATTCGTCAAAAAATTAGCAGCTTTTGCTACGGAACAACATGAAAAAGATGCTTCACTTCCCTTAGTCCACCTAAAAGAGATCCATGAAAATAGCGACTTTGAAAAAGAAACCAAACCTTTCTTTGTGTTTGTGCCAACCTATCTAGAAGGAGGCAATGGCATTGATAGTGGTGACCAAGAGATTTTGACAGAAACCATGCGAGAATACTTGGAATATCAAGAAAATCATGCGCTTTGTCTTGGTGTTGTCGGTAGCGGAAATAAAAACTTTAACTATCAATATTGTTTGACAGCGAAACAATATGCTGAACAATTCGGCTTCCCTATGGTAGAAGATTATGAATTACGTGGTACGCCAACAGATGTTGAAAGAATCTACCATGCTTTAGTTCAACGATATAGAGCTTAATAAAAAGCGCAAAATCCTTTGATTTTGCGCTTTTTATTATTTTACACTTTCAACATCCATCACTGGTGTTTTTGCTCTTACTTCACCTGTATGTGTCAAAACAAACGTTAAGACATGCTCCATATTTGTCAGAAGAACCATCATAGCGGTTTCTTTTCCTGCCTCTTTGATCGCAGCTAGATCCACGTCCGCTATCATCGTATCTTTTGTGACAGCTTGTCCTTCACTCACTTTTATATCAAATGGCGTCCCACCTAGTTCCACAGTATTGACTCCCATGTGGATTAATAGCTCTAACCCATCAGCTGTTGTTAATCCGATGGCATGTTTCGTTGGGAAAATAGAGCTGATGATCCCAGAAGTTGGCGCATAGATATGACCATTCGTTGGTTCAACAAAATACCCTTCTCCCATCATCTTTTGAGCAAATACAGGATCACTCGCTTGTTCGATTGATTGCACTGTACCATCTGCTACTGCACATAATTGAACGGCTTGTGTTTGATTTGTTGAGTCAGTACTTGATGCTGTATAAACAGGTGCTTCTTCTGCTAATTCTTCTTTCGCTAATTGTTCTTTAGGAATCCCGAAAAAGAAAGTAGCTAAGAATCCGCCCGCATAAGCAGCTAATAATCCAAGGACGTAGCCAAACCATTTGCCATCTGAAATCAAAGGAATCAACGCTGCGCCAGAAGGACCAATAGCAATGGCACCAATATTCCCGATCAAGCCGATCACCGCACCACCGATACCGCCTCCAATACAAGCAGTAATGAATGGACGACCTAAAGGCAATGTTACACCATAGATCAATGGTTCACCAATCCCTAAAATCCCTACAGGTAACGCACCTTTGATCATTTCAGTCAATTCTTTGTCTTTCTTACAACGTACCCATAAAGCAAGCGCAGCACCAACTTGTCCAGCTCCTGCCATTGCTAAAATAGGCAATAATAATGTACGTCCTGTTTCATCGATCATTTGCACATGGATCGGAGTCAATATTTGATGCAAACCAAACATGACCATCGGTAAGAATAATGTACCTAATACAAATCCTGAGAAGGCGCCACCCACACTAAGTACCCAATTGATCCCTCCTACCATACCATCTGAGATAAAACCAGCTAATGGCATGATCAAGAAAATCTCGATCAGCCCGATGGCAATCAATGAAAGTGTTGGTGTCACAATGATGTCTACTGCATCAGGAACGATTTTGTGTAATTTCTTTTCAACGATCGAAAGCAACCAGACCGCAAAAATCACTCCGATGATCCCACCTTGTCCGGCAGCAAGTGGCGTTCCAGTAAACAAGTTCGTCAAAGGAGCTTCTGGATTCATCCCCGTCAACATGACAACCGCACCGATTACTCCACCAAGTGTTGGCGTTGCGCCAAATACTTGAGCGGCATTGATCCCAGTATAGATGACAAGATAACTAAACATCCCATTTTTAAGAATGTTCATGATATCGATGTACTGTTGCCATGACGCCCCGTCGATAGTTCCCGCGGTGACAAGGTTTGTCAATACCGCAGCGATCCCTGCAACGATCCCTGTACCAACAAAAGCTGGAATCATTGGGACAAATATATTCGAGATATCTTTTAAAATAGATTTGATTTTTGACGGTTTTTGTTTTGATTTTTGTGCGTTCTTCATCTCTTGGGCACGTTCATTGACCTTGTCTTTCCCTGATAAACCAGTTGTAGCATCAAGTGTTCCAGGGATTTTTTCACCTAGTTTGACTCCTGCTTGGTCAACCATTTCTTGTGCGACTTTGTTTACTTTCCCTGGTCCGATGATGACTTGTAACTGTTCATCTTCGACTACTCCTAACACGCCCGGTATCGCTTTCAATTTCGCTATGTCGACCAACGATTCATCAATGACTTTCATCCGAACCCGTGTCATACAATGGACAACGCTGTCTACGTTGCCCATGCCACCAGCTCCAGCATAAATTTGTTTTGCCAGTTCTGTCAAAGTCAATTCATTTTTTGCCATTTCCTTTTCCCCCTTACAACGTTCGTTTTACAAAGCCGTCTGCCTCAGCTAGTTTCCTTTTCGCTGTCTCTTTGTTACTATTCGTCAATAACATAACGATGGCTAGTTTAACATTTTGTTCCGCTTCATAAAAGTATTTTTCTGCTGTTTCATAATCCACTTCGGTTGCTTCCATGATGATTCGCTTTGAACGTTCGACTAATTTGTCATTTGTTGGCTTGACATCGACCATTAGATTATTGAATACTTTTCCGATACCGATCATACTGATTGTAGAAATCATATTTAAAATCAATTTCTGTGCAGTTCCAGATTTTAAACGTGTCGAACCTGTTAAAAATTCTGGTCCGGCATCTACCTCAATAGGAAAATCAGCATGTTGACTGATCTCAGCTTCTTTGTTACAAGAAATCGTTGCCGTCTTTGCGCCGATTGAACGAGCATAGTCCAAGCCACCAATCACATAAGGCGTGCGACCGCTAGCCGCGATACCTACGACCAAATCATTTTCCGTCAAGTTCAACTGGATCAAATCTTCTTTCCCTAACTCAAGTGAATCCTCTGCACCTTCAACTGCGACAGTCATAGCCGCTTCACCACCTGCAATCAAACCAACGACCATTTCAGGCTCTACACCAAATGTAGGAACACACTCGGCTGCATCCAATACGCCCAAACGTCCACTTGTGCCAGCGCCCATGTAGATCAAGCGTCCATTTTTTTTGAAAGAAACAATCGCTGCTTCAATCACTGGTTCAATACTCGGTAGTTCTTTTGCGACAGCTGCCGCCACTTCATGATCTTCTTGGTTCATCAAGCGAGCGGCTTCAGAAACACTCATCTCATCCAAACCAAATGTCTTTTGATTTCTACGTTCCGTTGTTAATTTATCTAAATCGATCGTCATTTCTCAATTCCTTCTTTACATTTAAATTTATAAATCATTCCTGCATGGATTTGTTGGATCAATGGCAAATCAGCCGAGATCACTCGTGCCACACAATTGACTTTTTCATCTGCTGGTAAATCTTCTTTCATTAGTTGGATTTCACCCATATAGCGAAGATACGCTTCATTATCTAACGTGACCGTACCTATTTTCCGTTCATCTGTTAATCGAGCAGGAATAGGAGGGATTTCTCTAAATCGTGCATCTGCACTACGTACCACAGCTTTAGCTTCATCTTGTCGATTCGTATGTGTACCTAAAATGATTGGACCAAATGTTGGGTCCGACAATGTCACATGTAATAAGATACCGCCTGTTTCTTTATAATACAAAAATTGTTCCTGGGTGGTCAGCGATAGCCCACCGTCACCAATATAGATCAGATCGGTTTCACATGAAGCTAAGTCTAGCGCTGCTGCCAAAGGATGTTGATAGCGATGTTCTTCCAATGTTGGAAGTCCTTTGTATAAAGGGCCTCTCAACACTTCATCTCCTGGTACAAATCCTTGAATCGTAAATCCTTGTTCTGCTAACCATTGATTTTTTCTTTGGTACCACGATTTGTCTAACCCTGTTTCTGGGCGCGGATAATAATTGTGCCAAGCTTCCATCTGAGTAAAATCAGCACCTGCTTCTTTTAATTCTTGCACATCTTGTTCAGTGATCGTGCTTGCATTCAAACTGATTTTCAATTGATGAGACCACTTCGCAATCTGTTGGTTCGACAGGTGATAATCCATCCGCAGCCCTGTCACACCAATCTCTTTTAATGGCTCAAGATTTTCTAAGGAGAACCCTGCCAACTCTAATGCCTTACCCGATATATCTACCATCAACTCTAATCCGGTTGCTTTTGCTTCTTGGCCAAGTTCCGTCAAACGCCTTTTATAAGCTGATGGATCATCTTCTGGAATATGCATGGATGTAAAGATGCCAATAAATCCCTTCTCTGCCATTTCATGGATATACGTTTTCGTTTCTTCGGACAACTCTTGATTCATAAATACAGAAAAACCAAACATGTACTCTCCCCCTCACCATGTATCCGCATTCATTTATAAATTGATTATACTTCGTATGAAATAATTTTTCAACATAAATATAAAATATATTAAATTTCATTTCTTGGTAGTGTAAAAAAAACGAATCAATGAATTCATCTAAGCAACTAATCCAAAAAAAACCGAAAATAGTCCAACCTATTTTCGGCTTTTATAGATTATTCAGTTGATCAATTCTGACAGAATCCTTTAATCAATTTATGTAAGAATAAGTTTTTTGTGTTTCTTTGACTAACCTTTGTCTAAGGCTTTTTCTTGTTCGTCTAAAACTAGCGACACTTTGTTGCCAAATTGCCCTTTGAGGGTCTCCTTCAATCCTGTACCTGCTGAAGAAATCGTGTGTTTTGCTCTATTTGTCTCATTCTTCCCAGATTGATTTGTCGTTCTTATTTTCAATCCCTTCTCACTTTTCAGCGCGATTCCAAGTGAACGAGTTAAGCATTTTTCCATATCTTTCTGATATTTCTCCCACCATTGATCAATCATTTCAATCATTTCAAACATTTCAAAACCTCCATTCTTTTTAATCCAATTGTGCCAGTTTCTTACGATAGATCTGCTCGTTATCTTCTAGGTCAAGCTGGATTTTCTTTCGTTGATGGCGCAATTCCGTCGACAGATCCTCTTCTAAACGAGAAATCATGATACGTCCATAGTCAAAAGCCTCTTGTGGTTCAGAAAAAGTTTGCAAAATCAATCGGAGATCTTTATAAGTCGCTTCCGCTAGCTCATGGACTTTTCTTTCTGTTGCAATCATTGCTTCTTCTTGCTCTGATAACCCTCGTTTCGTTGCTTGATATGTTTCATAAAGCTGTATTTCCTGACTCAATTTTCCTCTCCTCCTTTTATACCCCAAACAATTGATTCGCTAATTCTTTGTCACGTGCCACCATTTCATTAATCTTTTGGGTGATTTCATCGGCGAGTGTTTGAAACTGTTCTGACATCTGATCAATTTGGCGGATCTTATCTCTAAATTCCTGTGTCGGTTCATCGACGATCTCCCATTTCGTACAACCAACTTCGGCTAATGTTTCAATCACCTCGTTATAGGTCAAATGGGGCGTATAATTGCGTATTCTTCCCAACCAGTCATTCCATAAGTCTTCCAACCCGGTGATCCCGTTTTGGTAAATCACACGAACATTTCCCATTGCCTCGTCAAATTTACTAGCAGCCGTCCGTACTACAGCTAATGCTTGGCTATCCTCTAAATAAATTTTTTCTGACCGAGAAAGTCCGTCGCCACTTGCAGTCAGCTTCTGCCGTAACTCTTTTAATGTCAAGAATTCTTTGATTTGAACCTTGAGCCACTCATTTTCTTCTTTCAAACGCTTGATTTCATCTAGCGTATGCTCGCCACTGACTGCTAGTAATTTGATCATTGCTTCGTTTTCCAAAAGTGTTTGTTGCCACAAAGTTGGGGCTAACAAGATACTTCCATTACCATCGACGTATACGATGATCTGTCCATGCTTATCGATATAATTTCCCTCTTCATCTGTTCTGAATTGATCCAGCGAATGGCCAAATGTTTCCCAGCCCGAATTATCGATTCCAAAACTATTGATTGGAAGCATCCCTTTCCCACCAGTAAAAATCCCACTCGTGACGACATCCGAAGTGTCGTAGAGATTGATCAGGGTACCAGGATGATTATCAAATAATGCTTGCGCAAGCCCTGGTCCCGCCGCGCCGTACGTCACACTGTCATAACCATTGAGCCCTGCGACAAAAAGTGCTTTAGCTCCACCTAACGAGTGCCCAGTCGTTGAGATCGTATAGCCATCTGATTTGGGATACTGCTTTTCAATTTCACGGGCGTAGTTCAAAGCGGAGAAAAATGCGCCATCTGGATGTTTATTACTTCGACCAATTTCCTCAAGGTTTGTATGCCAATCTTTGAGCGAAGTCGTGCCAGCATAGGCAATCGTAAGGTTTTTGGTGATGACGGAGTCGGGGAAGCCGGGGACTTTTCTTAAATCATTATCATTAAGTTTTTTGAATTCATCTTTAATTTCTGCTACTACCATTGCCTGCGTACTATTTTTCTTTGGCTTAGATTCATTGCCGATTTTGTCTTTATTGGTATCTATGGTATTTATAACTAAATAATCTTGTTTTTCTCCAATTTTAGTGTTCATTTCAATTTCTCCATGCTCAACTTTATAAACCTCATTGGAAAAATCTCTATTTTGATCCATAATTATAAACCTCCGTAATAATATTCAATTATTTCAGTAGGTGTTTCTATTCCATTAGGAAATTCTCTTACTTCTATAAAATACTTGTCTTCAGTTTTTTTTCTACCTATATCGACATTGTAGCGCCATTTATTTGTTTCTGCGGATTTTACTCCCAAAGTTGCGATATGCTTGTTAGAATTATTCAAATTAAAATGTACTTCTAAAAAATTCATCGGACTAATCGAATACCCAGTAAATTCTATTTTGTTTATATCTATATATTTCCTAACACTTACAACTTTTTCTACATATTCTTCTGTTGTCAACTCTCCATTACTATATTGTTGTGTAAACTTATCAGTTTCCTTATCATTCGTCGTATATAACCGATAGTTATTGTACACATAATTCGCCAAATCTTTCTGTATTTCCAGCAATTCTTGAAGATCTTCTTCTCTTTTATCCATATAGATTTTTCCTCCAATTCCTCCTAAGATAAATATCACTAACACACCTAGCCAATACCGTTTCTTCATATATCCTCCTTTCAGATTTCATTAAGTTTTATATATAATCAGAATAAGCTTCTTACTCATTCTGGAAATTTTTATGTAAGATATAATTTTTTTATTGAATGCTCGGTTTTAATAGTTATGTATGGCCACGATAAAAAATTAATTATTTCAGTAGATACTTTGTCATTGTCTTTGATTGCTGCGGCAAGAAGTGTACTTTAGCTCCACCTAACGAGTGCCTAGTCGTTGAGATCGTATAGCCTTCTGATTTCGGGTACTGCTTTTCAATTTCACGGGCATAGTTCAAAGCGGAGAAAAATGCGCCATCTGGATGTTTATTACTTCGACCAATTTCCTCAAGATTTGTATGCCAATCTTTGAGCGAAGTCGTGCCAGCATAGGCAATCGTAAGGTTTTTGGTGATGACGGAGTCGGGGAAGCCGGGGACTTTTCTTAAATCATTATCATTAAGTTTTTTGAATTCATCTTTAATTTCTGCTACTACCATTGCCTGCGTACTATTTTTCTTTGGCTTAGATTCATTGCCGATTTTGTCTTTATTGGTATTCACAGTACCTATAACGATATGATCTGTTCCAAGAGGTCTATTACCATATTTAACTTCGCCACTCTCTAATTTATAAATAAATTCAGATAAGTATCTATTTTGATCCATTAATTTATTCCCCCTGTATAATAGATTATTTGATCATCTGAGATACCGATTTCCTGTTTTTCGTTTTTTTCATCTATAAAATAAGGCCCATTACCTCTGCCACTAGCTATTCTATAAATAAACTTATCTGTTTCAGCAGATCTTGTGTTTAGCCCTACTTCTTCTTGATAAACATCATTAACTGTGAAATAGATGACTAATGAATTCATCGGACTAATCGAATATCCAGTAAATTCTATTTTGTTTATATCTATATATTTCCTAACACTTACCACTTTTTCTACATATTCTTCTGTTGTCAAATCCCCATTACTATATTCTTGTGTAAACCTATCAGTTTCCTCATCATTGGTTGTATATAACCGATAGTTATTGTATACATAATTCGCCAAATCTTTCTGTATTTCCAGTAATTCTTGGCGATCTTCTTCCCTTTTATCCATATACATTTTTCCTCCGATTCCTCCTAAAATAATTACTACTAATAATACACCTAACCAAAGCCGCTTCTTCATAGATCCTCCTTTCAGGTTTTATCTTGTTCTATATATGTTCAGACTAAGCTTCTCGCTTATTCTGTTGCTTTTTTATGTAAGATATAGTCCTTTTATATTTAACACTTATTTTTTCATAGTTATATCACTTTCATGATAAAAGATAATTATTGCATTAGGTATTTCGACTACATTAGGTGTTTTATTTATTTCTATATAATATTTATTTTCTGATTTTTCTATTCCTATGTCGATATTATAAATCCAGTTATCAGTCTCAGAAGATTTAACACCTAATGTTGCAATTTGCTTATTTGAATCATTTATCAAAAAATGTACTTCTAAAAAATTCATTGGACTTACTGTATATCCAGTAAATTCTATTTTGTCTATATCTATATATTTCCTAACACTTACAACTTTTTCTACATATTCTTCTGTTGTCAAACCCCCATTACTATATTCTTGTGTAAACCTATCAGTTTCCTCATCATTGGTTGTATATAACCGATAGTTATTGTATACATAATTCGCCAAGTCTTTCTGTACTTCCAACAATTCTTGTCGATCTTCTTCTCTTTTATCCATATACCTCTTCCCTCCGATTCCTCCTAAAATAATTACTACTAATACACCTAGCCAAAGTCGTTTCTTCATATATCCTCCTTTATCTATAAATATCTTTTACCCCATATTATTTTCTATCATAGGGTTACTCTCTTTTTTGTTATATACGTTTTTTCGCTCAATTGTTTTTATGTAAAACTTCTCACTATGCCTATGGACGTATCACTAAGGATTGATATCGGATGTTTTTTAATGAAAAAAGACATCTAAAACAGAAGGATTTCTGCTTTAGATGTCTTTATGACTATAAGATTATTCGCTAACTGTTACGTCGCCTGTTACTGATGCGTCGTTTTCGTCAAGTTTTGCTGAATCTTGGTATTCTTGTTTTTCAAATGTTACGTTACCCTCTACTTTTGCTCCGTCTAATACAAAGCCGTTCGCTTTTACAAGTACGTCACCTTTGATTGTTCCGTGAACGATATTTGTGTTTTCTGATTCAACGATCAATGTTGGAACAGTGATTGTGTATTCAGCAGTTACGTTACGGTCATCGTCTTGTGAGTACAAAGCAATTTTGCGGTAGATGTCTGCACTTGCATCATCTTTGTCATGGAATTCGCCTGCGATAGTTACATCATTTGAGAATGTCACATCACCTGTTGCTGCAACGATCCAGTTACCGTCAGCTGACATTGCTTTTTCTAAAACAGCTGGATCATCACTGATTGAAGCTGTTGATACAACATCTGCTGAACTTTCTGTTGTACTTACTTCTGTTGTTGATGAAGCTGAACTAGAATTAGCTGAATCATTGTTGTCAGCACCACAAGCTCCTAAAGCCAAAAGTGCTGTTGCTGTTAAACCTAATAAAGATAATTTTTTTGATAACATTAAATTTCTTCCTCTCTTTTTGTATTCCTATGAAATTATACCATGAAAGCGTACTTATGTGAAATAATCTTCATGAAAAGAAAAAATATTTTATATAGCAGAACATTTACGATAACATCCTCTAGTTATTCTTGTTACGCCAAGAATAAAAACAGCTAGTCAAAGGTAACTAATTCCGTATTTTCAACAAAAAAGTCAAAGAATGTGTCATTTGGCATCGGATGAAAATAGGCATTGATGATTCGGATCAGTGCATTATGGCAAACAAGCAAGTAGACATTGTCCTCATCTTCTAAGCACTCTTTCAATAAAGGAGTGATCCGTGCATACACATCTAAAACCGATTCCCCATTTGGAAAACGTACCGCAAAATTTTGGCGTGCACGTTGAAAGTCTTCGTCTTCGCTAGGACGCCCATCATAATCCCCAAAATCCATCTCGATCAGTCGTTCATCCGCTGTCATAGGTAGATTGACTTTTTTGGCTACCGCTTGTGCCGTATCTCTTGCGCGTTGCAAAGGGGAATGGATGATCTTGGTGATCGGTATTTCCAAGTTTGCAACTTTTTCAGCGAGTTTTTCTGCTTGTTGTTTCCCTTTTTCTGTTAATTCGATGTCTGCATGGCCACAAACTAAGCCTTGAGCATTCCAAGTCGTTTCGCCATGTCTAGTAATATATAACATTAGATAACTCTCCTTTATTTTATGCTCTTTCAATTTTATCATACAATTTCAGTCCAAATGGATCATCTGCTTGGAATCGACGACGTTCGATTAGCCTTAGTGATTCAAATGTGTGTTTCTCTTCTTCTCAAGTCGATTCTTTTCGTTGCGACTTTTTCTAAAAATCGCTGGTCATGGTCGACGATCAACATCGCTGGTTTGACTTGTAATAAAAGCTGCTCGATTTGTTCTTGATTGAACACGTCCAGATAATTCAATGGCTCATCCCAGATATAAAGATCTGCGGATTGTGCAAATGATTTGGCTAATTCCACTTTTTTTCTTTGCCCCATACTCATGTTTTCAATGGAGGTATGAAACACGTCTCTTTCCATTCCTAATTTACGAAGATTATTTAAAAAGAGTTCCAAGTCTAGCTGATTCTTTTGCGCAAAATCTGTTAATGTTCCGGTGTTATCTTCATAGTTTTGGCGAACATAACTGATGCTGATTGTTGCCGGACGCGTGACATCCCCCTTGGATTGACCAGTAAATTCCCCAAGTAAATACTGGATGATCGATGATTTACCACTACCATTAGGTCCAGTTATTGCCACACACTCTTGTTGCTCGATGCTAAAGCTGATAGGATCGAATAACATCTCTTCATAGCCTAATTGTAGATTTTCTACTGTCAATAAGCGTTTATGATGCGACTGATTTGGGCACATGTTCAATGAATCGATCGACTCTAGATCTTTCAATAATTTCTCTTTCTCACTAATTTGAGTTTCCATCCGATTGACGATCGCTTTTGAACGTTTCATTGTACGAGCAGCATCCGCTCCAATTGCGCCACGATTGACACGCCGTGCTTCGGTATCAATAAAGCCAACACGTTTTTTTGTTTTGTCTCCTTCTCGAGAGTTAGCCCACTCCGCTTTTTCAGCTGCGGTTTTTTTCAAACGTCCGACTTCTTTTTTGATTTTTTGGTTTTGTGCTAACTCAAATTCATCTTTTCTACGCTTTTGTTCTTCGTAGACGGAATAATTTCCTTGATAGATCACTAATTGACTTTTTTCGATGACCAAAAGATGGTCAACGACTTCATCAATAAACTGACGATCATGACTGACAACAATAAACCCTTGTTTTTTCTTATTCAGGTATTCAGCTACTTGCTGACGCCCAACCACATCTAAGTGATTTGTTGGTTCGTCAATCAGTGGAAAATGCTGCTCATCGGTAAATAAGAGAGCCAGCAATACTTTTGTTTTTTCTCCGCCGGAAAGGGAATCGTAAGGGCGCCAGAGAATTTCCGAATCTGCCTGCATCAGCATCAACTCACGCTCGATCTCCCATAACTCACCATCTGAAACTTCTAACAACACATCATAGGTTAGTCGATTCGTTTCCCTGACCTGTTGTGGAAAATAGACAAATTCTTGTTGATGGGTCACTTTTCCTTGATAAGGTAGTTTGTTTTGCAAAATAGTTAATAACGTCGTTTTGCCACGACCATTTCGACCAATCAGTCCTAATTTCCATGTGGAATCAATATTTAGGTTTGCTTGATCGAATAACAGATTGTCTTGGCTGTCATAGCCAAACGTCAATTGTTTGATTTCGATTTTAGACATTTATCTTCACCTCGTTATAAAAAAGACCAGTCCTATTTTCAGAACTGGTCAAAGAAGATGAGTACAAAAAGAGACCCACTCATTGAAAGCAGCCAATTCTGAAAATCTGCATACTATCCCCTTGAACAAACAAGGTATAGTTAAAATGCAGCTTCAACAAATTGACTTACTTTTTCAATGCGCGGATCCCTCACTTTGTCTTTATTTGCCACTAGGTTACCATAGGTGTTTTAAGACTGTCAACCAATAAATTATTGCAACAAGCCACTGATTGCCTGTGAAAGTATTCTGACGTTCTCTAGTGTTTCTTGATGATCCAATGCCTTATCAAGAGAAGTTGGGCCAGTTTGGATACTAAATACACTAGGAAGAATCGTCGTTAATTGACCTAAATCTTTTTCCCGACTCCCACAGATTGCTACAACTTTTTTGTTGTGTTTTTTTGCCAAAGAAGCCACACCATAAGGCACTTTCCCATGAATTGTCTGTTGATCAATCCGTCCTTCTCCTGTGATCACGATATCGGCTGATTTGATTTTATTCTCTAAGTCTACTAACTCAGAAACAGTCATAAATCCCGCTTTCATCGTAGCTCCGACAATGGCTAAAGCGCCTCCGATTCCACCAGCTGCGCCACTGCCAGGGAGTTTATTCAAATCGATTGCTGTGCGTTCTTTGATTTGTTCAGCGACCTTTTCTGCTTGTGCTTCCAAAAATGCTAGTGTTTCTGGTGAACCACCTTTTTGTTTGCCGAACAGCTGAGTCGCACCTTGTTTGCCAGTGTAAGGACTCGTAACATCCGCTGCGATCGTCAATCGTTGCTCGATTCGCTCTAATTGAGAGACGTCGATTGTCTCGATGGATAACAAAGGATTCCCTTCTGTCACACCATTTAGTTTCGCCCCTAATGACTGCAATAAACCCAAGCCTCCATCAGAACAACCGCTACCACCTAATGTTACGATAACTTCGTCTACTTGCTGATTCAAAGCATCTTTGATCAACTCTCCTAAACCAAAACTTGAAGCTAACCGGATCGTTTGATCTGTCGGTTCGGTCAACAAGTCCAATCCAATAACTTCCGTCGATTCAATGATGGCTAACTTACGGTTCTTTTTTTGTGTCAGTAAATAACGACATGCTTTTTTCCGAAAGAGCAAATCCGGACAAAAAAGTGTTCGCCATTCCCCGCCTAAAGTAGCGTAAATCACTTCAGCAGTTCCTTCGCCACCATCTGCGATAGGTTGATTGACTGTTTGTTCCGCCTCCCCCCAGCCTTGCAATGCTGCTTGGTTGAGTTCAATACACGATGCGCTACCTTTAAACGAATCGATTGCTGCAAGTAATTTCATTTAGAGACTCCTTTTTCTGTGATGATTGAACAACGTGTTTTTCTTTAACTATATCATATCTAACGTGCTTCAATACCGCTATATTCATAGATAGAAAATACTTCAGGATCATAATCGATAAACCGCTGTGACCAATTTTCTACATCAAAAAATTCGATGATCTCACGATCGACGGTTTGATAAGGGCTATTTAAGAATGCAGGAAGTTCATCCAAATTCCTTTCTTCCAACAAGAAAATATTTTGTGGATTGTAGAAACGATACCCGGAAATCGCTTTGTTATCAGTGACTAATTTCTTTTGGAAGAAAATCGATTCAAATGTTCGTAATGTCACACCACTTTGACCTTCTCGCAACAATTCTAAAATACCTGTCGAACCATTCGTCTTTTGCAAATATTCTGTATAGGTCAGATACCCTTCTTGATCATTTCCACGACTTGGTAAAATAAAAAAATTTGTTGAGATACCTAACTGTTCAAATGTGGCTTGATAATCATCTGCTCGTTGTTTTCTGCCGTTATCAGTTGCGCCAAAGAAGAGATCAGTCGTGACTTCAGCTTTTGGTAATTGCATCTCTTTTGAATAAAACGAACTATTATGCTTAATCCCTAACTCTTTTGCTTCTAAAATATCAAAATGGTAAATGTCATCAATTGCTGGTTCTGCTTCTGCTTTCTTCAATAACTGAAGGTGTTCTTCTTTGAAATGGTTCCAAAAGAAGAGAATGATCTTCGCATTTGTGTACGGTCGAATGCGAGAAGCAAATGCCACATCAAAACCATAATCTAAAAAAATAATTAGTTTATATTGATCGAGTTGCTGTTGGAACGATGACATAAAGGAATCATCCATCAAATCTTTTGCTGAGATGACGTCCATTGTTTGTACGTATGGGAAAAAATATA
>Ga0256408_1001230_pt1 | contig 14419 bp, 11 predicted proteins | sample PhyAR1_FD_185998 | JGI IMG/M metagenome (GOLD analysis project Ga0256408, IMG submission 185998) | Leaf surface microbial communities from alfalfa plants in UC Gill Tract Community Farm, Albany, California, United States - DLSL A.R1 | ecosystem: Host-associated > Plants > Phyllosphere >...
CAGCAGAAATTACCGCTAAAGGAGGAAAAGTGATGACCTTGAAGCTATCGCAAGTCACAGCTGGCTATGGCTCAGTAAAAATCATCAAAGAAGTTTCCTTCGAGCTGAACAAAGGTGAGAACCTATGTATCCTAGGACCTAACGGCTGTGGCAAGACGACCGTATTGAAATCAATTGCAGGCATCCTTTCCTACGAAGGATCGATCACGATCGATGGAAAAGAAGTCCGCACGATGAAACGCAAAGAAGCCGCACGAAAAGTCGCCTTACTTAGCCAGTTTTCAACCATTGCCTTTGATTACACCGTCTATGAAACCGTCATGATGGGCCGCTATACGCACATCAAACAAGGACTATGGTCAGTCACGACAGCAGAGGATCGAGAAAAAGTCATGGAGTGCTTGGCTCTAACCAATCTGTTAGAATTAAAAGACCACCCCGTCAATCAACTTTCCGGTGGCCAAAAGCAACGCGTCTTCCTAGCCAAAGTATTAGCCCAAGACCCAGATATCCTATTATTGGACGAACCCAATAATCATCTCGATATCAAACACCAGCTCGAACTCATCGGCTATTTAAAAGACTGGGGCAAGAACCAAGACAAAACAATTATCGGCGTCTTCCACGACATCCGTTTAGCCCTGTCATTAAGTGATCAAGTCCTATTCATGAAAGCAGGCCAAGTCATCAAGCAAGGTCCATTTTTAGAAACAGCTTCAAGGAAACTACTTAAAGATATCTTTGATGTCGATCTAGTGAAGCATTTTCAGGAGCAAAGTGAGATTTGGGAGAAGTTGGGGGAAGGGTAAAGGAAATAGAATAAATATATATAAATTCTGAGACTTGTAAATGAGTCTCGGATTTTTTTGTTTAATTTTTTTATACTATTCCTTGAAATAATAGGATTCATAACTATTTTGACAAGTAAAATTGCCATATTTCGAGAGTGATATTTTTGTTATACTTAATTCGAGGTGATGGAATGAATAAACGATTTAGGAATAATTTATCTACAATCTTAAAAAATAAACGTATAAGCTATAGCAAGTTGTCTAAAGAAACGGGAATTTCAAGACAAACAATAAGTAAAATTATAAATAATGAATTTTATGCTATGAATGTCCATACACTTGTTACTTTATTAGATTACCTTGAAGTTGGGATTAATGAGTTTGGTGTAGTTGATAGTGAGTTAGATTTTATTGATAATCAAATACACAAAATGGCTTTTAATAAAAAAAATCTAGCTATTTTAGTCAATAGTCTTTCAAGTAAAACAAAATTATCTTTCACCTTTCATCCTTACGCATCCAATCATTGTTTAAATGTTGATTCAAAAAAGTATTCTAATAAATATGATTTTTCAGGAAACATTAGGATCCATGGGACTAAAAAAGAAACGGCTTTAGAGGTTATTGATTTTGACCTATGGAAAATTTCTAAGATCGTTTCTTATGAAGAATTTTATGATCTATATCGATCTTTGATCATAGCTTTTGAAGATTATGCCGAAAAACTAAGATTCAATAAAATTATTTTTAATGTAAGTTCCTATTATGCTCCAGAGTTACAGGCAGTTCTTTTTCCTAGACATTTAACTAGTAAGGATCTAAGAGAATTAGTTCAGAGTTTTCCTTATGATTGTAGAAAAAATGAGTTACTCAAATTTTCAGTTCTTAAAACATGTGGATATGGTTTTATTTCTGTAAATGAAGAGGAAGAGCTACTTATAAATGAAATCAATAACCAAGTTGACTCTATGGCGAATGTGAGTATATTTGAAAAAGAAAAGATTAGAATGGATTTGATGGATAAAAATGTTCTAGAAAGATATTATCATGTCAAAAAATATTTCAAGTATATATATTAATGTATATCTTTAGCCTTTGAATATGTTTAGTATAATTTAGCTAAATTATTCATGATGATAGCGGATTTTAGTAATAATATAATATTTCTATAGAATAATAGATTACTTTGACTTATATTTATATTGTAGAATTTATATTGGAAAAAGCATGATATATTGGAATTATAAAAGTGAAAAGCAGACTAATTACATATGCAGGCTTACTAGAAAAAATTTCAGAAGCTATGTTAGAAAAACATATGGAGGAATAAGGTATTGAAGAATCAAGTGAATATTACAACTCAATCTGAGTTACAGTTTGAACAAGAAGTTATTGATCATTTAACAAAAATTGGTGGTGTAAAACAATGGGAGTACGCAAAGGGAATTAAGACATCAGAGCAACTTTGGGATAATTTCAAGAGAATTCTGGAACAAAACAACCAAGCGCGATTAGATAAACCATTATCTGCTACTGAGTTTAACCAAGTAAAAAAAATTATCTCAAATATTGATTCTCCTTATTCAGCCGGACAATTTCTTTATGGTGTGAATGGTGTTTCTGAAATTGAAGTAGATCTTGATGATAATCAACATGTGTTTTTAACTGTATTTGATCAAGCACAGGTAGGTGGTGGGAATACTGTGTATCAAGTAGTCAACCAAATTGAACGACCAAAAGTAATTGATGGGAAACAAAATCGTCGATTTGATATCACACTATTGATTAATGGCTTGCCAATCGTACAAATTGAATTAAAAACCTCATTACACAGCTCGATAGAAGCATTGAATCAGATGGAGCAATATATTGCTGAAAAACAGTTTAGTGGCATCTTTTCTACCTTACAAGTATTGGTTGCAATGACACCGCATGATATTCGGTATATGGCGAATACAACTCGTGATAAATTTAATCGTGCATTTGCTTTTAACTGGCAAGACGAAGAAACAGCTAAACCTGTTAGAAAGTGGAAGGAATTTGTTGAAAAGGTTCTATCCATCCCAATGGCACATGATCTTGCAACAAGATACATGGTTTTAGATGGAACAAAGAACAAAGAAAGTATTAAAGTAATGCGACCTTATCAAGTCTATGCAACGAAGCGTGTATTAGATAAGGTGAGGAAATTTGATTTTAAACATGGAGAGGGAAAATTAGGTTATATTTGGCATACTACTGGCTCAGGTAAGACAATTACAAGTTTCAAGACTGCTTGGTTAGCAAGTCGTCTTCCCAATGTAGATAAAGTGGTCTTCTTAGTGGATCGTATTGCCCTAACGAATCAAACAGCAGATGCTTATCGTGCATACGATCCAATCGCTGGTTTTGAAGGGAAAACTGGAGTAGTTAGTGACACAGCAAATATTTCTGATTTACATCGAAAATTATCGAAAAAAAGTGATAAGAATATTATTGTTACAAGTATTCAAAAATGTCCCGTTATGTGACAAGAGAGAGCTTTAGTCAGTTAACTGATAATATCTTATTTATTGTTGATGAGGCACACCGTTCAACTGGAGATGGTACCAAAAATGAAGGCATGCTAGAATCTATTCGAAAAGCTCTCCCAAATTCTGCGTGGGTTGGCTATACAGGCACACCTAGATTTCCAGAAACAAAAGAAATATTTGGGGATTTAATTCATGCATACACAATTAAAGAGGCAATTGCAGATAAGAATGTCTTAGGTTTCAAAGTAGAATTCAAAGAAACAATTGAACCACCTACAGATCCTACTGAAGAAGACATTGATGATAATTTACGTGGCAGTGTCTATGATTATAGTCCGGAACATGTGGATTTGGTTGTAGAAGATATTTTTAATAATTGGAAAGAACGTTCGAATAATCGTAAATATAATGCATTATTTACCGTTCACGTCGGTGGAAACCGTGCGAGCACACCTCGAGCGATGGAGTACTTTGATAAATTTATGGAAGAAAATAATAAACGACCAATTGAAGATCGTTTAAAAGTAGCAATTAGTTTTTCAATTGACACATCGAATAGTGTTCATCAGTTGAAAACAAATGAAAATTTGCACCGAGCAATACGAGCTTATAATGCGTTGTTTGATACAGCATTTGATATGACCTCAGTTAAATCGTACACTGAAGATTTGGCAAGAAGATTAAATAAAACAGCAGATGATGGGAATTATTTAGATTTGGTTATAGTGGTAGATCAACTACTAACAGGTTTTGACGCACCAGAGCTCAATACACTATATATAGATCGTACATTAAAAGGTGGGAATCTTATTCAAGCTTATTCCCGAACAAATAGGATACATGATCGTAATGCGAAACCACAAGGGAATATTGTCAACTACCGTTGGCCAATTCAAAATGAATACGAAATGAACCAGTCTTTTGCAATCTACTCAAATCGGGATTCAGCAGCTGAGCAACTCTCTCTTGATGAGCTGATTATAGGAAATCAAAAATCTGGAATTCTTTCAAAATCTTTTGGCACAATAGAAGAAGAAACAAAAGATGTAATACAACAATTAGCGGAATTGACAGAAGGTTTTAATCAATTGCCCCCTAGTGAGAAAGCACAAGAAGTAGTCTTTGAAGGTCTAAAAGAATATAATCGTTTATTGAATCAATTGAAACAATTTACAGAAGATGATGAAAAGAATCCGATTTCTGCTTATGATGAACCTGAAGCATTTTATGAACGTTTAGGTATTACAAAGGAACAAGAAGTAAGGTTAACGACAGTTCTTGCAAATGAATTAAGAGAAAATCGAGCAATAGCTGAAGAAATCGACATTTCACAAGTCCACTTGGAAATGACTCATATTCATGATGTAACAATCAATTATGACTATCTGATTGAATTGATCGCTCAGTTGGCAAATGAAGTACATGTCGATAATATGAATAAAGCCAAGAAAACAAAAGATGAAATTGATATCGAGGTTGCGAAATCTGAGAACGATCAAGAAATTACAAAAGTCCGTAACTTTGTGGCGAAAGTTTTGGCGAAAGAGTTTGAGTTTGATAAATATCCCGTTGCATTGAGTGTCGAAGAAATGAATCAAGCAATGGAACGCTCACAAAGGGACAGTAATATCAAACAACTAACAGAATTTATCCGCAAGTGGGGATTAGATAATAGTGTGAAGCCAAAAGAATTAGATAAATTAATTCAACGTCATCAGTATGGGCAAGAAGATCTAGACAAACAGGGAGAACTAACAACTATTATGAACGATGCTCGCTCGGATTATAAAGAAATTTCTTCAGAAGAAATTGCTAGTTTGACATGGGTAAAATATCGTAAAAAATTTCATGAAGCTTTTTATAAAATGGCAGATGAAATCAAGAAAAGTGAATAAATCAAGTTGATTGAAATCCAATTATTAATATTGGAATAGTAGCAATCAGCAAGCATTTAAAAATTAACTTTGATTATAGTGAACTTGAGAGAGGGAGAAGTGGTATTTTCTATTTTGGAAATTACCAGCATGGTAAAATTCTTTAACTGTTATCAGTTTTTTTAGGAAATGAAAAATTTTCAGTAGTATAGTTAAAAAGAAAACAATTGGTGCTTATAAGAAATTCGATAAATAGCAAAAATATTTCCGATTTTAATAAAGAGATTTACTTTATGAAGATTCAATAGTATATGTGAAATCTTCATCTATAAGGAGAGAATAGAAAAGATGAGTAATGCAAGCGAGATTACAACAAAATTATGGGCAATGGCGAATAAATTGCGTGGAACGATGGATGCAAGTGAATATAAAAATTATATTTTACCATTTATGTTCTATCGGTATTTGTCTGAAAATCAGGATGCTTATTTAAAAATGAATGGATTAGAAGACTACTACGAAGTAACCGATGATGAAGAGAAAGAAGATTATCTAGAAGATATAAGCCGGGGGATTGGGTATGCGATTTCTCCTGAATATACTTGGGAAGAATTAGTATCTAAAATTGAAAATCATAAAATCAAAGCAAGCGATTTCCAAGACATGCTAGATTCATTTAATATCAACGCAAAGAGGAATCCTGTTGCAGAAGATGACTTTGCAAATGTTTTCTCAGATATCAACTTAGGAGACACTCGTTTAGGATCGAATACAAATGAACGAGCAAAAGCATTGAATGATGTTGTTTTGATGGTCAATGAGTTTAATTTTAAAGACGATTCTGGTCGTGATATCTTAGGTGATGTATACGAATATTTAATTGGACAGTTTGCAGCCAATGCCGGTAAAAAAGGTGGCGAGTTTTATACGCCACATGAAGTGAGTAAAGTGTTAGCTAAAATCGTAACAGATGATGTAAATAAAGAGGAAGAACAATTTCGCGTGTACGATCCAACGATGGGTTCGGGGTCTTTACTATTGACTGTAAAAAATGAATTGCCTGATGGAGAGCGATCAGGAAGTGTTGATTTTTATGGTCAAGAATTAAATACTACTACGTACAATTTAGCACGAATGAATTTAATGATGCACGGGATTAACTATCGAAATATGAATTTAAGACGTGGGGACACCTTAGATGCCGATTGGCCATTTGCAGAAAAAGATGGTATTCAAATCCCCTTAAAATTTGATGCAGTTGTTGCTAATCCGCCTTATTCCGCAAAGTGGGATATCAAAAATGTGGATCGTGAAAAAGATACACGTTTCAAAGGTTACGGTGTAGCACCAGCTTCAAAAGCGGACTATGCATTTATTTTACATGGATTGTATCACTTAGATAAAGCTGGGACGATGGCGATCGTTTTACCACACGGTGTCCTATTCCGTGGTGCTTCTGAAGGGAAAATCCGGAAAAATATCATTGATAATAACTTGTTGGATGCCGTAATAGGTATGCCAGCGAATTTATTTTACGGAACGAGTATACCTACTACAGTTCTAGTCTTTAAAGGAAGAGAAGCACGGAAAACAAAAGATATCCTTTTTATTGATGCCTCAAGTGAGTTCGTCAAAGGCAAAAATCAAAATAAACTATCGGAAGAAAATATTACTAAGATCATTGAAACCTATCAAAAACGTGAAGACGTTGAAAAATATGCTCATGTTGCGACGCTAGATGAAATCAAAGAGAACGACTACAACTTAAACATTCCTCGATATGTAGATACATTTGAAGAAGAAGAAGTGATCCCACTTCCTGAGGTCGCGGAAGAATTAGTTAAGCTAGATCAAGAAATTGCTGAATCTACGAATAAGCTATTTACAATGTTAAAAGAACTAGAAGGAACAGATGAGGAGTCGCAAGCAGACCTACGTAAATTTATGGAGATATTGGGTAAAGAGTGATAATATTTTTGTGGAAATCAAATTATCTTTATTAGGTGCATTTCTACTAGCATAGTACGGTATATAAAGGAGGAGAGACATTATCAATGAAGAACAGTTGCTTGAATTAAAGTTGAAACTAGAGGAAGAAGAAACATCTAGACAAAAATCTGATGTACTATCAGAAGAACTTAATCATCTCTGTTTAAAGGCTCGAAGTAAGGAGATATTTTCTATTGATGAGCAAATTGATTATGCTAGACACAAAGGGATCTCTATTGCTGAATCGGAAGAAACGATTGTTCGTGATATTTTGTCAAATAGAACTTATTATTTTAAAGTTACAGCCTATCGCAAGAATTTTGAAAAAGATGCAAATGGGAAATATGTGAATCTTTCTTTTATTCAGCTAAACGATTTAGCCAAAATAGATATGTATCTAAGAATGACATTAAGTAGAATGATTTTTGAATTGGAACATTCTTTAAAGACTTTACTGGTAAATTTAATTACTAACTCTTTAGATGAAGATGGATATTCAATTGTCAAGGAGTACGACAGCTATATGCAAACGAAATTTGTCTTACTTCAAAGAAAAAAAGGGAATATTAGTAATGAAGAAGAAGTTCTATTTGGCTATGTTCAAGCATCGCATAAGATAATTGATAAGATCAAAGGTAAATTTGGTTATGATTTTGATTTTTATAGTCGTCATCATCATAATATTTCAATTTGGGTATTATTAGAGATCATGACTTTAGGCAATCTACAAAGGTTCATAGAATTCTATTTTGAAAAAAAGTATTTTGGTTATCAAAAATTGAAAACTGCTAATCAGTTATTAAAATATGTGACGAATGTTAGAAATGCAGCCGCGCACAGTAGACCACTCATTTATAATATTGTAGAACCTTTTCAGTATGGTAAGAAAAATCAAATAAAAAATAAAAGAGCATCAATTCAGTTGACACAATTTGCTGAAAAATCAGGTGTGGATTCGGAATTAAGTAACCGAGTCCTCACAAATAGGAAAATGAATGATATAGTAACTACTCTGTATCTTCATGATAAATATGTTACGACAGCTAAACTGAAGCAGAAAGCATCTAAGGATCTTCAAGAATTAGTCAAACGAATAAGAGCTAACCGAGAGATATACCGAAAGAACGATGATCTCTTGGAAACATTTAAGTTTTTTAAGAAGATCATCACGAGATACAGTGAATTAAATGCTTGACTAGTCAATGTTTGAAGTGATATCCTTGTTTTAGATGAAATACCCCTTCCGAAAGGGTAGATAGCAACGGGTAAAAGCGAAGCTATTTTAGGATTAATGATAGTAAAACTAAGTATTGTCTGTGTACTTAGTTTTACTATCATTTTTTTATGTTGCTATTCAATTGAGTGGTTCCCTTTCTTCAGAACATAGGCTATCTCCTTATGCTATTAATAAAATTATCTCTTAAAGTACATATAAGAAAAAATTATTCTGACTGGCTATTATAGTTAGTATTTAACAATATCTAATTATTTATAGATATGAGTTACATTTCCAGAAATAGACAAAATATCATTATTATGAAAAAGATTTATATGTAAAAATTTATTAATTTCTAAACTCATGATATAATCCAATTTGTAATGACATACGCTGTAGTACAGCGTAAGCTTAATAGGTCTATATAATATAGCAGAATGGTTGGACAACATATCAAGAGAGGAAGTATTTAGTTGATAAAGCTAAGTTTTGAAATGATATTAAACAAAGAATTAAAACAGAAAAATTCAACTTATCTTAAAAAGATTTCAAAAAGTATAACTTATGTACTTATAGAACTCAATAATCAGAATATACATAAGAAAGCAAAGGTGAGTTTTTGATGAATAAAGAGAAGAAAAACACACCTATTATTCGGTTTAAAGGCTTTTCTGATGATTGGGAACAGCGTAAGTTTGGTCTGCTATTTGAAAAGAACCTCGAAAAAAACAAAAATTCCGAATTCGATGCTTCTAGGACAATATCCATTGCTACAATGCATTTCAAGGAAGAAGGTAATGGGGCAGCAGAATCATCCTTAGCAACTTACAAGGTTCTCCGCGTTGGAGATATTGCCTATGAAGGTCATACAAGTAAGCAATTTGCTTTCGGAAGATTTGTGCTGAACGATATTGGGGATGGGATTATGTCGCCACGATTTACAACGTTACGACCTACATCAGAGAGACCAATCTCATTCTGGAAACAATACATTCATTACGAGCCAATCATGCGACATCTTTTAGTCCGCTCAACCAAAAATGGAACAATGATGAATGAGTTGGTCATTCCAGACCTTGAAAAGGAGTCGCTGTTAGTTCCTAGTGAATCCGAACAAAAACAAATCGGGGCATTCTTCGACAAGCTAGATGAAACCATCGCTCTTCATCAACGTAAGTTAAAGCAATTGATGCGATTAAAACAAGGTTTTTTACAGGTTTTATTTGCGAATGAAGCAACTATTCCGAAGGTGCGTTTTGCTAATTTTACCGAGGAATGGGAACAGCGTAAGTTGGGTAAGCTAGCAACAATTGTTCGTGGTGCAAGTCCAAGACCTATTCAAGATCCTAAATGGTTTGATACTGAAAGTGAGGTTGGGTGGTTAAGAATAAGCGATGTCACCGAACAGGACGGAAGAATTTATTATCTTGAACAACATATATCCAAATTGGGACAAGAAAAAACAAGAGTTTTGCTTGAACCTCACTTATTACTAAGTATTGCTGCAACTGTAGGAAAACCTGTAGTAAACTACGTTAAAACAGGGGTACATGATGGTTTTTTAATTTTTTTAAACGCTATATTTGAGAGAGAATTTATGTTTCAGTGGTTAGAAATGTTTAGACCAAAATGGCAAAAATACGGGCAACCTGGGAGTCAAGTAAACTTAAATTCTGAATTAGTTAGAAATCAAGAAATCTCAATACCTAACAATGAAGAACAACAAAAAATCGGTGCTTTTTTTAAACAACTTGATAAAACTATCACCCTTCAACAAAAGAAAATCTCTCAACTAAAAAATCTAAAAAAAGCACTCCTTCAATCAATGTTCATCTGAAAAATTTTATCTTCACAAATATACTAAACTTCTTAATAATTAACGAGTAACATCAAAATTATTAGGAGGTTTTTCTATTGAAAAAAAGAAAAATGCAGTTGTTTTACAAATATTTTGAAGAATGGATTGAATTATATAAAGTGGGATCGATTCGTTCAATTACCTTAGAAAAATACTACATGAGTCTACAATGGGTCACTAAATTAGCGCCGGATATGCGAGTTTGTGACTTGGACAGAAGAAGCTATCAAAGCTTATTAAATGCATATGCAGAAGATCACGAGAAGCAAACTACGATGGATTTTCATCATCAGATAAAAGGGGCTATTTTAGATGCAGTGGATGAAGGTATTTTATCCCAAAATCCTACTCGGAAAATTATCATAAAAGGGAAAGCACCTAAAGAGAAGAAGCCAAAGTTTTTAAATCAACATGAGATTCAGTTATTGTTGAGAGAGTTAGATTTAAGACAAGAATTAAATTGGGATTGGTTTATCTTATTGGTGACAAAAACTGGTTTACGATTTTCTGAAGCATTGGCTCTTACACCTGAGGATTTTGATTTTTTTAATCAGAAGATACTTATTACTAAAACTTGGAATTATCGCAAGTCAACAGGAGAATTCCAACCAACTAAAAATAGTTCTTCCATTCGAAAAATACAGATGGATTGGCAATTAGCTATGCAATTTTCACAATTAATAAAAGAGTTGGACCCAGAGAAACCAATTTTTGTAAAAAAACGTGTATTTAATTCAACGATAAATAACCGTCTAAAAATATTATGTACAAATGCAAAAATCCCTGTGATCACTATTCATTCTTTAAGACATACACATGCCTCTCTATTATTGTTTGCAGGTGTTTCAATAGCAAGTGTAGCTAAAAGATTAGGTCATTCTAGCATGACAACTACTCAAGAAACCTATTTGTATATTATTCAAGAATTAGAAAACCAAGACAATGATAAGATTATGCGACATTTATCTTCTCTTGTATGATAAAAAGGCGCTAAGCGCCTTTTTATATAAACATTTTTTGTAGAAAGGATTTTTTTAATTTTTTTAATTGTTCTATTTTAAGTTGATAAAAAGCAATGTTAGTGTCAAAACTCTCGAAAAGAGTAGAAATTTTCTTTTGTTCCTCAATACTGGGAACCATCACCTTAACTGATTGTAGCGTTGGAAATTTTAAATTCCATGTGTCAGATGTTAAGCCTTGTGAGTTTCTTTTGAACAGTTGAATCATGTCATATCGTTTGAAGTCATATGCAAAGAATTTTGAATAAACATCTTCTTTCGGAGTTAGAACGGTATATGCAGGACTTAAAATCCCATTATAAGGAGAATATCCGCTCGCACCTTGCCACATTCTCATTGAGTTGTATGCAATATCACCAATTTCAACTTTCTTGTAATTGGACTTATTATCGCTAGAGTTATCTCTTCTATCAAGTTCGCTTGCCTTTACAACTCCTGATTGTATAGTTACCGAAATAAGTTCTCCTTCACCACTACGTTCTGATCGTTCAGAAAAAACATCACCAATCTTACGCTGTTCCCATTCTTCGGTAAAACCAGCAAAACGCATCCTCGGAACATTTGTGTCATTCGCAAATAAAACCTGTAAAAACCCTTGCTTTAATCGCTTCAGTTGCTCTAACTTACGTTGATGAAGAGCGATAGTGTCGTCGAGTTGTTTGAAGAATACGCCGATTTTTTGTTGTTCTTTTACGTCGGGAAGAATAATCAGAGCTTCTCTAATATCATTTGAATTAATACTTTCAAATGTTGACCCTGTGCTATATCTATTCCAATAGCCATTCTCTTTCATTTTTCCGAGTTGTTGGAAAATATAATCATTTCCTTTAATGGCTGCAACTCCACGTCCCAAAACTACATCATAATCAGTTTTTCCAATGTCTCCCACTGGAGCACGAACACTTAAAATCAGATCCCCTTTTTCTGCTTGTTTTGTAACTTGAGTAGTCCAAACTCTTGGAACAACTCTATTGTTTTTCATATCTGCGTTTCCTTGAACTAAAATATAATCGTTTGGATTATCTGTATAATTTTCTGAATTTGGGGATTGTCCCATAACAATCTGAACAACTTCCCCCAACTTACGCTGTTCCCAAGCGTGTATTAAACAAGTTGATAAACATTTATATCTCTCAATCAATTTAGCAAATATACCGAATTACACAGTTGATTTATTAATAACTAAAATTTTTTATTACTGAAAAAGCTGTATCAAGAACTGATAATTCATGTTTTAGAATTATCGGAAAATAAACGTCCATTATTAAATGGCGAGAAAATGAAAATAATAAATAAAAATTACGATTAAATAACATAAATTATCCACTGTTTATAATGTTATTGTGATTAAATGAACAAGAAGGGGAGAAAGCGATTTCGTTTTAGATCAAATATTCATTATCAATACGCAAATAACAATATGGAAAGGAGACGATAGCAGATTAACTCAGCAGTTTTGTTATGCTGAAAACATTTATTGTTTGTTTTTTTTTAGTATATAGCTGAGAGCTTTAATTAGATTTAAGTAAAATTGTGCAACAGTAAATTTATATCAAATTAAGGAGATGTTTTATTGTGAAAATCAACAAATTATTAGTTTCAAGTATGGTTTTTAGTACTCTGGCTACTGTCATTACTCCAAGTGCTGTTAGTGGAGGAATTGCTTATGCTGACGAAAATAAAAACAATTCAGAACAGATAAGTAATATTCAATTAAGTTTAACTCAAGATGATACTTTAAGTAATATCATCACTCATAATCAAGATACGTTCACGATTTCTGATGAAAATGGAGTTGCTGTGGGAGAAACTATTTATGAAGATGAAAAAGGCAATATTTATACGGACAGTGAGATAATTGTTCAGAAAACCACTGTAGATCCAAGAATTTTAGCTAAAAGTTTATCTGCCAGCCCTATTAGTATTGGAATTCTATGGACCTATACTACTTCGAATGATGGCACAACACTTAGAAATACTTTTAGAAAATGTGCAACAGCGGAAGGAGTTGTCGCCATCACTGGAATCTTATTAGCCGCAGGTATTGCAACTGCTGGTCTAACAGCAGTGCTGGCTGCTTTAGTTGGACTAGGCGCGGTTGCTTTCCATTCACGTTTTAATGAAGGAGCAGATTTAATAAATTCACATCCTTCGTCTGGCAAAATTTATATGTATCTCGATCATTGCACATATAAAAGTTTATAGGGCATAAAATAAAAATGACTACTTAAGGAAGAAGAATATGCATTCTATTTCTTTTGTGGTCTTTTTTTGTTACTTTATAAGTAAGAAATGATTTGATAACTAATAGGCATTCTAGGAGGCAATTATGTACTATGTACTGATATTTATTTTTATTTTAATCATTATAAGAGGACGCAATTCAACTAATGTTAATAAAAAAACACAACGGTTGGTAAACATTCTATTAATTCTATGTGGGTTAGTAGCAGTCGGTATTGTTGTATATTCATACTTCAGCATAAATCATTAATATTGGATTTATAAATAAAGTGAGAAGATATATATTTTTTAAGAATAAGCTAGAAAGTATTATTTCAAGAGGGATTAAATAGTGCATTGGACTTACTCTTAAGTATAGATGTATACAAAGGTATGTGTATCAAATATATTATCCTTAATATGAAAATGCCTACTTTTCAATTGAAGAAATGATGATTGTTTTTTGAAGTTATGTACTGTTGAAATAAATGTTTAAATCAGTAATAAATTTTAGATTAATTGTAAAGCAAGCAGAGGGATGTTAAAGGATTGCATCAGCTTCTTCTTACTAAGTACTTAGTTAAACTTAAGAGTGAAATCAAGAAAAGTAGAAACATATCTTGATTTTATAACTTTTCACACAAAAAACCGCTGAACAGCCCCTTTCCCTCTAGCTGTCCAGCGGTTCTTTTATTTATCCACTATCCTCACCGACCCCCAAATATTCAACTCCGGTACGATCTGCTGATGGATGATCGGTTCGTCTGGGTGATTGATGCGATGTAACAAGGTTCGGATGGCGAGTTGGCCCATGAATTCCAAGTTGGTGGCAACGTTGGTCAATCGTGGGATTGCCATGCGTGTGAATTCTGTTTCGTCAAAACAAATGATACTGATGTCATCTGGTATTGTATAGCCAGCGGATTGGAGATAGCT
>Ga0256408_1001232_pt1 | contig 14404 bp, 11 predicted proteins | sample PhyAR1_FD_185998 | JGI IMG/M metagenome (GOLD analysis project Ga0256408, IMG submission 185998) | Leaf surface microbial communities from alfalfa plants in UC Gill Tract Community Farm, Albany, California, United States - DLSL A.R1 | ecosystem: Host-associated > Plants > Phyllosphere >...
GTAAGCATCGATAAACCCCTCTAAGTCCCCATCCATCACTGCTTGGACGTTACCAGTCTCACAATTGGTTCGATGATCTTTAACCATGGAATAAGGATGAAAAACGTAAGAACGGATTTGAGAGCCCCAGCCAATTTCCATCTGTTCTCCTCTTAGACTGGCAGCTTCTTGAGCTTTCTTTTCCATTTCAAGTTGGTATAATTTAGCTTTCAACATGCCCATAGCCTGTTCTCTATTTTTTAATTGAGAACGTTGCGCTTGACTGGCAACAACTGTACCAGTAGGAAGGTGCGTAATTCGAACAGCGGATTCCGTTTTATTAATGTGTTGTCCGCCGGCGCCGCTAGCCCGATACGTGTCTATTTTTAAATCATCAGGATTGATTTCAATTTCGATAGTTTCATCTAGTTCCGGCATAATATCTACAGAACAAAAGGATGTATGACGTCGCTTCGCCGAATCAAAGGGTGAAATACGCACTAGTCGATGAACGCCTTTTTCGGATTTCAAGAAGCCATATGCGTTGTATCCTTTGATCAATAATGTAACACTTTTAATGCCCGCTTCTTCACCGGCTTGATAATCCAAGGTTTCAACTTGAAAGCCGTGACTTTCCGCCCAGCGAATATACATACGCAGTAGCATACTGCCCCAGTCTTGTGACTCTGTACCACCGGCTCCCGGATGAAGCTCCATAATCGCATTATTTTTATCATAAGGCTCGTCCAACAGCAAAGCTAATTCATAGGTGTTTAGCTGTTCATTTAGCCGGCGTAACCGTTCTTCTAGCTCTTGTTGAATCTCTTCATCATATTCTTCTAGCTGTAATTCAAACATGACATTTAATTCTTCCAGTTCACTCACAAAATGATGAAATTGTTGATACTTTTCTTTGCGGACATTCGTTTCATTAATTAGTTGTTGTGCCGCTTCCGTGTGATCCCAAAAACCCGGTTCACTCATACGGTCTTCAGCTTCTGCAATGTCTTCTTCTAACTGTTCTAAGTCAAAGAGACCTCCTGAAGCTTGAGATTTTTTGTTCCATTTCGTCAAGGATGGAACGAATTTCTGCGTTTTCCATAATCATTCCTTCTTTCTTTAGTAGTACAATGAAAGGAGTGTAGAACATAAGGCGAATGACTTATGTCCCACACTCTCAAACAGAAAGGAGCAGCTATATTAACCAGCTTTCCATTCGGCTTATAGCAGCAGAGGCTCTAAACCTTTGTGAGCGTCTGCCGTAAAGGCGTTCAGTATTTACCACTACTACCGTTGCCGACCGTGACAGTTTTTAAACTTCTTCCCACTACCGCACGGACATGGTTCATTGCGGCCGATTTTTTCCACATGGACAGGCTGTTTTTTCGCCGTAGTGTCACTTTGACTGGTTGCATCTTCTGTTTCAGCATAAGTTGCTTCACCTTGAGCCACTTGTTCACGCTGCACATTTTGGCGAATTTCAGATTTCATAAATAAGCGTGTAACTTCATATTCAATCGCTCCGACCATCGCTTCAAACATTGAATAGCCTTCTGTTTGGTATTCAACTAGCGGATTGTTTTGACCGTATGCCCGCAAGCCAACTGATTGGCGCAATTGATCCATCGCATCAATGTGGTCGGTCCACTTGGTGTCTACTACTCGTAAGATAACGACTTTTTGGAATTCAAGCATTTGTTCTTGTCCGTTTAATTGACCTGCTTTCACGTCATAGACTGCCTGTGCTCGCTCCATTAGATAGCTTTTGATTTCGTCCGGTGTTTTTCCTTTTAAATCAGCTACAGTAATCGTATCTTCATGAACTAATGCTGAACTGGCAAAATCAACGATACCTTCAAGATTCCAGTCTTCTTTTTCCAATTGTGTGTGACTTTCGACTACTCGTTCAATAGTTCGTTTGACCATATTCATCAAAATTTCAGTCAGGTCGTTTTCTTCCATGATGACTTCTTGTCGTTGTGCGTAGATTACTTCCCGTTGTTCACGCATCACGTCATCGTATTGTAAGACATTTTTTCGGGTGTCGTAGTTATTTCCTTCAACTCGTTTTTGTGCTGATTCCACTTGTCGAGTAAACATTTTACTTTGAATAACGGCATCAGATTCTTGAATATTCATGCGTTCCAAGAACGTTTTAATGCGTTCAGAACCAAAGCGTTTCATTAAATCGTCTTCCAAAGAAAGATAAAATTGAGATACCCCTGGATCCCCTTGACGACCAGCACGACCTCTTAGCTGGTTATCAATACGGCGAGATTCATGACGTTCAGTCCCGATAACTGCCAAACCACCTAATTCAACGACACCTAGGCCTAACTTAATGTCGGTACCACGACCGGCCATGTTAGTGGCGATAGTCACTGCTCCTTTTTGACCGGCATTCATGATAATTTCGGCTTCTTTGAAGTGGTTTTTCGCATTTAACACTTCATGTGGGATTTTTTCTGCATTTAGTTTTTCAGACAGCAATTCAGATGTTTCAACAGCTACAGTACCTACCAGCACTGGTTGTCCTTTTAGATGACGTTCTTTAATATCTTCAACTACCGCATTAAATTTACTTTTTAGCGTTGGATACAATAAGTCTGATTTGTCATCGCGAATAACAGGACGATTTGTTGGAATTTGAATAACTTGAATGTTATAGATTTCCCGGAATTCTTCTTCTTCGGTTTTGGCTGTACCTGTCATACCGGCTAATTTCTTATACATCCGGAAGTAGTTTTGGAACGTAATAGTCGCCATCGTTTTGGTTTCGTCTTCGATTTCCACGCCTTCTTTGGCTTCAATCGCTTGATGCAACCCGTCAGAATAACGACGTCCATCCATAATTCGACCGGTAAATTGGTCAACAATTAACACTTTTCCTTCTTGTACTACGTAATCAATGTCGCGGATCATAATATAATTTGCGCGCAATGCTTGATCTAAGTGGTGCGTTAATGCAGTATTTTCAATGTCATATAAATTGTCTAATCCAAAGGTTGCTTCAGCTTTTTCAATTCCTGTTTCGGTTAAACCAATTGTTTTTGATTGAATATCAATCTTGTAGTCTTCATCTTCTTTCAATCGCTTGACAAAATTATCAGTGCGTGTGTACAAGGCAGTAGATTTTTCCGCTTGGCCGGAAATAATTAACGGCGTTCTCGCTTCATCGATCAAAATGGAATCTACTTCATCGACAATTGCATAATTCAACGGCCGTTGTACCATTTGATTGCGATAAACAACCATATTATCGCGGAGGTAGTCAAAGCCTAATTCATTATTGGTACTGTAAGTAATATCACAATTATAAGCAGCCCGTTTTTCTTCTGACGTCTTTGAATTGATATTCAAGCCAACGCTCAAGCCTAAAAAGTTATATAATTCACCCATTTCGTTAGAGTCACGTGTAGCTAAATATTCATTGACTGTTACTACGTGCACACCTTCGCCAGATAGCGCATTTAAATAAACAGGCATGGTTGCTGTTAACGTTTTTCCTTCCCCTGTTCGCATCTCAGGAATATTGCCATCGTGAAGCACAATACCTCCCATCAACTGAACGTGATAAGGGTATAAACCTAGCACTCGTTTAGCAGCTTCCCGAACCACAGCAAAGGCTTCAGGCAGAAGTTGATCCAATGTTTCGCCCTTTTGGTAGCGTGCTTTAAACTCATCTGTTTTTGCTCGCAGTTCTTCATCGCTTAAACGTTCCATATCAGCGGCCAATTGTTCAATTTTGTTGGCGATGCCGTCTAATCGTTTTAGTTCTTTTTTATCGTTTTCAATCATTTTTCTTAAAAAATTTGCCATGTGTATACCGTGTTCCTTTCGATTAACTCAATTTATTTTTTGTACAATGAGCACAATTATCTCATTTATTTTATCACTACTTGCTTGGAAAGAAAACCGTTTCTCTTTAATTTCATGTGTTTTGATTCAATTCTCACAAAAATATTCAAATTATGTAGGGCTCAGAATGAAAAATGTAATGTGTTTAGCCGTAGTTTAATTATCTAAGTTTACTAAAAACCACAGTTTAGCAAATGACAGTACAGGTAATGCCTGTTGTTCTTTCCACAGAATCATTTCTTTGATGTAAAAGGAACCTCATTGGTTCTCTGATTTTCTAAGAACCAATGAGGTACCTATAGGCAACTGTCTTATGCATCGATAAGGGTCAGTCTTATTTTTGATTTTGCTAAAAACTGCTCAGCCATAACTTGGCAGGTTGTGTTAATCTGTTTCAATTAGTCCATATTTGCCATCTTTACGGCGGTAAACAATGCTAGTTCCATTAGTTTCTGCATCTTCAAAGATAAAGAAATTGTGACCTAACATGTTCATCTGTAAAACGGCTTCTTCACTATCCATTGGTTTTAATGATAGGCGCTTGGTCCGCACAATATCAAGTTCTGAAGAAGTATCTTCTGTATCTTCTCCATTTAAAAAGATCGCAGCTTTCGCAGTATTTAAACCTGTTTCACGAGATTTACGATTGATTTTTGTTTTGAACTTGCGTATTTGACGTTCTAATTTGTCGACGACTAGATCGATGCTTGCATAAAGGTCAGGAGAAGTTTCTTCTGCCCGGAGTACTAGATAAGGTAGCGGAATCGTTACCTCCACTTTTGCTGTTTTTTCAGTGTAAACTTTTAAATTCACATGTACTGTTGCTTCTGGTGAATCACTGAAATATCTTTCTAATTTGCCAACCTTTTTTTCTACGTAGTCACGAATCGCTGCGGTAACCTCGATATTTTCACCACGTACGTTATATCTAAACATAAGCATCTTACCCCTTTCATTTACCAATAAAGAAAGAATTAAAGGACCACTCTTCGTTCCTTTCTTCTTATCTACATTATATCTAAATCTCCTTCATTTGCCAACAAAATTGCGGTTACATTTCGGGCTTTCTTCCGTTATCGTGCCAACGAAAAAGATTGAACTTGTTTTGGCTGATATTTTCGAATACTGTCAGCAGCATGAAATAAAGTACGACCGGTAGTATAGACATCATCCACCAACAAGATAGAGCAATTTTTTATTTTTTCTTTAAATTTTGGTGAAACCTGAAAAGGCTGTTTAAGGGTTAAACGCTGTTGTCGTGTTCGTTGTGCTTGCGGTAAATCATCAACTATACGTTCAAGGAACAGGTGATAGGCAATTCCAGCTCCATCAAGCAAGCCTTCAACTTGATTGAAACCTCGTTGGATTCTACGCTGTTGACTAACGGGAATTGGTACGACAAACCACGAGCGCTTCGTAGCAAAATATTTTTTTAACGGTAAAGCAAAGCTACTCTTTAGATGATAGGCTCCTTGAAACTTGTAAGCTTTCATCCACTCTTGCATAGCTTGATCGTATTGATATAAGGCATCGTGATGAAAATCATAATCCGGATAAAGCTGTTGCCATTTTTGACAATCTAAACAATACTGTGTTTCCGAAGGCCGATGACACCCTTGACAACTTTTTTCAGGGCAAAGCAGGTGAAATTGTGCCTGACACTTTTGGCACATTCCTTCTGTGACAAGAGCTGTGAAGGAAAAAATTTGTTTAAGTGACAACTTATTTTGTTGTGCTTGCCCACAATAATTACACTTCATCAATCAATCCCTCCGCTTTTGCTAAATAATTCATATGTTTAATTTGTTGAACAGCTTCGTTAAGTGCTTGCGTACGTCCGCTGTGTAAAAACCAAACTTCTCCCTCTGTATAATGCCAACGCCGATCGACTCGGCCAGCAATTTGCACTAAAGCAGCAGCGGAAAACACTTGATGATTTGCTCCATAAACAATAACAGAAACTCGCTCAAAAGTTACCCCTCGTTCCAATATGGTTGTGGTAATCAAAAGATCCACTTGTTCTTGTCTCATTGCTTTCACTTTCTCAAGTCGAGCGTTATCATCGCCATAAACCATTTCCACAGATTGTTGCGGAAAAGCTGTTGAAAGCTGTTCATACAATAGTTTAATCAATTTGATACTGGGACAAAATAGCAAGACTTTGTTTTGTTTGATTAAGCGTTGAATCAATGCCAATACTTTTTTTAAGCTGTGTGTGTGAGAAACTTGTTGCCAATGGCTGCACCACATTAAATTAGGTACTGGAAGTAAACGACGATGATAGCGAGCTGGTAAGACACTTACTCCTAACAATTTCTTTTTGATTTGAACTTGTAATTCTTTAGTGGGCGTAGCTGTTAAATAAACCAGACTGCCAGAAGTTTTAAGCGCTTGTTGTACACCATAATAAAGAGGACGGTTATTTACAAAAGGAAAAGAATCCACTTCATCTACGATTAAAAGATCGAAGGCTTGATAAAAGCGCCACAACTGATGAACCGTGCAAATTACCAACTTAGTATAGCGATATTCTGCCGTTTGCTGCCCATGTAATAAAGCAATTGTTTCTTTTGGAAAAACTGCTTGGATCCGCGGATAAAGCTCTAAACAAACGTCCACTCTAGGTGAAGCAAGGGCAATGCGAGCACCTTTTTGTAATTTTTCATGCAAGGTCGCAAACAACATCTCGGTTTTTCCGGCGCCAGTCACTGCCCAAATTAAATGCGGAGCTTTCTTTGCCACTGCTTGTCTAAGCTGAGCGGACACCTTTTGTTGCCCCGCAGTCAAATTACCCTGCCAATTGAATAACACAGCTCTAGCTTGTAAAGGCGGCTCTGGTAAATGATAAAAATAAGCATCTGAGGTGACCCTTCCCAATTGAATACAGTTACTGCAATAATAAGTACCCGTTGGTAGCATCGTTCGTTGTTTGTCAATGATTGTACTGCAGCGAAAGCACTTACCTTTTAAATGATTCAGCTGCTGAAAGGCGGGAAAAACTTGAGTTGCTACTGAAAAGCTTCCTTTACATTCCTCCTTTAAGACCTTTCTTCCCCATAAATATTCCATCACAAACCTCCCTTACTTATAAGTTACGCAAGTAGGTCTTTTTTTCATTAAAACTATAAAAAAAGCTAGAGGAAAATATTTTTCACTTTCCGCCTAGCTGGTTCTCCATTTTTATAAAAAAGGTAATTGTAAAAATCATTGAAGCACTCAATTTTCTTCTTTGATCAATGTTAGCGCTTGTTGTAATACTTTTTCACCATTCATCATTCCATAATCTGCCATGTTGATCACTTCTAACGGAATTCCTTTTGGTGCTAAACGCTTTTCAAAATCACCTTTCATAAAGCGAACTTGCGGACCTAAAAGCAATACATCCACAGGTTTGGTTTCTAAGCTGTTGTCAGCTTCTGAAGCAGAGACTGCAAAGATATCAGTTTCAATTCCTTCTGCTGCGGCAGCTTTTTGCATTTTAGTGACTAGCAAACTTGTACTCATCCCCGCAGAACAAACCAGCATAATCGTCTTTTTTGCCATTTGTAACACTCCTTTTTTATCATAGTCATCACCCTTGGGCTTTCGACGTTTGGCGAAATGAAGTATAGTATATTAATTATAAATGATCCCGCTTATTTGTCAACGAAGACTGTTTTTTAAAGCGGATTCATTCTTTATTTAAACAAGCCATGTAGATTTTAATAATTTATTAAATACTACATATTCTTTGTCAAAATTCACTTGGATAACTTGGTAGCCAGCATTTAACCAACCGTACGCCCCTTTTTCCGGATGTTTGTAGTCGTTAGCCCACCAGTCAATTTCTGTTCTGGCCGTTTTCGGTAAGCCCGAATGAGGAAAAAGAAGTTCGTCAAACTGCGTAAAAGTCAAGGTAACTTGTGAACCGCCATTAGCTTTTAAATAGTGGGTGATGCTGTCATATTTTTTTTGACGTGTGCGTTCCATTTCACTCACTCCCTTTTCTTTTTATTATCGCATAAAAGCACGAATTTTCAAATTGGCATTCGTTTATTTTTGAGAAAAAGTTGCACTGCTCTCGTTTCTTTTTTATACTAAAGTTATTCTCAAAGTAAAGGACGAGCGTATGCAAAAAACGTACCGTACGATTAAAGCAGATGGCATCAGTGAAATCGAAATTAAAAAATCACGCTTTATTTGCGCATTAAAACGGGTTGATACCGAAGCAGCTGCCAAAGCGTTCATTGATGCAAAGAAAAAAGAACATTGGAAAGCAAACCACAATTGTAGCGCCTTTGTTATTGGAGCAGACAATCAATTACAACGAAGCAATGACGATGGTGAGCCAAGCGGAACTGCTGGTATGCCAATGCTGGAAGTTTTAAAAAAAAAAGAGCTGCAAAATGTAGCGGCCGTCGTGAGTCGTTACTTTGGCGGCATTAAATTAGGTACGGGTGGCTTAATCCGGGCTTATGGACAGGCAGTTTCCCACACAATTGGTGAAATCGGTCTGGTGATCGGCAAACTGCAACAAGCCGTGACAATTACGATTAGTTATCCACTTTTAGGAAAATTACAATCCTTTTTAGAAAATGGAGCTTATACTATAAAAGAGACGATCTATACTGAGTGTATTCAATTAATTTGTTTAGTGGATGAAATAGAAGTACCAATGTTTTCTGCAGCAGTTGTTGAGCTGTTAAATGGACAAGTGACACTTGAAAATGGACCGACAAGCTATTATGAACAACCAATTATAGAATAAAAAGGAGCTATCAGAGATGACTTTTGAAGCCGTTTTACCTCGGATTAAACAAGGAGCTAAAGCCGTTCGTAAAGGCTGGAGTGGTTATGAGCTGTTTATTGAATTGCGCGATGAGATCGGCACTTCCTCTGGAGAATTTTTACAAGTGACTCCTTACTTTTTGATCAAAACATCTGATGAAGGATACAGCATGTTTTCACCAACGCCTTGCGATATCCTAGCCAATGACTGGGAAATTGTCGCAGAAAATTAAGCACTACGATTCAATGGTGCTATCATAAAATAACAGAGCAAACGAGATTCGGTAAAAACCAATATTAAGACAGCCGCTATTTATGCTTTTTGCCTTAAGCTAATGGCTGTCTAATTTGCAGGGAGTAGAACCTTGTCTTAACGACTTTCAGGTTGCTCCCTTTCGTCTTTTTTATCGAACAAAACTTAGAAAGGAGTTACTGATGAATTTTACGGAATATCAAGGAAAACATATTTGGATAACAGGAGCAGCTTCTGGTATCGGTCAAGCCCAAGCGCAGGCTTTCACTGAGCAAGGTGCGAACGTTTTTGCCCTGGATATTGATCCAGTCGGTTTAGCTGCCACTGCTCAACGAGTTAAACACCATCCTGGCCAATTTGATTATTTTCCAGGAGATGTCAGTCAGTTACAGCAAGTACAACAAGCAGTTTATTTAGCCAATCAGCGCTTTGGAACAATTGATGTCTTAGTAAATACTGCGGGTATTTTAGATGCTTACAAGCCTACGCTAGAGACTTCTGAGAAGTTATGGGAACGAGTAATGAACACCAATGTTAAAGGTAGCTTCCATACAACAAATACTGTTTTACCGCAGTTTATTCAACAAAAACAAGGGGTAATCATCAACATGGCTTCAATTGCTGGTCTCGTAGCAGGTGGCGGCGGTGCAGCTTACACGACCGCCAAGCATGCCATTATCGGTTATACCAAGCAAGTAGATCTGGATTATGCTAAATATGGTATTCGTGCCAATGCAATTGCCCCTGGAGCGATTAAAACTCCGATGAATGCAGCTGATTTTGCTGGTACCGCCGAGCTGGCTGCTTGGGTGGCAAAAGAAACGCCGGCTGGTCGCTGGGCTCAACCGTCAGAAGTTGCTGCTTTAACCCTATTCTTAGCCAGTAACTGTGCTGATTATATTCACGGCAGCGTCTTTCCAATTGACGGCGGCTGGTTAGAAAAGTAAAAAACCCTTTACAGTTGTACAAGCTTTCAGTATGATGATGATTAGTGAAACTACTCACACCATGGCACTTCAGTTGGCTTCACGCCCTTCCTTTGGTCATGGTTATTACTAAAACAGGTTTCTGTTTTACAAAGGAGAATGACAAATGAATCAACCATCCAACCTACAGACTCGTCGAATTTCTGCCGCAGTAATCGCCAAAATGGCGCTAATTACTGCACTGTATGTAGTGACAACCCTAGCTTTGGCACCTTTTAGTTTTGGTGCCATTCAACTTCGTTTATCCGAGATGTTTAACTACTTAGGCATATTCAATAAACGATATATCTGGTCTATTACCTTAGGAGTTGCCCTTGCTAATCTTCAATCACCTTTAGGATTCGTCGATGTGCTTAGCGGTAGTTTATCTACTTGTATTGTATTATGGCTGAGTTATGCGATGATAAAACACCAACGCCGCTTAATTAGCAAAATGGTGACGACTGCAGTTATTTTTTCCGTCTCGATGTTTACAGTAGCAGCTTCTCTCACTTTATTTTATCAGCTGCCCTTCTTCTATACATGGCTGACAGTTGCCATTGGTGAATTCTTATCAATGACTGTTGGCGGTTGTATCTTTTATTTAATCACCAAAAAAATTAACTTGAACCAATAAAAAAGAAACACCGGCAGCTTTCCCAACAACAGAGAAACTGCAGGTGTTTTTATTTTTCCAAGTAAAATTCAAAACGATTCCCAGCGTATTGTGTGCGTACATACTCAAATGGCTGACCGGTTTCGAAATACGAAATTTGTCGCAAACGTAAAATAGCATCTCCTCGTTTGAGCTCCAGATATTCCGCAATTTGTTCTGAGGCTAGCATGGCAGAGATCGTTTGGTTGGCGTGACCGATTTTATTGCCGCCTTTTTCTTCGAGTGTTTTATACAAGGAATGTGAGATCTCCGCTTTAGTGTATTGAGATACTAGAGAATATGGAATACTTGCCACTTCAAAGCAAATTGCGATTTCATCGGCATAACGAATTCGTTCCATCCGCAAAATTGATTCTTCTTCTGATAACTGTAGCATTTCCATTTCACTGGAACTTGGTTTGGTAACAAAGTAAGAGATGGTTCGACTGGACGGTGTCCGGTTTTGCGAGAGCATGATATCCGTAAAACTAGTGGTGCCAGTCATTCTTTCTTGAACTTTTTTTCTTGCAACGTAGGTTCCAGAACCAATTTTGCGTTCTAAAATCCCTTCATCTGCTAAGGTTTGAATTGCTTGCCGTAATGTCATGCGGCTAACATTGAATTTTAAGGCTAATTCCCGTTCTGACGGTAATCGATCACCGATTTTCCAAAGGCCTTTTTCAATGTCCGCTTTAATGGCATCGTGTATCTGAATGTAAATTGGTACACTGGAATCCATTTTATTTCCCTCCTTTTTTTACGCTCCTTTTTATTATAACTGGTATATATTTCGTAAACAACCACATTTTCAAAACAATTAAGAATAATTCCTTTTTAATATTTTTTGTTTTAGCTATAAAAATAAGACCGATATACTAAGCCGCATTTTTATCCTGGGAAGTTCTCAACTTTGTTAGTTAATTGTGGTTACAACAGCTTTCATATTTTAACTTGTCGTCTTTTTTTGCATTTTATGTGCAGTTGCCATCATCAGCCGGATCCGGTTTAACTGGTTCACTACAGAAACACCGGGATCATAATCAATTGCCGCAATATTTGCTTTGGGGTATTGTCGTCGTAGCTCTTTCATTACTCCCTTGCCGACAATATGATTTGGCAGACAGCCAAATGGTTGGAGACATACAATGTTGTTCACGTCATGTTTTAAAAGTTCAATCATTTCTGCCGTTAAAAACCAACCTTCACCAGTATGATTCCCAATTGAGAGAATCGCTTGTGCATCATGAGCCATTGTATGAATGGAACTTACTCCCTCAAAACGATGTGATTTACGCAATGCTTTATCCAGTGGTTTTTCAACGAATTCAATTATTTTTAATGCGAATTCTGCCAAGCGCTTACTCTGCTTAGATTTTCCAAGATGTTGATATTCCCAAATTTGGTTGTATAAAGAATAATTCATAAAGCCGACAATCTCTGGCACGACGACTTCGGCTCCTTCGGCTTCCAACAGACGGATTAAATCATTGTTAGCCGTTGGCGAGTACTTAACTAAAATTTCTCCTACAACACCAACTTTTGGCTTGGAATGATCTCGCAGCGGTACTTCATCAAATTCTCGGATAATTTTTTTCATTAAATAATTAAATTGTGTAAAGGAGCCATTGCAAACATTGCCTTTTACTCGCTGTAGCCAATATTGATGCAGCCGATCAATCGTCCCTGCTTCATATTCATAAGGTCGTGTCCGATAAACTACACGTTCAAATAAATCCCCGTATAAAAAAGCAACTACTAAACGTTTCAGCATTGGTAAGGTAAACTTAAACCCTGGATTTGATTCAACACCTTTGTTCCCCATGGAAATTGAAACCACTGGAACTTGTGGAAAACCGGCATCAGCTAATGCTTTACGTAATAAAGGGATATAATTGGTTGCCCGACAACCGCCGCCGGTTTGCGTCATTAAAACGCTGGTATTTTGCAAATCATAGGCGCCGCTTTCTAAAGCCGCAACCAATTGACCGATAGAAATAATTGCCGGGTAGCAAGCATCGTTATTGACATATTTTAAGCCAACGTTGATGGCAGCTTTATCTTGAGCTGGCAAACAAACCACGTTGTAGCCAGAAGCCTTTAAGGCAACATCTACTAAACCCGTTTGATGAACCGGACTAAGCATCGGTAAAAGCAAGGTGTGACTTTTTTTCATTTCCTTTGTAAAACTAATTTTTCCCGGTTCCTTCCTTACAGCTTTCGGAACAAAAGGTTTTGTTGCCCGTTCATTGACAGCAGCTTTTAATGAGCGCAGCCGGATACGGATTGCACCCAAATTAGCACCTTCGTCAATTTTTAATACGGTATATATTTTGCCAGCTTTTTCCATTATTTCAGCTACTTGATCTGTAGTGACAGCATCCAAGCCACAGCCGAATGAATTCAATTGTACAAGTTCAAGGTTTTTCATTTTAGCCACAACACGAGCGGCAGCATAAAGGCGTGAATGATAGACCCACTGATTGACAACCCGTAAATTACTGACATCACCTAAGTGAGAGATGCTATCTTCAGTTAACACATGAAAGCCTTCTTGAGTGATGACTTCAGCGATTCCATGGTTGATTTCCGGATCAATATGATAAGGTCGACCGGATAACACCATGCCTCGCTCACCTTTTTGCGCTAACATCGCCACTGTAGCTTCACCTTTTGCTTGGAGCTCTTTTTTAAAGGCCGCCAATTCTTTATAGCCGTGACGCAATGCCTGTTGAATTTCTTCACCGGTGATGCCTAAATCTGCAAAAGTTTGCGTTAAGACTGCGGCAACCGCGGCTTCATCAGCCAAATTGATGTAAGGATTACGATAGTCTACTGCGCCGTCTCTAATCGCGTCAACATTTAGTCGAATGACCTCGGGATAACTTTGTACAATAGGACAGTTAAAATGATTGTCTGCTTGAGCCGATTCTTGTTGTTCATAAACCACACCAGGATAAAAAATTAATGGAACTTTAGCAGCAACTAAAGCTTGAATATGTCCATGAACCATTTTGGCTGGATAACAAATGGTATCGCTAGGAATGGTTTCAATTCCGGCTTCATAAATCTCTTTATTTGAACGAGGAGAAAGTTCGACGCAAAAGCCTAGTTCAGTAAAAAAAGTATGCCATAAAGGATAATTTTCATACATATTCAATACTCGCGGCAGTCCAATTCGACCACGAGGCGCTTTAGTGGCGCGCAATGACCGATAATGAAACAAACGACGGTATTTATAGTCCACTAGATTTACTTTGCGGTCTTCTTTTTTTACTTTAATTCGTGCGCCTCGTTCACAACGATTGCCAGTAATGAATTGACGGCCATCTGAAAACATGGTAACGGTTAAGCGACAGTTATTTTCACATAGACCACAATGCGTGAATTCGTTTGTTGCCGAAAAATCAGCTAATTCTGCTAATGAAAGGAGTGTCGTTTCGTCGCCGATTTCATAATTTTCCAAAGCGATTAACGCGGCGCCATACGCGCCCATCAAGCCGGCGATGGCAGGACGAACGACTTCTCGCTCACTGATTAATTCAAACGCTCGCAATACCGCTTCATTATAAAAAGTCCCTCCTTGACAGACGATTTTTTGGCCTAATTCTTCCGGGCGCCGCACTTTAATTACTTTATGCAATGCATTTTTAATTACGGAATACGACAAGCCAGCTGAGATATCACCAACTGAAGCACCTTCCTTTTGGACTTGTTTCACTTTAGAATTCATAAAAACCGTACATCTTGAGCCAAGATCAACAGGTGCTTGAGCGCTCAAAGCAGTTTGGGCAAACGTTTTGACATCATAATTTAACGAAGTAGCAAAGGTTTCAATAAAAGAACCACAGCCTGAAGAACAGGCTTCGTTAAGCTGGATGGAGGATAAGACACCATTTTTTACAGTCATGGCCTTCATATCTTGTCCGC
>Ga0256408_1001242_pt1 | contig 14335 bp, 9 predicted proteins | sample PhyAR1_FD_185998 | JGI IMG/M metagenome (GOLD analysis project Ga0256408, IMG submission 185998) | Leaf surface microbial communities from alfalfa plants in UC Gill Tract Community Farm, Albany, California, United States - DLSL A.R1 | ecosystem: Host-associated > Plants > Phyllosphere >...
CCACCCTCGAGCTGCCGCTGGACTCTGCGACCACCGAGAGCCTGCGTGCTGCCACTCACGATGTACTGGCTGGCCTGACCGCCCGTGAAGCGAAAGTCCTGCGTATGCGTTTCGGTATCGATATGAACACCGACCACACGCTGGAAGAAGTGGGTAAACAGTTCGACGTGACCCGCGAACGTATCCGTCAGATCGAAGCGAAGGCGCTGCGTAAACTGCGCCACCCGAGCCGCTCTGAAGTGCTGCGTAGCTTCCTGGACGACTAATCGTCCTGAACGTAAAAAAGCTCCCTTCGGGGAGCTTTTTTGTTTCTTCTCCCCATGAAAATGGAAGAGGCTCGTTTTTCCTCCTTTCCCTATGGGAGAGGACTCGTCTTTCTTTCTCTCCCTATGGAAGGGGGCTCGTTTTTCTCCCTCTCCCTGTGGGAGAGGGTCAGGGTGAGGGCATCAGGCCGCAGAGGACTTCACAGCCCCCGTGTCACCAGCGCCTGATCCAGCTCGCGATACGCCTCTACCAGCTTATCCAGCGTCGCCCTGTTCAGCCCGCTCGGATTGGGCAGCACCCATACCTGCGTCACGCCGATGGTGATCTTCTGCTTTCCCCACTGCACCCCACGCTGGCTGAATGCCTGCTCGTAGGCCTGCTTGCCCAGAATCGCCAGCGCCGCAGGCTGGTAGTCCTCAATCTTCTTAATCAACTCGCGCCCGCCGCTGCGCAGCTCATGCAGATTCACCTCGCTCGCCTGCACCGTGGGCCGTTCCACCAGCATGGTGATGCCACAGCGCGTATCCAGCAGCTGTTGCTCCTCTTCCGGCTTCAGCAGCTTGTCGGTAAACCCCGCCTGATAGATCACCTTCCAGAAGCGATTTCCCGGATGGGCAAAGTGAAAACCGGTGTGGGCAGAGGACTTGCCCGGGTTGATACCGCAGAACACCACCCGCAGTCCTGGTGCAAGTATGTCGTTGATCATGATTACTCCTGCTTCATGGTTCATGCTCTAAGTATAAAAGATTGAAAATGCATTGTTTATAAAAACAGCAGGCAGGTGGGTATGGCTGGATTGCAGCGAGGAGTTACTTTATAATCCTCCGCCACGGCCCCTTAGCTCAGTGGTTAGAGCAGGCGACTCATAATCGCTTGGTCGCTGGTTCAAGTCCAGCAGGGGCCACCAAATTTCAAGGGCTTAGACAGGTAACTGGCTAAGCCCTTTTCGTTTGAGTTGATGTGTGAACATGCCGTTCTATCTCCTCATCAGCAAACCATAAACATTCTTTTTCTCTCGCCGACTCACCACTGTTCCTGGCTTTTTAAACGCTTATCGCCTCTTTAAGACATTATAAATACATATAAAAATCAAATTACCTGGCTGCAATTATTATAGAAATCTATCAAGGTAACTGCTGAGATAAAAAAATTACATTCCGTAAAAATATATCATCGTATTGCCTGGTTAACTCCCTGATTAAATAGAAGCCAAAGCACCGAGAATGTGCATAGGAATGGCATGCCCTACTGCTTATTTCTGGTTTGATAATAAAGCCAGAAATGGTGGTCCGTGAGATTACAAACACAAAAACCAGAGCCCAAAAATGGATAAAGCAAGGTATTGATTATGCGATACAGCACGGTTATTAAAACCCTACACAGTACTCTGACTCTTGTTCTGCTTCTGCTGGTGGTATATTTCGCCATCTACCAGTATATGCTCGGCAAGCCTTATGACGATCGCTTGTACGCATCAAAACAACTGAATGAAAACACCTGGCTTTATGTCACGCAATATCAGGGAGGAAACGCGACCGTATCTGATGTCTTTCGTTATTACTTATCGGGAGAGCTTTCAGGCGATCCCCTTAAAGCCGTGGGTGAAATGAAACCCTTTTTAACGGCAGATACAGGTACAGCCGTCGTAACAAAAATTGGGCGGCTGGTTACGGTTCACGTGAAAGGTAAGATCTACAACTTTACTAACTCAGTAATGTATACATCAAAGGATACAGCTGTATTTCCGGTCATAGAACTGTATGCCAGCGGGGAGTGGCAGCGCTGACAGGGTCAGGAACCGGAACTCAACGGCAACCGGCCAGCCTTTCGGCTGCTCCGCCAGCGCCACCATAATCTTATCGGGGCGCTGGCAGGACACCAGAAAGTGAATCTGGGTCACCTTGTACTGGATCGGGTTCCTGCGCCCGGCTGCAGTTTCTCCTGCAACGCGCTGACTCTACGCCCTGCTCTCCCCCACAGAAAGCAAAAAGCGCCACCGCAATTCAGTCTTGCGAGGCGCTTTCCAGAATCCCGACAACGGCAGGATAAAAACTACTTCGCCAGCGACACCAGCATCTTCAGACTCGCAGAATAGTAATCCTCCTGCGCCGTAATCTGCGGCTCGCCTGCCGGAAGTTGCCCCATCGCCAAATCACGCACCGCCAGCAGGCCGCCTTCCATCATATAAGGCGCCGGATCGTTGGTGGTGATGTTCACCCACGCAGGTGTCTGGTTACGGGCAAAACGTCCCCAGTAGGCGGTATAAGGCGCCATTAACGGGCTGGTCGGCTGGTACCACTTCACATACAGCGGCACGCGGATCGCATCGTAGCTAAAGCGCGCCGGCCACTCTTTCGCCGGGGTCACGTGTCCGTCGGCATACAGAGAAACCCAGTCTGCGGGCAGCTGCGTATTGCCAAAGCGCATTTTCACCAGCAGTTTCTGCCCGTCATTAATCAGGTCACGCCACACCGTCAAATGACTGCGTTTCGCGAAATCTTCCCAGGCCGGGAAGATAAAATAGGACGGGTTAAGGTTCACGTAGCTGTTGAGGTTAAAGCCTTTCGCCCCCGGCAGCATCACGCGGTAACCGGCAAAGCTGATGACGTTGCGGGCCAGCAGCGATTTGGTGATCGCGTCCGAGGCGTTCAGATAATTGTTGTCATTCCACTGGGTACCCGCCTTTAACAGCGCCCAGGCGATAAAGGTATCGCCGTCGGTAGCATTGTTTTTATCCATAATCGGATCGGCGGCCACCGGGTTGAAGCGCCAGTAAAACAGCCCCGTCTGTGGGTTTTGCAGGTTCTTTTTCGTCCAGTTCCAGATTTTGTCAAAACCGGCGCGATCGTTATTGCGCACCGCCATCATCATGGCGAAGCCCTGCCCCTCAGTGTGGCTCACACTGTTGTTGCCGGTATCAATGATGCGACCATCCGCCATCAAAAATCGCGCTTTGTAGCTGTCCCAGGCGCTGCCTGCCAGAGCCTGATAACTCATCAACAGCCCCAGCACCAGAATCAGGGTTTTACTTCGCTGCCACATGGCCGATCCTTATTGATTATTTTGATATCTGAAATGGATAACCGTAGCCGAGGGGGATGCCTCCCGCCACAGTGATACGTGTGATTTTCCGCCCTGCTCGCGCAGCCAGCGGGCGTACAGCCCCTCCAGCACCGCACTGAAAGCGTGGTTCCACGCCATCTGCTTTGACTCTTCTGGCGGAATCGGTAACGCGGTATGCGCGATGCGGATCGCCGTCTCGCTGGCATCAATATCAATATAGCCCCAGTTAAAGGCTGCGAGCCGGGCATTGATCTGCGCTTCAAGCTCCCCCACCGTGTGGGCCAGCGCCAGCGGGAAACGCTCGCCCAGCGAGTCGCCCATCTGCACGAGGAACGAGCGGCTCTGCGCTTCGCCGACGTTCGCTACCATACTCTCAATCATCACGTGGATCAGCGAAAACCAACCGGACTGCGTCTGTTGATGCTGGTAATACTGCAAAAGCTGTTGGTCATTCATCACTTATTCCCCAGAAGATAACGGAAGTAGAGGCTCGCGGTACTTTCGTTGTAATCACCAAAGGTGTCATACCCCACCTGCCCGCCGATGGTCATGTCTTTATTCAGTTTGTAATCCGTTGACGCGCGCAGGGTATATCCCAGGCCGTTCTCGCTGCTGCCTTTGTAATGGTCCTCTTTGGCGAACCCACGGGCCACGTAATCTTCCAGCTGGTTCTGCATGGCCTTATCCGTCGGGAAGTACGGGCTCTCATCCTGCGAATAGGACTGATACCCCACCGACGCCCCTAAGCCCAGCTTCCAGTTGTCGAACTTCTGGGTGTAATCCACCGGGAAGGAGACGCTGATATAGTCCTGCGGGCTGAAATAGCCCCCCTGACCGTAGCTGAAGTAGCTCAGGTTTTTGTCGAAGTTCATGTAGTTCATGTTGATGCCGGCTTTTAACTCGCGATCGGCAGCATAGAACGGACGGAAATAGACCCCCGCCGAGCCGTTGACGCTGGTGTTGCTCGGCACGTTTTCCCCGATGTAGTCATACACGCCAAATCCGGCGTAGAAGCCTGCATCGGTATTGTCGTAGCTCAGCTGGGCGCTACCGCCATTTTTGGTGACCTGGCCCCACTTCTTGCCGCTGTATTTGTCTTCCACCCCGACATACGACAGCAGGCTGTCCACCACCGCGCGACGCTCGCCGGTCAGTATCAGCTTGAGGTAATCCGTCAGCTGCGGCGACCACTGTACGCCGCCCACCAGGGTGTTCAGATCCTGGCCCAGCGGCGTGGAGCCGACATCAATTTTGTACTGCTCGCCAGTGAGCGCCATCGCCACTTCAACGCCCTGCGCACTTTGCGAGCCTTGTGACGGCACCTTGATTTTGTCGATGTTCGGCAGCTCAGGCGGCGTGGTGGTGGAGGCGTTATACAGCTCCTCGGCCACGACGCCCTGAATCAGCGCCCCGGTACCAAACCGACGGCTGGATTCATCGGACGAGGTTCCGGCATCGAGGCTGATCGGCGTCACGTTAACATCCAGACGCGAATCGCCAAACGGCACGGTGGACCACTGCAGCGGCGCCTTGATCTCGGTGAGCTTGCTCAGCCCCTCTTCGCCGTCACGCGCGCGAAGGGAGGTGGATCCCCGCGCCCAGGTGGCGGTTTTATCGACCAGCATCTCCATCATGTTATCCACCTGACGCAGCGTGCCCGCCTGAGCGGTCTCTACCGGCAGATCGGTACGCATAGTGCCCGGTGGGGCGGTCTCTGGATTACGCGCCAGCTGCGCCACCTGCCACGGCATGGCCTGGCCGTAGAGCGACGGCGACGCCTCGCCCGTACTGGAGGTGCCGACAAACGGGTTGTCGGCCAGGGCCAGACCACCCAGCATCGGTGCCGTTTCGCCGTTGTTGTTTTGCAGGCCAAGCAGCTTGCCGCGCGCGGTACGCAGATAGCTCATCGCCTGCTGGTGGTTGCCTTCGGCCTCGGAGACACGGGCCAGCAGCAGCAACCGTTCCGGGGTGCTGTCGTTGGTCAGCCCGGCGGTCAGCTGCTTCGCTTTATCCACGTTGTTGCTGGCCAGCGCCACATCGATTGCCCCGGCGCGCGCATCCTGCTGCGGCGTGTCGCGGGTCATCAGGTAGTCATAGACCACCCCGGCCTCTTTGTTCATCTTGCCGGACTGATAAACGCGGGCCATGGCAAACATCAGATCGGTATTCTGCGGATCGTTTTGCATGGCGCGGATCAGCTTGTCATAGGCCGCCGCGTAGTTGCCCTGCACGCGCAGACGGTCGGCTTCGTTGATCACGTAACCGTTGCGAATGCTCGCCAGTTGGGTCGGGGTGCTGCGCGACTGCAGTTCCGGGCTGGCAAGCCAGGCCTGGGCTTCGCTGCCCAGTCCGGCCTGGTTCAGGACCGCAACCTGATCGGCATAATCCCCGGCGTTACCCTGCACGCCGCGGCGCATGTTGTCGTGCACCACGCTCACCGCGGTGGTGACATCGCCGCTCTGGGCCAACATTCGCGCCAGCTTGCCGGCATCCGCCGGGCTTTGTGGAGGACGCGCCGCCAGGGCTTTCAGGGTGTTAGCCGCCGCTGTCCGGTCGCCCTGTGCCAGATAGCGCTCCGCAACGTCCATCTGCAGGTTGTAATTCACCCGCTGCGACAGCTCACGCATATCGCCGTTCTGGCTGGAGGCCGGAATGCGCGACAGTAGCGTTTGCGACTGCTGCCAGGCGTTGTTTTCGCTGGCGAACAGAGCAGCAGCGTAGAGTTCACTGTTGCTGGCGTTCGGCCGGAACGCTGGCATCATCACGTTGGCCGCCTCTGCGCTCCGCCCCTGCTTCTGCAGCAGACGGGCTAAATCCAGACGCAGCCAGGGATCGGACGGATAGCGGGCCGTACCCTGCTGTAACAGGGCGATGGCGCGCTGCGGATCGCCGTTGGCCGCCGCCTGCTGCGCCTGACGACGCAGCGGATCGGTCGGGTTACCGCCAGAGACACGCGGCTGCAGCCTCGCCTGCAGGCTGGCGGGCAGGGTCTGCAACATGGCCTGGGCTTCGGCGGTTTTGTTCTGCTCGCGCAGGACGTAATAGAGGTTTTCCCGCGCCGAGCCGTTATTCGGTTGCTCGTTCAGCAGGCCGCGCAGCGTCTGTTCTGCCGCGGTGTAGTCTTTGTTATGTCGCTGGACGTCGGCCCGGAACAGCTTCGCCGCTGCCCCTTGCTCGCCGCTGCGCTGGGTCAGGGGTGCGCTCAGAGCCAACGCCTGGCTGACGTTGCCTTGCTTGTAGGCCGCCTGCGCCTGCGCCAGCTGGCCGTAGAATTCGGCGTCCTGCGCCTGCTGCTTGCGCTCCTCAGAGGCCGTTCCTCCCAGGCTGGCCGCGCGGTTCAGGTACTGCGCGCCTGCGGCGTAGTCGCCCTTGCGCAAGGCCACATAACCCATCCCGGCCAGGGCATCGGCATCTTCCGGGTTAGCCTTCAGCACCTGCTCAAACTGGCTGCGGGCGGTATCGGTATTGCCGCTGTTCAGCGCCACATAGCCTTCACCTTTAGCCGCGCCGCCGATGCTCTTGCGGTAGTAATCCTGCACCGCGGTATCGTTCGGATGGCGCTGGAGGTAGGTCTGGTAATAGGCTTCGTCGCCCGCCTGCGGCCCCAGCCACAGCAGGGCCTGACGCAGGGATTTATCCGCGTCCTGACTGCCGCTCGCCAGATCCTGCAGGATGTTCATCCCCTCGCGACGGGTGCTTTCCTGATAGGTCAGCACTTTGCCCAGCGCGATTTTGACGTTGTTATCCTGCGGATACTGAACGCGCAGCTGGCGCAGCTCGCTCACCGCCTGCGGATAGAGGGATTTATCCCCCGCCATGGTGAGATAGTATTCCGGGGCCAGGCTCGGCGGCGGCTGGTTGCCGGTAAACAGGCTCTGCCAGGTGGCCAGCGCGGCGGGAACATTGCCGCTGCGCGCCTGCTGACGGGCCAGTTCCAGCTGACCGCGCGGCACCTGCTGCATCTGTTTGGCGTTATCCAGCGCCTGTAAATTCGCATCCTGCGGCGAGACCGCCGTTAAGCGCTCGCGCCACTGGGCCGCCCCTTTGATGTCGCCAGCCTGCTGCGACCAGAGCGCCATCAGGTACAACGCCTGGGTATTGTTGGCATCCACCATCAGCACTTTTTTCAGCGATTCCATCGCCAGATTGTCGTGAGACTTTTCGTGCCAATAGTTGGCCTGATCGAATAACGCTTTCAGCGCCGGGTTATTGGCCGACTGCGCGGCATCCGCCGCCTGGGCACCCTGGATGCCCCCGATCGCCAGCCCGCTGAACAGGCAAATTACAGGCAGATGTCCGGCGGTTTTGTTTTTATTTTGCATAGTGTTACCACCCTTACTCACGATCTGAATCCTGTGGGTTAAGACGTTTGTACGCGCGTTTTTTCAGTAACGAGTAGAGGCTCAGGCCAATAATCGTCGCGAACAGCAGTCCAAAAATCGCCAGCATGGCGGAGTGCTGCGTGGCATACCACACCACCATCATGTACCAGGGCATCTGGCCGCTCGGGAACTGCGGGCCAACGCGGAAGCTGCGCACGCCGTTCTCATCGGTGATGATCGCGGTATCGCCGCGGATCCCGGCGTTGATGCGGGCGGAGTTAAGATCGGTATGCAGACGCGAAAGCTGAGCGTCGTCGCTGCCAATCGCCATCACCACCAGGCGTTCCGGGTTCCACTGGGAGCGGAAGCTGACAAAGCCGCGCCAGGATTCGTTCGACGAGAAGTAGCGGTCGGCATCGACGCCCGACGCGTTCCAGTCGCCCTCCAGCAGACGCTGCGCTTTTTCCCACAGTTTGGGTTCGCGCACGCCAAAGGTGTGCTCGTTGCTGACGAACGGCGACTGGGCCAGCAGGGCGCGGTTAAAGGCGGTTTGATCCAGCGAGGAGACCGCCAGCACGTCGCTTTGGCTCAGGCGCAGCAGGTTCGCCCCACCGGACGGCAGGCCAAACATCACGCGGTTGTTGTTCAGCGCGGTGCCGGTGGCGTTCCCGGAACGGGCAGAGAGATCCAGCAGGGTGCTGATCTCGCTTTCGCTCGGGTTCTCCGGCAGCAGCAGCACCGTCTGCGAGAAGTCTGCCAGACGGGTGAACGGGAACGAGGCGCCGACGAAATAAGAGAGATTCGGCAGCAGCGTAAAGTGGCGCGTTTTGCTCAGGTCGATGCTTGAGTCTTCGTCGATACGGCTCTTGATGTTGTTATTGAGCAGCACGCTGCACGGCGCGGCCTCTTTGGTCTGGATGTTGAAATAGAGCTGCAGCTGGTTGTCGCCGTAAATCAGGTACGGCTCCAGCGGCACCTCGACATTCTCCTGACGCGCATCACCGCCGAGCTTATGCCACAGGGATTCGAGCAGCCCCTGTTTGTTGACCGGCAGGTTGCGCAGGAACGCGCCGTTGAAGGTCATCGACAGGTACGAACGCTGCTCGTCAATCCAGCTTTCAGTCGGGAAGCGATAGCCCACTTTCAGCGGAATGGTGTCGCCATCCCACATAAACAGATCGGGCGCGGCACGGAATGCCAGGGTCAGCGGTTCGTGCCAGATGCCGGTTACCGTCAGGCTTTGATCCTTACGCATCAGCTCGCTCAGCAGCACCGGACGATCGGTCGAGATCCAGCGCGGGGCATCATAAGGTTTGCTGACCGGGATATTCTGCGCTTCAACCGGCAGGCTGGTGGTCTGGGCGGTGAACTGCCCGCGGGTCAGACGCCACGCGGCGCTTTTCAGTTGCTGTTCGTTATTGCCCACCACCAGTAGCAGCTTGTAGATCGGGTTGGCCGGGTTATCGACGACCTGCAGCGTAGCCCCGTTCGAGGCTGGCAGGGTTAACCCGCCGATGGACTCGCCCGGTTTACCAAACAGGATGCCGTTTTTCTCGGGAAGCTGGTCATGTAACGCATCGAAGGCGATGCCGCGATAATCCGCTTCGATACCCAGCCAGGAGGCGATCAGCGCCGCGGCGCCTACCTGCTCCGGCAGAGTTTTGGCCGGGAACGCGAAGGTCAGCGTGGTCGGCGTCATCTGCATTTCATCAAGGAACGGGCGCGGGAAATGGCTCAGATCCGCAGCAATGTTCAACTGCTGCGCCTCCAGATCCAGCCGCGTGTTCGGCATGATGGTGACCTGATAGCTGTCGGACAGATCGCGCTGGCACAGCAGCGCATCGCCGTCGTTGATTTTAAAGCTGATGTTGTTGCGTGATACCACCATCGCCGCCGGAACATCCAGCTGATAGCTTGAGACATTGCTGTCGGCGGAGCCGAGCGGCACCGTCCCCAGCGGCTGGCCGTTGAGCATCAGCTGCAGGGTGGTGTTGCGGGCCGCCATCGCCGGGGAGACCTTCAGGTTCAACTCCAGCTGCGCGTTGGTGATCACCTGGTCTGCCGAGAGGGTAAAATCGATCCCGCCCTGCAACTGGCCGCCGCTCAACACCACGCCGTTCGGCTGCCCCATCTGGGCAACGGTGATGCTGCTGGTGGTGCCGGGGGTGATACCCGTCGGGGCCGCTGGCGCGGCCTCGGGTACTGGCGCGGCCTCAGGTGCTGGCGTCGTTTCCGCGACCGGCGGAGTCTGGAACGCGGGCAGCGTGTCGGGAGCCGGCAACGTGGCCGGGGCCGCGTCGGCCGCAGCAGGCGCTGCATCAGCAGCAGGCACCGTATCCGCAGCGGGCTGCGATGCATCCGTCACCGGCGGCGGGAGGTCCACCGGCAGCAACGATTCCACGGTGGTCTGTTCTTCCGCCGTCACTGGCTGCACCAGCACGCCAAACATCAGCAGCATCTGCAGTGCTTTACGGGTCATCCCTTTCATACAGCAGTATCCTCGTTGGCTTTATTCGCGCGGCGTGCGTTCTCATGGCGATGACGACGCTTTTCACGACGGTCTTTCCAGGTCAGCCAGAACAGGTCGAATACGCTGCGAACAATGATAAACAACGAGCGGAACGGGTTGTCCTGCGGTTTTGGCGGGTTGATCCACGCATCGGCGCGGGCCAGTACCACGCGCACCAGTTCGCGACGGCGGTCCAGCGGGATTTCGTCAAACATCAGGCGAATGTACTGCTCATCGTACGCAATCACGCTTACCGGAATACTGATGGCCCCGGACTGTAGCTGCAGCTCAATCTCTTCGATTTCATCGGTCTTGTGACGCTCGTCCACCACCGCAATACGGCAGCCGCCCATGGATAAATCCAGGGTATGGCTGCGCGAGGAGATGCCGCTGGCGTAGTGGATCACCACCGGCACGTTGGCATCAATACGGATGGTTTTACGCGTCTGGCGCGTCTCCCGCGCCACGGCAATGGCGGCCAGCAGGAAGATCAGGCTGTAGACACCCCAGCCGACGTTAAGGGCGATAACCATCGGGTCCACCCCGAAGTAGTCATGACCCACGGCACGAACAATACCGGCGATAACACCTGCCGCCAGCAACACGGCAATGATCAGGTGCGGGCGAACGATACTGAAATCGAAATAGCCCACGTCCAGCAGCGCGCCTTTATCGGTTACGTTGAACTTGCCGCGTTTCGGGAAGATCAGGGTAATTACCGTCGGCAACACCAGGTGGAAAGCCAGCACCAGGTCGTAGATCTCCCCCCAGAAGCTGTAGCGGAAACGCCCGTTGACTCGCGAGTTCACATAAATACAGAGGAACAGGTGCGGCAACATATAGGCGAAAATCAGGCTCGCCGAGGAGTGAATAATGTTCAGGTTGAACAGCAGGTAAGCCAGCGGCGCAGTCAGGAACGCTACGCGCGGCAGCGCAAACTGGAACGAGAGCATGGCGTTCAGATAGCAAAGACGCTGCTGCCACTTCAGGCCACGGCCAAACAGAGGGTTATCGACACGCAAAATCTGCGTCATGCCGCGCGCCCAGCGGGTACGCTGAATAACGTGTACCACCAGACGCTCGGTGGCCAGCCCTGCCGCCAGCGGAATATTGAGATAAGCCGACTTCCAGCCCAGACGCTGCATCTTCAGTGCGGTGTGGGCATCTTCGGTTACGGTTTCTACCGCAAAGCCGCCAATCTCTTCTAACGCGCTGCGACGGATCACCGCACAGGAGCCGCAGAAGAAGGTGGCATTCCAGTTATCGTTTCCGCGCTGGATCTGCCCGTAGAACAGCTGGCCTTCGTTAGGAATATCGCGGCCCGCAGAGAGGTTACGCTCGAACGGATCGGGCGAGTAGAAATAGTGCGGGGTCTGCATCAGCGCCAGTTTTGGATCTTGCAGGAAGGCCCCTACCGTCGCCTGCAGGAAGATACGTGTCGCCACGTGGTCGCAGTCAAAGACGCAGATCAGCTCGCCTTTGGTAAGCTTCATGGCGTGGTTGAGGTTACCCGCTTTGGCGTGGGAGTTGTCGTTACGCGTGATGTACCCTACCCCGACGTTGGCAGCAAACACCGCGAACTCGTTGCGCTTACCGTCATCGAGCAGGTAGATCTTGAGCTTGTCTGCCGGGTAGTCCAGGCACTGCGCGGCCAGCACGGTATCGCGCACCACGTCCAGACTTTCGTTGTAGGACGGGATATAGATATCCACCGTCGGCCACAGCGACATATCCTCGGGCAGCGGCACAATCTTGCGCTCAAGAGGAAACAGGTTTTGCAGATAACTCAGAATAATGACTATCCAGATGTAGAGTTCGGCAAGAAATAACCCGATCCCCAGTATGGCCTCTATTTCGGAATTAAAGTGCAGTGTCTGCGTGGCACGGAACCAGATATATCGGGTGGACATTAATACCGCCACCACCATCATTATTATTGATACCCGGTGATGCTTGCTAAAGCTCAAAAGCAGCAGCGCCCCAATACTGATTAAGCCGAAGATATACTGCTTCTGGCTATCCATTGGGGTGATAATAATTAATACGGCGATGGGTGCTAAGACCAATAGCAGTAGATAAAACAGCGCCTTTTTCATAGGACGTCCTGAAATTGTCGTCAGAAACCGGAGGTTCTCAGATTGGCGTGCACGGCACCGTCCCCTACCTGGATACCCAAAATACCTGCGATACGCTTACTCACCAGCTCGATATCAAACGCCGCCGCCGAGGTGGCACTGAAATCCAGTATCGATTGCTGTGAGGCATTGGCCTCAGGCACGCTTTCATCCCGGTTGATCACACCAAGCAGGCGGTCACCGAGGCGTTGCTGTAAGAAGGCGGTGACGTCACGGCTGATATGCCGTCGGTTGTCACTCTGGTTCACCAGGAAATAGTATCCGGCCTTGTTATTTGGCGGTTCGCCGCCGGTCAGCCGGTGGTTTTCAATGTGGGGCAGCAGGGACAGTGAAGCCGTGTCGGCAAGCAGGGTCACCAGATGCATATCGGCCAGCGGGGAGATCGCCTTCAGCGCCGGGTTCGGCCCTGGAGGGAAATCGGCCAGGATGATAAGCCCCGGATAGTTCAGCAGGGAGCTTAAGCCTCGCGCCAGGAAATTGCTGTCACTGGTGAGGTTATGCTCAAAGATCAGGCGCTGCTCTTCCGTCACTTCGCCATAGGGCAGGACGAACATATTGCTGCCCGCCGTCAACACCGACTGGCTTCAGTCTGCCGACTCATTGGCACGCGCAACATAGCCGCGCCCGTCAGACAATGGCACGCCAAAATGCAGACGCAGTGCGTTCTGCACATCGAAGTCAATGGCCAGCACTTTATTGCCGGAACGTGCCAGAGCATAAGCGAGGTTGGCCGTGACCGTGGTTTTCCCTACTCCGCCTTTTGGCGAGCAAATACACACTAACGGCATGAAGCGATTTTCTCCAGGAGCGGTTGTAACGGAAGATCTTTCACCGGATGGCTAGCGCGCCCGGATGTTTTGGTCGCGAACAGCTGATCAAAGCGCACCGGCTCCGCCGGTTTCGGCGGGATCACTGCTTCAGCAGGCGCTTGCGCTGGTGCTGACGCATGCAGCGGGGCCACTGCTTGAGCAGGCGCTGGTGCTGGCGCGAGCGCAGGTGCGGGATGGAATGCGGAAGGTGCCGCCGCAACAGGCGTCTCTTTCACGCTCGCGTGGGGCACGGCCTCCGGGTGCAGCTGTTCAAACAGAGAAGGGGCCGCCGGATGACGCTGCGTCTGCGCCGCGTTCTCTGCCTTGTCATGACTCAGGCTCTGCAGGATAGACGGGGCTGAGCCGACAGGCTCCGCCGCAGGCGTCTTCGTCAGGCTGGCAAAAGCAGCATCCAGTTCGCCGGGTTTCATGGCCTGCGGCACGGGCACCGCAACGCTGCCAGCCTTAGCCAGCGCCGCATCACTGTCCACACCTGCGAGCTGGTTGATAATCGCCCAGCCGCTGTTCGACGCCTGTTTGTTTTGCGCCGACAGGTCCTTGAAGTTAATGTCACCCGTGCGCGTTTTATCCTTAAAACGCTGCAAATCATCATAATTTTTCATGGTATTACTCGTGATTCACAAGTCAGTATTTTTGTTTCCTGCATGACTTTGCCAGGGACAACAGTGTTGTGGGAGTAGGAACACGCAAAAGGAGTGAGTGGTTACTAACCATCATCCCCCTTTCCCCCTCTCGCCTTAGCTGACGCTAATATTTGTTTACTGAATATTCTAATGCATATTACGTAGAGCTAATACTATCTACAAGCTTATCGACAGATAACGCAATTTCTCCACTTTTCGCCATTAGCCACCTACAACTTAGACATAAAATTTCATTTTATGTTACTTAAGCGAAATATTTGACCACAAAAGATAATTCAGAATCATTAAAATACCGTTGAGTAACTATAAGCAGGGTTTATGAAAAACTGCGAAAAGTAGTAGTTCAGGGGGGCGGAGGCGTGACGCTACTGCAACAGGTTCAGAAGCGTTTTCGTCAGATGAGCAGCATCGTGTTTATAGTCGGAGTCCCACTGCGCTTTCCAGTTAACAGGGCACCCGTCCTCTTCCCACTGGGATAAAGCCAGAGCATTAAGGATTTCCAGCTCGAACCAGACCTGCTGATATTCTGCTTTGTGGTTATCACCTTCAAATAACGTGTCTGACTGAG
>Ga0256408_1001248_pt1 | contig 14316 bp, 13 predicted proteins | sample PhyAR1_FD_185998 | JGI IMG/M metagenome (GOLD analysis project Ga0256408, IMG submission 185998) | Leaf surface microbial communities from alfalfa plants in UC Gill Tract Community Farm, Albany, California, United States - DLSL A.R1 | ecosystem: Host-associated > Plants > Phyllosphere >...
CAAGAAATGATAGTTGGTCAGAGATGTGTGCATTAGATAGGCTAAGAACGGGGGGATTACACTGGATCTGAGCTTCGGTAATGACGCCATACCATTTGTCGACGCAACCGTGACTGTCGAAATGAGGTTTTGCGCGGCTGACCATCCACTGAAACTCATCCCGTCTAAGTCGCAGTCGGAACTGCGTTTCAAATGGCATCTGGGACGGTAGCCAATCCAGCCATTCCTGCCTCACTCTAACGTGATCGTCCGGATGCATTCTCGACATCCAATCGCTAATTCGGTCAGTAACTGAAATTTTGGTCACATCGGGTGTCGGCCCCATGAAATAAACATTCCCTTGCGGATCGCTTGCCCATGGAATGTTGGGACTCGAATCAATTGTCCACCGGGCATGATCTTCAGTCTGCGTCAAAACGTCTTCAACGCGAAGATGGGCCGTTACGTCAATCGAAGTAACGGATACTCCTATTGGCTTGCCGTCGCCATCAATGACGCGTTGGTTGACAACGAGGAAAGACTGATCCGAACGCGGAGGCTTGTAGGCCTCCCTTATGATCGTCTCACCTGTAAGCACGCGTCTAAGGTCTTGTGTAACACTTTCTGCGTCGGTAGCGGGCATAAACGAGTGAACCGTACGACCGATCATGTCCTCTGGAGAAAGAGCGAACATCTTTGCAAAGCGCATATTGACACTCGTATGTACGAACGTCGTATCAAGAAAGCATAGACCGATCGGAGCAGCATGATAAAGCGCTTCCAACTGGTGAACCCGCTGGAATGAAGGGGCAGTGGTTTTGTGCCCCGTCAACGGTTTTTGGAGGTGGTGGTCGAGCAGGCTTGCGGTTTGCGCTGCATTAAGAGGTTTCCCGAACAGCCAGCCCTGGCCTAAATCGCAGCCTAGCAAACGGAGCATATCGGCCTGTTGTCGGGTCTCAACGCCCTCGGCAACGACAGCCATCCCGAGGCTTTGGCCAAGGCCTATAACAGACTCCACGATCTTCCTGCTTCCACTGTCAGTTACGATGTTGGTTACAAAACTCTTGTCGATCTTTAATTTGTCAAATGGAAAGGCATGAAGTTGAGTAAGGCTGGCAAAGCCTGTGCCGAAATCATCCAAAGCGACGCCCATACCCGCAGCTTTAAAGGCCGAAATATTCGACTGCACCGTCTCATTATTCTCCAACAATAACCCTTCAGTAATTTCGATGTGGATACGTGTTGGTGGGAATGAGGTTGAATTCACTATCATCCGAATTGTTTGAAAGAGATCAGAATCCCGAAACTGGCCCGGCGAAAGGTTAAATGCGAGAATAAACTCTCCCTGCCATCGGCTTGCCTCAGAGCAGGCCCTGCGCACCAAGTTATCTGTCAAAGAATCAATCAGCCCGGACTTTTCTGCCAGCGGAATAAACTCCGTTGGTGAGAATGCACCGTGCGTTGTATCCTTCCACCTTGCAAGCACTTCAAAGCCAACTATTGCTTCGGTACCTAATTCCACAATAGGTTGGAAGGATGGCCAGATGTCACCGCATCGGATCGCTTCATCCAGTTTAAGCGCCGCTATTCTCACGGTATCAGAAGTAAACTGGTCGAAGTCCACCACGACTGACTCCTGCGGATAATGCACTGCGAATTTGCATGATAGGTCAGCTTAACTGCTTAGGAAAGTGTAACACTTTAAAACGAGAAACAACAAAGAAAACCGTTTAAGACATGATTCTATTAAAAGTGTATTCGCTCACTTTACTGGAAGGGATTACGCCGCCCGGACAGTCGGAGAACGCCTAAATATGCTCGACAAGTTGCTTTCTGATGTTGCATCAGGCACCACCTGCCGTCCTGCAATTTCATCCCTTCGTCCTAATGGGCGACGAACAGGGCATCCTGAGTTGGGCAAATGTTGAATCGCGGCTTCGTGTTGCGTGCTTTATCATCAGTCAGTGTCAGATTGTACAGCCGATGTATCTCCGACCAAGATAGGTAAAGAGTGTATCGGCCGCACATTGCCTGCACCTCCACTTAGCTAAGCGGTTTCACTTGATTTGTTGACTATAGCGCGAACGGCACGCGTTGAAATCTTGTATTTCTTGGCAATTTCAGAGATAGGTGTTTTTCTCATAAACGCGCTTTCTATTGCTTTTCTCTCATTGATTTTCACCTTTCGCGGGCGTCCGATATGCTTTCCCTTCAATCGGGCTGCTTCCATACCAGCTCTGGTTCGTTCACTAATCAGAGAACGCTCAAACTCGGCTAAGGCCGCCATAATGTGAAATATAAGCCGACCTCCAGACGACCTCGTATCGATACTCTCCGTTAATGACTGAAATTCGACACCTTGCATCCCAAGATTATTAACAAGTTCAACGAGGTTAACGAGAGACCTACCGAGTCGGTCAAGTCGCCAAACTACTAACGTATCTCCATTGGAAAGGTGATCCAGTGCAGCCTGAAGTCCTGGTCGGTTAGATACTTTCCCAGAAACGCCTTGATCTGTATATATTTTGCTACAACCTCCTAAGCGAAGCGCATTTAGCTGCAAATCAAGGTGTTGGTCGTCTGTGGAAACCCTCGCATAACCAATGCGTTCTATTTCTTTTTTTGGTTTTACGGTATCGGCGTTCTTCTTATCTGTTCGTGGGCGCATAGTAAATATTCTGAAGTTTGCCATTTATCTTAACGCCATTCTTGTTCTCGCGAACCCCCTTAGCGTTGACATAAAGGGAACCGTTCGCGTCACCTTTTGGGGCGCATTGGCGATGGCAATCACGGCTGGTATTGGGGCCCTGGTCGGCACAGCGGTCTGACCGTCGATCTGAGTTTTTAGGGAATACATATGTAAAGAAAAATTAAAGTAGTCGGTGAGAGGCATGGCTCTAGAATTTGCTCATTCTATAGCTCGGGGAGACTGAAGATGCGGTTCTCGGTTGAAGATCGATCAAAAACAATCCTGCTGATTTTTGCCTTGTGCGGACTTGTGATGGGGCTCGGCCTGCACTTTTCCGGCTATTCATCGGGAGCACGGATAATCTGGGCAATTGCCACTTTGCCTGTGCTGGCAACTTTGTTTGTCGAGATTTTCAGGAGTTTATGGCGAACAGAGTTCGGGTTGGATATCGTCGCGGCGTTGTCAATGTCGGCCGCACTGGCATTTGGGGAAATGCTGGCGGCTTCGATTGTCGCCCTCATGTACACCGGCGGAGCCTTCCTTGAAAGCTTCGCCGAAGGACGAGCACGTCGTGAGATTCACGCTTTGCTGTCCCGTGCACCGCGAACAACAATGCGTTATATCGACGACAATCTCGAAGAGATTGCCGTTGATACTGTTCGTCCGGGTGACCGCCTGCTAATTCGTCAGGGGGATGTCATCCCTGTCGACGGAAGTATTGCGTCTGCAAAGGCCTTTGTGAACACGTCTGCGCTGACGGGAGAATCCCTTCCGGTCTCGCTTGCGGCCGGAGCCGATGTATTGAGCGGATCAATGAATGCTGGTAATGCATTCGATATCGTTGCCAGACACGAAGCGAAAGACAGTACCTACGCTGGCATTGTTCGCCTCGTTGAAGAGGCCCAGCATTCGAAGGCTCCAATGTCGAGACTGGCGGATCGGTGGTCTGTCGGTTTTTTGATCGTGACAGTCGTGATTGCCTTCGGTGCATGGTGGTTCACGGCAGACCCGATAAGGTCGGTTGCCGTCCTCGTCGTGGCGACGCCATGTCCTCTCATCCTGGCGGTACCTGTCGCTCTTGTTGCCGGTCTATCGCGCACCGCCCATTTCGGCGTGCTGGTGAAGGGTGCTGGTCCCTTGGAAAACATGGCTCGTATCAACACGTTGGTGCTGGACAAGACTGGAACACTGACAGATGGTCGCCCACAAATTACTTCGATCCACCCGCAGCCTGGATTGAGCGAAAATGATCTACTGCGTTTCGCCGCCTCCCTTGACCAGGTGTCCAAACATCCGATGGCGCAGGCTCTTGTACTAGCCGCTCAGCGGCGCGGTATAAATCTTGTATTGCCGACCGATGTGAGCGAACTGGCAGGAGATGGCGTGGCGGGCTGGGTCGATGGCAAAAGCGTCGTTGTCGGCGGACACAGCTTCGTTGAGAGGCAGGTCAACGCAATACTGAGTGAAATCCCCCATACAGAAGCTGGAGCGGCCCTGGTTGCAGTCGCGATAGACGGTAGCATCACGGGTTATATCATTATGGCCGATCCCTTGCGCGGCGAAGTGGTCGATACGTTACGGGGCTTACGCAAAGATGGCGTCAAGCGAATAGTGCTGGCGACAGGTGATCGTGCTGCAGTGGCCAAACGCATCACTAAGGGTTTGGGATTTGATGCCATCTACTCCGAACTTTCACCCGATCAAAAGGTGCTGACCGTGCTCAGCGAGCGTAAGAACGGCCCCGTGATGATGGTCGGAGATGGGGTCAACGACGCGCCCGCACTTGCAGCGGCTGATGTTGGCGTTGCCATGGGTGCGAGGGGAGCGGCGGCTTCGGCAGAGGCGGCCGATGTCGTTCTTCTCGTAGATAGAATAGACAGACTTCGCACCGGGATAGAAATTGCCAAGCGATCAAGACGCATTGCTGTCGAAAGTGTTGTGGTTGGGATTGGTCTTTCAGTTATCGCCATGATCGCAGCAGCGTTGGGTTATCTGTTGCCTGTCCAGGGCGCATTGCTCCAGGAAGCGATTGATGTCACCGTCATTGTTAATGCGCTGCGAGTGTTGAGAATCTCACCAACCGCCAGCTGATGGTCGCGGTGGTTTTGTTGCGCCACAGCTCACCCTTTGACGCGTACAGTTTTCTATCGCCAAAACGCGATTTTCGGTCGGTTCCGCCGCTTCAAAAGCCACTGAATGAAATGATTGTCAGTCAGGTTTTTGAAGCCGCTCTCTGTTTCTTTTTCCGCAGCCTAAGTGCTGGTGTTTATCGGCGATTATGAGGGCACCACCCGTCACCACTACCTGGGCCTTCAGCACTAGGCATCGTGACGCTCAACAGGCCGGTGTGTTTGTAACCCGGCAGCTAAGTTAGCAGATAGTAGTTTTAGTGTGCCAGTCAGAGACATTGGTTCCTTTAAAGCGGGCATGAACTGGTAGCACGAACTGATCCGTTATGTGTGTTTTCCGGAAGATTTTTACGTAGAGTCAAGAACACCCGGTGTGTCTCGGGCGGTTTTGGCCTGTTGTGTGCTTTTGTTCGAAGTCGCGCGTCATGATCGTTAGAGTGAGCAAACCGAATCGTGTTGATATCGGCATCATTTGGTGATACTTATGACGCTTCAGCTAGGAGTCAAATTATGCGCTCAACCATCAATCTTGATGACAATCTTTTAGAAAAAGCCAGATTGTTGACCGGAACGAAAGAGACAGCCGCTTTAGTCCGACAAGCGCTAGAAACACTTGTGCGACTAGAGACTGGTAAACGCCTTATCGCCCTTGGAGGCACGATGCCGAACGTTGAAGCAGCTCCTCGCCGCCGGAGCTCAGTGAAGAAGTGATATTGGCAGACACTTCAATTTGGATTGACCATTTCCGCAGCGGCGATAATGAGCTCATTAAAATTATCGCTGATGATCTTTTGCTTTGCCATCCAGCGATTATAGGCGAACTTGCGTTGGGCAGTCTCCGAGACAGGACGAGTGTATTGGCTTTTTTAAATGTGCAGCGTGAAGCTCAAGTCGCAACACATGACGAAGTCATGACCATGGTTGAAATGCACTGCATTTTTAGCATGGGCATTGGCTATACTGATGCCCAATTGCTGGCATCAGTTCTTCTCGACCGGCGAGCTTCACTGTGGACCCGAGACAAGCGCTTAAAGGTTACGGCTGAAAAAGCCGGTGCACGGCTTTACGAGCCGCTGCACAATTAATTATTAAATGACATTATCCATTTCACGGTTTGTTTTGAGAAAAAGATATTGCGATCAACATTTCAAATGATCAATCCAATCATCTGATTGCCAGTCAAGAACGCATCAAGCGCACAACCGCGAACATCGCTGTTGTGCGCTTTCGCCATTAGTCATCGAGCGTGCTGGCAAAAAGCGAAAGCGGCGGGTGTACTTCAGGATCCGTGATTACTTCAATCAATGTAGAACGAGAGCCGGACTCGGCATTTCGTAGTGCTAGAGGAAGATCCGCCTGATCATCCACCCTTAAACCTTCACATCCACACGCACGGGCAATAGCGGCGTGATCGACTACTGAAAAATGGCAAGTGTGGTGTATCGGTTGAACTTGACCGTCTCAGCGTCTTTCTGGAAACCTAGGATACCGTCGTTTAAGACTATAACAGTCACGGGGATTTCCACTCGGACCATGGTTTCAAGCTCCGCCGAGGAAAGAGCGAAGCCTCGGTCACCTTTATGGTCTTCAACTTTAACGGTGGAACTGCCCATCAACGTGGCTGAAATCATGGCTTGAGAGCGCGGAACAGCTCCAGCAACCCAGCTTTCAATCCAGCGACATCATCGTCTTCCGCGCGCAATGCTATCTCGTTCATTGCCCCGTTGAGCAGCACAGCCAATGCTGTGGGGCCAGACGAGAAGCGGATGGCACCTTCGCTGATGGCCTCCTCCACGCCGATCCTTAGAAGATCAAAAGAAAGCTCGCGATCGAGCGCTTCCCACTGCTCTCGTCCGAGTACACCTGGTGCATCGACAACGAGTATACGGCGGTTTTCGGGTTTAACCATAAAATCGATCCAAGCCGTCGAGCCCTTTTCCAACGCCTCAATAGAAGTGACCACATCCCTCGTTGCGATTTGGATCGCCTCTGCCGCCCCGGAGGCAAGGTCGCGGCATACAGCTTCAAACAAGTCTGCTTTATCGCGATAATGATGATAGAGTGCGCCGCGTGTTACTCCCGCCTCGTCTATGATCGCATCCGTGCTGGTCATGGCATAGCCATTGCGGGCAAATAATGTCCGCGCAGCTGCAACCAATCGCCCTCTTGTTTGGATGGTACGCAGTTCGTTTTTGCTCATAATCGCCCTTCTATAAGATATTGACAGACAGTCTGTATGTTTATATGATCATAAACATACCGATAATCTGTTTGTTTAAATCTGGCAAGGAGTCCTATCATCCGATTTTTCGATCGCTACCCGATAATCGTCACCGATAAAAAAGACGAAGCGCGCGACTTCTGGCTTAAGTATTTGCAGTTCGATGTGACTTTCGATAGTCAATGGTTCTGCCTGCTGACTGCAGAAAACAGTACTGCTTCGATTGCTTTCATGACGCCAGATCATCCGTCGTCACCGCCCGGCCCCGAAACCTTCGCCGGAATTGGCCTGTGCTTCGAGATGGAGGTTGGCGATGCTAAGGCCGCTCACGACGAACTGATAGAAAGGGGATTACCCGTTACTTACCCGCTGACTGATGAGCCGTTCGGCCAACGCCGTTTTGGATTTAAAGACCCTTCGGGCCTATGGATTGATATTGTCGAGCAAATCGAACCGCGAGACGACTTCTGGGGCAAATACATGATGTGATCGATGTGCCACCACATTACTTCTATATTGTTCTGCCCTCCTTGCTTGTTGACTTTCCACCCCTTCGAGCACAGCAACACAGCTTGAAAGGATATAAACGACTACCTCTCAGGGCCTATCAGAGTCTACCTGCCGGATAAATCACACCGGACATTCAAGCTCTGTGAGGACACCCTTTGAGTGACAACTCATGCCTATTTTAAATTTTCTTGGGCAGAACAAAGATTAGAAGGGATCGCTGATCCAATCTTCAAATGCATGACGTGTTCGAATGATAAAAACCGCCTCGTCATTTTCGATCTGATAAATAATAAGATGAGCTTTAAACGGGTGAATCCGAATAGGTGGAGAGATTTCGTCGCGTTCTCGCGCGATTCGTGGAGTGCTCGCAATTAAATCCAGAGTTTTAAACAGCTCCACATGATATCGTCTTGCCTGTGTTGGCCCAAGCTCTGCTCGGCGATTGCAATGATATCATCTTCCGCTTGAACAGAGAGTTTAAGTTCCATTATTTGCGACTAGAAAATTTTTCAGCGCTCGCTAATGCTGTAGCAAAGAGTTCATCCCGCGATCGGGTACCCACGCCGCTTTGCAAGCCCTCATCAACGAAACGCTGCATAGCGGCAATTTTATCGCCGCGCATCTGATCTTTACGGATTAAATCACGCACATAGTCGCTCGCGTTTGAATAGCGTCCTGTCTTAGCCTGTGCTTCAACCCATTCTTTCATTGGATGCGGGAGTGATACGTTCATCGTGGCCATTTGGATCTCCCTTCTTTGGTCTGTATAAGTGCAGATTGGCAAAGTTTGTCAAATCAATTTCGGGGGCGACGGCTTCGTTTACCGGCTTACGCGAACCAGTTCATCCCGATTGCCAAGTCAAGCTCGCAGCTCGGTAGACGCCGTGTCCTATCGCCACAATTCTTTCTCTACTGGCCGCAGCATCCATCGTCATATTCGACATTTGGCACAATATATCGAGAGCATTGCTGGCCGAGTGACATGGGCATTGCAAATTGCATCGGATGGAAGAGCTTCAGTGGGCTTCACGCATCTTTGCTGTTTTAAACCCAGAAAATTGCCGAATTCCAACCGGAACTAACATTAGCAAGCCCATCATCGATGAGTAAATCTCCGGTGCGACTAATAGAATCGCCGCCAAGATCATCAGGATGTTCTCCCAGGGCTTTGTTCTCACCAACAAAAAGCCAGAGAGCGCGGCGCCAAGTGCGGTAATACCGAGGGCGCAACCGAAAAACGCTATAAAGAAGTCAGGCCAGTTGAAATTGGATGTTACCAATAACAGGGACGGCGAGAAAACGAAGACAAACGGCACCAATACTTTGCCCAATCCGAGGCGAAACGCGGTATTGCCGGTCTTGAATGGATCGGCCCCCGCCATACCCGCAGCTGCATAGGCGGCGAGCGCCACCGGTGGTGTTATGTCGGCCAGAACGCCGTAATAGAATACAAAGAAATGCGCGACGATAGGCTCCACACCAAGAAGCCCCAGAGCAGGTGCGGCAATGGTGGCCATAATGATGTAGTTCGCCGTTGTCGGAATGCCGCACCCCATGAGGATGCAGACAATTCCGGTCATTATGAGCGTAAAAAGGAGTGTGAGACTCTGCGGTCCAAACGAAGTGACTGGCAGGATCGTCCCAAAAAAGCCAGCGAGCTGGGCGGCCGTCGATGTTACTATATAGGAAATTTTGAAACCAACCCCAGTGAGCGTCACCACGCCCACGATAATGCCGACAGTAGCCGCCGCTGCACCAACGGCAAGAGCGTATTTCGCACCGTCTCGCAGACCGTCTAGTATCTCCCCCACCGTCATGCGCTTGCGGGGATTAAGAAGGCCGACCGCAATACACAAGGTTATCCCCCAGAAGGCCGCGAGATAAGGCGTATAGCCGGACAACAGCACACCAATCAGCACCACGAGTGGAATGACTGTCGGCCAATCGCGCTTAAAGGCCTCACCGAGATCTGGCAACTCCTCCTTGGTCATGCCGCGCAAACCATTGCGCTTGGCCTCAAAATGAACCTGCATCAACACACCGAAAAAATGCATAAAGGCCGGCACAATAGCGGCCAGGATGATAGTCGTATAAGGCAAGTTGAGAAATTCGATCATCAGGAACGCAGCTGCGCCCATGATCGGAGGCGTAATTTGCCCCCCCGTTGAGGATGCCGATTCCACCGCTGCCGCGAAATGCCTTTTATATCCAAGCCGGATCATTGCAGGGATTGTTAAAGAACCCACTGTGACCGTGTTGGCGACTGAAGAACCAGAGATCATACCGAACAGCGCGGAGCCAAAAATCGAAACCTTTGCAGGTCCGCCAGCGAAGCGCCCTGCCACCCAGGCTGCACAATCAAGAAACAATTGCCCCAAACCAATGCGGGTCGCGAAAACACCAAACAAGACAAAATGGAAGACATAGGTGGCAACGACGCCGAGCGCGATACCATAAATGCCCTGTGTCGTCAGATAAAGATGGTCAATCAATTGGCTTACAGTCGCACCCGGATGAACCAATATACCGGGCATATGGCGTCCATAGAGCGCGTAAAGCATGAACAGAATTGAGATAATGGGCAGCGGCCAACCCACCGAGCGCCGTGTTGCTTCCAAAAGCACTACGACCAACAAACCTCCAAGAACAACGTCTGTGGTGGTCGGGTTGCCAACCCGGAAAGCAAGATCGTCAAGCGGTATTAAAGGGACGTGCAGCACTGCCACAACAGCGATAACCGCCAACGCCCAGTCAATGATTGAAATACCGAGGGGTCTTAGCAGCGAAGAGGTTTCTGGCTGATCATAACCCTTCCGCGAAAAGGGGAAGACTAGAAAAACCAAGCCCAACACGAAGGAAAGATGGATGCCGCGATGCACCATTTCCGACAAAAGGCCGAAACCAGCGGTATAGTAGTGAAACAAAGATAAAACGATGAGCAGGAACCCGACGATACGAGCGGCAATCGGCGCCAGCGGACGAAACCGTATCTCGGAATCGAACTGTTCTTCAAGCTCTCGCGCTTTGGCCTCATCCAATTCCATTGGCGAGAGTTTCGTTTCTTGTCCGTTCACCACACCAGCCCTCTTTAGTTTCACATCCATCTGGATGTCATGAAACCCAACCTTTTGCGGGCACCAATTTGGCGCCCGCATCTCTGAGTTGTGTTTCAACGTGCCCATTCATTCCACTTGGAAAGGATAGACTTACTTGAGAACACCTGCTTCCTTGTAGAACCGCTCCGCACCTGGGTGCAGCGGAATTCCAAGACTGGTGGTTGCTGTATCAAGCTTGATAAGCTTGCCTTTTGCGTGACCGGCATCGAGAGCCTGCCTGCTTGCATCATTGAAGAGAGTCTTTGTGATGTTGTAGACCAGTTCATCCGGCTGCTTTGCGCTCGTCACCCACTGGGCCGCAACGGCGAGCGTTTCTGTCTGCCCAACATCCTTGTAGGTATCTGCCGGCACGGTATCCTTTGAGAAGAAATTGTATTTTTCTCTGATCTTTTCAGCCTCGGGGCCGGAAATTGGAACAAGGGAAATGCCATTCGATGTAGCAAGCTCCGAAATCGCTCCCGTGGGGTATCCACCAACGAAGAAATAAGCATCGAGCGCGCCATCCTTCAAACGCTCGCCCGCCGGACCCGGCTTCAAATGCTCTGCCTTCACGTCACTTTCACTCAGGCCATAGGCCTCAAGAACGATCCGAGCATCAACAATCGTACCAGAACCGGGCTCATCAATCGAAACGCGCTTCCCCTTAAGGTCGGCAACAGATTTGATCCCTGCATCTTTACGCGCTACCAGATGTATGGTTTCAGGGTAAAGAGTCGCGATCAGACGCAGATCTTCGACCTTGCCCTTGCCGTCATACAAGCCAGTGCCAGTGTGAGCCCAGTAAGCAACATCCGACTGCGTAAAGCCAGACTCCAGTGAGCCAGATTGTATCGCGTTGATATTGGCGACCGATCCGTTGGATGAAACAGCGGTGGCCACCAATCCTGGGACACCTTTATCTCCGGCACCGGAAATCGCATTCGCGATCAGCCCACCGATCGGGTAATAGGTGCCTGCCGTTCCACCGGTGCCGATGCGAAAAAACGCAGGAGCTTGTGCAAAAGCAATGCTCGTTCCAACGGCAACAAAACCTGCAACAACAGCAAATGCTGCCCGACGACTGAACTTTCTCACTGTCATTTCCCTCCGTTCCCTCGTTAATTTTGTTTAAATTATGTCTTGGAGCATGAAAAGCTAGCCATCGCTTGTCAAGCGCTCGATCGGTCTTTGGTCGCTGCTGCCGGCCTGAAAGAATTACCCATTCAGCAAAATTAAAATTTTCGTCACTTCTTCAATGTATAATTGCAATTTTCACAGTTATATATTTGATTCCCATCTAAATATTATTATTAATAATAATAAATACAATACGTTATATATAATATCAGCGTTATTTCGGCTTCGTATGCTGCTTTATAAAACACGAATCTATATTGATGACGTCAGAATTCCAAAACAGTTTGGGATTTTAAAAAGAATGCTGTAGCGTTCAGCAAATCTGTGGGAGGACACTTTCGAATATGGCAGAAAAGCATTCTGCATAGCCTTTTGTCTGATCGCTGAACTGATAGTCCAGCGGTGTCTTTCGAGGTGAGGAGGAAGCATGCAATTTTTTAATCGTAAAACTACTGTTTCTCTGGCCATGGCTATAGGATTAGCCGTCGGCATAACGCAAACACGAGCTGAAGAATTTGTAAATATTCTGACGGGCGGCACCAGCGGAGTCTACTACCCGCTCGGGGTCGCCATGGAAAAAATCTATTCGAGCATTCCTGATGTGCGTCCTTCGGTTCAGGCGACCAAGGCATCCATCGAGAATATCAACCTGATTAATAGCGGTCGCGGCGAAGTCGCCTTCACGCTGGGCGATTCCCTGCGCGACGCTTATGAAGGCAACGAAGCTGCGGGCTTTAAAAAGAAGCTCACCAATCTCAGCACCCTTGCAGCTATTTATCCGAATTATGTCCAGATCGTCGCCTCCAAGGAATCCGGCATCAAGACGTTGGCCGATCTCAAGGGAAAACGTCTTTCCGTAGGCGCGCCCAAATCGGGAACCGAACTGAATGCGCGCACCATTCTGGAGGCCGCGGGGCTTTCTTATGACGATCTCGGCAAGATCGAATATCTGCCTTTCGCAGAATCTGTCGAGCTGATGAAGAACCGCCAATTGGATGCGACCTTGCAGTCTTCCGGACTTGGCGTGGCCTCATTGCGCGACCTTGCCAACTCCGTGGACATCAACGTTGTTGAGGTTCCGGCAGACGTTATCGAGAAAATTGGTGCGCCTTATCAGGTCAACACAATCCCCGCGAATACCTATAGTGGCCAGGACAAGGACGTCGTGACGGCTTCCGTGATCAACTATCTGATCGTTCGTCCCGATATGGATGAAGAACTGGTTTACCGGATGACCAAGGGGTTCTTCGAGAATCTCGACCAGCTGGCTGCTGCCCATTCTTCCGCAAAGGCAATCAAGCTCGACAAAAGCACCATCGTATCTCCGGTTCCGATTCATCCCGGCGCGCAGCGTTACTACAAGGAAAAAGGCATCGAATAGGCCGGCAGCAATCCTGCCCGGCGGACGATATCCGAGTGACATTGCACGGGTATCGTCCTTTTCCGGCCGACGGCGCTCGATCCCTGTCAATCGGATCGCTCCCGTAACTGTTCATTTCAACTTGCATAATCTGATGAAGGTTCGTTCATGACGCAGAGCGAGAACAGCGCCGTTGAATCGGCTGAGCATATTCCCGCCTGGGGGGTCGGCGCAGGCGCAAAAATCCTGTTTGCCATCGCCGTGGCTTTTTCGGTTTTCCAGCTTTGGACTTCTGCCTATTCACCATTGCCAAGTCAGGTGGTCCGCTCCATCCATGTCGGATTTCTGCTTCTGCTTCTCTTCGGCCTCTATGCCAATGCGAGTACAGTCGCTGCCAAACGAGTGGCTTTCTGGCTGGCTGCCATTGTCGCTTTCGCGCTCAGTCTTTACCATTGGATTTTCTACGCAGATCTGGTGATCCGGGCTGGCGAACCCAATACGCTCGATATCGTGATCGGCATTCTCGTGGTCGGTCTCGTCTTCTGGGCGGGCAAAAAGATGATGGGCTGGACCTTGCCGCTCATCTGCGCGATCTTTTTGGCTTACGGTCTGTTCGGGCAATATCTGCCGCATCCATTCAATCATCGCGGATATGATTTCGAGCAGGTTGTCGAGGTTCTCTTTCTGGGAACAGAGGGAATTTACGGCACGCCGATCTATGTCTCGTCGAGTTATATTTTCCTTTTCATCCTGTTCGGGGCATTTCTCGAACGCGCTGGCATGATCCAGCTCTTCAACGACATTGCCATGGGAACGGTCGGCGCATCGCGGGGCGGGCCAGCAAAAGTTTCGGTAATCTCGTCCGCACTCATGGGGACGATCAACGGTTCCGGTGTCGCCAATGTCGTAACGACAGGCGCGTTCACCATTCCGCTCATGAAGCGTTCCGGCTTCCGCCCGGCCTTTGCTGGTGGTGTTGAAGCGGTGGCCTCGATGGGCGGCCAGATCATGCCCCCGGTCATGGGCGCGGTTGCCTTTATCATGGCTGAAACGCTCGGCCTGCCCTATGTCGAGATCGTCAAGGCGGCAATCGTTCCCGCAATTCTCTACTTCATAACTGTCTTCGTGATGGTTGATCTTGAAGCGCGTCGTCTCAAGATGAAGGGCCTCAATAAAAGCGAAATGCCAAGTGCGCT